>Ga0209465_10000079_pt1 | contig 43804 bp, 33 predicted proteins | sample PanSoiPlot1MoBio_FD_188321 | JGI IMG/M metagenome (GOLD analysis project Ga0209465, IMG submission 188321) | Tropical forest soil microbial communities from Panama analyzed to predict greenhouse gas emissions - Panama Soil Plot 1 MoBio (SPAdes)... | ecosystem: Environmental > Terrestrial > Soil...
TACTGACGAAGTGCTCGCCGGGAAGATCGCCTTCACGGCGCGCTCGAGCTGCATGCCGGCGGGCGTACCCGGCTTCATGGCGTTCGGCGGAGGAAACCCGGTGTACTTCATTCAAACGCCCAAGCAGATCTGGATGATCTATTCGGGCGATCAGCAGGTGCGGCGCGTCTATCTCGACGTGCTCCATTCGGAAAATCCGAAACCGTCATGGTATGGCGAGTCGATCGGGCACTATGAGGGCGACACGCTCGTCATCGACACCATCGGGCAGAACGACAAGACGGTCGTCGATCCTTACCGTACGCCGCACACCGAGAAGCTGCACGTGGTGGAGCGCTGGAAAATGGCCGACGACGGCCAGACCATGGACGTGACCTTCATGGTGGAGGACCTGGATACATTCAACGAGCCCTGGTCCGGAACGCGGCGCTATCGGCGCGTGCAGCAACCGATGCTTGAAGAAGTTTGCGCCGAGAACAACCAGCATCTGTTCGACTATCACATCCCGGTTGCCAACAAGCCGGACTTTTGAGCGGACGTTTTTAGCAGGATAGTCTTCTCGACCGGGCAGATTCTCGAGGGTCGTGGCCCGGCTTGTCCCGGCCATCCACGCCTTATCGCTGGGCTGGTCAAGAAAGACATGATGCCCGCAACCAGCGCGGGCATGACGGTGAAGGAGGGCGCAAATGAAACCGATTGGCTTGTCCCTATGTATCAGTGCGGCCGTTGTCTTTGCCGCCGCCGCCGCGCAATGCGAAGAAAAAACTCACGAGCTCCGGGCGTCGCCCACGACCGTACACCGCGGATTTTTCGACGCTTCGCTCAAGCCGGTGCTGACCATCGATTCCGGCGATGTCGTGCGGCTGTGGACCACCACCGGCAACCCGCGCTATTTCGAGAGCCTGGGCGTGCCGAAGGAGAAAATCCCCGCCGAACTCTATGCGGCGTTTGAAGGCGCGCCCGGCGAAGGCCGCGATGACCACACGCTGGACGGACCTATCGCGGTGCGCGGCGCTGAACCCGGCGACACCGTGGAAATCAAAATTCGGTCCATCGATCTCTGGCTGCCGATCGCCGCCATGAGCTTCCGGGCGAACCGCGGCGCGCTGCCGGAGGATTTTCCGTACTCACGCGATCGCGTGTTTTTCATCGATCCGGCCAGGAAGGCCGTTGAATTCGCGCCGGGCATCGTGGTGCCGACGAAGCCGTTCTGGGGCGTCATCGGCGTCGCACCGCCGCCTTCGATGGGCCGCGTGCCGAGCGGCCCGCCCAACGTGTTCGGCGGCAACATGGACAACCACGATCTGCAACCCGGCACCAGCCTGTTCCTGCCGGTCCATGCGCGCGGCGCGCTGATATCGATCGGCGATGGGCATGCCGTGCAGGGCAACGGCGAAGTCGGCCTGTCCGCCGTCGAGACATCGCTTCAAGGCGAGGTCCAGATTGTGCTGCACAAGGGAATGCGCATCGGCTGGCCCAGGGCGGAGACGCCGACCCATTATATGACAATGGGTTTGCACGAGGATCTCAACATGGCGGCCAAGCTGGCCACCCGCGAGATGCTCAACTTCGTGGTGGAGACCAAGGGGCTGCCACGCGACGATGCCTACATGCTGCTCAGCGCCGCCATGGACCTGCACGTCACCGAGATCGTTGATGGCACTAAGGGCATCCACGCGATGCTGCCGAAATCGATCTTCCAGAGGTGATTGACTTGGCTGAGGGTGCATTTTTGGGAACGCGGTCTAAACCTTCGATACCCCTTGCGTAACGTCAGATACCGGGCGAATATACCCGCTGGGGTAGATGGATTGCTTAAGTAACGCTCGACCGGACTGGATTGAGCTTCCTGACCGCTTTATTGCGCCGCTCAGGAATTGCATGCGTAAGCTGGTCCGCCGACGGACATTTTGAAGATCGGGGGACATTATGACGGATTTGTTCATTTCCTACAGAAGCAGTGATCGCCCGTGGGCAAAACGTCTTTTCGATGATCTCCAGGCGCGTTTTCCAACGATCAAGATCGCTTGGGACCGCGATCCGACCTCGCTCCCTCCGGACACGAAATGGCGGGATTGGATCGAGAACAATGCCGAAAATGCAACTCATTTCGCCGTCCTATGGTCAGAAGCCGCAAAGGCTTCCGACGAGGTTGGCCCGGAAATCCAAGCATTCCGCCAGAACGTCAAGGCAAAACCAACCGCTCCCTCCGGCGCACGGCGCAAGTTCTTCTATATCCCACTCGAAGGCAAATACGGATGGGTTGAGCCGGTTCAGGGCTTTGCGGAATTGCGCACGGCCTACTCCCCGGACGCACCGGATCGCGGAATATGCAATCTGGAACTCGCGCCGCACCGGGAAGAATGGCGCCGCATGATCGGAATCATTGGCCGCACGGCGCTAGAGGCGGAAGCAACACAGCCGATCACCCTAGCATTGCTGGTAACAACCACCAACAATCTTAAGTTGCTCGACTCTGTTTTCGAGGCCGGCAACATTTATCCGAGCCCAACCCTGCAAGAGTACTTGGACTCCATCGGCCTTACGTTGGCTGATGCAAAGGCCCGTTACGACGAGACAGCCTATTCATGGCGACCATTTGGCACAACGAAGACCGTCGTCGACCTGATGGAAGATGCTCGTGAAATCACCAACCGAGAATTAAAGCCGCCGCACCTATTTCATTGGAAGCCGATCGATTTTATCGAATCATTTCTCGCGGCCGCGAAAGTCGGTCAGCATGCCATTCAGCAGCTGGTCGAACACCTCGCGAATGGCCCTTCAGTGGTCGTCACCGATCCAATCTCGCTATTCAATCCCGTCGTCGCAACGACGTTCAACCGTCTCAAAGAGTATGCCAAGAAACCACACTCCGTCATATTATCGATCTCTCCGCACGAGCTGTCAGCGGCCAGTCGGCTTTACGAATGTCTGCTCAACAACGGTACGCTTCTCGAGCATCATCTCCGACCGCCAATTCCAATGACCGAGGTATTCGCGCTTTGCGGCATCAATGTCCAGCACGCGATGGATATTGAGCGGCTTATTCGAAGCGGCCTTGGATATTATTCGGTGCAGAAGACGGGCGCCGTATCAAAGCCGCTCTACTCGCCGGGAGCGTAGGTATGATCTACACCTTCTACTCCTACAAAGGCGGCGTCGGGCGCTCGATGGCGCTCGCCAACATCGCGGAGCGGTTCCATGAAAAGGGACTCCGCGTGATCATCGTCGATTGGGATCTGGAGGCGCCCGGGCTTGAAACTTTTTTCGGCTCTCCCACGAACGACAAGCATCTCTCCGATATGCGGGCACGTTCGGGGCTGATCGACATGCTGACGGCCTATAAGAAAGCGTTCCCGAGATTTGCGTCGCGGCACACCGGTTCAACTGGAGCCGTCGCGGAAATGCGCGGAAGTGGAGGTGCATCATCCGCGCAAGCACTGAAGGAACGGTACGAGCACGCTTCCTCTCTGACACGGAAATTGCTCAGTGAGGCCAACTTTCCCGAGTTTCTGCTGGATCATGGGGACAGCAAGGCGCCTCAGGTTCCCAGCACGCTTAGCGCATTTTTGGAAGACCTGTATCGGACGGCTCCATCGTCTCCCGTGCGCAGCGAACTTCCCGCACCGTTGGCCGATTCGCCATTCGCCCAATATCTCCAGAGCATTCATTCTCCGGACCAGGAACGAAATGGCATTTATCTTCTATCGGCAGGAGCCAGAACGGACGATCGCTTCGGTGATTATGCTTCCACGGTGCAGGAGTTCGACTGGACCGAATTCTACCCTGCCTACGAAGGACGCGAATATTTCACCTGGTTTCGCAACCAGCTTCAGGCGATCGCCGATGTGATCCTGATCGACAGCCGCACGGGCGTCACCGAAATGGGCGGCGTGTGTACCCGACACATTCCAGACGTCGTCGTGTCGTTCTGCGCGCCCAATTTTCAAAATGTCGATGGCGTGGTGCGAGTCATTGCCGGATTGAATAAGGCGAAGGTCAAACAGGCGCGCGATGAGCGTGCCATCGAGGTGATGGTAATCCCAACGAGGATCGACAATTCTGAATCCGATCGTCTGCACGAATTTTCGGAGAACTTCAGCAAAAAAGTCGAGCAGGGCGGATTTGTCCCCGCGCCCTTGCAGGACTTCGATCGACCACTCTGGGACCTGCAAATTCCTTACATACCGCGATATAACTACCGTGAGGAGCGGGTGATCGGGCCGGGCACCGCTTCGCCCGATCCGGCGACCCAGAAACTGATCGACGCATACCGCCGGATTGCCATCCATCTCGCCGACATTGGACCGCAGCCGCGGCCTTCGACTGGCTCAGAAACACTCTCGGCGTGAGCCGACGGAGCAGCGAACGCGCGGTGCGGCAGAGCTTGGCGAATCGACAATTCCTCGTGATCGCCGACGATGTCTGGGATCTCGGCGATGTCGAGGAGCTATTGGGACTTTTCGAGCAAGGTATGCAGGTGGTCATCACGCGCGATCTTGGCATCGCAACCCGATTCAGGACTAACGCGGTCATTGCCATCGGCGGGCTGACCTCCGAAGAGGCGCTCAAAATCCTCAAGATCGATCAGCTCCCGCTTTCTGACCCCAACGATCCTCGCCGCGAACTCGCGCTACAACTGCTCACCCTTCCGCTCGGTGCCGTTCTGGTCCGGTCGGCGCTTGAGCGCCGTCTGGCACAGGGTGAAGCGTTGTCGGAAGCTCTGGCTGAACTGCAAGAGGCGTTTCGCCGTCACGAAATCCTCGCCTTCGATCAGCTGGACGCGGCGAACCGCGACACGTCCATTGGCCAAAGCCTGAGGGCGACGATTTCTCGGTTGGCGCCGGTCGAGGAAGAACTTCTCATCCGTATCGCGGAGAGTCAGCCGGCGCCGGCAGACGCCCTCCCTACAAGGCAGCTCCGACGGCTCACTGATCTCGGCTTGGTCGAAGAACGGTCCGGGCGCGTCCGCATTCACCTGCTTGTCCGCGCCTACTTGCTGATCGAGGGCAGGCTGGATGAGGGTCTCGAAAGCCGGACTAGGAAAGACCGCATCAGCAGCTCCGCGGATAAAGGCAGGAGGAACAGCAATATCGAGCGCGCCCAACAAATCATCCGCGGCAAAAGTGCAAGCCTCGTGGAAATCAAAGAGCTCGCAGAACTGTTGAAGGATGAAAGATATTTCACCTATGCGAGGCTGTTGTTCGCACGTGCCCAAGAGCATCCGGAAGCAAGGCGCCAACCCGAAGCGCAATCGCTGAAGCTCGTTCAGCGGGAGGCGCTGTGTACCTATCGCGATCAAGATCTGCCTGCCGATAGCCGCTTCAACGACGCGCTGGCACTCCTCGAAAACGCTGACCTCAACTCGGCCGAACCGTCCGCCGAAACGCTCGGCCTTGCGGGAGCAATCTACAAATACAAATGGAAACTGACGGGCCAACGGCGCGACCTGGAGCGATCCGCGGCCTATTACGGGACCGGTGCCGCACGCGGCGTGGTTCACGACCAGGGCTATACCGGCATCAACGCTGCGTTCGTCTTTGATCTGCTTGCACAGCAGGAACGCAAGTACGCTCCGGACGTGGCAAGTGGCCACACCGACAAGGCGCGGTCAGTCCGCGAGCAGATCACGACCGAGCTGCCGCCCCTTGCCGCGCAAAAATCGCAAGAGTGGCTCAAGAAGCAATGGTGGTTTGTGGCGACTCTGGCTGAGGCGTGCTTTGGGTTGGGCCGCTATAGTGAAGCGCGCTATTGGCTACGGGAAGGCTTAGCGCTTGATCCGCCGGAGTGGCAGCTCGAAAGCACGACCCGTCAGTTCGTCGGCCTTGCCGTCGCACAAAATATGGACCTGACGGAAGGCTCCGATGCTCATCGCGTACTGCGCGTCATTTTGGGCGATGCCAAGGAGGCTCTTCGCGCCGCCACGATTGGAAAGGTCGGCCTCGCGCTCTCGGGTGGGGGCTTCCGGGCCTCGCTGTTTCACATCGGGGTGCTCGCACGGATGGCGGAACTCGACATGCTGCGCCATGTGGAGGTTCTGTCCTGCGTTTCCGGAGGCTCGATCATCGGCGCGCACTATTATCTGGAAGTGCGCCGACTGCTGCAAGAAAAACCGGACGAGCAGATCTCGCGCGAGGACTACATCGAGATCGTGCAGCGACTGGGACGAGAATTTGTTGCCGCGACGCAGAAGAACCTGCGGACGCGGCTCTTCGCATCGTGGTGGGCGAACTTCCGCACCATTCTGCAACCCGCCTATACGAGGACAATGTATCTTGGCGACCTGTTCGAACGTCACATCTATTCGCGGGTGCCGGACGGGCACAACGGGTCACGCCGCTGGTTGAACGAGCTGCAAATATTACCAAATGGAGCAAAGCCAGATTTCAATCCAAAGCTCGACAACTGGACGCGATCGGCCAAGGCGCCGATCCTGCTGCTCAATGCGACGACGCTCAACACGGGCCACAGCTGGCAATTCGCAGTCAGCTGGATGGGCGAACCCCCGCTAGGGGCGAGCTCGCCGGTGGATCGAAACGAGATCCTTCGAAGGCTGTACTACTGGGAGGCACCGCCGCGGTATCAGCGCGTCGCTCTCGGGCAAGCGGTTGCTGCCTCCGCCTGCGTGCCGTTTCTTTTTGACCCTATCGAGCTGAAAGGTCTCTATCCCGACCGCTCGGTGCGCCTCGTTGATGGGGGCGCGCACGATAACCAGGGCACCGTCGGATTGCTCGAGCAGGAATGCACGGTCATGCTCATCAGTGATGCGAGCGGACAGACGGACAGCCTGAACTATCCAAGCAAGGAGGCTCCGTCTGTCGCACTGCGCACAAACGATGTCCTGATGGCACGCGTGCGCGAGGCGAAGTTTCGCGAACTCGAATTGCTGCAACGATCTTCCGCGCTGAACGGATTTGTGTATCTGCACCTCAAGCAAGACCTGGAGGCGAGCCAGGTAGATTGGATCGATTGTCAAGATCCGCATGAATTGTTCGACAGAGCACGATCGACAGGCCGGGCGCCGTTGACAAGCTATGGAACGCTTCGGCCGGTTCAGACGCGGCTTGCCGCGATCAGGACTGATCTCGACTCGTTTTCCGATACCGAGAGCTACGCGCTGATGCTGAGCGGCTATCGTATGGCGACAACCAACTTCAGAGCTTGTCTGCCTCGGTGGCCGTTTGAGGATGACGTGCGCGCCCCCTGGGATTTCCTTTCAATCGAAGACATCGCATTAAGAGCGCCTGGCGAAGAGATGGAGCACCTCCGCCTGATCCGCCTCCTTACTGCGAGCGCCAAGAGAGGCTTCAAAGCCTGGCGCATTGCGCCGATGGGGATGTTGGCCCTTTCCATCGTACTTGCCGGTCCGCTAGTCGGGCTCGCTTGGGATTTATACGGCCAGTGGCCGCGAATCGTCCTCTTTGCAGCGTATTTGACCGCCGGGGCGCGGGCTTTGGAGTTGCTGCCTGGCTTGCGCATATGCTGTGCCGCACGCGCAAGAGCATTACGGTCATCGCCACGGGGATCGCGATGGTGACTGTCGGCTGGGCCGTCGCGCTTGCACATCTCGTGATCTTTGACCGCGTGTATCTGCAATTAGGGAAAGTGTCACCCCGAGCAAGGGCGCGCGCAAAACCTGCATCGGCGCCCCCTGCGGTATGACCCGGGGCTCGCAAACAAGACCCGTCGGCTTTCGCACTGACGAGTTCGGCGCTTTCTAGGTTCCAATTACATCGCTCGCTCTCTCCGCAGCCCTTGACAAGTTGGAACAAAACAAGAACATATGACCCCAAGTTGAACAGGAGGGTTGCTGTGAGCCGTTTTGACCGTGACAAGTGGAGAGAGGAAATCAGCGCGAGATTTCCGCATCATGTCGATGTCGTTCCGCCGCCTAACGGATATAGCCGCCGCGCCGAGGAGGAAATCATGAACTTCCTCGAAAGCCGCGTCGGCACGTTTGATCTTTTTGGGGCGATCGCCGACGGAACGCCCTTCATTCGATATTGCTTCGAGCACGCGGCAGATGCGAAAGCCTTCCGCGCGCAGTTCGGTGCGGCGGTCGACGAAACGGCGACCTTAAGGAAGGCCGTCTGAATTGCCTGATGTGCACTTCGATCGCTTCGAATCGCATTGCCGCCGGGGTCGCCGGGCTTGTCCCGGCGACCCCAAACGGTAGGGCACAGCGTAGGAAAAATCGCGGTCGCCGGAATCAAGCCAGCCACGAGCACCCGCGAAAGATAGGTGCTTCAACCCTATCCGGAAATCTGTTCTTAATTGCACGATAGTTATCCGCTCGATTGCGCAATCGCTCACAATAGCTGATGACGAAACCTCTCATATCGTGTCATTTTGCATTGTCCTAAAAGCATTGGAGAATTTCAGAATGGATAAAGCGGGACTGATTTGTGCCGTTATGATCGGCGCATCCCTCCTATCTTTTGAGGCAGGAGCCCTAGAACTGCCCGCGGGTCCCAATAAAGAGATCGTGACGCGCGCATGCGGATCGTGCCACGACCTGGACATGGTGGTCGCCGCGGCCGGGCAGACACGCGAAGGCTGGGACGGTACCATCGAAGAGATGACCGGCTATGGGCTGAAGCTGTCGCCCGGCGAACGGACGCAAATTCTCGAATATCTGGCGAGCTTTCTCGGCCCGAAGTAGAGCCGACAAGGCGAGCTGGAATGGAGGAAACATGCTGCGATTTCGGAGACGTTATATCGTCGCTGCCCTGGCCTTCGCAGCGGTGTGTCCGCTGATGCCTGCGACCGCCCAGCTCTATCCGGCCCGCCCCATCACTATCATCGTGCCGCTCGCGGCCGGCACCGGCATGGATACGGTCGTGCGCCTGTATGGGGATGAATTATCGAAGTCGCTCGGCCAGTCGGTGGTCGTCGACAACCGCCCGGGCGCCGCGACCATGATCGGAACCGACGCGGTCGCCAAGGCGGCGCCCGACGGTTACACCCTGCTGGTGGCGACCAGCTCGGCCATGGCGATCAATCCGGTCCTCTACAAGAAGATCGCCTACGACCCGGTCAGGGACTTCGTGCCGATCTCATTCTACGTGAAGTCGCCGTTCATTCTGGTTGTCGACCCGCAGCTTCCGGTGAAGTCGCTACCCGAGCTCATCAAGTACGCCAAAGAGAAAAACGCTAATCCGCTTACATTCTCGTCGCCCGGCGCAGGAGTCCCACAGCACCTTTCGGGCGAATACATGAAGCAAAAGTTCGGCATCGAAATGACGCACGTGCCCTATCGCAACACCGGCCAATCAATCACCGACATCGCGGCCGGACATGTGAGCCTTGGATTTGCCGAGGCCGGCGCTTCGGTACCGTTGATCAAGGACGGCAAGCTGCGCGCTCTCGCGGTATCAGCCTCGACGCGGCTGCCACTATTGCCTGACGTGCCGCCGTTTTCCGAAGCCGCCAATGCGCCGGATTTCGAAGCGGTCTCCTGGCACATATTGTTCGCGCCGGCAGCAACACCCAGGGCTATCGTCGAAAAGCTGCACGCCGAAATGAAACGCATCATGGCGGCGCCGGCCATGCAGAAGCACATGTCGGATCTGGGCCTCATTCCGTACGATTCACCCTCCATTGACGGCATAACGACCTATCTTGCTTCCGAACGAGAAAAATGGGGCGCGCTGGTGAAGAAGCTCGGCCTCGAAGGATCGCAGTGAAGTCTTGCCTAGTCTATACTGCCGAGAGCATCGGGTTTTTCCATGTTCTACAGCCAGCACCCGATTGCCTGTCGCGCGTGCGTCACGGGCGCATGTGCATGCGCGCGCCCCGCCAGTACGGTCGCCGCGTGACAGGCCGCCTATCCGCTGCGGTTCTCGCCGCCGCCTGCGGTGTCGTTGCCCCGAGCTTGGTTCCGGAGATTCCACACGCGGTGCGCCAAACCGTGAAACTGGTCACTGGCGCAGAACCGCTGCGTGCGATCGACATCGAAGCGCAAGGTGGCGCCGAGCAGCGCAAGCCAAAAGGCGACGCTGGCACCGAAGCCGGCGAAGGGCACACCGGCATCAGGCTGGCTGACGATCAGGTCGAGAGGGCCGGCATTGAGCTCGCGGCCGTGGAGGCTGGCACACTCTCCTACGTCGCATCGTCGTACCGGGCACCATCGTGCCGCACGCGGACCGTATTGCCCGCGTGTCAGTCAGGTTATCGGCGACCGTCGCGGAATTGCGCAAAAAGCTTGGCGACACTGTCGCCAAGGACGAAGTCGTCGCGGTGGTTGAAAGCCGTGAGGTCGCCACCCGCGCCGTCGTCACCTCGCGATCGCTTTCCGTCCGACGTCCGTGATGGCAATACGGATGACTTGCATGGTTCGATCATTCGCGCAGCCGGTGTCCGGCTGCTGTACCGTCGCGAGTCGGTCGCGAACGAGGCTGGCTAACGTCTCGACTTTGATCCCATGCGCTAGCAGGAGCGGTTCGGGGCAGCTAGGCGACGCCGCGGCGAGCAGTTCGAGTGCGTCGCGCACCTTCGCGCCAAGGCGTCTGTTTCGATTGCATGCTCGCGTCGCGCCCTGGCCGCGCTTTGCCGTACTCAGGCCACGTCTTGTTCTGGTGAAACGCATCACGATGTCCTCCCGTGGTGCGGCCGATGTTCCCGGAACTCGGCCGCGCTGACCCCGCGCGCAGCAATCGAACGCGAAAGCGCCGTGAGGGTTCTTGTGGATAGCGGGCATAAGCGATCTTTGCTCGTTTCATCCGCCCAAATGCCGGTGTGTCAGTGGGTGTCGGCCGGTACTTCCGCCGTTGCGTGCGGCCGAAGGCTGTCTGAGGTGTTACCCCCACAGGTCCGCCCATGCGTCGCGCTGAGTGGCGCCCAGAAACGGCCCCGGTCCGAGCCATGTCCCGGCGCGAGTTCTGCACTGTTTTTCCACCGGTGCGGCCGGCCTGCGACAAGAGTGGGACAACGCCCAAATTAGTGATAGGCTACCGTCAGGCCGCGGTCAGTATCGTTAAGAGGACCGGCCGCCACGCTATGTGCAAATGCCCTTACATCCGCGCGGGACACGAGCAAGCACGCAATTTGCGGCTTGCGATGGCTGGTATCAGCGCGGCTGTGCGAGAGCTTATTGAATAATTCGGTCCGGTAACAATGGCGTCCGCAATTCCATCGAGTTGAAATGCCGCGAGTGCGTCGTGGGGAGGCTGCTCGCGGCATCGATGGGATGAGGTGTGGGAACCAAAGGGGGGCAATGTGAGGATGAGTGACTTGAAATTTACCTATGGTAGGCAGGGGGATTTCCTGATCACCGCATATTCCGAACGCGGGCTGCAATGGCTTGCTGAGAATGCGAATGCGATAAATACCGAGCTGGAGAGCGGAACAGACCAACCGGTTGGGAAGTCCTGGATCGAAACCAAGGCTGAGTTCGAAAGGCTCTATGCCAAGGCGGCTGCCGGTGGTGACCTGATCGTATTGATGAAGTCGGCAGATGAGCTGGGGAATTCGACGGCGCAGAATGGTCGGTAGCCCAAATACTAGCTGGAACGACCTTTCTCTTGTTGAAAACTTCCATTGAGTCGTGAACCTGCCCGCGGCACCAGACACTAAGGTGTTGATGCGCGGCGTTCCGGTTCTCGGCTCAATTCCATGGATGCCAATTATTTCCGCTCCCTGGCCACGCGCTGCCTCGCGGCAGCGCGCAACAGCTTTGACCTCCGGGCTGTGGAGGAATTCCGCAAGCTCGCCGACGAATTCACCCAGAAAGCCAATGAATTAGAGCGCCTCGCGCGAGTCGTGGATACGAAGCACGGTCCCGGAGAGGGGAAGTAGCTTCGGAGCGCTGTGGCGACCTGGGAGATATCGGCCCCAGCGGCTTCAGATTTCTTGCACTTTGGCCGCCCCCTACCGCGTCAGGAGCCGTCACCGACTCGCAGTCGGCGGCGGTAAAATGCAGGCCGCGAAGGGATCGGGGTGCTGGCCGGTTTTACCGTCGCGACTGGCCGATTCCGGCCGGCACCCTGGATAGGCATCACTACAACGTCTTCAGATGTTCGACGAGATCAGCCTTCTGCCTGTTGTTGAGGCCAAGCTTGAACAGTGTGTTGTAGTGATTGACCACGGCCGGCAGATCGGCGGCGCTGCCCCGTCATGGAAGTATGGCGGATGTTGCCAGAGCGCGCGCAACGGCGTCGTCCGGTACATCTTTGTGGCGCTCCGCGATGCATACACCGGTTCCGTTCCTACCTCGAAGGGAGAATGCAGGAATGGCACGCTGCGATTGGGTCCGCTGAGCACGTCGGTGAACAACGGGCGCTGGTGGCACCTTGCGCACCCGGCGGCGCCGTTGAACAAATCCCGACCGCGCCGCGCTGCCGCCTCGTTGAAACTTTCCTCGGGCGGCGGGGGCGTCTCCAGGCCGAGTTGATACTGCAGCAACGCAGGGAGCTTGGGCGTCACCAGATCGGGCGTTTGCGTTACGCTGATCCCAATACGGGGATCGCTGAAGCTGCCATGCCCGCCCATCTCCATCGCGCCAACATAATTGTTCCAGTAGGAAATCGGGCCATCGCCAGTGTACGTCTCGAAGCCGACGCCTTTCAGGCCGAACGCCGGCGGAATGACGACGGGAACCGTAAAGCTGTTCAGGGATACGATGTTCTTGCCGTTGAAGATTTCAAGACGCGGGTCGAATTTGCCTGGCCCCCAGCTTTGGAATGGTGCTTTGTTGACGACTGCCGGCGACAGCGAGACGATCGCGCCCACGTTCAGCGTGCGATTGGGCCAACCGTCAAGACGCTTGCCGATCCCGGGGGCGACGGAGTCGTCGACCGTCGAATGACACAGCGCACAGGTAATGCCGATTGTCGCAAGATTGTTGTTTGCTCCGGCCACTTTTCCAATCACGCCGACGACAGCATTGAGTTTCAGCAGTTGAACCGTCACGGCGGGGTCGTCGAGATTCACCTGACCTGCCTTGATGGCGTTGATGACCGCCGGCGGAAGCGCGTCCGAGTCGACTTTCAGGCCGACCGATAGAGCTGTCCTCGGGCTGACGTTTGCGATGACCTTCTGCATCTGCAGCGTATCGGTCCAAAGCTGTTCGTCGCCATACGTGTCGAACCGGAAGATGGATTTACCATCGGTACTGGTCTGCGACTGCGCATCCGAAACGTGCTTTCCATTGGTGTTCTGCGACTGCCCAGGCGAAAGCGCAAAAATCAGAATTGCCGCCGATGCGGCTGCCGTCGAAAAGATCAATCGGGACATGGTTCCTCCTCATGCTCCCTCTCCCTGTGATCCGAAAGACCCCGCTTGGCGGATTGCGCCGGGATCCGCGCCGGGAGTCACAGAGCGCCCGCGCAGCCATTGGACGCATTAAGCCGTGGGAGGTTCCCGACAAATGCTGTTTTATTTCTGTGCCTCCGCCGGACGCCGAGGGCGCGGGCTCTTATGCGGCCCACCGATTTGGCTCACAGTCGGTGGGTGATTAGCGGCACCGAGCAGACCCGTTACGACCAGGAGCAGCGGGCTCGCCGGCAACGGAGCACCTGGATCACCGACGAGTGCGCGCCGCAAAACGCGCCGCGTGTAACGCGCACCCATTCGAGGCAACGGACCGTTGCCTAACAGCTGAGCCTTGCCTGTCCGTGCAAGTGAGGCGGATCTTTTCCGAAACCATGCGGGATTATCGTAAAGCCGCGGCGCACTAATGGGTGCTCTTGCGCTTCTGCGTCTTCGTCAGTTGGGCGCGGGGTGGCGGCGTGACCGAGTTTTCGACGCAGAGTCCGCCGATGCCGGAGATTGTTTCCATGCATTGTTGACGGGTATCGAAGGAGCACGACGGCGTTCCGGTGGCGTCTATGCCATAGTATATCGCGCACCAGGGGTACAAACGGGCCGATTGTGCAGATACGGTTGTGTTTTCGCTGAACAGCGCGGCGGCAATGAACAACATGGTCAGAGCCAGTGAGCGCATCGGTGCCTCCCAATTTTGGATTGCGAGATTTCATCCTATAGCGGCGCCCGACATTTTAGGATAGCGGCACCGAGTTCAGATAATCTGGGGTCATCATCGTCGTCGAAAGCCGGGGCGCTTGGCGTCCCGATGTCGGCACTGGAACTAGCAGAGACTCTGTGGACAGATGCGTGATATAACCGGACTCGTGCGCACGCTCCAACGCATTAGCAGGGCTTCGGCATTGATCAAGACGACAATGGCTGACACGCGCGAATTGCTGGCCCAAGCCGACAGCATCCGATCAAAGGAACGGGGGTGGCTCAATCATGGATACCGATAGCATGGCTCTGGCTGCTCACCATGTACATATGGGGCGGCGCATCATCCTGCGGCAACGTCAACTTATTGCCAACGAGCAAGCGCTCGGCCTCTCGACGGAGCAGTCGGAGAGCTTGTTGGCGACTTTTGAAGCTTCGCAGGTAATCTTTGAGGAACACTTTGCAGCGCTCATCAAAGGGCGCGGATAGAACTGGCTCAACGTCGAGCGCAGGCGACCACGTGCGAATGGCACCGATGTTCTGTGGATCGCCATTACCTGGGTCGTCCAGGCGAAATTCCGTTTTGACGGGAGGGGAGTTTTCGCGAATGCGAGGTCTGCGGGGTGGGGAACATACAGCGGTATAAGAGTGTTGGGAAGGCCACGCAGTTGACGAAGTCCACGGTGCGGACGTGCTCGGCGAAATACCGACGCAGGCGTCGGAGATTTCCGTGACCACCGCTCTGAGTATCCGAGCGGCTCGTGTGATCGATGCTCGTGGCGCCTCCTCAGCCGAAGAAAAGAGAGACCGTCTGCCACAAACCTTGTCGCGTGCGCGTGCCGGAATTACTTCCTCGATATGGCCAGGAGGACGGCATTGATTTCCGGCGTCGGCATTGCTGGGCCGAGGCTGGCTTATTGGCTTTGGCGACGCGGATTTGAACCGGTTCTCATCGAGCGGGCCCCAAAGTTCCGCGGAGGCGGGTCATGTCATTGATGTCTGGGGCGTCGGCTTCGACGGCCCAAAGGCGCCTGACGGAGGGAATGGGAACCGGTCATTCGCGTCAAGCGAGTTTCAACTCGCGGCAATTTGTCGACCCGTGCAGAGCCGCCCAATCCTGTGGGCCGCCGAGATCGCCAGTTTTCAAGGCGCGCTACGCGCTAAACGCCAAGATACCGTTCCAGGACGTTAGGTCGCGCTCTGATCTCGCCGGTTAGCCCTTCGTGGGCGATATGGCCATTATTGATGATGTAGGCGCGATGCGCCAGCGTCAATGCGGCAGCGAGATTTTGCTCCACCAGAACGATCGTCTGCCCGGCGTCGGCGAGATCGCGGCAGGCCTTGACAAGATCGCGCACGATCACCGGCGCCAGTCCCTCGAACGGCTCGTCGAGCAGAATGATCTTGGGATCGCGGATGAGCGCGCGCGCTATCGCCAGCATCTGCTGCTCGCCGCCCGAAAGATCGGTGCCGCGGCTTGCCCGCCGTTCCTTCAGCGGCGGGAACATCTCGTAGATGCGCTCAAGCGGCCAGCGGCTCTGGGCCGTGAGCCCGGCCAGCACCAAATTTTCCTCGACGTTCAGGCTGCCGAAGATGCGGCGGTCCTCGTGCACCAATTGCATGCCCGCGCGCGCGATGGCGTGGCTCTTCATGCCCGCAATCTCGGCGCCGTCGAATACGATCGAGCCATCGCGCGGCGTCACCACGCCCATTAGACTTTTCAAAGTCGTGCTTTTCCCCGCGCCGTTGCGGCCGAGCAGCGCCACCACCTCGTTCCGCTCGACGTGCAAGGCAACGTCAAAGAGGATATGGCTGTCCCCGTAATAGGTATTGAGACCGGTGACTTCGAGGATGCTCATTCGGCCGCCAACACGCCGTGCACGCCGCCCAGATAGGCTTCTTGCACTTTGCTGTTGCCCTTGATTTCGTCCGGCGTCCCTTCAACCAGCACCCGTCCCTCTTGCAGAACGGTGACACGCTCGACCAGTTCGAAGAGCGAATCCATGTCGTGATCGACAATGATCATGGTGCGGCCACGGGCGATCGACTTGAGCAGCCGCACAGTCTCAACGCGCTCCCGCGGGCTCATGCCTGCGAGTGGCTCGTCGAGCAGCAAAACGCTTGGGGATGTCGCGAGCGCCAGGCCAATTTCTAGCCGCCGCTTTTCGCCGTAGGCGATATCCGACACGGGGGTGTCGGCGCGCTCGACCAGATCGACCAGCTCGAGCGTGTGCTCGACTTGTTTGTCGAGATCCGGGATGCTCTTCAGCGATTTGAACAGATCGAGTCTGAACTTGCCGCGCAGCTCTGCCAGCGTTGCGATGGTCAGGTTCTCGCGCACGGTCAGGCGGTTGAACAGCTGGTTGATCTGGTAGCTCTTGGTGAGGCCGAGCTGGCAGACGTCGGTCACCGTCATGCCGGTGATGTCGCGACCCTCAAACAGGATCTGGCCCGACGTGGGCGGCACCTCGCAAGTGAGCATCTTGAAGAAAGTGGTTTTTCCGGCGCCGTTTGGGCCGATGATTCCGCGCAGCTCGCTGTGATTGACGGCAAAATCGATGTCTCTGTTAGCAGCGAGGCCGCCATAGTGCTTGGTAAGGCACCTGGCTTGCAGGATCGGCCCGATCTTGCGGTCGGTTTCACGGTGGCGCGCCGGCATCGCTGCGATCGCCGGTTGGCGCGCGACGTTCGCGGCGGCGGCCTTCTGCTCGTCTTCTGCCGTGACGCCCATCGTTGGCGCGTCTTCAACGGGCTCGGCTTTTTTCTTAGAGCCGATCACGACCCTGTAGAGATCCTCGATGCCGCCGATCAATCCGCGGCGGAGGAAGCAAACCAGCAGTACGAAGATAACGCCGAGCACCAGCTTCCAGGTGGCACCGAGATGCAGCGTGGTCTGCAAAAAGTCACTCAGATAGAGCCACACCGTGGCGCCGACCAGCGGTCCGAACAGCGTACCGGCGCCGCCGATCGCCGTCTGCATCACCAACTGCCCGGACGTATCAAACATGAAGGCGTCCGGCGGCATGAAGCCTTGCATGACGCCGAGCAGACCCCCGGCGAAGCCAGCATATGCAGCTGCAATGACGAACGCGGTCAGCTTGTAGCCGTGGATGTTATGGCCGACAGCGGCGGCGCGTACCGGATTGTCGCGGATTGCTCGCAGCACGGCGCCGATGGGCGAGCGCACGATGCGCAGCGCGATCGCCATGCCGGCGAAGTACCAGAACGCCAGGAAGGCGTAGAGCAACGAGTCCGAATCGAAATGGACGGTGGTGAAGCCGAGATAGAGCGCCGGTGGCGGCACGCCTGGCAGCCCGTTCTCGCCGCCGGTATAGGCCGAGAGCGGATTGAACTCGACGAAGAAGAAGACCTCAGCGATCGCCACGGTGATCATGGCGAAATAGATGCCGGTGCGCCTCAGCGCGATCAGCCCTACCAGATAACCAACGACGCCCGCCGCAATCATGCCGGTAACCAGCGCCGCCATCACGTAAGGGAAGTTCACGATTGTGAGCAGATAGGCCGCAACCACGCCGCCTGTGCCGAAGAAGGCGGACTGGCCGAATGAGAGCAGACCGGTGAAACCGAACAGAATGTCGAAGCCGATGCCGAACACACCCCAGACCAGGATGCGGTTGATGGTCGTCGGCGTGAATCCAAGGTAAGGCAGGACGAACGGCGCCGCGATCAGCCCGGCGGCTGTCAAAACCTCGACCACAAAGGGGCGTTGCCTGAGCATATGATGACTGCGCTCATTCGCGGCCGGCCGTGCCGAGCAGTCCGTAGGGACGCAGCACGAGCACCAGCGTCATAGCGACGAACAGCATGACGTAGGAGTAGCCGGGGTTGAACATGGAGGTGATGCTGATGATCTCGCCGGCGATCAGGCCGCCTAGGATGGCGCCCGGGAACGAGCCAACGCCGCCAATGACGACCACGACGAAGGTCTGCACCAGGATCCCCTCGCCGACGTCAGGCGCGATCGAGACCACTGGCGCGTTGACGATACCGGCGAAGCCCGCCGCCATGGCGCCGATGCCGAACACCAGCATGAAGACCTTGTAGACGTCGATGCCCAGCGAATCGACCATCACGGAGTCCTCGATACCGGCGCGCACGATCATGCCGATCCGCGTGCGATAGAGCACGACGTAGAGAGCCAGCAGCGCGACCGTGACGATGCCCAGCAGCGCGAGGCGGTAGGTCGGGTAAAACATGAAACCGAGCGGCGTGATGCCGATCAGCGGCGCCGGCGGCGGCACGGTTTTCGACAGGCTGCCGAAAAAGAACCGCACCGTCTCGACGAAAACAATGCCGAGGCCGAAGGTGACCAGCAGCTGGTCCTCGTGCGAGCGATGGTAGAAATGGCGGATGATCACCCGCTCCACCAATACGCCGACGATCATCACGAAAATCGCGCCGGCGAGGACCGCGGCGATGAAGGAGTCCGTGTAGCTATAAGTCAGCCAGCCGGCATAGCCGCCAAGCATGAACATGGCGCCATGCGCGAGATTGAGCACACCGAGCGTGCCGTAGATGATGGTCAGACCCGATGAGATCAGCGCAAGCAGGGCGCCGAGCACCAGGCCGTTGAAGCATTGCGATATGAAGTTGGCCCAATTGATCATTGGTCGAGCAATTCCGGGCAGGCGGCCGCAAGGCCGGGGCCGCAGGCGCTGAGATCGCCCGCGGCACGACGTGTAACGTTGGGATCAGGTGTAGTCGCCGAGGTTGCAGCCGAAGGCATCGGGTTTCTGCATCAGCGGCGCGCCCGGCACGACGTCGAGGACCTCCCAGAAGTCCTCCTTGTTCTTCATGTCCTTGGGTGCCTTGCCCTTGACGATGATCACCGGACGGACGAGCTGGTGGTCTTCCTTGCGGAAAGAGACCTCGCCGACGGTCGAATCGAACTTCTCGCCCTTCTCATACTGCTTGATGACGTCCGGCGGATAGAAAGAGTCCGCCTCCGACACCATCCGCGCCCAGATGGCAAACGACATATAGGCGTTGTTGGCGCCCCACTCCGGCTTGTAGCCGTACTTCTTGTCGAACGCCTCAACGAACATCTTGGCCAGCGGATACCGGTCTTCCAGCGTCCACCAGAAGTCAGTGGCGGCATAGACGCCTGCGGTGAGCTCCGGCCCCGTTTCCTTGGCGAGGAAGGGGATCTGGTAGGGCACCACCAGTGTCATTTTCGGCAGAATGCCGAACTGCTTGGCCTGCTGGATCGACAGCACCGCGTCACGGCCCCAGTTCACGTTGACCAGGAACTCGGCGCCTGAGTTGGCGATGTTGGTGAGGTACTGGCTGAAGTCCTGCGTGCCGAGCGGCGAGATCTGGTTGGTCACCATGGTCCAGCCGGCATTCTTAGTAAGATAGTCGTTCACCGACTTGGTAACGGTGTGGCCGTACGTATAGTCGGGAGTCATGAACGCGGCCTTCCGGTTCTTGCCGAACTGCTTGACCAGCACCGGGCCGATCGCGTTGGCCGCCGTCTCGCCATAGAAGTTCTGGCGGAAGCCGTAGCGCACGCAGTCCTTTCCGGTCGTATCGTTCGAACCGGAGATGCCAGTCACGTAGAGTACCTTCTCACGCTGCGCAAATTTGTTGAGCGCAACTGCGACCGCGCTCGAGGTCGAGCCTGTCATCAGCACGACCTTGTTCTGATTGATGAAGGTCTGGATCTCCTGCACGGCCTGGTTAGGCTTGGCGGCGCTGTCGGCGGCGAGCAAGTTGACCTTCTTGCCGAGCAGACCCTTGCTGACCTTAGGGGCGATCTTCTGGAGCAGCGGATCGCCGCTGTTGATGTGCTCGACCGCGAGTTGCCAGCCCTTGAGCTCATCTTCGCCCTGCACCGCGTAGGTGCCGGTGCGCGGCACGGCGGCACCGATATTGACCGAGTCGCCTTCCGAGCCGGCCGGCCAGGTCCCTATCGTCGGTTTGTCGCTGATGCCGACAGCGAAGGCGGGCACGGTGAGCGCGGACGGCAGCACGGCGCCGCCGGCAAGGCCGGCGCCGGCCCGCAGCAAGGTGCGACGGGACACGCGGCCGAGCGCCTGATCTTTTCGTGACATCTTTGTTCCTCCTTGTTGCTGTGTTCGAGCCAGTCTCGACTCGCTTTTTGATGTTGTTGTCCGGCGTGCTCTCCGCTCGGGGCAGCGCGGCAGCACGTCGCGCATAGTTTCTATAGCCAACCGCAAAGATTATGCGGTCAATGCCACTTTCGTTGATGAGACAACGAAGCACATTCATGGAACGCGATGTTCATTCGTTTTCGCCCCACGAGCGGCGCTGCGTCATCGCGTCACGGCGCGTCGGCGTTCATTCCACTTATTGATCTGAATTAATAAAAAACTTTAAGGTGCGGCCGTGAGCATCGCCATGAGTATTGCGGCTCAAATTGCGCACGACATGTCGCTCGCCGAACATCCATTCGTGGCGAGGCTGTCGCGTTTCATGAAACTCAGCCCGGCTGATCTGAGCAGCCTTGAACTCATCGTCGAGAGCGAACGGCTGGTCAAAAAACGAAAGGACCTGATCGTCGTCGGCTACGAGTATCGCGATCTCTGCTTTGTCAAGGACGGCTACGCGATCCGCTACAAGCTGCTTCGCAGCGGGAAGAGGCAAATCCTCAATGTGATCCTACCGGGCGACATCATTGGCTTTCCGGTCAGCTTTTTCGATCGTTCGATCTACTCGGTCGTTGCGGTGAGCGACCTGACTTACACCATCTGCCCGCTCGATTCATACGCTCGGCTTTGTCACGAGCAGCCTCAGTTCGGCTTGGCGTTGAGCTGGCTTGCCGCGCACGAAGCAGCGATCTACGCCGAGCACATCGTCGATCTAGGCCGCCGCACGCCGATCGAGCGGCTGGCGCATTTTCTCCTGGAGATTCATGCCCGGTTACTGGCGGTCGGACGCGCGGAAAAGACAAGCTTCGATCTGCCGTTCTCTCAGGAGGTCATTGCCGACGTGCTGGGGCTGAGCGTACCGCATCTCAATCGCATGATGCAGCAGCTGCGCGTGGAACAGCTGATCACCAGCCGCTCACGCCTGGTCGAATTCACCAATATGGCGAGCTTGCAAACGCTTGCGCACTATCAGCCGTTGGATCTGGCGCCAATCCCGATGCTGGTCAAAAGGGCCTAGCCCACGGAATCGGCGGTTTGTCTGGATCCGCGTTAAGGCGATGGAAGATCGTGCGGAGCGCGAAATCCGGTTTCCCAACGTCGAAGGCTATCGCGTCGTCTTTCCCCGCAAGCCGCTGAACGCGACGTTTACGGCAGACAGCCAGCTCGTGCTGACGCCCGACGACATTCCGACCGTGACGCAGAGCGAGCCCCTCATGCGTCAAGGTCATCAACCACTTCGGCGACGAGGTGCAGAAGGCGTTCTTTGTCTAGGCTTCCGCCCGCAGAACAAGGCCTTTCGATTTTGCGACTGGACGCGCCGCAAACTTCCCCTCCCTCGCTTGCGGGGGAGGGGACTCAAATGGCGCGTTTGTCGTCAGCTCTATAACGCGGCTGTCGGGTTCGCTTGCCAAAAGAGGACTATCACGATATGATTGTAATAGGATTATTCCTCACCTCGACGCGCGAAGCTGTCGGACGCGCGAAGCTGTCGACTGAACCCGTCAGACTTGGCGAATTCCCTGCTCCGGCAGCCTAATTCCCCGTTCAGACGAAACAAATTCGCTGTCCATGCCGAGCAGGGAAACGGGGAAACGGTCCACAGCGCATTGGAATTGCAGCGCAAATTGGCACCAAAACCCGGCGGAAATAGCTAAAAAGGTCTGAAATTTCAAAAATTCCCTGTTATTTTCCCTGTTCTCAGGGAAATCGAGCGCGAGGCGAGGCCGCCGCCGGGCGGGTCCAAGGCCGACCTCTATGTCAGCCAGCGGATCCGCTCTTGACCCCTTCGCACTCCACGTGTCTCGATCGAAGATCGGCGCATCACTCCGGAGTCCCCCATGTCCCTCCGTGGCAAGACGCTCTTCATCACCGGCGCATCGCGCGGCATCGGACTCGCGGTGGCGCTGCGTGCCGCCCGCGATGGCGCCAATATCGCGATTGCGGCGAAGACCGACACGCCCCATCCCAAGCTGCCCGGCACCATCCACACCGCGGCGGCCGAGATCGAGGCGGCCGGCGGGCGGGCGCTGGCGCTCGCCGTCGACGTACGCGAGGAGGCAGCGGTCATGGACGCGATCGCGCGCACCGCGGCGCATTTCGGCGGTATCGACATCGTCGTCAACAATGCGAGCGCGATCTCGCTGACCAAGGTCGCCGACACCGACATGCGCCGCTTCGACCTGATGTATCAGATCAACACGCGCGGCACCTTCATGGTGTCGAAATACGCGATCCCGCATCTCACGAAAGCGCAAAATCCGCATATCGTCATGATGTCCCCGCCCCTGGACATGAGGGAGAAATGGTTTGCGCCACACACCGCTTACACCATGGCCAAGTTCGGCATGAGCATGGTGGTGCTGGGGTTGGCGGGCGAATTGCGGCCCGTGGGCATCGCCGTCAACGCGCTGTGGCCGCGCACCACCATCGCGACGGCGGCGATCAAGAACCTGCTCGGCGGCGAGGAGATCATGCGCCGCTCCCGCCGCCCTGAAATTCTGGCGGAGGCCGCCTACCGCATCTTCGCCAAGCCGGCCGCGACGTTTTCGGGCCAATTCCTGATCGACGATACGTTCCTGGCTGCCGAAGGCGTGGCCGACTTCGCGCCTTACCGGGTCGACCCGCAGGAACCGCTGGCCCCGGACTTCTTCGTCCCGGACCACATTCAGCCGCCGCCTGGCGTCGTTGTGGCACGGCGCGACGAACGGTGACGGAATTTGGCCGAAGAGCCGCCATGAGTTACGGAACCGTACGAGTTTCTCTGGGATCCCGCCAAGGCCCGATCGAACGCGCACAAGCACGATATCAGCTTCGACCAAGCCGCCACAGTGCTCATGGATGCCACGGCTTTAACGGTCTATGATGAACTGAACAGCCATGACGAAGAGCGTTGGTTTACACTTGGCTTGAAGCGAGCGGCAAACTGTTGGCTGTAGCGCATACATACGAGATTACGGGATCGACCAACGTTCGGATACGCCTGATTTCAGCACGCAAGGCAACAAGACGCGAGCGACATACCTACGAACATGAACCGCGATAGGTGATCCGCGGCGCCGCGAGGAGTTGCGGTTGGCCCTCAATCACCAGACTGCTAAACTGCCATTGGACCGCTATAGGCTTGCAGTTTGCTGTTGCGGTTGGCTCTCAATCACCAGACTGCTAAACTTTCAAGGCTTGACCATGAGTGCAGCCCCATTTCCGGACGATGATGACATGCCGGCCGAAATTGACTTTTCCGGCGGAGTCCGGGGTAAATTCTATCCGCCGGATGCGAGAATCAGCTTGCCCATATACCTGGAAGCTGACGTGCAGGCGTACCTGGTTGCGCTCGCCACAAGAAAAGGTATGCCGCTCTCAGAGCTTACAAACGAGCTGCTGAAAAAGGAAATCGCAATCCTTGAAGTCGCTAAATAGAGCCGACGACGACTTTCCTTTCCGCGTAAGCCAAGATCGGCAGCACACATGACGACCCTCCTGGTCACCCATCCGGCCTGCCTCGATCATCTGACCCCGGCCGGGCATCCGGAACGGCCGGACCGGCTGCGCGCCATTGACCGGGCGCTGGAGGATGAAAGTTTCCAGATGCTCGCGCGCGAGCAGGCGCCGACCGCGACGCTCGACATGCTCACCTACTGCCATCCACGCGACTATGTGGAGGAGATTCGCCACGCCAATCCCAGCGAGGGGATGGTGCGGCTCGACGCCGATACATCGATGTCGCCGGGCACCTTCGAGGCGGTATTGCGCGCCATCGGGGGTGCCGCCATGGCAACCGACGAGGTGATGACCGGCAAGGTCTGCAACGCGTTCTGCGCCATGCGCCCGCCGGGCCACCATGCCGAAACCGTGCGGCCGATGGGCTTCTGCTTCTTCAACACCGCGGCGATCATCGCCCGCCACGCACAGAGAAGTCACGGCGCCGAGCGCGTCGCGGTGGTGGATTTCGACGTCCACCACGGCAACGGCACCCAGGAAATTTTCTGGTCCGATCCGACCGTGATGTATTGCTCGACCCACGAAATGCCGCTTTATCCGGGCACCGGCGCGCGGTCCGAGCGCGGCCTGCACAACAATATCGTCAACGCACCGCTGCGGGCCGGCGACGGCGGCACGCAGTTCCGCGCGGCGTTCGAAACCGTGATCCTGCCGCGCGCTGCTGCGTTCAGTCCGGACTTCCTGGTGATCTCGGCGGGGTTCGATGCCCACATGCGCGATCCGCTCGCCAACCTCAATCTGCTGGAGCCGGACTTCGCCTGGGCGACCCAAAAGCTCATGGAGATCGCCGACACAAGTGCCAGGGGCCGTGTCGTCTCGGTGCTGGAAGGCGGCTATGACCTGCAGGGCCTGTCACGCTCTGTGGCGGCGCATGTCACCGCCCTGATGCACGGATGAAAGGAACGCCGACGCCCATGTCCGAGACGAACTTGCACGAGAAGCCCCACGCCGATGTTGATCAGTTGAGCTTCGAGCGGGCAATCGAGGAACTGGAAGCGATCGTCAAGCGCCTCGAAGACGGCAAGGTGCCGCTCGAGGAATCCGTCGCGATCTATGAACGCGGCGAAGCCCTCAAACGGCGCTGCGAGCACCTGCTGCGGCAGGCCGAGGCGCGGGTCGAGAAGATCGCGCTGGATGCGTCCGGCAAGCCGAGGGGGACCGAGCCGCTGGATGTGAAGTAGGCGTTTGCGGATTTCATTCGCTTCTAATCACATTCCGGCGTAGCCGGACCTGGAAGTCAACACGACGAAGGAGCCTCAGAATACGCCCGGCAGCACGCGCCAAGTGCGCGCCGCATATGCCCGGTATGCATCGCCAAACGTCCCTTCCATCATGCGTTCCTCGCGTCCGATCCGGAACCCGAACAGGGTGCCGAAGCCGACGAGACCCGCGAGGCTGGCAATCCAGTTCGGCAGCAGCAGGGCCTGCGCGATCGCCCACAGAAAGAAGGCCGCATACATTGGGTGGCGCACATAGCGATAGACCCCGGTAGTCACGAGGCGATGGGTCTGGCGGATTTCCAACGTCACCGACCAGAAGCGGCCGAGATCGCGGTGGGTGTGGTAGAACAGGAGAAGCGACAAAGCGAACACCAATGTTCCGAGCCACGCCAGCACCGGACGGAATGGATAGTCCGCGAACCGCGGCTCGCCGGTCGTCACGTAGATCACCGGGATTATGAACAGGCCGGCGAACGAGATCGCCAGCAGGACACGTTCCCGCGTCAGTTCACGGCGTGATGCGGTCGGGGTTTTACGCGCACGCCGCTGGTGCGGATATCGGATCACATACCAGCCGACGACGCCCGTCCACCACACCAGCTTGGCGATGAGAGGCGTCATGGCAGACCACTCGCAACGGCATCAAGCAGCGAACCGTCGGTGGCGTAAAGATCCTCGGGCCCATTCGGCTGCATGACCGTACGAACGAACGGCGCGGGACCGCACATCAGCATGAAATAATCGTAGGCCGCGCGCCGTTCGTTCGCCATCACGAACTGATAGTGCAGCCGCATGTAGTCGAAGCGGAACCGACGCAGGGTCGGCGCGCTGAGCATCTGGTGGATCTGCACCCGGCGGATGACTGGCCTGCCAGGTTCGTGGTTGCTGTCGAACCGGGTGAGCTTCACGGGATCGAATTTGTGAAAGCTGATGAAGTCGTGGCGGGCCTGGTATTCGGCCCAGGCGAGCGACGATTCGGCCGCCAGACGGCGTGTCTTCTCGCGCAACCATTCGCCCTTTGGATGCAGGGCGATCTTCGGAATGGTCGCCCCGATAGTGAGAAGGCACAGCTTCGGCCCATGGCGCCCAAGCTCAGGGTCACAATCGAAGACGCGCGCCAGCACATCGACCGCGATGGTGGCGCCGAAACTGTGGCCGGCGACAATAATCTCGTCCACATCCGCGCGGCGCGCGCACGCGAGGACTCGTGCAACGAAACTTTTGACTCTCGCCTCCATTTCGGGATGCCGGCGCAGCATGTAATCGCGCGCGAAGATCCAGTCGGCGAGCCCCTGGTCTACGCGCCAGCGTTCGCCCGGCCACCGCATCAGCGCGGCAAATAGGAGCACGGTGGCCAATGTGCCCGCGGCGATGCCGGGAATCGTAGACTCAAACGCCGCTGTGACGATGGTTGCGATACCGCCGCCGGCGGCAAGCGCGACGGCAGCAAACAGAAGCACGTTGACGAAGGGTACCAGGAAAAACATCCCATAGCGCCAATTGGCCGTGAAATAGCGCCATGCTGTGCCGGAGGCGATGATATCCGCAAAAGTCGCCAAGCCCTCCCACAGGCGGCGGCCAGCCGGCCGCTTGAGCTCTCCGCGCACGATATCGCTCCAATCGAGCAGCTCGAACGAAGTGAGAACCCGCCAGTCCGGTGCTTGCGCGGCCACCGTCCAATGTCCATTGGCGGCGTCTTCGTGCGTCGCAGAAACCTGCGCTTTAACACTCCAGGTCGTTGCAAATCGGGCTAATTCCCGCGCAAAACGGCGATGCTGCGCAACTGCGCTATACGGATCAAAGCCCGACAGGTGAAAAAAGTAGCGGTTTTGAACCATCGCCGGGGATTCGCGTTCTGAATCACAAGTATGTCGTTCACCCATTTACCCGATCCAGCACATGCCAGCAGCACCGAAATATCCCGGCGGAGTGATGGGGGGTGATATCGGCCGAACCAAGGGAAGCGCATCGCGGTGCGGGAAAAATCCTATCGGGTCGCGTCAACGGTTCGAAACTGATTGAAAGATCAGGTGAATTGCTTTTTTTTCGCAGTGGCTTTAATCCCGCGCTATGTCGTCTGGTGTCGCCCGCCCTGTAACCCGCCTCTAAATGTGCCCGCGACAACACAAAGCGAGTTTGCTGACCTGGAATGAGAGACCTGTAACCCGCCTCTAAATATGCCCGCGACAACACCGCTCGGGACCAACTCCATTCGTTGGCACGGAGAACGCCTTTGTACGAACCATCCAAAACTCCGCTTCTCGACCAAATCCGCACTCCTGAAGATTTGCGACGATTCGAACCTGCTCGGCTGCGCCAAATTGCCGACGAACTGCGACAGGATCTGATCAATGCAGTATCCAAGACCGGGGGGCATCTTGGCGCTGGCCTCGGTGTCGTGGAGCTGACAGTAGCGCTGCATTACGTGTTTGATACGCCGCGTGATCGCCTGGTTTGGGACGTCGGCCACCAGAGCTATCCCCATAAAATCCTGACCGGACGCCGCGAACGCATCCGCACGATCCGACAGGGTGGCGGCCTCTCGGGCTTCACCAAACGAACCGAGAGCGAATACGACCCGTTTGGTGCTGCCCACTCGTCGACCTCGATCTCTGCCGGCCTCGGCATGGCGGTGGCAAGCAAGATGGAGGGTCGCGACAACAACGTCGTGTGCGTCATCGGTGACGGCGCAATGTCAGCTGGCATGGCCTATGAGGCGATGAACAATGCCGGCGCTATGGATTCGCGGCTGATTGTCATTCTCAACGACAACGACATGTCGATTGCGCCGCCTGTCGGCGCCATGTCGGCCTATCTGTCGCGGCTGCTGTCCGGCCGTACCTATATGTCGCTGCGCGAGATCGGCAAGCAGCTTGCCCGTCGTCTGCCGAAATTCTTTGAGGAGCGGGCGCTGCGCGCAGAGGAATATGCGCGCGGTCTCATCACCGGCGGCACTTTGTTCGAGGAACTCGGCTTCTATTACGTCGGCCCGATCGATGGGCACAATCTCGATCACCTCCTGCCGGTCCTGCGCAATGTGCGCGACGCCAAGTCAGGGCCGATTCTGCTGCACGTGGTGACCCAGAAGGGCAAAGGCTATCCACCGGCTGAGACGTCCGCCGACAAATACCACGGCGTTGTGGCGTTCGATGTGGCTACGGGTGCGCAGGCGAAATCCAAGGCTGCGGCCCCCTCCTATACGAAGGTGTTCGCCGAAAGCCTGATCAAGGAAGCCCAAAAGGACGACAAGATCGTCGCCATCACCGCTGCGATGCCGTCGGGCACAGGGCTTGACCTGTTCGGTAAGGCATTCCCCGATCGGACCTTCGATGTCGGCATCGCCGAGCAACATGCCGTGACGTTCGCTGGCGGACTGGCGACCGAAGGATTCAAGCCGTTCGCCGTGATCTACTCGACGTTCTTGCAGCGCGCCTATGATCAGGTGGTGCACGACATCGCGATTCAGCGGCTGCCGGTGCGGTTTTCCCTGGACCGGGCTGGCCTGGTCGGAGCCGATGGTCCAACCCACGCAGGAGCATTCGATGTCGCCTACCTGGGCTGCCTGCCGGGCTTTATCCTGATGGCCGCCGGCGACGAGGCGGACCTTGTCCATATGGTGGCAACCCAGGCGGCCATCGACGACCGTCCGTCGGCGCTGCGCTATCCGCGCGGCGAAGGCCTGGGCGTGCCGATGCCGGCCGAAGGCAAGCCATTGGAGATCGGCCGCGGCCGTGTTCTGCGCGAAGGCGACAAGGTCGCGCTCTTGTGCTACGGCACGCGTCTCGGTGAATGTCTCCAGGCGGCGGACGAGCTTGCGGGCTTCGGCTTGTCGACCACGGTGGCCGACGCACGCTTCGCCAAGCCTCTCGACACTGATCTCGTGCTGCGGCTTGGGCGCGAGCATGAGGTGATGATCTCCATCGAGGAAGGTGCGATCGGCGGGTTCGGGTCTTACGTGCTGCAAGCCCTCGCCGACAATGGCGCGCTCGACCGCGGCATCAAGTTTCGGGCCATGGTGCTGCCCGATGTCTTCATCGACCAGGACTTGCCCAACGCCATGTATGTCAAGGCGGGCCTCGACGCCAAGGGCATCGTCGCCAAGGTATTCGAAGCGCTTGGCAAGGACGCGGTCGCCGGAACGGTGAGGCTCGCTTAAAGGTTGCGAAGTTATTGTGGGGGCAAACCCAATCGCCGATTTCGGCAAAACACCAGGTCAATGGGGGCGCAAACCCCGAATCCGGCCATTTTTTTCCTGCCCCCCAGGTTGAGGATTCCCGCGCTCACGACCTGCGCGCCCCAAACTGACGTCCGCGCGCTTTAACCGCAGGTTTGCGTCCGTGCATGGCCTGCCATCAGCCGGTAATGTCAGTGAATATTGCTTCATGTTCGTGGCGGAGGCTTGATGCGAATCCCTTTTGTGCTGCTGGCCGCCGCTGTCGTCGTTAATTCGTCGTACAGCGGACCTGCGCCGGCGCATGAATGGCCGATCCGGCCGCTGACAATGGTGGTACCTTTTGCCGCCGGGGGCGGGGCCGATCTCCTCGGACGTATTCTGGCACCACCACTCTCCGAACTGCTCGGCCAACCGGTTACGATCGAAAATGTCAGCGGCGGGGGCGGAGTGACGGGTTCCCTGCGGGTGTCGCGTGCGCCGCCCGACGGCTATCAGTTTGTGCTGGGCACAACCGGTACTCATGCCCATAGCCAATCGCTTTACAAGAATCCTCTCTATCACGCGGCCACCGACTTCACGCCGGTCGCGCTTGTCGCGGAGCAGCCGATACTGCTCATTACACGGAAGGACTTTCCCGCCGACAATCTCGCGGACTTCATCGCCTACACGAGAGCGAACGAGGACAAGATGCAGTTCGGCTCGGCAGGGACCGGTTCCGGGGTTCATCTCGCCTGCGTACTGTTCAATGCGGCGATCGGAGTGAACGTCGTCCATGTTCCGTATCGCGGCACCGCACCGGCCATGCAGGATCTTATCGCCGGCCGCATCGACTATCAGTGTCCCGTCATCACGCCGGTGGTCCCGCAGATCCACAGCGGTCTGGTGAAGGCCATCGCAACCCTGACGAAAACTCGCACCCCGGTATTGCCGAACCTTGCAACCGCTCAAGAGCAGGGCCTCAAGGATTTCGAAGCCTATATCTGGTTCGCGATTTTCCTGCCAAAAGGCACGCCATTCGATATCGCCCGGAAACTTCAGCGTGCCATAACGGCAGCGGAAAATCTGCCGGCCGTGCAGGAACGGCTGAACGAAATCAGTGCAGCCCCAATCTCGCCCGAGCGGCAGACACCGGAATATCTTGCGTCGTTCGTCGAACGCGAGATCAGCAAATGGGCGGCACCTATTAAGGCCAGCGGCATCAGCGCGGACTAGACGACGAATGCGCACCGCTCTTGCGGCGTACGTGTGTCCATGTTTCGGCCGCGATTGAGATGGTCATCGATCTCGGCGGCGGCGCCGATCATGCGGCCGTAGAGAAATATGTTGAAGGCCGCCGTTTCAAGGTCGTTTACCGTCAGGGCGCCGGACCGATAGTCCTTCCAGAGCACCGCAAGCAGCAGTGCCGCGATCACTGCATCGACGTTGACGCAAAAGACGTAGCGCGATGCGCCCACGTCGTAGAGGGCCTGGACCAGCTCGCGGTAGAATGCGTGGAAAATATTGTAATCGTTGTGCTTCGCCATGAAATCGGCGATGAAGCGCTCGCGCGGATCGTAGTTGACAGGTTTGCCTTTGAACACCGGGTGATGGATGCCGGGGAGCGCCCACGGTTCGGCCTGCCCCGCTTCCTTCGCTCGGATCTTCTCCTCCTGGTAGCTTTGGGCGAATGTCGTGGCCAGGGCCGTGAGATCGACGGCATGGGTGGGGTCCGATGGGTCCGTCAGCTCCACGCCTTTGAACCGGTCAAGAAGGAAGGCCATACCCTCGAATCCGTTACCGCCATGGCTGTAGCCGCTGTGTGCGAGAAATCCGACCATGGCCTTGTTGATCTGCACGCGCGACGGCGTCTGCGGACCGTCGGCGGCGACCGCGCCCTTGGCGCCCTGGGCCGTGATCGCGCCTGGCCCATTCGAGATGAGGAGGCCGATAAGGACTTGCAAAGTACGCGCTTCGGCTTCGGTCGGTCTCTTTCCCGTCAAGGTGAGACAAAGGAAGTCGGCCATCGTCCACTGACCGAAGCGTTCATCCCGCGAGATGCCGCACAAGCTGCCGGATCGGTGATGCGCGCCCGGAATAGATGCGCCGATCATCACGCCGTACAAGCGCAAATACCAGGGCAGGGTCTCGGCGGTCAGGCGCGAGATGCGTTTGCGCATCAGCGGCCCCCAAGCGATCGTGGTCGAGATCGACGCGAGAATGGCATCACGGGACGGCCGTTGCCCGAGCGAACCGAGGAATTTCAGGAATACCGACTTGCAGCCGCGATCCCGCACGGCCTTGAGCATAGCCTCCGGCCGAGGATCGGTCGCCTCCTCTGCGGCGGCGAGGAACAAGGCGCGTACATCCCGGTCGAGAGCGACGGAACTGACGTTGAAACTCTCGTCGCGCGCATCCGTCATGCCCGAATGTGCGAAGAGGTCGATGAGGGCCTTGGTGCAGGCGAGAGCCCGCGCGACCCGCTTCGGGCCGATAATAGCCGCAGCCGTCGCCATCACTGTATTCGGCGAATTGCCCGCCTCCCGCGCTGCGTCTGCAGCTGCTATAGCGGGGTCGCCGACCAGGTTCATTTCGGCTGCAACCGCAATGTCGAGCATGGCGCAGTCGTTGTAGGTGGCGATCTCGTGAACGAGCGGCAGCGCGAAATTTGCTTCCAGCGGCTGCCGAGCAAGGTCGAGAACCGAGTGTCCATGCACGCTCGTCACCTGCGTGTTGGGATCCATCACCGTCGCGCCGGAGCTGTCCTTCATGACCTGACGCGGCACCACAGCGCCGATTCGCTTTCCGATCGCCTGGATTTGAGCGTCATAGGGCGCCGGCGCGCGCACCGCGGGGAGTCGTAATTCCAAAGGCAACACAATGCCCTGATCGTTGACCATCCAGGGCTTCAGCGAAAGGGAGCCGCGCGCGTCAAAGTCGGGCGCGACGCCGTTGAGCTTCATCACCGTCGTCAGGGCTACCGGAATGTCGGCGATATTCGTCACGACGGCGCCTTTGGTGGAAGCGGCCGGGCGCTCGGGCGTGAAAATGTCCTCGACGTCAAGGGCCTCGCGGAACCAGGCCTCTTTGTCCTCCGCCCCATCCCCCAGCCCCGCAATGGCGCCGGCGTGCCCGACCGCGCGGCTGAGTTTTGATTTCCACCGGCCGACAACGCACACGACGACCGGTTTGCCGAAATCGACACCATACTCATAATATCCGCCCGGCTCGACGTAGAACACCGCCGCCTTGCTGCGCGAATCGTTCTTCAACGCATGGGCGAACTCGCGTGCTGCATAATGGATGTAGATGTCCTTACCCGAGGAGAGGAGCGTCGTCGTGCCCCAGCCCTCGGTCGCAAGATATTGCGCGATCGTCGTAGTGAAACTGCCGGAATTGGAGAAGATGGCGATCGATCCCTTGAGCAGCGACTCTTCGGGGCGATCGCCGCCAAGCGCACCACCGATGCGCACGCGATTCCACGAATCAGCGACGCCGAGACAATTGCCACCGATGATGTCGACCCCGTGCGATTGGCCCAGCGCGCGGATCTCCCGCGCATCATGAACGGCGACCTTCTCGGTGATCATGACGATCTTCCGGAGGTCAGGGTTGACGCGGATAAGCTCTGTCACACCGCAGCGCACGCTGAAGGGTGGCAAGTAGACGACGCCGGTGTCGAAGACGTGTCCGTCGTCAAGTCCCTCGCGAACATTGTTGTAAACGGGAATGTCGCCAACGGGCGTCTCCAGCACCTGCCCGCACCGCCCTGGCGACGTGCCGAATACGACATTGCCTCCGGAAAAAGCGTGGCTAACCGGCGTCACCTGCCGCGATTCGCTTCCCAGAATATTAAGCACGCAGACCCGGTCCTCGCAGCGCGCCATATCGGCAAGCGAGTTGATGCCGAGATAGTAGGGAAATCCTTCGATGCCGACCTTGTGCATGACTTCCCTCATCCGGCCGCCTGGCTGTGGACGCTGCTGAGACCCATGCGAGAGGCGATTGCCTCCCGACCGCCCGCCTTCATCCAGGCATCGATCTTCTTGGCATAGTTGACGACTTCGGAAATGGCGCTGTCGAAGCCGAAGAAGCGATAGGGGAGGCCCAATGCATCGCAGGTTTCGGCGAGCGCACCCATTCCGCGCACGAGATTGGGGCCGCCGCGGCCGACCACGACATAGAGCGGGGATGCACCGAGTGTACCGAAGTGCTCTCTCAGCGCGTTGCCCATGGCGCGGAAAGTCTCATAGATATCTGTGTTGTTGGCCTTGCCGCCGATAATGAACAGCACGTTGGCCTGCTTTAGCCAGTGCTTGTAGCAGATGCGGGCAACCTCCTTCATCTTCTCGTAGGGCGGGTTGCCGCCGAAGTCTGATGAGATGATCGCGGCCTCGCCGAGCCCCTCAGTCACCAGCGCGTTCGCGCCGCCGCCGAACGTCGGCGCCAAAATCGTACCTTTGTCGTTGATGACAAAAACGTCTGACTGGCCCTGATGGGTGCGTAGCTGGTTGACCTCCTGTTCGAAGTCGGATGACTCGGCCGCAAACAGATGTGATGGGAGATTAAGCCTCTGCCAGCGCGGATCGTCTCTGTCGAAACCGCACTTGAAGTCGCAGGCTACCGGCGTAAGCCGGCCATCGCCACCGAGCCGCATCCGAATCGGATTGAGTTCGAGTGTTGTCATGCCGTAATGGTGGACGAGCTCCCACAGCTTCGGCAAATGCTGCACCAGCGGTGAGATGACCTCCTTCGGAGCGTCGATGTCGGAGAGCGCATTGGCGACGACGAACGCCGTCAATCCCGTCAACGCGTCGAATGGGACCTCAGCGATGTGCTTCCTGTCGAGGTCTTCGATCTCGACGCCGCCCATGTGGGTGAGCGTCATGGTCGGGGCGCGGTAGGTGGTAGAGTCTGAGATTGAGAAATAGATTTCGTGCTTGGCAAGAACGCCGCCTTCAAAGGTCACGCCATTGGATTTGGCGACCAAGTTTCCATGACGATACTCGACGAAGTAGAGACGTTCCTTCTCCTTGAGCGCCGTCTTCAGGTCGGCCGCCTTGCCGATCAGGCCGAGCTTGCTCCGCTTGCCGACGCAGCCCTTGAACAGTGGCTTGATGAAAATCTGTCTGTGACGATCGATCAATGCCTTGACGTCATCAACGGTTGCGCCTGGGCCCAATACTTCCGTCACCGGAAAGTCGACGTGTTTGAGCAGCGGCGCGCCGTGAAGCAATCCCGTGATTTTCATGAAGTCAACCCCGATGAGATGTCAATGCGATGATCAGGCCTCGCCCGTTCGGCTCGTCATGAGCAGCATGGCGAGAGAGTCGGCGTGCATGCCGGGTTGCCGTTCGTCCTGCATCGCGGGATCGTGTTTCATTTGGAGGAAAGGCCCATCGGGCCGGTGAGCAGGCCCGTGCCGCCGAGCATCACGCGCAGGACGGCGGATCGTACCAGGATATGGGATGCCTCACGACAGATGAGGTTAGTGGCAGGGTGGCGCCGGCGACGTCATGACAAAACCCGCCATGAAGTCGCAGACGATAGAACGGCGGCGCAGGCGCCGCCACCGTCGAGATAACGCAACCATTTAACGCTGCTCATCGATTGCCAGATCGGAGGTGGCCGGTCCAGCATTTCGGCAGGTTGATTAATTAATAGTCACAATTTTTTCCTGATGTCTATCGCAAACAAATACCTCTCGGCAGGAGTCGGCGCCAAATCGAACACCGTCGCGCTGGCGCCTTCATCCCGAATGGGACGTTTCGATCGAGCGTTGGGCTGTCCCCGGCTTCGCGACATCAGCCATATCGGCAAAATTGAGCGCACAAAGAGCACCGCCAGTTTTACGAAATAGTCCGACGATCATTAGACCGATATTTCTCAGCCGGACCGAAAGCTCGTGTGCGTGATGGGCAAGATAGCGGTGCCGGCAGCGGTTGCGACTGGCGTCCGAGCAGAACTGCCTGCCGAAGTGCCGGTAACGGACGAGACCGAAATGACCGTTGCACTGCGAGCATCGATTCGCGGATTGCGACTTAGGCGTTGCACCGGCTCCGTAAAAAAACCTCCAACCCGGCGGATGCCATGAGCGACCGAACCATAGGTAGCTGCGATCCTGGTCGCGCTCTAAAGCCCATACATCGACAGGAGCGACGCTGGCCGGCGCACCAATCCGGAAAAGCCTCGATGCCGCGGCCATGTCACGCCGTCCGCTCGTCAATCTTGAAGACCGTGAATTGAACAAAATGCGGGACGCCGTGGACGCCTTTGGGCGTTACAAAACCAACAATCAGGACCCGCGCGATGACGAAGGTACCCTCCTTAGTAACAGCCTTGGCGACGTCCTTGCCGCGCAGATACGCGATCGAAATGAACCTGCAGGTATCGTCGCTTTCCGCCTCGGTGTTGACCTCGGTGACGGTCTCTTCCTCGTCCCCGTGGAACAGGTCGATATAGCGCTCCGCTTGTTTGCCGCTGCTGCAGACGACCTCGGTTCCGGTCACAACTTCCTGCGCGAGCGCCGCTTGAAATGACAGAAGCAGGAACATAAGAGCACCGCACCACGAAACGCGGCTGATCATGATGCCCTTGAACATGTCCGTTTCTCCTCTGCTTCGCCCCCGCTGCCGTGACTCCGATGTAGATACGCAAATGCTGCTAGTTCGAATTCTAATAGAGGCCCCGAACGATGAAATCGGACTTCAGTGCGCCCCGGAGTGCAAGTTGCTGTCCCAAAGGAACACGAACGTTGGTCCAGGGTCGCGGACTACCTCATTATTCCTTTACGTTTGGATGAGATACGGAGATTGAACGGGTGGTCCAGGCTTGGCAAAGCCGCGAGGCGACGATTTACTTATTCGCAGCGTCCATCGCGAATAGGCACAATTGTACTAACGACCAGCAAATGGAGGGCGTGATTTCATGGCCGGCCCTCGCTAGCATATCTTACCGCGATACCTTCCATTAGCCATTGCCAAGCCTGCTGCTCGGCGGCACCCGCGGTCTTGCAGCGGCCCTACAGCTCGCGATTTTCGCTCAGGCCACGAATGCATACCGTTCTCGCGGCGTGCCCATGTTTCAGCCGCGATTGAGATGATTATCGATCTCGGCGGCGGTGCCTATCATGCGGCCATAGAGGAATAAGTTGAAGGCCGCGGTCTCAAGGTCGTTTATCTTGAGGGCATCGGACCGCTAGTCCCTCCATACCACCGCAAGCAACAGCGCCGCGATCACCGCATCGACGTTGACGCAGAACACGTCGCGCGGGTGGCGTCGGCGACCGTATGGCAAGAATTGTCATGGATTCACAGACATTAAGAAGGCAGCACAGCCGCCAACTTCGATATTACGCAAACGAACCAACGCCTCTTCTCGTTTGCCAGATCAGGGGAGGCCGTCCAGTGCTCCCGAGGCCCGCTCAATTATCAATCACAATCTTTTCTACGTAGCGAAAGCGAAACCATCGAGAGCTGCTCCGTACCGCTCCGCGCAAACATGGGTTTCGCTTTTGCTCAGCCCATCCTGCGGGCGCCATCAATCGTAAACCGTATCCACGTAATGATCGGAATCGACCACAGCCTCGATGACAGTTGGACCGGACGCCGCCAGCGCCTTCACCACCGCCGCCTCAAGCGCGTCGGCGCTGCGCACCCCTATGGCGGGCACGCCGAAATAATGGGCCGGTGGCTCGCAGTATTCATCCGATTGCAGTTCGGTTCCGTAGAGCGGAAACTGCCGACGCAACTGCTTGACCCTGATAAGCGCAAGCCACCTGTCGCCGAGCACGACAATCGGAAGCACAAGCCCCAAGCGCTTTGCTGTCGCAACCTCGCCGCAGGTCATCTGGAAGCAGCCGTCACCGATCAGGCAGACGACGGGTAGATCGGGCCGCGCCAGCTTTGCCGCGATGGCAGCCGGCAACCCGAAGCCCATGGATGACCAGCCGTTGGTAATCTGGAACGCCTTCGGGGCATATGCGGTCCACTGGCTCGCAATCTGATGGGTATGGGCGCCGACATCGAACGACAGGATGCCTTCGTGCGGCAAGGCCCGGCGCACCGCGTCGATCGCCGCATGTGCCGTGAAAGCTGCGGAGTTCGATGCTGAGTTCGGCGCTGGCTTGGGCCGCAGCGCCGCCTGGAATGATCTTCGATGATCGGCGAGCGTCGCAGCTGGCCATCCGTTGGCGGTGGCAGGCATTGCGGCAAGCCGCGCCAGCGAGGCATCAAGTTCACCAGCTACCTGATGAACCAGCTTTACGGTCGGTGCGATGTCCGCGGGTTCGATATCAATATGGAGTAGTGAGACGTCACCGATCCAGGCTTCATACTCGACCTCGACGGTGTCGTAGCCAATGCTGACAATCAGGTCGGCAGAACGCAGCAGGCGGCGCTGTATCTGTCGGCACGCCCGTTCGATGCAGCCGATCGCAAGCGGATGGTCTTCATCGATCATGCCCTTCGCCATAGTGGTGGTCGCGAACGGCAGGCCAAGATGTTCGATCAAGTCGCGCAGTCGGTCCGGATCGTCGAGGCGCATTGTCGATGCGCCGAGCACCGCGATCGGCCGTTCGGCGGCGGCGATGAGTTGATAGGCGCGCTCGATCACGGTGTCTGCTGCCGCCGCCATCTTTGTTGGCGCTACCGGCGGCGCAACTTCTTCCAGCGCCGGCGCCAACGCCACATCCTCGGGCAAGTCGAGATGAACCGGCCCTGGTGGCTCGGTCAAAGCGATGCGAATTGCGTTCTGCAGCGTCTGCGTGATGCGTCCACGTTCCAGCCGAAACGTCGCCTTAGTGATCGGTGCAAACAGTGCGTGGTGGTCGATCCACATCTGCATGCGCCGGCCAAGCTGCTCGGTGTTGAGATTGCAGGTGATCGCGATGAGCGGCGATCGATCCAGATAGGCGCAGCCCACGCCGGTCGTCAGGTTGGTAGCGCCGGGACCGAGCGTGGCGATGCAGAGGCCCGGTCTGCCGGTCATGCGTCCGGACACATCGGCTGCGAAGGCTGCCGAGCCTTCATGGGCCGTCAGTACGAACGCGATGCCGCCCGTGCGCATGGCTTCCATCAGCGGCAATACATTGCCGCTCGGAATGCCAAATCCGTAGCGGATTCCGGCCGCCTTGAGGGTCGCGACGATCAAATCGGCATTGTTCATGGAGGTCCGTTGGAGAAGCTAGCCAGGGGTTCACATTGCAGAGCAGAAAACTGGTATTGCAAAGAGAAACTTATTAGGCCGTGTAGCACGGCACCACAAATGATACTGGAGCCCCCATGCCGGAGCTGTCGCAGAGACTATTGACATGCGCATCGCTTATTGCGCAGCGCCTGACGGAGCGCCGTGAGACCATCACGATCGCTGAATCCTCGACCGGCGGCCTGATTTCGGCGGCACTGCTGGCGATACCGGGCGCGTCGGCCTATTTCCTGGGCGGTGCCGTTATCTATACCCAGGCCGCGCGACGCGCGTTGCTGAACATCCCGGATTCCGCCATGGCCGGGATGAGGGCTTCTACTGAGCCCTATGCGCAGCTGCTTGCACACACCGCACGCGAGCGGTTTTCCGCGACCTGGGCATTGTCTGAGACCGGCGCTACGGGGCCAACCGGCAATCGTTACGGCGATGCGCCCGGCCATAGTTGTATCGCGCTGTCCGGGCCGGATAAGTGCGCCATCACCATCGAGACCGGCAGCAACGATCGCGCCGCCAACATGCAGGCATTTGCGATTGCGGCCCTCGATCTGCTTGCCGCGACCCTGAGGCGCGCCTGATCGCGTGCCGGCCGGCGCCGTGTTCAAGACCCGCTGATCGACCGCAGCGGCTACCCGTTCAAAACCACGCGTTAAACACCAGGAGGACTTGCCAATTCCAAGGTGGATGCGTGACCGTGCGCGGGCATGGCTGAGACACGCCGCGGATCAAGATGGGTCCCATCCCCCTTGGAGCCCTTTGCCTTCGCACCGATGGATGAGGGACCTTGGTAACGGAACTAAGTTCCGACCGGATATAAGTTGGTGCAGCACGAGCTGCATGCATGCAATGGGCTCCAGCCTTGGATCACACCTCTCCCACAACCCACAACAGGCCCTCATGCCGTAAGCAAATCTTCTCGATCGTCTCCGGGATGGGGACGTTCGTAAAGCCCTGCGCCCAACGGCGCACCGCAAGCGGCTTCGGGGCTTGACGAACGTCCCCATCCCGGAGAATAGGCTATCCATGCTTGCTAGGCCGCACTGCGCCCACGACAAACCTACAAATCATCGCTTGACTCGCCTCATATAAGCCCGGCCACGACAGCGCGATGTGATTCGAAACGATCGCAATCCAGTACAGTTGCTTGGAGTTCGACAGATGGACCACGCGTTGACGAAGGAACAACGAGAGGTATCCGCTCCCACAGCGATCAGCGGTCGCCTCAAGTCAATTCTTTTCCTTCTGTTCTTCTGCTCGGGATTTTGCAGTCTGCTCTATCAGGTGGTCTGGGTCCGCATGGCTTTTGCCCATTTCGGCGTGATCACTCCGGTTCTGTCGGTCGTGCTGTCTGTCTTCATGTTGGGCCTCGGAGTCGGTTCATGGCTCGCTGGCAAATGGGTCCAGTGGTGGAGCCGGCGACTGAAGATTTCATCGGCCTATTTCTACGGAGGGGCTGAACTCATCATTGGGATCGGCGCACTCGCGGTCCCGCAGTTGTTCCGAGCCGGCGAAAATTATCTGCTTAAAACCGGAGAAGCCAGTTCGACTGGCTATCTGCTGGTATCGGCGATCTTCATCGTTGTCGCCATCCTGCCCTGGTGCACCATGATGGGGGCCACATTCCCGCTGATGATGTCATTCATCAGGCAGATCGATCCTGCAAATCGGAGCAGCTTCAGCTTTCTGTATCTGGCGAACGTCATGGGCGCAATGGCCGGTACCGCCGTGACCGCCCTTGTCCTGGTGGAACTCTTTGGCTTTCGCGAGACCTATGTCATCGCGGCGACGATTAACTGCTTGATCGCCGCGACCAGCTTCGCCCTTGCGCGCCTCCACCGGTTGGAAGCACGGCAACCTGTCGGGTTGCGGCGACCGGCTCAAGTGCCGATGCAGGCGGGAATAGACGCGTCCAGGCGCTGGCTCGAAGTTGTTCTGTTCACGACCGGGTTCACGTCGCTGGCCATGGAAGTCGCCTGGACGCGAGCGTTCACGTTCGTGCTGAAGACGACAATCTACGCCTTCGCAATGATCCTGACGATATATCTGCTGTCAACGTGGATCGGTTCCTATCTCTATCGACGCGGCCTAAGGGATGGATGGCTTGTTTCTCTTCAAGGCGTTCTGGGCGCTTCGTGCGTGTTCTCGCTGCTGCCGATCGTGCTCAACGATCCGCGCCTGGAACAGAACGTTGCTGTGACATTGCTGAGTATTGTGCCGTTCTGCCTTGCGCTCGGCTACCTGACGCCTCGGCTGATTGACGAGTATTCTGGCGGCGATCCCGCCAACGCTGGCCGCTCGTATGGTGTGAATATTGCCGGAGGGATTCTGGGCCCCCTCGTTGCGGCCTACGTCCTTCTCCCCGCAATCGGCACGCGCGCCACGCTTCTCGTTCTCAGCGTTCCGATGTTCCTGCTTCTCTGGGCGAGGCGACGGGAGTTGCGACCGATGCGACACGGTGCCGTGGCCGTTGTTCCATTCGTCGCATTATTTGCTTTTTCGGTGGTCGTAAGCCGCGGCTACGAGGATGGGACCTTTTACGACGGCCCGCACGAAATCCGGCGGGATCATGTCGCCAGCGTCATCGCATATGGCGAGGGAATGGACAAACGCTTGCTGGTGAACGGCGTCGGCATGACGACGCTGACGCCGATCACCAAGGTTATGGCGCATCTTCCACTGGCCGTTAGCGGCAATGCCAGGTCCGGGCTGATCATCTGCTTCGGCATGGGCACGACCTTCCGGGCCATGCATAGCTGGGGAATCGATACGACCGTGGTCGAACTCTCCCCTTCAGTGACCGAGTCTTTCGGTTTCTTCTTTGCGGATGCGCGGGACACAATCGGCGACCCCAAAGCCCATATCGTGGTTGATGATGGTCGCCGCTATCTGCTACGTGGCAACAGGACATTCGACGTCATCACGTTGGATCCTCCGCCTCCGGTCGAAGCCGCCGCGTCGAGCCTCCTCTATTCCAAGGAGTTCTACGACATCGTAAAGGCCCATCTGGCGCCCGACGGCATCCTCCAGCAATGGTTTCCCGGCGACAGCGAAGAAAACATCCTGTACGCGGTGGCGCGCTCGCTGCGAGAGTCATTCCCCTATGTGGTTGCCTTCAAATCGATCGCGAACTGGGGCTATCACTTCCTGGCCTCCACATCGCCGATCACAAACATAACGCCGACAGAACTTGTGGCGCGCCTTTCGGAACCCGCCAAGCGCGATCTCATGGAGTGGAATCCGGATATCTCGGTGGAGGCGATGGCGGAGAATATTCTGTCGCGGCGAACCGAAATCGGAGATTTGCTTCCCCCGGACGGCGAAAACAAGGTCGTGACCGATGATTTTCCATACAACGAGTATTTCGTTTTGCGCCGGACCGGTATCATCAAGTGATGCATTGCGTCGCGACGGCTTTCGGGACTATCAAAATTTAGGCTGTAGTGAGTCGACAATGCGACCGACATCGGCCCTTATTAGTGCTTTGGTAAAGATCAGCGGCCGGAAGCCCGGCACATCCCCCTATATTTCCCCCGCTGCCGGCGATCAGCCAGCGTTGGCCCCGACGCCCGCATTCACGCTGGGGCCAACGGCCATTGTAAGGTGAGGCGTGTACATGCCGATCCGGCCACTTATTGACAATGAGGGCCTTCCTGCGGCGGATGCCGCTCTTCTGGTTTCCGCGTTTGAGGGCGCGTTGGCGGCGTTGGGGTTGGTTGATCGTGACGATCCTGCAACGATGCTTGTCGCCACCCACATCATCACGGTTGCGAAGACTGGAGAGCGTGACCCGGCGAGATTGCGCGACCTCGCCTTGCTAGCTATACGCAACGGGCATTGATGTTCGTTAAAGCGGGTACCGGTCGTTGCGTATTTGTTCGCGCAACGACCGAACAGACCGCGAACACCCCCGATAGCCCTGTTACACTGTCCCGCATGCGGGCAGCCGATGGTCTTCAAGCGCATGATCCTGCCCGCGTTCGCTGATGCCCAGCAAATGCTCGAATGCAAACCGTGTGGACTGTCCGTCACCGAGCCCTGCTGCCGGAGTTCTCCACAGGACCATTTCCGTTGACGATGCGAAACCTGACGTCGGGACGACCCAATCGCCTCTCTTCGCCGCCGGGATCGCTAGTCGGATTCCCCCGCAGAGCAGGACGGCGTGATTGCTGCCACGGCCAGGATCGCTTTGCGCATCCGGCTGGCGCCGGCGGCGCGGACCGCCGATGGCGAACGCGTCGGTTCGTATACCTGTCCGAGCAAATAGATTGAACGACCTTTCGGCTTCGATGGCGCGGACAAGTTCCGAGAGGCTGCTTGAGATTTGTCAATTCGTCCTCGGTTGAAATCGGCTCATATTCGGGCTTCTGATGGAACGCTGCCGTTGTCCGACCAACGCGGCGATCAACAACGGACCCGATGGGAGGGGTGAAATGAATTCGTGGGTGTTAAGGCTGTCGGTGCTTACATTTCTTATGCTGGTGCCACTCGCTGCTTTGGCGCAAGGTCCCGCTCCAAGTTCAAATCCGCCGGCAACGGCGTCCGATCAACTCCTGAAGCCTGAGGAACTCGACGCGCTCGTCGCGCCGATCGCTTTGTACCCTGACACCTTGCTGTCCGTCGTGCTCATGGCCTCGACTTATCCGCTCGAGGTGGTGCAGGCCGAACGTTGGGCAAACAAGAACAAAAACCTGAAAGGAGATCAATTGAAGTCCGCGGCGGACAAGCAGCCATGGGACGGCAGCATCAAGGCGCTGGTTGCAACGCCTTCTGTCCTCGACATGATGAGTTCGAACATCGAATGGACGGAAAAGCTCGGCAATGCGGTTCTTGCGCAGCAGGAAGATGTCATGGATGCGGTCCAGCGCCTGCGTGCGAAGGCTCAGGCCAATAACAAGCTGACGTCGACCAGGGAGCAAACGGTCTCGGTCAGGCAGGAGCAGGGCAAGCAGGTGGTCGTCATCGAGCCGACGCAACCTGAGACGCTCTACGTCCCCTATTACGATCCCGGAGTCGTCTTTGGCGGGTGGCCATATGCGGACTATCCGCCGTACTATTTTCCGCCTCCTCCCTACCTCGGCTATGGGATCCTGGCCACCGGACTTGCGTTCGGCGCGGGTTATGCGCTCGGCCGCTGGACATCGGGCGGCAATTATTGGGGCGGCGGTATCAATTGGGGCAACAACTGGCTCCGTCCGAGCCATCCGATCAACATCAACAACATCAACAACATCGGCAACAGATGGGAGCACAATCCCGCACATCGCCGCGGCGTCGGATACAACAATACGAACGTGCGGCAGCGGTTTGGTGCCAATAACCGCGGCCCTGGTCTCGGGAATCGCGGGCCAGGCAATCGTCCGAGCGCAGGGAACCTGCCAGCGAATCGACCCGGCGCAGGAAACCGGCCCGGCGCAGGAAACCGGCCCAGCGCAGGGAACCTGCCAGCGAATCGACCCGGCGCAGGAAACCGGCCATCAAATCGACCCAGCGCAGGCAACCGGCCTTCAAATCGGCCCAGCGCAGGGAACCGGCCATCAAATCGACCCAGCGCAGGGACCAGACCCTCGAGCGGCGCCAAACGCGCGAGCGCTGGCGGCAAACGGCCCAGTGCAGGGGCTAGACCTTCCGGCGGCGCCAGACGG
>Ga0209465_10000083_pt1 | contig 43246 bp, 38 predicted proteins | sample PanSoiPlot1MoBio_FD_188321 | JGI IMG/M metagenome (GOLD analysis project Ga0209465, IMG submission 188321) | Tropical forest soil microbial communities from Panama analyzed to predict greenhouse gas emissions - Panama Soil Plot 1 MoBio (SPAdes)... | ecosystem: Environmental > Terrestrial > Soil...
CGCCACAACACCAAAGCCGATTGGCACTTCACAACCGAAAATGCCCGTATCAAACTCAAGCACCTCTACCCTTCACTTTGAGTGAATCGGGCCACTAGCCAGCAGGCTTGAGCGATCGCAAGGAGGACTGCGACGGTCATCCAGGCACGCGCTCGCAGCTCCGGAACAGGTTCTCCGCTAGATCTAGCAGTAAAGTTCCTAGAGTGCGTGCGTATCCATCGCCGGATCAAACCACCCGCCGTTCCGGCAAGCGGCAAGGAAGAACGCGACGCTGCTTGCAACGTGCGGTCCGATTTCGGGGCGCAGCACTTCAAGATTCTGCTCGAACAGCGCCCGATGCAGCATAGGCAGGACGACCAGGTCGAGGAAGGATCGTGCCGTTGTCGGGAGGCGGTGCGGGGCGAAGGCAGGCTGGGCCCCGAGCTCGTCGGATTGCGCGATCTCGCGCAGAGACCGGGCGGCAACCTCGGTGCTGAGATCGCGCGCCGAGCGGATGATGCTGCTCGCTAGATCGGGGAATCGATGCACCTCGGCAATCGCGAGCCGCATTAGCCCGATCCTGTCGCTGTCCAGACCCCACCGCAGCGCGGCAAGGCCTGCGCCCACGAGGCGCTCCTCAATCGACCCAACGGCCGGTATGTCGCCTTTGAACTGTTCAATGCGGGCGACGATGTCGCGCATCACGGCGGTGAAGAGCGCCCGCTTGTCGGTGAAACGGGCATAGATCGTTGGCTTTCCCGAGCGCGCAGCCCTGGCGATCTCGTCGATGCTTGCGCCTTCAAACCCATGCTGCACGAAGACCTTGCGGGCCGCATCGAGGATGCGTTCCTCGACCTCGCCCGCGAGCTCCTTTGGCGGGCGCCCAAAGCGCACCCCGGCGCGCCTTGTAGAAGCCTTGCCCATCATCCGCCTCCTTCAAGCCATTCATTTTTCTGGCGATTTGCCTAGACCCAGCGGCCCTGCGGCCGGCTGCAGCCTCTGAATTTATGCATATCTGACCTGCTTTGTAAATAGAACGAAACAGTATCGTTCCTATTGACAGGGCCGATGCTCCGGTTTACTCAGAGAATAGAAACGGAACTGTTCCGTTTCGTTTATGACCAGATCGAGGAGCGCAATCATGTCCGAAGTGAATGTTCTGGAACGGCGCGAGCCGGCGCTGCGGAAAGTTGAAAGCCCGCAATCTGTTCCGGCCGTGGGCCGCGCGTTGAACGCCAAACCCTTGAAGCCGGAGATCAAGGCACGGGCTCCCTTGCCAAGGGAAGACCCCGGCGAGTGGACCGACTGGCCGGCTCAGCCGGAAGAAGAGCAGCCGCAGGTGACCGGCAAGAAGCCCCGGACCGGCCTCCTCAAGCGCCGCCCCGTGGTCCTCGCCATCGGAGCGATGCTTCTCGCCGCGGCCGTGGGCGCCGGTTACGTTTATCTTAATTACGCCGACCGCTTCCAGTCCACCGACGATGCCTTCATCGCGGCGCGACAGTCCGCGCTGGCCCCTAAGGTCTCCGGGTACATCACTGCCGTTCCGGTCACTGACAACGAGCATGTCGCCGCCGGCGACGTGATCGCCCACATCGATGACCGCGATTACCGCATCGCGCTCGAGCAGGCCGAGGCGCAAGTCGCGGCGGCGCAAGCCGGTATCGAGAACATTGACGCGCAGCTCGAGGTGCAGCAGGCCCAGATCAACGCCAATGAGGCCCAGGTCGAGCAGGCGCAGGCAGCGCTGGTGTTCGCGGAGCAGCAGAACGCGCGCTATCAGGACCTCGCGCAAAAAGGCTCAGGCACCATCCAGAATGCCCAGCAGTACAGCTCGCAGCTAAGGCAGCAGCAGGCCGCGCTCGCAAGCGCGCAGGCGACGCTGAAGTTGTCGCAGCGACAAATCGAGGCGCTGAAGGCGCAACGCAACAGCGCGGTCGCAAGCCTCGCGCAAGCCAAGGCGCAGCGCGACCAGGCACAACTCAATCTTTCCTATACCACCGTGACGGCGGCCCAGCCGGGTCGGGTCGTCAACCTCAGCGCCGCCGTCGGCCAGTTTGCCCAGCCGGGAACGAACCTTACAATGTTCGTGCCGGATCGAATCTGGGTCACGGCAAACTTCAAGGAGATTCAGCTCGACCGCATGCGGCCGGGGGAGCCGGTGATGCTGCGGATCGACGCCTATCCGGGACGCCAGATCCGCGGCCATGTCGACAGCATTCAGCCCGGATCCGGCACCGCGTTCTCGCTGCTGCCGGCGCAGAATGCCACCGGGAACTACGTCAAGATCGTGCAACGCGTGCCGGTCAAGATCGTCATGGACGATCCGCCGACCGACGTCGCGCTTGGCCCGGGCATGTCCGTGGTCCCGACCGTGCGGGTCGAGCCTACGCCCTCGCTCTATGAGCGGCTGAGGGGGTGGCTATGAGCACCGCTCCGATTCAAGCAGACGCCCGCGCCGCTGCGAGCGGCGCCGGCGCCAACCCGTGGGTGATCGCAATCCTGGTCGCGCTCGCGAGCTTTATGGAGGTGCTCGACACCACCATCGCCAACGTGGCACTGCCCTACATTGCCGGCGGCATGGGGGTGAGCGAGGACGAAGCCTCGTGGGTGGTGACCACTTATCTCGTCTCCAACGCCATCATCCTGACGGCGAGCCCCTTCCTCGCTCGCATGCTTGGCCGCAAAACCTTCTTCCTGATCTCTCTTGGACTGTTCACCTTAAGCTCGTTGCTTTCCGGCTATGCCCCGAATCTGAACGCGCTATTGCTATTCCGTATTCTGCAGGGGCTCGGTGGCGGCGGCATGGTGCCGGTCGCCCAATCGATCCTCGCGGATTCGTTCCCGCCGGCTAAGCGCGGCCAAGCTTTTGCGCTGTTTGGCGTCGCCGTGGTGGTGGCGCCGGTGGTGGGGCCGACGCTCGGCGGCTGGCTTTCCGACAATATCTCCTGGGCATGGTGTTTTCTGATCAACGTGCCGATCGGCGTGCTCGCGATGGCATTGATCGCGGTGCTCCTGCGCGAGCCCAAGCGCCAGCCGTCGCAGCAGCAAGACCAGCGGTTCGATGTCGTCGGCTTCATATTGGTCGCGACCTTCCTCGGTGCGCTCGAGATCGTGCTCGACCGGGGCCTGGAGGACGACTGGTTCGCCTCGACCTTCATCGTGGCGTTCTCGGTCCTCAGCGCGGTGGCGTTCGTGTTGATGATTCCGTGGGAGATGACCCGCCGCAATCCGATGATCGACCTACGCATGGTCGCGACGCGCCAGTTCGGCGCCTCCTTCCTCGTGATGCTGGCAACCGGCGCCATCCTGCTCGCGACCACGCAGTTCCTGCCGCAGCTGGTGCAGCAGAATTTCGGCTACACCGCCACCTGGGCCGGCCTCCTGCTTTCGCCAGGCGGCCTCGTCACCATGGTGATGATGTTCGTCGTCGGCCGTTTAGCGGCCAAGGTGCAGCCCAAATATCTCATCATCGTCGGCGCGGTGCTCATCGCGGTCTCCATGTACCAGATGACTAACGTGTATGGCGATCTCGGCTTCTGGTACATGGCGCGCTCGCGCATGCTGCTCGGCGTCGGACTGCCGCTGATCTTCATTCCGATCATGGCCGCATCTTACGACGGCGTTCCGCAATCAAAGACCGACCAGGCCTCGGCATTGATCAACGCAGCGCGCAATACCGGCGGCTCGATCGGCGTCTCGATCGTCTCCAACGTGCTGACGCATCGCGAGCAGTTCCACCAAAGCCGACTGGTCGAGAATTTGATCCCGTCAAGCGTCCAATATCAGGACACACTTCACCGGATGACGGATTATTTCGCGGCCCAGGGCAGCTCGCTGCTCCAGGCGCAGCAGCAGGCGATCCAATGGATGGGACAGCAGGTACAGGCACAGGCGTCGTTCCTCGCCTACACGGACGCCTTCTGGGCACTGATGCTGATCTCGCTCGCCCTGGTGCCGCTCGCGCTGACCCTGCGCAAGGTCAAGCTGGGCGGCGCCGTCCACATGGGACATTGAGGCCAATCGTGCGGCGTGTCGCTAAATTGGCGAGCGCGCCCATGGATGTTCAGTCGAGCCTGTAGACGGACGTGAATAGGAGCGACTCTTGCGCATGCCGCACACATGTCGCGGCAGCCAGGGATGGGAAGAAAAATGCACGGAAGGCGATCCGAGGCCATGACGACAACAACGGGCGACATTCTCATCACCAGAGGGACCGGCCAACAGAGTCTGGCGGCATTTAGGGAACTTCGCCGCGCCGGGTGGGGTATTCGCGTACTGACGCGAAATCCCGATTCGCCTGCGGCTCAAGGCAAACAATGCCACCTCATTCAAAGTCTGAGAAAATAGAGTCGGTGCGCTGTCCTCCACCGCGTTCGGTCGGCTCTGCGCCTACTGCGATAGCGCGCCGAAGGTCTGCTTCTGCATGCGCGCGCTGTGGCGCTCGCATGATCGTCATCGAGGTGTTCGCGGGCGGCTGCAAGCCGAGGTGGCCCCAACGCCGAGCAGGATCGACACGTCATGAGCCAGACCGCCTGCTTGCGTCGCCACTTTCTCGTTCCGATGCGCTGGCTCAACCCTGGCGGTGGTATCTCTCGATCCAATCACATCCATCAATGCGCCATTCGCCCATCGATACGCTCCCAGCGCTCGCCGAAATGCCTACTGCACTCTCCCAACCTCCCGTGCGTGCAGACATGCACGGGGCGTCGTGCCGGAGTCCCCGCCCACAATCGACCTCGGCGCTGACATCAAATCCCCATAGCGCTCGCTGCCAGCCAGTGCCCAACTTCCCGCGACTTCGTGCCTTGGCGCTTTTCGGCCGCCGGCCGCCGCGGTGCGCGGATAGACCGTCATCCCGGCGGCCGAAAACCTGCACACAAGCGGACACTCGTACCTTCGCGAACGGCGAACACGCGGTCGAGTTGGCGAAACGGAACCATCGCCCTCCGCCTCTGTCGGGCAGGTGACAGGGCTTGGCGTTTAGGCGGGCTTATTCATCGCCGTTCATGCCGCCAGCGAGTCCATGTAATCGTAAGTAGCTATCTCGCAGAGTATCGCGCCGTAGCGTGTAGTGAGGCTCGTTCAGTAAGATGGCGCGACCTTGGACAGAAACTGGTCGAGTTCCTTCTGCGAGCGGAGAATACGTGCGTGCGCATTTGGGTGCTCGGCGAGTATGTCGCGGATTTTTGGTCGCTCAAGCCATCCCCACGTGATGAGCCACCACCAAAAGTCCCAATTCTCCTTGCCCCGCCGGAGCGCGCGCCGCAGACACAACCACAACGGAAGGCGGGGATATTTCACATTTGTTGAACGTGCGGTCGCGTCCGATGTAAGAGGGGCAAAACTCGTGGCGGTATGATTACAAGATTCCGTTTGCAGCGCGAGGGCACCCAATTGTAACTGCTCCGCAGTAGGCTTATTTCTGAAGTTTTATCGATTTATCAGCGCCTTCTGCACAAGGTACGTGCTTCCAACTCACGAATTTAGGATAATTAGCTTTATGCCCAAATCGATACTACTTCATGGATAAAAAAAGATGAACGAAATCAAGTACTAACGTCTGAGTGCCTCCAATTCCGGGAAGCGCTGGTACTCGGCTTGGCTGCACAACTCCTTGATGGCGCTGGCTTGGCTTGACGGGTTCGCCGGTCCGGCAGACGCATCGACAAACTGGTCGAATCGTCCGGTAGTGAAGACCGCCAGCACGTCCCTGCTGCCAACATAACGACCATCGCTGTTCCTGGCGTTGAAGCGCACGCATGCGGCGTAACGGTTCTGCAGGCCGACTGGCCTGATCGCCGGTTCCGAGACATAGGCATCGCGAATATTGGTTGGATCGCTCACATAGGTATGCAATGCCGCCAGGAGATCGGTCCTGTAATTGTTCGGATAGACATTGATGATCGCTTCGCGCTCCTCGCGGGATCGCCCTGAACTGCAGCCCGCCAGCGCCACCGAAAGGACAACGGCCGACAGAACGCGGCGCGGCCGCCACCGGACCCATGTCATTGCCCATCCCCAAGCGCAGTCGCCGGTTCCGGCCAATCGGCCCGATACGCGCCGCCTTCCGAACCGCGCCTTATAACGACGACTCACGACGGCGTCATCCGATTTCACCGTTTGCCCGCGCCATCGTGAATGGTACATCAGAGCAGAGGATGATACGTGCTGGCCATGCTCAGGAAACTCCAGATCTGGCGGGACCGCCGTGGAAAGCTGTCGTGGTTGCGTGTTGCAACCCTGGGGTTCCTGTTGATGCCGGTGGCCATCGCGCTATGGAATGCCGATGCCATCGTGCATGGGGCGCGGCCGCTCAACGATGTCATCCACCGGGCCGGCTTCTGGATGCTGATGTTCCTCCTGACGACGCTCGCCATTACTCCGCTGCGCCGCATCACGCGCTTTGGCCAGTTGATCGACGCGCGCCGCATGCTTGGGGTGGGGGCGTTCGTCTACGGTGTTGCGCATATTTCGCTCTACACGGCCGACCAGATGTTCGACCTCATCAAGGTGGCGAGCGAGATCGCACAGCGCGTCTATCTCATCATCGGTTTCACGGCGCTTCTCGGCCTGGCAACGCTCGCCGCCACCTCGACCGACGCGATGGTGCGCCGCCTTGGCGCCTTACGTTGGCAGAGACTGCATTATGCGGTCTACGGCATCGGCGTTCTGGCTCTTATTCATTATTTCCAGCAGACCAAGGCCGACGTGAGCGTCCCGACCTTTACGGCGGGGGTCTTCACCTGGCTGATGGCATATCGGATCGTCATAAAATTGTGGAAGGTGCGGGGCGAACTGTCGACGACCGCGCTGGTTGGGTTGAGCGTTGCGGTGGCCGTCCTTACTTTCGTTGCCGAAGCCATCGGCATCGCAATCGTCTTTAACGCTCCCCCGTTGCTGGTGTTGCAGGCCAATCTGGACTTCGACGTCGACCTCGACATGATCCGCCCCGGTTGGCTGGTGTTGGCCGCCGGTCTTACAGTTGCCGCGCTCAATTTCGTGTGTGCGCGCTTGGTGAAACCGCGAGGGAAACGCATTGCGCCCAGCCGGGATCGCACCCGCCAGCCCGCGCACGAACGGGCACTGGCTTCCGCGAATTAGGGCAGGCCCTTCCGCATTGCCGCGTTACATTACCGGAACGTAGATCAACCGCGAATAGCTCGGCACCGATGTGATGCTGATGAGCTGCTCCGAGCCGTCGAACAGCGGTGCAAAGCGCGGACCCGTCGCCTTTGATCGAGAACTTGCTAACCCGATCGATCCCGGTCGCGGTGCTGCGCGCCACATCCGCGGCCTGCTCGAACTTGTAAATACGATAGAATTCCGGTTTGCCGGCCGAATGAAGCTTGGCTTCCACCTTGCCACGCGCCGGCACCCCGCGGGCGAACTGGAGTTGAACTTCCAGCATGCTGCCGTCGTCGGCCTTGGCCTGCCAAATCTCGTCGATAATCGTCTTGCCCTCGGCATCGGTGTGCGAAGCCCGGTCGACTGTGAGCTTCGCGGCGCCGAACACACCATAAGGCCCGGGAACCGCCGCCTGGTCGATGAGCCCATTGAACACGACGCCAACGGCCTCGCCCGTCGCGGTCTTCTTGGCCGGAATATTCATTGCAAACGTCGTGCGAAGTGGCAAGGGTTTGCCTTCCCGATCCTGCACCAGGAGATAATCGATCAGGGTGATGCCGAAATTCGAGCCTTTGTTGGGGCCGGCGGCCGGCGCGTTCAGTCAAAGCCTGCCGGCAGGAATTTCTGCACTGTGGCGTCGGGCGCCTTGAAAGCCAGGGCCGTGCGTACGCTGAGGTCATTTACGGACAACTTTTCCTTGTCCTGCGCGGCGGCCGGTGAAATCGCAAGCACAAGGGCAGCGACTAACAGACGACGCATGATCTTCCTTCCGTGACGATGAAGGGAAGATAACACGATTTTCAATGGAGCGCGCTTGCCGCCTTTCAATATCGCATCTTCGGCAAACGACCGACCATGTCGTGGCGCGCGCCGCTCATTGCCTGTTCGGCCTGGATCAACATGTTGAGAGGCAGCCATGGTTCGCACATCCCAACCGCGGGACGCGGCAGTCGTTCAGCCGATTGTTCATCATAGGAAGTGACGACAACCCTGATCCATGGCCACTGCTGCGCATAGACAGCCAGACGTGGACCGTCCATGAAGCTTGGTAGATTCATCGCCGCGACGATCAAAATGATCTTGTGTGCGAACATGCGCAGAATATTGACCGCCTCTTCTGAGGAGGCGACTTCGATAACCTCAAGGCCAATCTCTTCCAACAGGGTCCCAATCAATTCCCGCTGCTGCTTATCATCATCAACAATCAGTGCGATTGGTCGAATGGTTTGTCCCATCCTCCGTTCCTCCCGGGCACTCGTCGTTTCATTCGAGCCGTGAACTCGTGCGCTCGCAGTGAAGGCCGTCAAATATGTTGTTGGTGGCCAACTGAAAATTTATCGCTGTTAATCCACAGGCACTTAGCTAGAAAGCCGAAACATTGACGCCCGGGAGGTGCCGTCATGGGAACCTGCGGCCCCTGAGACCGCTCCCGGTGCGCTGTTCGCGTAGGAAAGCCGCTACGCGGAAGCCCGAATGTCAACGACCGCGGTCACTGCGGCAACCTGCATCGGTGGTTTCATACCCACCTCGCTGCACCACGTGACATGGAATGTCGGCATCCAAGCCGACGCAATCAGTCTCATATCGACGACACTGATTGTCAACCGTTGCATCGCACCATTAGAGGTGACATTTCGACCGTGATGAAGATTCAAAACGATTCAAAATTGAGACGCTACTCTGCCGCCGTTCTTCCGCCACCTGTGCCGTAGCGTCGCTCGATGTAGTCGATCACGATGTTCTTGAAGTCGGCCGCGACGGTGGCGCCGCGCAGTGTCACCGCCTTCTTGCCGTCAATGAATACCGGCGCAGCGGGTTGCTCCCCAGTACCGGGCAATGAAATTCCAATATCTGCATGTTTTGACTCGCCTGGGCCATTAACAATGCAGCCCATCACGGCCACGCTGAGGGACTCGACGCCCGGATAGCGTGTCTTCCATTCCGGCATCGAGAGGTGAATGAAATCCTCGATTTCGCGAGCGAGTTCCTGGAACGTGGTGGAGGTGGTGCGTCCACATCCAGGGCATGCCGCAACCAATGGAACAAACACCCGGAAGCCCATGGTCTGCAGCAGTTCCTGTGCAACTTTGACCTCCAGGGTGCGGTCGCCGCCAGGTTCCGGCGTCAGCGAGACGCGTATCGTATCGCCGATGCCCTGTTGCAGCAGGATGCCCATGGCGGCGGAAGACGCCACGATCCCCTTCGAACCCATGCCGGCCTCGGTAAGGCCGAGATGGATGGCGTAATCGGAACGCCGCGCCAGATCGACGTAGACGGCGATCAGGTCCTGCACGGCCGATACCTTCGCGGACAGAATGATGCGCGACCGCGGCATCCCCATTTCCTCGGCCCGCGCCGCCGAGATCAGCGCCGACTGCACCATCGCTTCGCGCGTCACGGCGCGCATATCGGCGGGCTCGGGCAGCTTGGCGTTCTCGTCCATCAGGTGCGTCAGCAGCGCCTGGTCAAGCGATCCCCAATTGGCGCCGATGCGCACCGGCTTGCCGTGCTTGAGCGCCATGTCGATGATGGCGCCGAACTGGCGGTCCTTCTTTTCCTTAAAGCCGACATTGCCGGGATTGATGCGGTACTTATCGAGTGCTTCGGCACACGCCGGATGGTCGGTCAGCAGCTTGTGCCCGATATAATGGAAGTCGCCGACGATCGGCGCCGTCACCCCGATCCGGAGCAGACGCTCCTTGATGTAGGGCACCGCGGCAGCCGCTTCGTTGCGATCGACTGTAATGCGCACGATCTCGGACCCGGCGCGTGCCAATGTGGCAATCTGGCTCGCGGTCGATTCCACATCCGCCGTGTCCGTGTTGGTCATGGACTGGACGATGATCGGGGCGCCGCCGCCCACGGTCACGCTGCCAACTTGAACCGGCACGGTTTTGTGCCGCGGCAGGGGTGCGGCGATCTCGGCGATAGTGACCACGTTCATTGCAATCTCCTTGACGGTATCGCTCCAGACATAAGCCAGAAGCGAGCCCACAACAACATATGGGATCAAGCCAATCTTTAAGGATGTTCCGCGGCGTTGCGGCTCTTGGGGCGGCCGTTGCTATAGACCTGCGGGCAAAAAAATCCCGACCTCGTTCGGGGCCGGGAGCAGTGGAGTCATTTGGGTGAAGTTGTAGCGTCAGTAGTCGCAGACCCACACGGGTTCGCCGTTCCACCAATCCCAGCACGAGCTGCCCACAACGAAGGGAACGCCTGCCGCGAAGGCAAAATGGCGCCGGAAGGGGAACCGGTGATGGAACGGGAACCTGTTGTGGAACGCGAAACGGTTGTTGAATGCGAAGCGGTTGTTAAAGGCGAACCGGCCCGCGTGCGGCGCGAACGCACCTCCGCTAAAATGGCCCGGCCCGCTGGCGGCGAAATGGCCACCCATGCCGCCACCAAAATGGCCGCCCATGCCACCCCGCATCTGAGCCGATGCGTCAGTGGGGGCAAGCGCCGCAGCGCCTAGCAGCGTCGCGGCGGCAGCGAGTGTGATAACGCTCTTGCGTTGCATAGCGTCTCTCCTTTCTTGGTTTCCACTTTCCAGCCCCCACGGCCAGCATGCGCGTACGCATGCCGGCCGAATTGCTTTCAGCCGAATTGCGCTCTTCCCAATCGTGGGAGATCGATCACTCATCTGCCTACCGGTTCCCACTCAACCAAAGCTCTACACAGATGCGCATGCGCTGCCATCAGCAATAATAGCAATGGTGGAAACGGTGGAAGACGAACGGCCGGTGATGGAACCGATGAAACGCAAATGCCCGGTGAAAGAACGGCCGGTGAAAGAACGACCGATGAACGAATCTCGGATGTCCCCCGTAGTATGACACGTTCATCAGCAAACCACTGGTGTCGCCAGCCGGCTGCGCGTTGATTGCCGTGTCGAGTCCAGTCGCTCCAGCGGGGTTGCTCGCCAGCAACGCAGCCGACAATGTCGCCCCCGCCAATGTGATGATGTGAATACGTCCTGCCATTTGAACCTCCTTGCATCTGGTATCTGTCTGCGATGTTCGCTACTCTGTTCGGCCGCGCGCTATTCACAGCTGAAAATTCAATTTCTTCGGTTGCTACTCGTTACCCGAGTCAAACGTCGTAAATTGAAAAATCGCAAACGCGCCTCGCTCGAAACATCGCTGAAGGGCAATGATGCCGCCCGATCGTCGTTCCGAACTCTTCATGGAAATTGGAGAACCAAGTTGTCGCAGCCCGTTCATCCCGCATTCATTTGTTCGGGAAACGGTTTATAAACGCGCATTTCACGAAGGTTTGCGACGGGTTGAAGTTGAATTCTCGGTGTTGACGCACCGACGTAGAATCGGTCAGCCGCAAGGACCAAATCGATCAGGTGCACATGCGGGGAACTTGAAACTTGGAAATGCGGTTTGACAGACCAATGTGACTTGTAAGTCATAAACTGACATGCACGTCAAAATACACTTATTACTAACTGCGGCTTGTTGAAAAACCAAATCTCATTCCCGCATCGCCCGGATCACCGCCTGCGTGAACGCCCTTGTCTTGGCGCTGCCGCCGAGGTCGGCGGTGCGGCTGGCCGGAGCCAGCATGGCGACGTCGGCGGCCGCCTCGATGCTCGCGGCGGCGTGCGTGAATTCACGCAGCTGATGGCGCTCCCCAAGCCACCGCAGCAACATGGCGGCCGACAGCATGAGTCCGGCCGGGTTGGCGGTGCCGTGTCCTGCGATGTCGGGCGCCGAACCATGGCCCGCATTGGCGGCGGCACGACACTCGCCCATGTTCAGAGACTGGGCCAGGCCAAGGCTACCCGACAGCGCCAGCGCTTCATTGGAGAGAATGTCGCCGAACATGTTGGTGGTGAGGATGACGTCGTGATCCGCCGGCCGGGTGTAAAGGTCAGCCGCCATGGCGTCGACGTCCATTTCACGCCAAGTCACGTTCGGATGCAGCACGGATTCGTTCCTGACCTCGTCGAAGAAAAGACCGTCGGTTACCTGCAGCACGTGGCGCTTGCCCACCACCGTGATGCGTCCGCGCCGGTGCTGCGCGGCTTCAAACGCGACCTTTGCGATGCGCCGGGACGCGCGCGCTGTGATCTTGCGAAACGACAGGGCGCAGTCGGGAGTCGGCATAAACTCGCCCGGGCCGCGGAACAGCGCCCGATCGGCATAGAAGCCTTCGGTATTTTCCCGCACAATCAGGCAGTCGAGGCCGGGGACCGCACGCGGCAGCGGCGGCCGCGACCGCGCCGGGCGCATGTTTGCATAGAGATCAAACGTCCGGCGGATGGCGCTCGACACATTGATGCCGCCGTCACTCGCCGGCGGATAGGCCGACACGCCGCATGGGCCGAGAATGATTCCGTCGGCGTTGCGGGCTGCCTCGATGGTGGCGGGCGGCAGGGTGGTGCTCGTGCTGCGGTATGCCGCCATGCCGACCTCGGCCACATCGAAGCTGAGATCAAGGTCGAAGCGGCGATCTGCGGCTTCGAGCACCGACAGGGTCGCGTCGGTGATTTCCGGGCCGATGTCGTCTCCTGGGAGCACAGCGATTTTCATTCAGGACAATCCAAATTATTTTGACCGCGGGCGGGCGAGACGCCCGCGGTCCTCGGGAAATTCACTTTGCTGCCAGCAGCTGCGCGGCTTTCTTGGCCACCTCGGGTGGGGTGCGATAGATTTCTGCCACCAGCTTCTGCAAATCTTCGCCCGCAACCGGGTTAACCTCAAGCTGCGATTTTTCCGCATCCGCCATGAAGGCGGGGTCCGTCATGGTCGCCATGAAGGCGGTGCGCAATGCTTCGGCGCGATCCGCCGGGATGCCGGGTGGGGCGAGGAACGGACGACCCATGACTTGGCGGGCGAAAATCAGTTTCAGGATCTGGCGCTGCTCGTCGGTTTTGGCGAGGTCGATGACAAGCGGAACGTCGGGGAGGTCCGGGTGCTTCTGCAACGACAGTTGCATCAGGATGTTGAGCTTCTTCTCGGCGATCCAGGAGCCGTGGGTGGCCTTTACGCTCGACCACGACCAGCCGCAGCGCCCTTGCAGCTCACCGCGCTCCATGGCCAGGACGACGTCGTTGCCGCCCGGGTAGCCGCTGACGATTTTCATTTTGGTGCCGAGCACGCCGTTGACCACCTTGGGGAACTGATCGGTGTCGGCGCTGGCACCGGTGCCGCCGACGGTCATCTCTTTGGTACGCAAGTCGTCGAACGTGGTGATGCCGCCGCGCCCTTCATACGAGACACAGACGCTGACTTCGTGATTGCCGCTGCCGATCCAGGTGAACTTGGTGCCATCGAATTGCGCCCCCTGCTGGCCGAGCAGCGGATCAAACCCGGTGCCGCGTCCGATGATGCCGAACACCGAGCCGTCCTTGGGGGCAACGCGATAGAGCCAGTTGGCAAGCCGCAGGCTGCCGGCGCCTTCCATGTTCTTCACCACGATGGTGGGGTTGCCCGGAATGTGGCTGCCGATATGCCGGGCGAGCACGCGGGCATAGAGGTCATAGCCGCCGCCGACGCTGTAGCCGATATATAGCTCGACGTTCCTCCCTTTGTAAAAATCAGCAGGAGTTTGCGCTTGCGCCGCAGCGGCAGCGGCAAACGCGGCCGCAACTGTCGTCAAGCGTACCAAGACGCGAAGCATCATTTCGTTCTCCTCTGCGGCAATGCTTTCGTGCTTCCGGTCACCCCACTGTTCACGCCACAAGCTAGCAGCTTTGCGATAGCCTGTCAGAAAGTACCTCGGAAATCGCGACGACTTGACGCTGCGCGCCCTTTCCGATGTAAACATACGGTGGGCGAAAGCTTCGGCATGATATAAAAGACGCAAGATTTCGGGCCTGTGGCAGTTGCCTAGTGATGGGCGTGGCCCCTTAAACCAGATGGGCGAGGGACGCTTGAATGCCGGTTGATATGGCGTCGATGGCTTGGCATGCCCTGGCCCTGCTGTTGGAACCGGCGCGTCTCGCCATTCTGTTCATCGGGGTCATCATCGGGCTTGCGATCGGCGTGTTACCGGGGCTCAACGGGATCGTCGGCATGGCGATGTTGATCCCGTTCACCTACAACATGGACCAGCACACCGCGATGGCCCTGCTGCTCGGCATGGCGGCCGTCATCACGTCGTCGGACTTCATCAGTGCTGTTTTATTCGGCGTTCCGGGCCACGTGGGCGCGGCTGCAACCGTGATCGACGGTCATGCCATGGCGCGCAACGGCGAGGCGGGGCGCGCCTTCGGTGCCGGATTTGCCGCTTCGCTTGCCGGCGGTCTCATCGGTGCCGTCGTGCTCGCGCTCAGCATTCCGATATTGCGCCCGGTGCTGCTTGCGATCGGTTCCCCGGAACTGCTCGCTTTCACGTTGTTTGGATTGTCCATGGTGGCAACGCTGTCCGGCCGTGCGCCGCTGAAAGGGCTGACCGTGGCAGGCGTCGGCCTGATGATCTCCATGATCGGGTCACGCTCAGAAAGCGGCACGCTGCGCTGGACCTTCGACACGCTGTATCTCTATGACGGCGTGCCGCTAGTGCCGGCGATGCTCGGCCTGTTCGCGGTGCCGGAGCTGTGCGAGCTTGCGGTCGCACGAAAGAAGATCGCAGGCGACCAGGCCTCCAACATCAATCTCGCTAACCAATGGCAAGGGGTGCGCGATGTCGGTCGGCATTGGTGGCTGGTGGCTCGATGCGGAATCCTCGGCACCGGGCTCGGCGCAATCCCGGGCATCGGATCGGCGGTGATCGACTGGATCGCTTATGGGTACGCTCAGCGCACCGAAAAAAATCCGGAGACTTTCGGCAGCGGGGACGTGCGCGGCGTGATTGCGCCGGAAAGCTCCAATAATGCCAAGGAGGGCGGTCATCTGGTGCCGACCATCGCGTTCGGGGTTCCGGCCGGCGCGTCGATGGCGATCCTGCTCGGCGCGTTTCTGATGCATGGTCTGACGCCCGGCCCTGAGATGCTGACCAAGCAGCTCGACGTCACCTACACGATCGTGTGGAGCCTGACACTCGCCCATATCATCGGTGCGGTCATCTGCCTGCTCGCGTGCCCATGGCTCGCCCGAGTTTCAACTGTGCGGCCCGAAATCCTCCTGCCAATCGTGCTGTCGCTTGTATTCGTCGCCGCCTACGAGGGTTCGCATGACTGGGGCGATCTCTATTCCCTGATGATTTTCGGCGTGATCGGCTGGATCATGAAGCGGCTCGCCTGGCCGCGGCCCCCGCTGGTCGTTGGTCTCGTGATCGGTGGCATCTTCGAGCGCTATCTCTATATCTCGACATCGCTGTATGGCATCGGCTGGCTGTGGCGCCCCGTTGTCATCGTCATCCTGCTTTTCGTTGCCTGGGCGCTGTATCGGCCGCTGTCCGAAATCGTAAGGAGTGTGGTTGCCGAACTTCGCCAGGTCGGCTCGCACCCCTTGCGGGTTTCAGCGTCGGCGGCGTTCACGTTGGCGATCATGCTATTCATCGTTGTGGCGATTATGCTGTCGACCAACTGGCCGGCCGCCGCTAAGCCAGTGCCGCTCACTGCGTGTTACATGGCGCTGACCGCCGCGATGCTCAATCTCATCAACGAGCTGTTCGGCAAGGAACAGGCCGCCCGCGGCAACGTGGATGGCGGCGTTGCAACGGGCGGACACGGCCCGGTGACAGATAAGAATTTCGGTATGTCGGGCGCGACGATCCGCCGTCAGGCGGCGATCTATTTCGCCTGGCTGGCGGGTCTATTGGGCCTTGTGGCGGTCGTCGGCTTCCTCCCCGCGATTGCGATTTTCATCTTTGCCTATATGCACTGGGGCTTTCGAGAATCACCGATGAGCGCCGTCATTTATGCGGTGGCAACGGCACTTCTGTGCTGGGGGTTGTTCCACAAGCTGCTCGCGGTGGCGTGGCCGCAATCGTTGCTGGGCGATTTCTTTCCCGCATTGCGCGCATCACTCGGCTTCATCTGATCGGCAAACCAAGGAGGTTGAATGACCGGCCTTTATGAGCAATCTCCCGGGCAGGGCCACAATCGGCCCCCGGTGGAAGACAAGGAAGGCAAGTGGGAACGCTGGTCGAAAAAGCGCACCTTCGTACGCGAGCTAGCCGGCACCTACAGCGATGTCTACAAGTCGCTGCTGGAGCAGCCGCGGGTCTATTCATCGCGCAACCATCCGTGGAAGGGTGGACCGGCGCTTTATGGCAAGCACGTGGTGAGCCCGCAAGCTGCCAATGTGGTGCAATCGATCGAGACCCATATCGAATGCTATGCGCCCGGTGCGTACGGCCAGAAGCACGGGCATCTCAACAGCGCGGTATTTTACGTGCTCAAGGGCCGCGGCCACGACGTCCATGACGGCCGCCGCATCGACTGGAAGGCGGGCGATATCATGATCGTCGAATGCGCCAGCGTGCATCAGCATTTCAACGACGATCCCGACAATGAGGCGATCCTCCTGGTGTTCAAGGCCAAGCCGCTGTTCCTGTTCATGCACCTCCTGTTTCAGAAGATCGTGTCCTATCCGCCCAACGAGGCGGCGCCCGGACACGAGAATTTCCGTCCACCGAAGGATTTGTGAGGGGGCTGATGGCCACGATTCTCGATGAGTGCGATTTCGCCCATGTGGGCAACAAGACCACGAGCCTGCGCCTCGAGGACATCGCTGCGTCGCAGGAATTCCGAAGGATGTACGAGGCCTTGCCCAATGTGGTCAGCGCCGAGGACATGCCCTGGGAGCGTTCGCCGGACGGGCTCATCAAGCACCTCGTTCATCACAGGATGAACACGCGGGAGCGCTGCGTTGAGGCCTATATGCAATTCCTCAAGCCCGGCGAGCGTTCGGGCAAGCACCGCCACATGTGGGAGGAGGTGCTGTTCTGCGTCGAGGGCTCCGGCTACGACCTCCACTGGGACCTGAACTTCGACTGCCTCGACGCTTTCGACTGGCAGTGGGCGGAGGAGCCGAAGAAATTCACCTGGGAGCGCGGCGATTTCATTTACGTGCCGCCGTTCACCATCCACCAGCATTTCAACGACCATGCGACGTCGGAGGCGCGGTTAATCGTCATCTCGAACCGCATGGTCAAGGAGATGGGCTTTGACTGGTTCGACCAGATCGAGAACGCGCCGGGATATTGAAACCCTTGTTCGAGGAGGGTAGCCGGGCCAAAGGAGCCGCCCTTTGGCCGATAACGGGCTCCGCGAAGTCGGGTGGGTGTAACAGAGGACCTCGAAAAAGGCCTTACCCTCCCCGAAGACGTGGAGCTGAAGAAGTCGCTTCGCCTGCGCCCAGCGAAGAGCGATTTCAACGGCTGCGACGCAAAAGCCGGTCCGAAAACCAGGGATTTCAACGCCTCCCAGAGTTGCTTCATGACACAATCCAGCGCTGGGTTGTGTCGGCGAGTGCCATCCTGGATGAGCATTGATTTAAGTCAAGGACAGTTGGTTAACATTAGTCGGCAGAGTGTTATGTTATGCTGTAAAGTTTGTGATTTCAGCGAAAGCAATTCTGCCTGGCCCACGCGGGAAACAGAGCAGCCGAGGAGCGGTTATGGGCGATCGTTTGGTCAGTTCCGACCTTGCCGCTGCTGCGCCAAATCCGATTCGGATTGCTGTAGTTGATGATCATCCGATGTTTCGTGCGGGTACGATCGAAGCTCTGACGTGGGGTGATGGTATTGAGATCGTGGGAGAAGGCGCGACGGCGGCTGATGCCCTCAGAATCGCCAAGGAACAGTCGCCGCATGTTGTCCTGCTTGATCTTTATTTGCCCGGAGGCGGTGTTGAAGCGGCCGCCGGCATCGTCCGCGATTGTCCAAACGTGCTGATCATCATGCTGACAGCGTCCGAGAGTGAGCGCGACGTAACGTCGGCACTCCAAGCAGGCGCTCGCGGATATATTTTGAAAGGGAGCAGTGGGCGCGATGTGCTCGAAACGGTGCGAGCGATTGTTCGAGGCGATTCTTATGTGGCGCCGAACCTCGCAGCGAGGCTGCTGATCAATAAGGGCAGGCAGATTGAAACGATTGTCGACGACAATCCCCACCGCTTTACTTCCCGCGAAGAAGAAATCTTCAAACTTGTGTCACAGGGAATGTCCAACAAGGAGATCGCGAGACGCCTCAATTGCACCGAAAGAACCATAAAGCATCACATGACGAATATCATGCAGAAGCTTAATGTCCGAAATCGTGTCCAGGCCGTGTTGAAGTTCGTCCGAGCGGAATGACGAACAGCCGCTGAAAGCCTTGCACGAAGAAGTCGATCCTGGCGAATTGTCGTTGCTCAACCCGCCAGCCGCACACCGCAACCATACGAGTTGCTCGAGAGGTTGCTCGGCAACAGACGGGATAGTTGGACCGCCGCCTGATTGTCGTAGTGCCAAGGCTCCCGCCTGCTGGGCTCCATCTGACCGACGCCGAGCGAGGGCGCTGTAGCTGCGCAGCCGTTGGCGCCGTCCGCGTTTGCAAATAATATAGCGCGTCCGGCTGCGCGGATCGCGCGGCAGAGGTCAGAGCACTGTGAAACCGGCCGGCAGGAAGCGACCCCGGAGGTGCCGATGAAACAGCTGATCCGCATGGTCGCACTTGCGGCAGCGCTTGCGAGCGGCTCGGACGCGAACGCGCAGGTTTATCCGTCGCGGCCGATCACGATAAACGTGCCTTATGCCGCAGGCGGGCCGTTGGATGTGATGATGCGGGTCGTAGCGGATGGACTACGGCCAGCGCTCGGCCAGACCATCATCATCGAAAATGTTGCCGGCGCGGGGGGTAGCATCGGCGTCGGCCGCGCCGCGCGCGCCGCCCCGGATGGCTATACGATCAGCGCCGGCAACTGGAGTTCGCACGTCGCAAACGGCGCCATCTACACGCTTCCCTATGATCTGCGATACGACTTCGACCCGATTTCGCTGCTCCCCTTCGAGGCCAATGTGATCGTCGCGAGGAAAGACTTTCCGGCGAACACGCTCGGCGAGCTGATCACGTGGTTGAAGCAGAACCCCGACAAGGCGTCGGCCGGAACCAGCGGCATCGGCGGTCCGTCCTATATGGCGGCTGCGTTCTTTCAGATGCGAACCGATACGCGCTTTGCGCTCGTGCCTTATCGCGGGGCGGGCCCGGCCTTGCTGGATCTCGTGGCGGGCCAACTCGACATCATGAGCACCGGCCCGGCTATCGCATTGCCGCACGTTCGCGACGGCACGATCAAAGTCTACGCGGTCACCGCCAAGGACCGCATGGCCGCGGCGCCGGACATTCCGACCACCGACGAAGCGGGTCTGCCCGGCTTTTATTTCTCCGCGTGGTCCGGCCTATGGGTTCCGAAGGGGACGCCGCGCGAGATCATCGCCCGGCTCAGTGTCGCGGTGCGCGACGCGCTGGCCGACCCCACCATACGGCAGCGCCTTGCCGTGCTCGCCATCGAAGTGCCGCCACCCGAGAAGCTCGGCCCGGCAACGCTCGGTGCCTTCCACAAGGCCGAGATCGACAAGTGGTGGCCGATTATCAAGGCGATGGGGATCAAGGGGGAATGATCGAAGAAGTGTGCGATTGGGCATCGCTCCACAAAAATCGCCCGCGGTCCATCATCTATGCGCCAGTGTTAACCACAGTAGACCATTGCTTTTTTTCCTCCCATATTGATCGAGCCGGGGCCGCAAATCGCCGAGCAATCGCATGGCCAGTCCAGTCTCTCGCTTTGCCACGCGCCTCGTCTATGGCGTCAGTCAGTTGCCACGGGTGGCCTGGTACGTCGGTCACGGCATGGCGATGCGGCAACTGTCGTCAATGGCCCGCCAACAGGCTGGCGAGAGCACGCGGCCGCGGCCCTCTACGGATGCACCGGTGCCCGACCGCCGGCGTCTTTACGCCGACATGGCCGACCTGTTCTTACAAGACCTCGCCAACGTCGAGGCCGGAATCTATCCGTTGCCTACGGATCATGATGGTTCCTTGCCGATTCTGCTTGGGCGATCGCGCCTGTTCTTCGAGGATCTGCCGAACATCCATCGCCGTCGCGAAGCCGGCCAGAACCGCGAGGTGTTGAGTGAAGAAACGCGCGGCAAGCGGCCCGGCTATTACTTGCAGAATTTTCATTTCCAGTCCGGCGGCTGGATGACGCGGGAATCCGCGCAGCGTTACGATACGCAGGTCGAGGTGCTTCTTAATGGAACCGCCAATGTCACGCGGCGCCAAGCGCTGCCGCCGCTGTACGAGGTATTCGCCGGGCGCGATCAGCGCCGCCTCAGGCTTCTGGACGTGGGTTGCGGTACTGGACGGGCGCTCGACTTTTTCAAACAGACGTGGCCCCGGCTTCCTGCCCTCGGCATCGATATGTCCGAGGCCTATGTCGCGGAGGCAAAACGCCACCTGAGACGCTGGTGCTGGATCAACCTCATGGTGGCGAATGGCGAGGCTATTCCCTTGGAGGATCACAGCCAGGATGCCGTGACGTGCATCTTCATGTTTCACGAGCTGCCACCCACGGTGCGGCGCACCGTCTTTCGGGAACTCGCACGCGTATTGAAACGCGGCGGACGCCTCGTGCTCGTGGATTCACTCCAGCTAGGCGACAAGCCGGACTACGACGGCATGCTGGAGCTGTTTCCCCAGAGCTATCACGAACCCTACTACCTCAGTTACCTCAAGGAGGATTTTAGCGCGATGGCCTCACGTTGCGGGCTGGCGCATGTCCGGGACGTCAACGCCTTTGTGTCCAAGGTGATGGTCTTCGATAAAAAATAGGTTCGCGGGAATGGCCGGCCTCGACTGACGAATTCCCTGCCCGGCCGCAAAAACTGTCCCTGTGTGATGAAAAAAATTCCCTGCGCCGATTGGGCGGAGCAGGGAATTTGTTTCGGCCCGGTCGGGGAGAGCACCCGCCGAACGCCGCGGCTTCGTGCTTCAGTAGCGCTCCTCGTACCCGGCATAGCCATAAGGCGAGAGCGGCGGCGCCGTGCGTTCGACAATCACGCGGCGCACGATCCGCGGCCGATTGATATAGACACGCGGTGTAGCGACCGGTGGCGGGGCCGCGTAAACCGGGGCCGTCGGCACGGCATAGTCCGGAACGACCGCGTAGGCTGGCGGGGCAACCGGCACCGCTGGCACGACAGGCACCGCATACGCGGGTGGCGCCACGTAAGCGGGCGGCGCCACATAGGCCGGCGGAACGGCGGGCGCAACGTTCTCATCAACATAAAGGGTCTGCGCACTGACGCCCGTGATGGCAGCAGACGAACATATTCCGATAGCGAGCGCGATGAACGGACGCGTCATGTTTGGCTCCTCGCAGTTGTTGACGCGAGGATCAACGGCCGGACGGCCATCCGTTCCGGACACATATTGGGCATTGCGGTGACGAGCAGTCAGCGTCCGAAGGGGAACGGGCGGTACGAATAATCCGAAGGATATCGCGGTGGATCATATGGATAGCTCGGGGCATCGCGGTACGGCTGCGCCGAACGATAACCGGTGGCCGGACGATAACCGGTGTCGGTCTGGCGGTCATAGTAGTACGGCGCAGGATAACTGCTATCGGTCTGTCGGTCGTAGTAGCGCTGCGCGTACCCGTACGGGCGATTGTCGAGGGGCTCTCGCCCCGTGATACTTCCGCTCTGATCAGCGGTCTGCGGCAAACCTCGCCGCCCCAGCGCCACACGCACATCGCCGCTCAGCACCACCTTGGTGTTAGGCAGGCCTTGCTGTTCCACCAGCGCGTAGAGCTTTGCGGCATTCTCTGGCGTGAGCCGCACGCAGCCGTGCGAGGCAGGGCGGCCGATGTTGCGGGTATCGAGATAGCCATGGATCGCATGGCCCTGCTGGGTGAAGAAGATCGAATGCGGCATTGGAGCGTCGTCCCACTCCTTGGAGAAATGGTCAGCCTCCATGCGGAATGCTGTGTACCGGCCGCTCGGCGTGTCGTAGGCAAGTTGCCCGGTTGATACCGGCCACGTCCAGCGCAACTGGCCATCGACCTCGACTGTCATCTGCTGGACCGATTTGTTGATGGTGATGAGGACCGATGCGCTGGCCGGCGTTCCCGCGGCAATGACGAGCAGGGCAAGCGTGATGACGATAACACGAGCGCTACGCATGGGGCCTCCGGACGCCGCTGCTCCAGCATCTGACAAATCTGTGGCGGAGGTTTGGTTCCAGTGAGGCGGGCTGCCAAGATTTGTTGGGGGAGGCGCCGTGCAATTTCGCATAGTCTCAGTTGGGATTGCGCTGCGACGCCTCCTCCGAGCAGGGGATTATTTGTAAAATTCGATCGAAGCTTGGCGGAAGAACACAAAATTGGATGGCGCCACGGAAATCGGCCCGTTGATGCCGAAGATTGCGATCTGGACCTTATCTCCGGCCTTGACGGAATCGGACAGCACGACGCGGTTCGGGATATTGAAACCCTGGATCGTCGCGGGGCTGGTGATGCCCGCGCGGCGCGGCATCTCGCCGTTCACCCACACTTCCGCATAGTCGTCCACATAGGCGGTCAGCACCATCTTGGCGCCGTTGGTTTCGAAATTTCCGATCTTTTCCGGGACGGTCAGGTTGGTGCGATACCACAGAAAGGACACCTTGCCGCCGCCGCGCCGGTCCGCCAGCCCCTTGGCTTCGATCGTCGGCCACGATGCGTCGTCAAAACCCTTTTCGCCCGCATGGGGAGAAATGTCATACGACGACTTGTAGCCCGGCATTGCGGCCGGCAGCGCCGGTCCTTCGACGATCTTTGCCTCCATGTGCTTCCATTGGGCCCCGAAGGCCGCCATACCCTCCGCCGTCATCAGGTCAACCGCGTGGGCGGGCACCAGGGCTGGTGCGATCTGGGGCGGAGAGGTCGGCGCCGGCGCCTGGGCCGGCGCCTGGGTTGCAATTGTCAGCGGTATGGTCGCAAGTACGGCGGAGGCGAAAAGCCTCGCAACAGTGTTGGTACGCATGGTGTCCTCCCGTTTGCATTCATCACCGGCACGTCGCCGCTCGACGGCGGCATCCATCACTGCCGTCCGAGCGTGCTGCGGAGGGTAAGCCGCGGAGGATAGGGCGTTCAAGGGGTAGAATCCCACTGTTGTACGCCGCGGGATCAGGCTATCGAGGAGCCGCCACCTTATCCGCGCTGACCCATGAACAAGCCGCCACCGTCGCAATTTCGCTCTATCGGTGTCCCCCTGCCCCGCAAGGAAGACGCCCGACTCGTCATCGGCGCGGGCCGCTTCAGCGACGACTTTTCGTTACCGGGTCAATGCTATCTCGCGGTGGTGCGCTCGCCTTACCCGCATGCGCGTATCCGCAGCGTGAATTTTGCGGTTGCGCGTGCCATGCCGGGCATACTTGGGACCTATAGCGGTACAGATTGCCTTGCCGGCGGGTTGAACCCGATTCCGCACGATCCGGTGCCGAAGACCAGATACGATATGAAACTCCACGCTCCCGGGGGTGGCACGATCTTCATCGGTCCTCACATGCTGCTTCCAGCCAACGAGGCGCGCCATGTCGGCGAAGCGGTGGCCGCCGTGGTGGCGCAAACCCAAGCGGAGGCGCTGGACGCCGCCGAAGCCGTCGAAGTCGATTATGAGGAACTGCCGTTCGTTCTCCATTCCGAAGACGCGATGGAACCGGGCGCCCCGATGATATGGGATGAGGCGCCGCGGAACATTCTGGTGGACACGTGGTTTGGCGATAAAACCGCAACCGATGCGGCTTTCTCGGCAGCCGACCATGTGGTGGCGATGGATTTCCACATCGATCGAGTCACTGGCGTGCCGCTCGAGCCGCGCGCAGCGCTTGCCGAATATGATGCCGCGTCCGACCGCTATACGCTATATGCCGGCAGCGGCGGCGCCGTGCGCCAGAAGAACGAGCTTGCGGCCGTTCTTGGCATTGCGGCGGACCGGCTACGCGTGCTCTCCCATGACGTGGGCGGCAACTTCGGCACCCGCAATCGCGTCTACGTGGAATTCGGCCTGGTGCTGTGGGCTGCCGGCAAGCTGCACCGTCCAGTGAAATATACGGCCACGCGCTCCGAATGTTTCCTCAGCGACTACCAGGGTCGTGACCTTGTCACCAAGGTCGAGCTCGCATTGCGCCGGGACGGGAAATTTTTGGCGATGCGCGCCACGAACATCAGCAATGTCGGCGCGCGCTGCGTGTCGCTGTCGCCGCTTTCCAAGGGAGCCGGCCTGATCACCGGCTCGTACGATATTCCGGTGGCGAGCTTGCGCGCCATCGCGGTGTTCACCAACACCACGCCGACTCAAGCCTATCGCAGCTCCGGCCGGCCCGAAGTGACGTTCGCGATCGAGCAGCTCATCGATACCGCGGCAGCACAGCTTGGCTTCGACCGCGTTGCGCTCCGCCGTAAGAACCTGGTGCGACCCAGCCAGATGCCATACCGCAATGCGGTGGGCATGGTCTACGACAGCGGCCGCTACGAAGAGAACATGAACACCGCTATGGAAATCGCCGATTGGCAGGGCTTTCCGGCGCGCCGGCGCGACGCCAAGCGGCGCGGCAAGCTGGCGGGCCGCGGCCTTGCCAACTACGTCGAATCCTCGATCGGCGCTCCCAAAGAGCAGGCGCAGATCAAAGTGCGCCCCGAAGGCCGCATCGACGTGGTCATCGGAACCCAGCCGAGCGGTCAGGGACACGAAACAAGCTTTGCCCAGGTGGTGTCGGACCTCGTGGGCGTGCCGGTCGACAAAGTCAACATCGTTCTTGGCGACACCGACGTCGTTCGGGTCGGCGGCGGTTCCCATTCGGGCCGTTCGATGCGCCACGCCGCCGCGGTGTTTTCCAAAGCCGCCGCCGAGTTGATCCAGAAAGGTACGCGGATCGCCGCGGCCGTGCTCGGGACGCCGGTAGACCATATCTCGTTTTCGGACGGCCGCTTCGTATCGCGGGACACCAACCACAACTTCGATGTATTCGAACTGGCCGCCGAAGCCTCATGCATGAACCTCACTGGCGATCTTGCCGACGGCCTTGCAGTCGTCACTGACAACGAGATGCACGACCCGGTGTTTCCGAACGGCTGCGCGATCTGCGAAGTCGAGGTGGACCCGGACACGGGCGAAGTTGCGATCACACGCTACGCCTGCGTGGATGACGTCGGCCGCTGCATCAATCCGCTCATTGTCGAGGGCCAGACTCATGGCGCAATCGTCCAGGGCGTTGGTCAGTCCATGTGGGAGCATATTCGGCTCGATCCGGATTCCGGGCAGCTGCTGTCCGGCTCGCTCATGGACTACGGCATGCCGCGCGCAGACGTGCTGCCGTCGTTCATCACCCGCATCGCCGAGGTGCTGTCGCCGACCAATCCGCTCGGCATCAAGGCCGGCGGTGAAGGAGGCACCACGGCCGCGCCCGCCGCGGTCGTTAGCGCCATCGTGGATGCATTACGGGATTTCGGCGTGAGTGATGCTCAAATGCCGGCGACGCCCTATCGGATCTGGAGGCTTATCCGGGACACCAAGGTCGCATTTACGGTTCGTACACGATCCTTGACGTAGGGTTACGCTCATCCAATAAGTCGAGGGGCATCATGAGAACCATCGTGGCATTCGGATTGACCCTGGCGCTGATGAGCGCCCCAATCCAAGTACGCGCAGAGAATGGTCAGGTTGCTGCCGGGATTCTTGGCGGTCTCGCGGCCGGAGCGCTGATCGGTTCAGCAGTGCGGCCGGCGCCTCCGCCGCCCGCCTATTATTATCCAGCGCCCGCCTATGCGCCTCCGCCGCCCGCCTACGTCGTGCCGACGCCGTCATGCTATTACACACCGGGCGAACCGGTGTGGGACAGCTTCCGCGGCACGTGGGTGCGCCCGCGCGTTCAGGTGTGCGATTAGCTCACGGCGGGTGCGTCGCCGCGCACTCACGCTATGGCCGGCTCGGTATCGTTTCGACGTAGAAGGGTTTGTCATCCTTCTCCTGGAAATAGCCGATTGTGGCCGCCGGACCGTCGAACGCGATCATCACGTAACCGTGTGCGTAGACGCCGTTGTTTTCCGCGAGCTTGGTGTTGTCGACCAGCTGTGGCGGATCAATAACGTTTTCGAGCACGTCGTACGGCGTGTCGCTGGCGAACACCGGGATCGCGGCGTGGCCAATGCATCGACCACACTCCACCCCGGCATAGGGCTGGTAGACGCACAGATTGTGCTCGTGCCCCCAGAACCATGCGGCGATGCGGCCGGGCGCCGCCTCCTGAAAACGCGTGTAGCTTGCCAGCAAGTTCGGATTGCATGGATGGAGATTCCCGTCCTTGTCCGGTTGCCCGATCTGCGAAAACGCAGAGAACAATTGGTGGTGTGATAAGAGGACTGTGCGGCCGGGGAATTCCCTGATGCGGTCGACATGCCAGTCCTCCTCATCCGTCTCCAGATAGGTCAAGACCTCCTTCACGTGGAACGGATCGCGGTCATGCAGACCCGTATCCATCGCGAGAAATTGCCAATTGCTGTCGGTCGCACGCAGGCAGAAGAAGCTCGCGGGCTGGCGTTGCGTGCCGCCGTTGAGCTTGTCGATGAGACGGTAGAAGCCGGTACCGGCCGCGTACATGTCGTGGTTGCCGGGCATTATGAAAACCGGAATGTTCGTATTCGCCCGTTCGAAAACCTCATTAACGATTTGCAGGAAGAACTTATCGCACTCCGCCTCGGTGCCGGAGTAATAGACGTCGCCGAGATGAATCACGATGTCGGGCGATCTTTTCCTGACGCTTTCCAGCAAGCTGACGGCGGCATCGGTGCCGGTGCCCCAGTCCGCGATCAGGGCGACGCGCGCATTCGGCTTCATTTCCAGCACCTTATTCCCGATCCTTCCGGCGCGAATGTACGGAATTGCCTGCAGGCCGCCCCCAGGACCGAAATACTTGGCGTACTCCTGCAGGGTATCGATCCAGTTTGGATCGCACTTCGAGAATTGAATCTCGTCCTGGATTTGCCTGGCGGCGGCCGCGTCACCGCGCGCCTGCGCCTCCAGATACTTCAGGCCTAGCTCCGCGCAGTTCATAACCTTGCCCGAAACTGCGGCGGCCTTGGGCTGCAGCCCCGTCGTGTTCGGCATGCGGCTCGCCGCCGCCGCCGTGCCCGCAGCGACGATCTCGTTCTCCATTCCCGGGCGGTTGCCAGGCGTGAGTTGCCGGCCTGCGGCCCTGTGGGCAAGGTCCTCGATCGCGGACTGATAGATCGACAAGACGCCGTTGCGGAATGTCGCCAGGTCATTCGCCATCTCGTCTCCCTCCGGCATGGTGCCAACGCCATCAGGCGCGCGGCAGCATTTGCGCGAGGCACGACGTATAGATCAGGTCGTGCGGGCAAAGAACATTTGATTTAGAGTATTTCGGTTTGAGATTAACGCGGGCGGTGGTTCAAACGAAAAGGCTCCAATTCGTCCGCCTCATTTCCGCTGCGGCACGGCCTCCATCAACAGCGCCAGCGCCTTCTGGAAACCGGGTGCGCCGGCAGCGTCGCCGCGGTAGTGGCCAAGGCGCACGACCACAAGATCGTGCGAAGGCACAATCAGCGTGGTCTGGCCGCCGGCTCCGGCCATGTAATATGCATTGCGCGGCACCGGGAAGCGCCCGTCGCCGTTGAGCCAGAAGAAGGCCCCGTAGACCGGACGCCGGTCGGCGGCCCAGGCCGGTGCGAGTGTGCTGACGAATTTCGCATATCCTTCCGGGAGAATGCGCTCACCGTTCCACACGCCATCCTGAAGATAGAGATTGCCAAGCCGGGCCCAGTCGCGTCCGGAGCCGACCTCATAACCCTGTCCGAGAAAATTCCCGAACGGGTCGGTTTCGATCACCATCGTGCGAATACCGAGCTTGTCGAATAACGCCCGCTGCGGAAATGAAAGATACTCCTCACCACGCTTTTCGACGGCAAGCCGGATCAGATAGCTGATCAACACCGGATCGCTGTTGCGGTAACGCCCGACGGTGTTGGGAGGCCATTGCAATGGCCGCGTCGCCGCGTAGTGAAACGAATCGACGCCGCCGGTGTAGAGGTAGAGGTGATCCGGATAAGGACCGGACGGATCGTAATCCGGATCCTGGGGCGCCCTGATCCGAAGCCCGCTCGACATGTGAAGGATGTCAGCAATGCGAATCTTGGCGCGCGGGTCTTCCGAGGTTTGCCATTCGGGAATCGGCGCCGGCTGGTTCAGGTCGTAGATGCCGTCTCTGACAAGGGTGCCGAACAAGGTCGCGGTGAGGCTCTTGCCCATCGACCAGCCTTCGAGCGGAGTCTGCGCTGTGAGGCCTTCGCCATAGCGCTCGGCGAGGAGCCGCCCCTTCCAGGTGACCACGAACGCCGCCGTTAGGCCCTCCGCCGGTTGGAAGGCAGCGTTGACGGCGGCCTTGAGCTTCGCGCCGTCGATTTCCGCCGGCAGCGGCTCTTGCGGCAGCACATCGCCCATGGGCCACCGCAGGGTCGAGGGATCGGGCAAAGCGCTCTTGACGGCGATCGGGGTGAAATTCACTTCGCCCTGGCCAACCGGAAACGTGACGCAGCCCTGGCTTCCGAGATACTTGGCGGTGCGGGTAGGGCCGTCCGGAAGCGTGACATGGACCTCGCGGTTGTCGCGGTCGATGACCGGCTTGCCAAGCTTTGCGCGTTCTAGGTAGGGCGCGGTGAAAAAACCCACGTTTCTGGCGGCGAAATCAGGGGCGAGGCCAGTCATGAACACGGCCGAGCATATCACCTTGGCGTAGCCGGCTGCATGATGCGCCATTGGGTCGCCTGGCGGCGGTACATAGGGCGTCTCAAGCTCGAATGATTTCGCGCGCGCAACGAGGGCATTATTGGCGGGACTTTGTGCGGCCGCCGTTACGGCGAAGGTCATGAGAGCCGTACTCAATGGAAACCTCGTCATGTGCGCCTCCCTCGCAGCCCGCGTCTTGATCTCATCTCTGCGGATGGCCCCAAGGATGCGCCGGTGCGCCCCATCGGCAAGCGGGGTTAGTCGGAAGAAGCAGGCTCCGGTTTGATAAACTCGATAGGCTCCGGATGGAGGGCCTGGGACTTATGGAGCGGCTCCCTCATCAGGTGTAGCCTGGCCTGAGCGCGGCGAAATCCGGGACTGTCTGCCCACACGGCGGCGACGCCACCCCCCGGTTTTCGCTGAACCCGGCTACGATTTTGACTCCGTCATCAGCCTGCCCGCCTCCGGATTGAGCGCCTCGGACTTGCGCAGCGGCTCGCTCAGCGGCTCTGGTTGCACGCGCTGCTTCCAAACGAGGTCGCGGCCGGCCGCTATGCCTTCGGCCTGCTGCACGGCGAGACGATCAAGGTCGCGCTGGCGGACATAGTCCGCCACTTCGACCGCACGCTCATGGGTGAGCCCGAGACCCTCCAGCGCGGCACGCCCGAACTCGACCGCCGACTCGAAGGTTTCACGGATCTCGAAATCGACATCCTTGGCCAGCAGCTCCAGGGTGTGACGGCGATCATAAGAACGAACATAGAGCTTGAGACCCGGAAATTCGGCGCGCAGCAGATCGACGATCCGATTCGCCGTCTCGCGCTTGTCCACGCACACCGCAACGAGTCGCACCTCCGTCCTGATGGCGGCGCGCAGCACGTCGAGGCGCTCGCCATCGCCGTAATAGACCTTGACGCCGAACCGGCCGGCGTTCGTGATCATCTCCGGATCATTGTCGATGGTGACGATATCCACGGATTCGGCGAGCAGGCACTGCGTAACCAGTTGGCCGAAGCGGCCGAAGCCGATGACGAGTGCTGAACCGCGGACGGCGCCGAAATCATCTGGCTCGGGCAGGCGCTGGCGGCCAAGGCGAGCGAGCACAATATCGGTGAGAGAAGCCACCGGCGGGCCCATCAGCATGGTGACGGCGGCGATCGCCGAGAACAGGCTCGCCTCGCGCGCACCCATGACGCCAAGCGTCACACCGAAGGGAATCAGCACATACGCGAACTCGCCGGCGCCCGTGAGCACCGAGCCGGCCCGCAGCGCATCGCCGGGCTTTGGGCAGGTGGCGCGAAACAGCGCCGCTACGATGCCAGCTTTGAGAATCGTAATGATTATCGCGGCCGCAAGGATAAGCATAAGATTTGCCGCCACGACCTCCATGTCGATCGACATGCCCACGCTCATGAAGAACAGGGCGAGCAACAGCCCGCGAAACGGCTCGATGTCGGCTTCCAGCTCATGACGATAATTCGACCCGGCGAGCAACACTCCCGCGAGAAATGCGCCGAGTGCCATCGACATGCCGGCAAACTGCATGAGCGCCGCCGACCCGAGCACGACCAGAAGCGCGGCCGCCGTCATGACCTCGCGCGCCCCCGTGCTGGCAAGCAGCGCCAGGAACGGGTTGAGCAGATAGCGTCCGGCGATCACCAGGGCGGCTATGCAGCCGCCGATGCGGGCAACCGCGATCAAAGTCTCTGTGAAGTCCGTAAACTCGCTGTCAGCGCCGGGCGCAAGCAGCGGCAATAGGGCGAGGATCGGCACCACCGACATGTCCTGGAACAGCAGGATCGCAAAAGCACGCTGGCCGTACGTCTGCTGCAAGTGGCCGCGCTCCTCGAGGATCTTCAGCGCGATCGCGGTCGCCGACATGGCGAGCGCGAGACCGCCAATGATGGCCCCGCGCCAGCTCGTGAGCCCGAGCGCGAAGGCAACGCCGCCGAGCACCACTGCCGTCAATGCGAGCTGCGCTGCCCCGAGCCCGAAAATGGCGCGGCGCAGGGCCAGCAGCCGCGAGAATTCGAGCTCAAGCCCGATCAGAAACAACAGCAGCACGACGCCAAGCTCTGACACCGCGATGATGGTGTCGGGCGCCCGCACCAGTGCAAACCCGAACGGACCGACGACGATACCGGCCGCGAGATAAGCCACGATGGCGGAGAGCCGCAACAGCCGCGCCAACGGTACGCTGACCACGGCAACCGCAAGCAACAGCAAGGGCAGCAGCAACAGGCCACCCTCATGAGGTTGATTCATCGACAAGTCCTGTATTGTTACACCGGCCGCGCGCCCACTCGGCCCCTGAATGCGCTGGTGCGCGGGATTGCAGCATGAGGATTACCCGGTTCTTCTTCCGCGATGGTCCCGGGATCCGGTTCGTCCCAGGCCCAAAAACTCGCCACGATAGCGCGATGAGAGTCCGGCTGAACAGAGCGACGGCAGCATCGATTCCGCGATGACGACCCAAAAGTCGCGGCGAGCGTTGCCCAATCTTTGGCAGGAGCCGCCAGCTGGTCCCGGTCATATTGTCACAAGCCGGAGCCTCACGCTGTCATAAGATTGAGACATGAACTCGGCAATCTTACTTCTTGCGATTCGATGATGGGGACGTCGCTTTCGATCACAGAAGAACGCGATCGGGGAGCAACTGCCACTGATGCTCTGCATCCTCAAGTCAAGGATGTGGTTCGAATTTTGATCTCGCTCGCACGGAGCGCGAGGAGCTTCACGGTCAACGCAGATTTCCTTTCGTCCGACGGCTTTCCAAACAATTCCGACCTATTCGGAAGCGCGTCGGCATCGCGGGGACCGCTGCAGATTGCATGGCACATCGAGTAGAAATTGTTGGCCACCCGCGCAAGCTGGCGGCGAAGGTGATGGAACCGCCGCTGCAGCAAGGTGTTAGCGACTGCGGGAAGGAGAGATTCATGACGCAATCGGTGCATACGAAGCTCGACAGAGAAACCATTACGAGAGCCTATGCACGGTGGGCGCCTGTTTACGATTTGGTATTCGGAGCGGTGTTTGAGCGCGGTCGGCAGGCTGCGATCGAGGCCGCCGAACGGATCGGAGGTCGGATTCTTGAGGTTGGCGTCGGCACCGGCTTATCGCTGCCATACTATTCAGGCGCCAATCGCATTTGCGGTGTCGACATTTCCGAACCCATGCTGCTGAAGGCACGGGAACGAGTGGCCGCGCTCGGCTTGACCAATGTCGAAGGTCTGTGGGTTATGGATGCCGAGCATCTCGCCTTCCCGGACGAATCGTTCGACGTGGTCGTTGCACAATACGTCATCACAACTGTGCCCAACCCGGAGGCAACCCTCGACGAATTCGCGCGCGTGCTCAAACCGGGAGGCGAAATCGTTCTGGTCAGCCGCTTGGGCGCGGAAGTCGGCGTGCGGCGTGCGCTGGAGAGGTGGTTTGCTCCGGCGGCGCGACAACTCGGCTGGCGTACCGAGTTCTCGTGGCGCCGTTATGCGGCCTGGGCGGACGGCGCCGATGGCGTGCGGCCGGCTGAGCGGCGCGCCATGCCGCCGTTCGGCCATTTCGCGCTCATCCGGTTTGTCAAGCAGGACAAATCATCGGCAGAGCGGGTAGACCAGACGTTCATTCGCGCCGCCGGTGATCGCCGACGCTGATCCAAGGCCGGGCATCACCTCGTATTCGTCAGTTCCATTCCACAGGACAACTACGCTCGCGATGGGGACCTTGCCCGGACGGGAGCTCGCGGCGATAACCGCCTGACCCTTCGTGACAGGCACCACCCTTCATGACAGGCGCCAAGGCTCTGACCTTGTGTCAGCTTTCGGGGCGTTGCAGACATGAAGCGATTTTTCGGCGCCCAACGATCTGTAGCGAATGACCCGATTGGGACATGGCCGGCGGAGCCGGAAATCAGTATGGTCTTCGACTGACGCGTTGCCGCAAACGCACGGAGCAAGAAATGGATCCCGAGAGCACGTTCGTGCCCGCTCCCATCAAGGGGACCGTATCGCTCGAAGAAGTTGCCAGACTCGATGTACGGGTCGGGACTATCGAGCGGGTCGATGATCTCGCCAAATCTGACAAGCTCGTAAAGCTCACTGTCAATTTTGGGGATCATACGCGCTGCATTCTGGCCGGTATGAAAAACGAGCGGGCAAATCCGAGGCACGAGATCGAAGGGAGACAGGCTCTGTTCGTAGTTAATCTCGCGCCGAAGAAAATGGCCGACGAGGTTTCAGCGGGCATGCTGTTCGATATCGGATACGCGGATGGTTTGCTACCTGTTCTGGCCGTACCGGAGAGACATATCCCTGATGGAGCTCGCGCCGGATAGATGCATATCGAGCTAGTGCCTCCAATCTGACGAGCGAGTCCCTTTGAGGATTCCCGGCTCGCACGGGTCGTGCGAGTCTGTGGGATGCGCAAGGGGATCGTCGTGAACGTCCGAAACCAATGCCGATCCCAAACTCTTCGTGTGGACCGCCGATCCCCGATCGGGTCATCACAGCCATTCAGCTCGGCACCGGTGCGGAGCAACGGTGATTGAGCGGAGCGACGAAGGCTAACGCCTATACCCCTCGTAGATATTGACAAGACTACAAGGAAAGGTAGATTTATCTTGCTCGTGCCACACAACGCGAGCACCAGCCCCGACCTCTCCTCAGACCCCCAGCCCCCGTCAGGTCGGGGCCTTCTTTTAGGCCCCGAATTAGACAGCGTTGCCGTGAAGCGAACGCAGCCTTCTATCGATGTTGCGGAGTGTCGTGGGGCGAGCGCATGGATTGAAGAGCCTCCGATCGGGTGGAATGGCCAGAACCCGACCGGGACCTGCCGCGCCCAGCCGCGTGCAACTTCTATAGCAGTTCGACTCCGCCAGCCGCGTCAAGGGCGGCTCAACCGTACTGACGTTATTGCTCGGCTGAGCCGCCCTGCTTGGCGTTCCTCCATGCTAAGCCCAATGTCGCCAACATGGGCCGAATGTTCTGAATGCCCCGGTCCCTCGTGGGGCAAAGGACCGAGGCATCCGCGTGACTGCGTTAGAGACAGCCCCGCACATGCCACCAATGAACATGGTCCGGCGCAGTTCCGTGGGGACTCGATTAACTTTTCGTTAGGCGCGGCGCACTGCGATCAGCCGCTTCGGGTTCTCTCCCTGGGGCCGCCCGGCGCGCTGCCTTGAACCCCTTCGTGCCACCGCGCCTGATCCGTTGTATGGTTGATGCGTGGGGGCCTTGCATACCAGCTCCAACAATGGAGGTCCGCCATGAAAGTCAAGGACGCAATGCACAAGGGCGTAGAGTGGGTCGGCCCGGACACCCCGGTCATCGAGCTCGCGAAATTGATGCGTAAGCATGATATCGGCGCCATTCCTATCGGAGAGAACGACCGGCTGGTCGGCATGGTGACCGACCGCGACATCGTCTGCAAAGGATTAGCGGAGGACGGCTTCGACGTACGCCGCGTGACGGCGCGCGATGTCATGACCCCGGGCATCCATTGCTGTCGGGACGACGACGACCTTGCCAAAGCGGTGCGACACATGGAAGCCCTCAAGGTCCGCAGGTTGCCGGTCATCAACAAGAGCAAGCGGATGGTCGGCATCCTCGGTCTCGGCGACATCAGTCATTCGGCGTCGAGCGATCTCTTGTCCGCGTGCGCCAAGAGCGTGTCGGCCCACCACTGAAGCACATTGCCAAGCGCCCGGCGGATCACCGCGCCGGGCCGCCGCCGCGCGTCGAAAAGACCGCCAAGCGATTCAGAAGCTTCCGTTCTGCCTTTGTAGAGACGAAGTGTGAACGGCCGATTGTTGTGTAGCCGTTACGGCTTCAACATTTGCGCCATGGGACAAAGTCTCACGTGAGACTTTGAGGCGCGCAAAGCGCAGAAGCATTTCACCCGTCGGTGAAGATTCCGAGCCCCGGCAACAGGGCTCGGAATCTTTGCACCCAGCACGTGGCACGCAGGAGCTTTTTTGGAACCACCCCCGACCCTCATTGGCGCTCGTTTGGCTTACGCGGTGGCAGGACCGTAGGGCGCATGTATGGACGGCGCCGTCCCGTGCGAAAGGAGCAATGCGCTACGGCTATTGCGCCGCAGCGCCCGAAAACCCTCGGCTTCGCGATCCTTCAACTCTTGCTCGCTCGTGCCATCGCGATCAATCAGCCTCACCGCCTTCGCACCTTTGATGAGGTCCGCCATCGCCTGAATGACAAGGAACCGATTACCTTTGATATCGGTGCTGGCACCGATGGAGACGAAGCGAGCTTCGGGAAATTCCGCGGCAAAGATCCCATTGTAAATCTCCACATCGAACCCTTCCCCCGGCTCGCCGCCTTTCAAACCGCTCTCGCACGCCACGATCAGCTTCGGGGCAACTAGGTCTGCGAGATCGTCGAGAGCGACGGCAAGCGAGCGGTGCCAGAATGCCAGATTCGGCACGGTCGGACGAAGTATTTGAGGCTCATCGAAGTCCTTTTGGAAATCGAGGAAGACGATCTGTCCGGGCTTTTCATGATAGAGATCGCGCGCCCGGCGCATCATGCCGATCGAGTGAGTCGCGATCCATAACTGACTATTATCGGGCCCGAGATCCATGAGCACGTCGAGCATCTTGCCTTGCACCCGTGCATTCAGATGTGCCTCGGGCTCGTCGATGCAGAAGATCGTATCGTTGAAGTCAGCGCGTTTGATGGTGAGGTCGAGAATGAGATCGAAGACGGCCTTCTCACCGCCCGAAAGGTTTTGTAATTGAAGCCCTTCGCTGTTCCCTTGGAGAAGCGGAACGTCTGTACTTTGAACGAATTACCCAAGCTGTCCAACGACAGATCGGGCATCGCCTTCTTAAAGTTTTTCTGAATGTCGCCGATGATCTTCTCGCGGAATGCGGCGATCGTGGTGCTGCCAGCCTCCTCCTCGAACACCTCTTCCATGCCCCGCGCATATAGATGTTGGAAATTAACGCTGACGGTCACATCGTTATCGATGAAGCGCGCGAAGTGCCGCACGCCCAGCACTTCGCCGGCGCGGGCTATAGTGTTAGTGACAAAATCAGAATCATTGCGGTAGGCGGAGCGGAAGTAGAAGAGCTTTCTGGATCGGTCGGCGGTTCCTCATGAGATGCGATATCGATCCCATCGGGCGCGGGCACCATGTTGGGTTCCGAAATTTTGGCATGGTAGGTTTGATCCCAATAGTTACGGATTCCTCGGTCCGCCACGTTTAGGAAGACATCGAACAACGACGACTTGCCGTTGCCGTTGGGGCCGGCCAGCACCACGAACTTGGCCGTCGGCGGATAGTTACAACCCAAACACGTATAGCACCAGAGCATTGCGCTGCTCCTTGAGTTCCGGCGTGTTAACAAGTCTGCTTTTTGCCCCAGGGCTCGGCCCCGACACGATCGCGATATATTGTTTCCCGCCGGTCTCGAAAGTCATGGGCGGAGCGGAAAAGCCAGACCCCACGTTGATTTTCCACAGTTCGTCGAGCGTAGCGTCGTCGAAAGCCGCGACCGTTCCGTCGAGGAGCGCAAGGAAGATAAGACCGCCGCCGGTCGCGAGCGTACCGCTGTAGTTGGGATAGCGAAGGTGCACGTTCTTCTTGATGTCGCCCGTAATCGGGTCAATCGCGGTCAGGTTGCTTTCTAACCGCTCGTCAGTGGTGTAGGAACCGCCGTTCCAACCTCTTTCCTTCGTGTGTTTCTCCCGATCGATCGATACGACCATGCAAGCGGTCAAGGCTGGGATGTAGAGAAGTTTGGTCTTTGGGCTGTAGGACGACGGCCAGTAATTGTTGCCGCCAGCGATCGACGGGCAGACCTTCTTGAGCGGCTCGCCCGGAACGACATTGCCGATGCCCGCATAGGTCTGGATGTCCTTGGTCGCATCGTAATCGAGCGGCTTGCCAGTCTTCTGGTCTATGCCCTTGGTCCAATTGACCTCCATGTAGGGCTTGGCAAGTATGGGTTGGCCGTTGCTGCGTTCGTATGTGTAGAGAAAGCCATTGCGTGCCGAATGGGTAATGAGCTTTCGCGCCTGCCCAGCGATATTGCCGTCGATTAGGATATGAGTGCCGACTTCGTCGTAGTCCCACAGGTCGCCTGGCGTGAATTGAAAATACCAGTTCATCTTGCCGGTGTCGGGATCGTAGGAGATAGCGCTGTTGGTATAGAGATTATCGCCCGGTCGATGGAATGGATCGAACATTGGCACCGGGTTGCCAGTGCCCCAGATGGTCTGATTCGTAGCGGGATCGTAGGTGCCGGTTACCCACATGGCACCGCCTCCGGTCTGCCACGCATTGGTGGTGCCCTTCCAGGTCTCGCTGCCGGGCTCGCCGGGGGCTGGAATGGTAAATTGGCGCCAGAGGCGTTTGCCGGTGGCGGCGTCGAGCCCAGCAATCCAGTCGCGAACACCCTGGTCGCCGTTGGCTGCTCCGACAATGATCTTGTCTTTGATGGCGAGCGGCGCCGCCGTGAAGGTCACGTCCGGCGTGTCCGAAAACGAGGTTTCCCAGACCACCTTGCCGGTTTCTTTATCGGTCGCGACGATGCGCGGCGAGTTGCCGAAACCGCCAGCGCCGGTAACGGCGAGATTGCCCCACAGCGCCGCGCCGCGGCTGCGCATTTGACGATCCTGCTTGGGGTCCATGCGCCACACGACGCGGCCGAGGTCGCCGGAGCGGGCGTCAATCTTGTAGAGGACGTTCCAGGAATCCGTGAGGTAGAGGAATCCGTCCTCGGCGAGCGGCGTAGCATTGGAGAATTCATTGCCCGCGCCGCCGCCGAGCGGCACCGCATAGGCCAGCTTGAGGTTCTTGATGGTGTCGCGGTTGATGCGCGCAAGCGGCGAAAAGCGCTGGCCGTCATAGGTCCGGTGGTTCATCAACCAGTTCTGCGGCTCGTTGTCGGCATTCAGGAGCCGGTCCGGCGTGACGTCGGCAGCCATTCCGGGCCCGGCCAATATGCTGCCTGCCAGAAATGCAGCCTGGAACGAGACTTTGCGTCTTGCCATGAATGCCTCCCATCGGCTTTGCGCTCGGCTTCGAAGCGATCGCGCTTAGCGACAGCCTACATGATCCGAAAGGCGGTGTCCGCAAGGAATGCCAAGCGCCCTTCCGACGGCAAAGGTTTCGATCTGCTCACGATTGATGGTAAACAAGCTTGCCTGGTACGAGGATTGAAGAACGCGATTGCTACACGGTCTCTTACTGCACGATACGACGCGGCCTGGTATCCGGATCGTAACGCTCCCACATATTCGTATCAGCGGCCTTTTTTCGCCGAGGGAATGCCGGATCGGTCCCGCGTTGTGCCTTCCGCGTGCGGTCTACTCGGACGAAATCTTCCAGCCCGATCTATTGGCAAAATCCGTTTCCGTGCCGTTCTACGGTCAGGCAGGCCAAGCCAGCGAAGCTAGAGATCACCCACGGCGGTTTGCAGCGGAAAGGATGACCTTCATTGAGGACGTTTTCGCGGCCGCATCGGCCCCATCGCAGGCGATACTACAGTGGCATAGCGACGGTTGTTCAGTTGGGCTGCAGGGCTTGTGACGTGGACCGTCCTGCCTTCTGCGGAGACCGCCGCCATCGTGTTCTAGGCATTGCTCGCCTCAGGAAAGATCAACATGCGTAAGATTGATAGCTGGCAGACACTCCATGCCGCACCAATCGACGAGGCAATTGACGTCGAATCAGGTACCCTCAATGTACCGGAGATTCGCGCCAAACAATTCCAGCCAACTTCGCGACGGCACCGCCTTCAAGCTCTCCACGTGAATGGCGAGAAAATCGGGGTCTCAGATGAGCGAACGTCCTCGAATTTCGGGAAAAGACGCAGCCGATATCGCGCTTGAGGCCCGCACGCGTGGTCCGGTTCGGCTGGAGTCGTCCGGTGACCCCGAGCGCCAACGCGGTCGCGTTAGGATCGCCGTCCACAGCCCTGGGGATAGGCGCCGGTGGGCGAAAAAGCCGCCCCGCTCTTACGCGCCCCACGAGGGCGCTGATGCGAGACGCGCAAGCTCGCTAGCTAAGCTAGGTGAAGAATGTGACGGCGGACTACGTGCGGGCGGAAGCAGAGGCAATATGGCGAAGGCTGTTGAGACTGGCCGAACTGCCGTGCCGATCGCCCGCAAGTTCCGGGGCAAAATGTCAGATCATCCATACCGCGGCATCCACCGAACCTCGCCATTCCGCTTCTACTTCATCCGGAACAGTCGGCGATGCAACAGCTACAGGTGAGACTGGCGGGGTCGGATTATTGACGAGAGGACGCCCCCATGACGCAGCAAACGATACACACGGCGCTGGCGGGCGTGAAACCCGATAGGCTCACGGCGGCGGAACGTGCGGTGCTTTTCAACATAGAGACCCATACGAATTGGTCCGACTCCGCTGTGGTCAGCACTTTGATCGAGAAAGGCCTTGTCACACGTCGTTCGGGCGGGCAGTTCGCCCTCACGGATCAAGGGCGCGCCGTGTTGGATGCGCTGTTGCAGAACTACCAGCGGCAGCGCTGAGTACGGAAAAGCGCCCGTTTTGGTATTGCTCGATATGTGGTGTCAGGACTTGCGGTACGATTGTCCTTTGTTAGCGCAGAGCCATCAACCTACTGTTTCAGGGTGCTTCGCCGCGGGCCGGATCGCCGAGAATTGGTCGGCGGTCAGTGTTTCCTGAGCAAGCAGCAGACGGCCACCTTCGTCCAGGTCGAAGCGCCGCGCCCGCAGGATGGCGATTGCCTGCTCGAAGGCCTTGGCGATGATGTCCCGCACCGCCACGTCGATCTCGCGCTCGGTCACCTCGGACGCTTCGACGCCGCTCGCCGGAGTCCCCAGGAACGGCTGCGGCGGGGCCGAGTAGGTGCGCTGGCCCACTGTCTCGTCCATGCCGAACCGCGTGACCATCTGCAGCGCGATCTCGGTTGCGCGCTGCAGGTCGTCGGCAGCGCCGGTGGAGACCTCGCCCTCGAAGATCAGCGCCTCCGATGCCCGCCCGCCCATCAGTACGGCGATGCGGTTGGCGAGATCGTGGCGGGCCAGCAGGAAGCGATCCTCGGTCGGCCGCTGCATGGTGTAGCCGAGCGCGCCCACGCCGCGCGGGATGATCGAAACCTTGTGCACCGGATCGACGCCCGGAAGGCTTGCGGCTACCAGCGCATGCCCCATCTCGTGATACGCAATTCGGCGCCGCTCTTCGCTCCCCAGAACGCGGCTCTTCTTTTCGAGTCCGGCGACGATGCGCTCGATCGCCGCGGTGAAATCGGCAAGCGTCACCGCTGCGGCGCTGCGCCGGGTCGCGACGATGGCGGCCTCGTTGACCAGGTTGGCAAGATCGGCGCCCGTGAAACCGACGGTCAATCCAGCGACCTGGCCGAGATCCAGGGCGCTCTCCAATCGGATCTTCGCCACATGGACTTTCAGGATCTCCAGCCGGCCCGAACGATCCGGCCGATCGACCAACACCTGGCGGTCGAAACGGCCGGGCCGCAGCAACGCGGGATCGAGCACCTCCGGTCGATTGGTGGCGCCAAGCAGGATCACGCCGGTCATCGGATCGAATCCATCGAGCTCGGCGAGCAATTGATTGAGCGTCTGCTCCTTCTCATCATAGCCGCCGAATGCGCTGGGGCCGCGGCTTCGCCCCAGTGCATCGAGCTCGTCGATGAAGATGATGCAGGGCGCCGCCTTCCGCGCCTGCTCGAACAGATCGCGCACACGCGCCGCGCCAACGCCTACGAACATTTCGACGAACTCAGCGCCGGAGATTGAGAAGAACGGTACGCCGGCTTCGCCGGCTGCTGCGCGCGCCAGAAGCGTCTTGCCGGTGCCCGGAGGCCCGACCAAAAGAATGCCCTTCGGAATACGCGCGCCGAGCCGCCCGAACGATGTCGGATCGCGCAGGAAGGCGACGACTTCCTGCAGTTCGAACTTCGCCTCGTCAACGCCGGCCACGTCCTTGAAGGTGACTTTCGTGTCGGTCTCAACATAGACCTTGGCTCGTGATTTGCCGATCGACATCAGGCCCCCGAGACCCTGACGTTCCGCCACACGGCGGAACCCGTAAGTCCAGATCAGATAGAAGATGAATACCGGCAATACCCAGGACAGAATGGTGGAGAGAAAGGTCGACGACGGCACACCGGTGATGGCGACGCCGCGGGCCCGAAGCTTATCGGCGAACTCGGGCTCGACGCGGATCGTGTAGAACTGCTTGCGGCCGTCCGGGAACGGTTCCTTCAGGGTCCCTTGGATGGTGTCCTGTCCGACCAGCACTTCGGCGATCTTGTTCTCGTCAAGGAGCTGTTCGAACTGGCTGTATGGAATGGTATCGATCTGGGTGAGGCGCAGCCACAGAAACTGGACCAGCATCACGCCGAGGAAGGCCGCAAAAATGTACCACGTCGCAAACTGGTGTTTGCGATCCTCCGGCTCCCTGGGCGCACGACTCCCCGTCTGACGTTTGCCCGACCCGGGGCTGGGCACGTTGCTATATCCAAGCAATTTCAGGAATCGCCGACCCGGCGTGGATTTTTCCGGATCGTTCGACGGCTGATCGAGCATGTCGGTCTCCGTTTGCGACATGGCATTGCCACTTTAACTGACAATCAATCACTATAGGCGCGCCAGGCGCATCCGGCCAATCCAAGGTGCCGGACCTTCGCGGGACCTCGGCATCGCGTTCCCTAGTGACCTGCCCGCATACCGGCTCAGGCAACTGTTTGTGCACTCGGTAGGAGTTCGCGGCGCCTCCAGCCTTGAGTGGTAACAAGGTGGAGCCGGCCATGTTCCACTCCCAACGTCCTGCCGGAAACCGCCGGGGTGCCGGCGGACGCTGAGATCACCAACGTCGCGCCGTTCACAGACGATTTGTAACAATGGTGCTGCAACAATGGTGCCTCTGCGGCTCCCGGGAGAATTGGCCCGACCAGCCGGTCGGCGGCGTTTTTTTGATGGGCGTTGATCAGCAGACTTCAGAGCGGTTCGGACTTAGCATGACCCGCGACTACGCCGTCGTCCTGCACCCAAGCCACGATCAGCGCCCAGACGACCGACAGAACGATCGGGCCAAGAAATAGCCCGCTGATTCCGTATGCTATCATCCCGCCGATGATGCCGACGAGGATAATCGGCATTGGTGTGGTCAGTCCGCGCGCCATAACAAAGGGCCGCAAAACGTTGTCCACCAGACCGACCGGAACCATGTACGCGGTGAACATGAGAGCTTTCGGCGCCTCCATGGCAGTCCAGCTCCAGATGACGACCGGTATCAGCACAATCGCCGGTCCGATCTGCACGATTCCTAGCACCAGAGCGAGGAAACTGAGGAAACCGGCAGCCGGAATGCCCGCGACGACGAAGCCTAATCCGGCAAGGATCGATTGCAGCAGCGCGATGCCGAGCACACCGCGCGAGACATTACGTATGGTGCTGCCGGCGAGTTGTACCATTTCCTCGCTGCGGTCGCTGAGGATCCGGCGCAAAAACGCCCTGAACGCTTCGACAATCCGCGGTGCCGGGGAGAACAGGAATCCAGCGATAATGATTGAGGCGACGAACTCCAGAAGACCGAATACCACGCTCTCGCCGATCTCCAGCAGCTTGCCAGCGAATGGTTTGAGTCTCGGTGCCACTTCAATCAGAAGCGCCTTCGTATCAGTAGCGACAAGAGTCCACAGCCGATACACCTGCCCGCCGATTAATGGCCAGCCTTTCACTGATTCAGCCGGCAGCGGAATCGATAGTGTATTAGAGTCGAAACCCCTGACCACGAACTCGACGCTGCCCATCAGGCCGAGTCCGAGCCATGTCATTGGGCCGATAACAATCATTAAGCTCAGCAGCGTGATCAACGTGGCTGCAAGATGTGGGTTGCCCAGACGCTTGGCCAGCCAATTGAATAATGGATAGAGCGCAACCGTTACTATCGCGCTCCACAACGCAACCACTAGAAAGGGGCCGACCACCTGCAATGACCAGTAGCCAAGCAGGACAAGAAGGCCGATCCGGATCACAACACCGATGCTTGAAGAATCGAACGGATCTGGGGCAGGAACCTTATCTTTTTCTGCCGTCATTGGTGACTCGCTCCGCCGCTCATGAAAAACGGCGGCTCTCTCCCCGGAAGCACTGCGTGTACCGTACTTCACGTGCGACATTCATCGGTGCCAACGAACGACCAACCTCCGCTTCGGTCTCGTTTAGGATGGCACTTCAGTATCATTACCGGAAAAGTTTGTCGCTCTACAAAATCTTTGCAGGAAGGCCAAGGTGCTTTCATTGACATTTGTCATTGATACACGGCGGTGATCACGTTCGCACGCGACATCCCCTGTGTTATCGCCCTGTTTTGAGAAAAATCAATGCGGCAGATGGCGTTACCGAAATGATGGTTTTGCGATGGTTTTTTTGGAGAGTGGCATGTCAACAGCTCTTGACAACCTGCTCCCGTCAGCGGCGGATTGCAGGAAAAAGATTGCCGTGGCCGAGGCT
>Ga0209465_10000084_pt1 | contig 42857 bp, 38 predicted proteins | sample PanSoiPlot1MoBio_FD_188321 | JGI IMG/M metagenome (GOLD analysis project Ga0209465, IMG submission 188321) | Tropical forest soil microbial communities from Panama analyzed to predict greenhouse gas emissions - Panama Soil Plot 1 MoBio (SPAdes)... | ecosystem: Environmental > Terrestrial > Soil...
CCCTCGATCTGATAAAGCCGCCGATTGTGAAAGAAAACGGAAGCATAAGTCTGGCTGCGGTCTACGCCGTCGATGCTGGCTTGCCGGCCAATGATCCGACGCGTGCTATGCGGAATGTCGATCTTTACCTCACCCCCTCGCGAGAGCATCATTACCGCATAGGCCATGACGTTGCCTTCTGACATCTCGGTATGTGACAGATCGGCGACCGTGACCTTGAACTCGCCGCCCTCCCGCACAACGGAATAGACGCGCGCTTCGACCAAGCGGCCGCCGGGGGCGTGGTAAGACGTGGTTTCGACCTTGGGCTCGGCGGGAAAGGCGACCGTAAAGCCCTCGTTCGGGTATTCGTATTCCCTCCAGCTCTGCGCACCCGCTGGGGCGCTTGCGGCAATTATGGCGACGATGAAGGTGATGAGGCGCATTTTTGATGTTCTCGGGCGAGATCGGCGGCTTGCAGCCGCGAACATCGCACAGCCAAGACCCGGAGCGAAAGTCGGTCCAGTGGGCAATCAGGCCATTACAGTAGATGTGAATTTGTGGCGATACGCCCAGGACTGCAGAAAGGCACGCCTAATTGTCGTCGCTCCAGATATTGGTCGCGAGGTTCCTGTCCTCCGAACGATGCGGCCGGGGCCGAGACCTGCGTTGGTCCGGGCCGCCAATTTCAGCGTAAGGAATAAGCTGTCGCTCAGGGCACGACGTCGCCGCGGCCGACGTCGATGCGGGCGGCAGTGAAGGTGCCGTCTGGCTGCTTGGCGGCGGCGCCGGCCGCGACGGCGGCACCCGACTTAAGCTCGCTCCTGTCGGTGACCTCCAAGCGATGAACCGGCACGCTCGGACCGACGATGAGCTTCTTCTCGCCATCCCGGTATTTGACGGTGAGAACCGGGCCGTCCACGCTGCTGACGGTCTGGCCGACCGCGCCATTGGTCATGGTGCCGTTGGGGGCGCCCGGCCACCCCGGCCGATGTCCATCGCCATTGCCGCGCATGCTCTCGGGAAAAATGCGCAGCTCTACCGCCTTCTGCGTGCCGTCGGGCTGCGGAACGCCGCCGCTGGCGACATAGTCGCCCGCCTTGATGTCGGCGGCCGATGCCTTCACCCGCGCGACGACCACCGCATTGTCAGCGAGCGTCAGGGTGACCGGGCCGCTGGCCGATCTAATGTACAGCGTCTTGCCCTCGACCTTGTCGATGGTGCCGGCAACGCGCTGGGTCTGCTGTTGCGCCGACGCGGTGGAAACCGCAAATACCGCCGCCAAGGTGGCGGCCGCCACGATCCGCATTGTGCTCATGTCTGATCTCCCAAAGGGTAACGCGCGGGCTGAGCATACAGCTGTCAGCCTGGATGGCGAAGCAGGCGCAGGGGGGCGCGCGAAATTCCTAAATCTCCATTTGAGCCATGGGCGCATGCCTCCACCTCTGGAAACGCATTGCGACGACGGATTTCCAATCGCCGAACAAGTTCCCCTCGCAGCCGCCCGGAACGGCAGCTTTTGGCCCACAGGAGAAGATTCCTGGCGACACCAAGTGCATCCGCTTATTGGGGTACTGCGGCCATGGTCCGCGGCCTTCGAATCGCGCACCGACAGATCCGTCGCCCGTTAGAGCTACCGCGTTTTAGCGCCGGAGCCGCTCTCGCGGTGATCTTCAGGATGCAGGGCAGCGCTATAGCGTACTATGGAAGCGTACGCCGTCGCATTTTCAGCTGCTGTGCGTGATGTAGGCTCTCACATCATAGTGCCACGGCGAACGAGTAGTGCCCATCTTCATCGACCGTGGCGCGCCAGTATGCCACCGACGTTGTTGACGTAATCGACTTGCGCTCGTGCATGCTTCCATGTTGCGCCGGACTCACGGGTGACCTTGCCACCCTACTTGTCCGTCAGCCGCGCATTGATGCTGCGGCCCATGTCCCGGCAATCTTCGTCGGTCTTGAGGCCCGCCGCGTGAATGCGGTGGACCGCAAGCTCCTCGTCGCGATCCTCGGTATCGCCTGTCACCCCGACCGCGCCGATGACACAGCCTTCGGCGTCGCGGATCTGCATGCCGCCACCCTCGGGAAAGAGTTGGTCATCGCTCGCCGCGATCAGATAGCGCATGAAGGCAGGTTTCTCCTCGTTGCGGACGCGCACGAGCCGTGACGAGCGGCCGAGGGCGAGGGCCGCGTAAGCCTTGCCGAACGCCATTTCGAACCGGACCATCGATGAGCCATCCTCCTTCTGGAACGCCTTCACCTTGCAGCCCGGCTCGACCACTATCACGGACAGCGGCCGGCATTGCAGCTCGGCGCCACGCACCAGAATTGCCTCGATGATGCGGTTGGCCTGCGCTAGCGAGAGAGCGGACATGGGCACTCGGATGCTCGGCAGTTACGCCGCTTACTGAAATGCTCAACGAGGCTGATCCTCGCCAAGCGCCCCTTCGGCCGACACATGGCGCAGCGCACGCGACAAGATCGCCTGTTGTTTCATTTTCTGGCGGTACTCATGCGCCGGATAGACGCCAAGAATGTTCACGGAATCCGGCTGACTGAAGAACTTCAACTCCTCAAGCGCAAGCTTGAGCCCCGGGTCGTGCGGATGGCCCTCGACGTCGCAATAGAATTGAGTTGCTGAAAAAGTGCCGTCCAACATGTAGCTTTCAAGCTTGGTCATGTTGACGCCATTGGTGGCGAAGCCGCCGAGCGCTTTATAAAGCGCCGCCGGGATGTTTTTGACCTCGAACACAAAGGTCGTGAGCATCGGTCCGCTTCCTCGCGGCGGGCGCTGGTATTGACGCGAGAGCACGACAAAGCGCGTCGTCGCACTGGGATCATCACTGATGTTTTCGGCCAGGACATCAAGCCCGTAGAGTTCCGCCGCCAGCTTGGAGGCAATCGCAGCGCAAGTCGGGTCGCCACGATCGCGAACGTCTCTCGCGGCTGCGGCCGTGTCGACGGCAACGATGCGCTTTACCTCATGCTTGCGAAAAAATTTGCGGCATTGATCGAGCGCCATGACATGGCTTTCGACCGATTTGATCCCGGAAAGTTGCGCACCCTTGGGCGCCAGCAGCTGGTTGCTGATCGGCGAGAACCACTCGGCGATGATGTAGAGCCCGGCGCTCGGCATCAGGTGATGAATGTCGGCGACCCGGCCGGCCACCGAATTCTCGATCGGGATCATGCCGAGTTCAGCCTCGCCGTTCGCCACCGCATTGATGGCGTCCTCGAACGTCGAGCGCGGCATGGGCTCGTAGGACCGATAGGCCTCCTGGCAGGCGATGTGGGAGTTTGCGCCAAGTTCGCCCTGGAAGACGATCTTCGGTCGCTCGGTTGATACCATCGTGGTGCTCATGTTGTAGTGGCGCCCCTGATGCGCTGTCTGGATTCGCGAAGTTCGACACGCTTCCTGGGGCGAACCGATATCCCCTTCTCCGGAAAGTGTCTTTTGGTCAAGTCAATGCCCACCGAGTGCTGCGCGGGCCATTTCGAGATCGTGCGGGGTATCGACGCCAAGCGGGACCGAAGCCACGATCATGACATCGATCCGCATGCCGGCTTCAAGCGCGCGTAACTGTTCGAGCTTTTCGCGCTGCTCCAACGGGGACGGCGGCAGCCGGACAAACTTTTCGAGCGCCGCCCGGCGATAGGCGTAAAGTCCGATATGGTGATAGAGGGGCCCGTCACCATAGGGCGCGGTTGCGCGGGTGAAATAGAGCGCCCGCAGCCGGCCGGCATTGATCGAATTTCCGACCGGTGTACCTACGACTTTGGCAACGTTCGGATTTATGCGTTCTTCCGGGCGGCGAATCTCGGCCGCGAGAGTCGCGATATCGACTGACGGATCGGAGAGCGGCACAAGGGCCGCCCGGATATCGGCCGGATCGATCGTCGGCAGATCGCCCTGCACATTGACGATGATATCTGCGCCCGTGCCGATTTGTTCCATCGCTTCAAAGATACGGTCAGACCCCGAAGCGTGATGGCCTCGCGTCATCACCGCGTGGCCACCGACCTTGGTCACGGCCGCGGCGATTTCCTCCGAATCGGTTGCAACGAAGACCGGCCCGAGGCGGGCTTCCGTGGCGCGATCCAGCACATGTGCAATCATGGGTCGCCCGACAATATCCGCCAGTGGCTTGCCCGGCAGCCGCGTCGATGCCAGGCGAGCCGGAATGAAGATGGTGACGCCTTCCATGCAACCCTGCCGCCCCCCGGCGCTTGGTGGTTCTAACGCCATAGATCGGTTCGCCATGGCAAGTGCATGCGGCGTAACTCCACTCCCTCTCCCCGCTTGCGGGGAGAGGGGTCGGGGTGAGGGGGCCTTCCCACCAGTTCAGACTCGCGGAAAGGTCCCGTCACCCGGAATGAGCGCGAAGATGCCCCCATTCCGACCTCTCCCCGCAAGCGGGGAGAGGTAAAATAGCGGCACATGCGATTGCCCTGACGGGCCGCTTATACGTGTTGCCAGAACGGAGGCAAACCAGTTATGTCTGCGCCGCAACAGCGCTGCTGTCGCGCTCTTTGCCTGACGTGCGGGACCTTTCGGGATGGACTCCTTCGAATTTAACAAGATCGCGGGCGCGACGCTCGCGACCGGCCTGGTTCTGGTTGGCCTGAACATCACGGCCGAAGCGATTTTCGCGCCTCATCACCCGGCAAAGCCTGGCTACGAGATCGAGATCAAGCCGGAGGCCTCCGCCAAGGGTCCCGCGGGGCAGCCTGCACCGGAAGAGCCGATTGAAAAGCTTCTCGCCAACGCGACGGTCGAACGCGGCCAGTCGGCCGCCAAGCCCTGTACGACCTGTCACACCTTCCAGAAGGGCGGCCCAAACGGGCAGGGGCCCAATCTTTACGGTATCGTTGGTCGGCCGAGAGCCTCAGAGCCAGGGTTCAACTATTCCGATGCCATGAAGGCTAAAGGCGGAGAATGGACGATCGACGATCTGAATAAATTCCTGACCAATCCGAAAGAATTTGTGCCCGGAACCAAAATGACTTTCGCAGGTCTGCCCCGGGGGGGCCAGCGCGCGGACGTAATCGCCTATCTCAACTCGCTCGCTGATAGTCCGAAGCCGCTGCCTGTGGCCAAACAATAGGCAGCAAGCGGCGTTGAAGCATTGTGACTTCGAGGCACTCGCCACCTTGCGGGTCGTGGCCGGGCTTGTCCCGGACACCTCGATTATTCTTGCTCTTTACCGTAAAGTTCGAGGTCGCCGGCACAAGCCCGGCGATGACACCAATGCGTAGTTGGAACCGATGTGCGATTCTGAAGCGAAGAGGTCGACAAGGTTCAGCCAGATCGCACGGGAATTTGAACTCCAGCGGCCATTGGACGCCCTGCGGCAGGGTAGCGCCGCTTTCGAAAAAACCACAATAATGATCTGATCTATTCGCTCCGGCTTACTGGGGTAAGGGCCGAAGTCGATTGATCGAAGGAGAGTCGGTTGAACATCAAACTTTTATTGCGCGCCTGCGCAGCCGCCGTCCTGATCGCAGCCCCAATCGCCATTAAGGCCTCAGCGCAGGAAACAGCACCAGAGAGAAACTGGCGGCACGGCCTATCACTGTTCGGCGATCTGAAATATCCGCCGGGCTTCAAGCATTTCGACTACGTCAACCCTGCCGCGCCCAAGGGCGGGACGGTGCGCCTCAATGCTTTCGGCACGTTTGACAATTTCAACCTGGTGGTCGCGGGCGTGAAAGGCTCGGTCGCGCTCGGGGTCGATCTCATCTACGACACCCTGATGACGCCGTCCTTCGACGAGGTGGCGACCTCCTATGGGTTGCTGGCCGAGAGCGCGAGCTACCCGTCCGATTTCTCCTCCGTTACCTATCGGCTGCGGCCGAACGCCAAGTGGCACGACGGCAAGCCGGTGACGCCGGAGGACGTGATCTTCTCGTTCAATGCGTTCAAGACCAACCATCCGCGATATTCGGCCTATTACCAGCACGTGGTGAAGGCAGAGAAGACCGGCGAGCACGACGTCACCTTCACCTTCGACATGCCCGGCAACCGCGAATTGCCGCAGATCGTCGGCGAGATCAACGTTTTGCCCAAGCATTGGTTTGAAGGCGTCGATCAGGCCGGCAACAAGCGCAACGTCGCCAATACCACGCTGGAAAAACCCCTCGGCAATGGCGCCTACCGGATTAAGGAATTCGTGCCCGGCCGGTCGGTTGTCTACGAGCGGGTCAAAGATTATTGGGGCAAGGACCTGCCGGTGAACATCGGTCGCGACAATTTCGATGAGGTTCGCTACGAATATTTCCGCGACACGGCGGTGGCGCTCGAAGCGTTCAAGGCCGATCAGATTGATTATCGCACGGAGAACAGCGCCAAGAACTGGGCGACCGCCTATGACTTTCCGGCCGTGAAGGACAAGCGGGTTGTTCTGGAGGAGTTTCCTATCCGCAGCCAAGGTATCATGCAGGGCTTCGTTCTCAACACCAGGCGCGCCAAATTTGCCGACCCGCGAGTGCGCCGCGCGTTCAACTACGCGCTTGATTTCGAGGAAATGAACAAGCAGATTTTCTTCGGTCAATACAAACGAATCTCGAGCTATTTCGACGGGACCGAGCTCGCCTCGTCCGGACTGCCATCCGGCCTCGAACTCGAAATCCTCGAAACCGTTCGCGGCCAAGTACCGCCGGAGGTGTTCACCACGGAATACAAGAATCCGGTAGGCGGCAGTCCTGAGAACGTGCGCAGCAACCTGCGCGAGGCGACGCGGCTGCTGCGGGAAGCCGGCTACGAGGTGCGCAATCAGAAGCTGGTAAATGTGAAGACCGGCGAGCCGATGACGGTCGAGCTGCTCAACATGAGCAGCGATCCCAGCGGCGAGCGCCTGATGCTATTCTACAAGCCGTCCCTGGAGCGCCTTGGTATCGCGGTCACGGTGCGCAACGTCGATGAAGCGCAGTACGAGAATCGCGAGCGCAATTGGGACTACGATATCGTCACGGCGTCGTGGCCGGAGTCGCTGTCGCCCGGCAATGAGCAGAGGGAGTATTGGGGCTCAAAGGCCGCTGACACGGCGGGGTCGCGCAATCTCATCGGCATCAAGAATCCTGCCGTTGACAAGCTCATCGATCGTGTGGTCTTCGCCATGAGCCGAGACGAGCTGGTCGCCGCCACCAGGGCGCTCGACCGTGTGCTCCTATGGAATTACTATATCGTGCCGCACTGGAATTACGGCAAGCTGCGAACCGCCCGCTGGGACCGCTTCGGCCATCCGGACGAGCTCCCCAAATATGGCGCCGGCGCATTTCCGATTGTCTGGTGGTGGGACCCTGCCAGAGCGGCGAAAACCGGGGGGCGTCAGTGAGGCTTGATAGGAGGCCGTCGCGGCGCCGCGCACTTGTTCTCGCTGCGGGCGCAATGGCCGCGCCTGTGCTTATGCGCCTCGGGTCGGGTTTCGCCATCCATGCGGCGGAGGAAACCGAGACCCACGGCATCTCGGGGTTTGGCGATCTCAAGTACCCGGCCGACTTTCCGCATTTCGAATACGTCAACCCCAACGCGCCCAAGGGCGGCACGTTTTCCCACATTTCGGGGGTGAGGCAGTACAATCAGAACTTTCTCACCTTCAATTCGCTCAACAGCTTCATCCTGAAGGGCGATGGCGCCCAGGGGATAGAGCTGACCTTTGCGACCCTGATGGCGGGTGCCGAAGACGAACCGGACGCCATGTATGGCCTTGCGGCGCGCGCTGTACGCACCTCGGCTGACGGCCTTACCTACCGCTTCTTAATGCGGCCGCAGGCGCGTTTCCACGACGGAACGCGGCTCACTGCGCAAGACGCCACGTTTTCACTCAACCTGCTCAAGGAACAGGGTCACCCCATTATTCATCAGATGACGCGCGACGTCCTCGGCGCCGAAGCGGAAAGCGACGAGGTTCTTGTGGTGCGTTTCGCCGAAAAACGTGCCCGCGATGTGCCGCTGTTCGTCGCCAGCCTGCCGATTTTCTCACGCGCCTATTACGGGACGCGGAAATTCGACGAAACCACGCTCGACATTCCGCTCGGCTCAGGACCCTATCGGGTAGGCCGCTTCGAACCCGGCCGCTATATCGAATATCAGCGCGTGACCGACTGGTGGGGCGCGAAGTTGCCGGTCAGTATTGGTGTCTACAATTTTGACACCCTGCGTTTCGAGTTTTATCGCGACCGCGAGGTCGGCTTCGAGGGTTTTACGGCGAAAAACTATCTGTTTCGGGAGGAATTCACATCGCGCACCTGGGCGACGCGTTACGATTTTCCCGCTGTGCGTGATGGTCGGGTGAAGCAGGAACTAATTGCGGACGATACGCCGTCCGGAGGACAGGGTTGGTTCTTCAACACACGACGGTCCAAGTTTGCCGATCCGCGGCTGCGCGAAGCCTTGAATTACGCATTCGATTTCGAATGGACGAACAAGACCATCATGTATGGAGCCTACAAGCGCACCCATTCGGTGTTCCAGAATTCCGACATGATGGCCGTTGGGCCGCCGATCCCTGAGGAACTCGAGCTGCTCGAACCGTGGCGCGGCAAGGTTCCGGATCAGGTGTTCGGCATGCCATTTGTGCCGCCGGTGTCCGACGGCTCCGGCCAGGATCGTACCCTGCTGCGCAAGGGCTCACAAATGCTTCAGGACGCCGGGTTTCCGATCAAGGGCGGCAAGCGGGTCAATACGGCGGGTGAACCTATCACGTTCGAATTCCTGATCGACGAACCGACGTTTCAGCCGCATCACATGCCCCTGATCAAGAATCTTGCGACACTCGGCATCGAGGCCACGTTGCGCATCGTCGATCCGGTGCAGTACCGGGCCCGCGTCGACGATTTCGACTTCGATGTCACGGTGGAACGGTTCAATTTTTCGACCACGCCGGGCGATTCCCTGCGCAGCTATTTCTCGTCCCTGGCGGCAGCAACCAAGGGGTCGTTCAATCTCGCCGGGATGGCCAATCCGGCGATCGATGCCTTGATCGACAAAATCATTGAAGCGAAGACTCGCCCTGAACTGGTGATTGCATGCCGCGCCCTCGACCGCGTCATCCGGGCGGGATTTTATTGGATTCCGCACTGGTATAATCCGGCGCACCGGCTCGCCTATTGGGATGTGTTCAGCCATCCCGAAAACAGCCCGCGCTATCCGCGCGGCATCCCGGAAAGCTGGGCGGTTACCTGGTGGCATGACCGCAATAAGACGGCCAAGATCGAGAAATCAGGCTAGATGAGCGCCTACATCATTCGTCGCATTCTGTTCATGATCCCGACCCTGTTCGGGATCATGCTGGTGTCCTTTGCGGTCGTGCAGTTCGCGCCGGGCGGTCCGGTCGAACGGGTGATCGCCCAGCTCTCCGGCTCCGATACGGGTGCGACCTCACGCATCTCCGGATCGGCCGGCGGCGATTTTGCCGCGCGCGGCCAGGGCCAGGGAGCCTCCCAGCTCGATGCCGCCACGTCAAAGTACCGCGGCGCCCAGGGGCTCGATCCTGAATTCATAAAGAAGCTGGAGAAACAGTTCGGCTTCGACAAGCCGGCTTACGAGCGCTTCTTCCTGATGCTGTGGAATTACGCGCGTTTCGATTTCGGCCAGAGCTATTTCCGCGACATCAGCGTTCTGGCCTTGATCCGCGAAAAGCTGCCGGTCTCCATCTCGATCGGGCTCTGGTTGACGCTCGCCACCTATCTGATTTCCATCCCGTTGGGCATCAAGAAGGCGGTCGCCGACGGCTCGCCTTTCGACATCTGGACTTCGGGTGTCGTCATTGTCGGCTATGCCATTCCGAGTTTCCTGTTCGCCATTCTGCTCATCGTGCTGTTTGCCGGAGGGTCGTTTCTCGACTGGTTCCCGCTGCGTGGACTGCATTCCGACAACGCGGCTGCAATGTCGTGGGGCCAATATATTCTCGACTATTTCTGGCACCTGACTTTGCCGCTCGTCTCGCTCGTTGTGGGCGCCTTCGCGACCTTGACTATCTTCACCAAGAACTGCTTCCTCGACGAGATTCGAAAGCAATATGTGCTCACTGCACGTGCCAAGGGCTGCAACGACCGCCAGGTGCTGTATGGCCACGTGTTCCGCAACGCCATGCTGCTCATCATTGCGGGATTTCCGAGCGCCTTCGTGCACGCCTTCTTTACCGGAGCGCTCCTGATCGAGACCATTTTCTCGCTCGACGGCCTCGGCCTGCTCAGCTTCGAGAGCGTGCTCAACCGCGACTATCCGATCGTGTTCGCGAACCTCTATATTTTCGCTCTGGTCGGTCTGGTGTTAACTCTGATCTCCGATCTCACTTATACCTTGGTCGATCCGCGCATCGACTTCGAGACCCGGGAGGTATGAGATGGATGCGCGAACCCAGACCGCTCCGCGGGAAGCGATTGCCCCCGGACATATCGATTCCAAGATCGCGATTCCGCATCGACGTTTTGCCTTGACGCCGATCAATCTCCGGCGTTGGCAGAATTTCAAATCCAACCGGCGCGGCTACTGGTCGTTATGGATATTCCTCGCGCTGTTCATCACTTCGTTGTTCGCCGAGTTCATCGCCAATGACAAACCATATTACGTCAGCTTTGAGGGCAAATCGTATTTTCCGGCGCTGGTGAACTATCCGGAAACCGCATTCGGCGGCGACTTCGAGACGGCCGCCGACTACCGCGACCCGTTCCTGCAGAAGCTCATCGCCGACAAGGGCGGGTACATGCTGTGGCCGCCGATCCGCTTCTCCTACAACACTCACAACCTCGACCTGCCCACTCCGGCGCCCTCGAAGCCGACCTGGCTGCTCACCGAAGAAGAATGCAAGCCGGTGGTGGAGAGAAAGCAGCTCAGCGGCTGCCGTGATCTCGAATATAACTGGCTCGGCACCGACGACCAGGGCCGCGACGTCGTGGCCCGCATGATCTACGGCTTCCGCATCTCGGTCCTGTTCGGGCTCCTACTGACGATCATATCGTCGATCATCGGTGTCGCCGCCGGCGCGGTGCAGGGCTATTTCGGCGGCTGGACCGATCTGTTGTTCCAGCGCTTCATCGAGATTTGGAACTCCATACCGGAACTCTACCTGCTCCTAATCATTTCCTCGATACTCGTGCCCGGATTCTTCATCCTGCTTGGAATCCTGCTGTTGTTTTCTTGGGTATCGCTGGTCGGCTTCGTGCGCGCCGAATTCCTTCGCGGCCGCAACCTTGAATACATCCAGGCGGCGCGCGCGCTTGGCGTTTCCAACGCGGTGATCATATTCCGACATCTCCTGCCGAACGCCATGGTGGCGACGATGACGATGGTTCCGTTCATCATGTCGGGAGCGGTCGCGGAGCTGACTTCGCTCGACTTCCTCGGCTTCGGATTGCCGCCGGGCTCGCCGTCGCTGGGCGAGCTGCTGTCCCAGGGCAAGTCCAATCTCCAGGCCCCATGGCTCGGGCTTGCGGGCTTTTTCACCGTCGCCGTCATGCTGTCGCTGCTCATCTTCATCGGCGAGGCGATCCGGGACGCCTTTGACCCGCGCAAGACATTTAGGTGAGACAGGCGACGACGCGATCGAAGGCCGAATCCAAATGAACTCTTCCGAAGCCCCCCTCCTCTCCGTCCGCGACCTGTCGGTCGCCTTCGGCCATGGCGATCGCGAACTGTTGGCCGTCGACCGCGTCTCCTTTGATATTCGCAAAGGCGAGACCCTCGCACTCGTCGGTGAATCCGGCTCTGGAAAATCCGTCACGGCGCTGTCGATCCTGCGGCTCCTGCCGTATCCAGCGGCGTGGCACCCTTCCGGCGTCGTCATGTTCAAGGGACAGGATTTGATGCGCGTGCGCGAAAACGAGATGCGGCGGGTGCGCGGCGACGACATCACTATCGTGTTCCAGGAGCCGATGACTTCGCTCAACCCGCTTCACATCATCGAAAAGCAGATCGGCGAAATTCTGCTGCTGCACGGCGGCCTCACCGGTGCCAAAGCGCGGGCCCGGACCATCGAGCTTCTCACCCAGGTCGGCATCAGGGACCCGGAAAGCCGTCTGCAGAGCTTTCCCCACCAGCTGTCAGGCGGCCAACGCCAACGCGTGATGATCGCCATGGCGCTCGCCAACGAGCCAGATCTGCTCATCGCGGACGAGCCGACGACCGCGCTCGACGTCACCGTGCAGGCGCAGATTCTCCGGCTCCTCAAGGAGCTGCAATCCCGCCTCGGCATGGCGATATTGTTCATCACCCACGATCTCGGCATCGTTCGCAAGGTTGCCGACCGGGTCTGCGTGATGAAGCAGGGCAAGATCGTCGAGCATGGCGCAGTGCAGACGATATTCGCCGCGCCGCAGCACCCCTATACGAAGGAACTCATCGCTGCCGAGCCTAAGGGCAAGCCGGCCCCGCTCAATCCGCAGGGCGACGTCATGATCCGCACCGACGATCTCAAGGTCTGGTTTCCGGTCAAGCGCGGAGTGCTTCGCAAGGTGGTCGGACACATCAAGGCGGTCGATGGGGTGTCCATCGAGGTGCGGCGCGGCGAGACGCTCGGCATCGTTGGCGAATCCGGCTCCGGCAAGACCACGCTCGGCCTGGCGATATTGCGGCTCATCTCTTCCGACGGCCCGATCGTTTTCATGGGCAACAAGCTGCAGGGATTGAAATTCAAGGAAATGCGGCCGTTCCGGCGCAACATGCAGATCGTGTTCCAGGACCCTTATGGCTCGCTCAGCCCGCGCATGTCGATCGCCGATATCATCGAGGAAGGCCTTCCGATCCACCAGCCGCAATTAAGCCCCCCCGAGCGCGAGGAGCGCGTCGTGCGCGCACTCATCGAGGTCGGTCTTGATCCGCAGACCAGGTTCCGCTACCCGCACGAGTTCTCCGGCGGCCAGCGCCAACGTATCGCAGTGGCCCGTGCTGTCGTACTGGAGCCGACCTTCGTCGTGCTCGACGAACCGACCAGCGCACTCGACATGTTGATTCAAGCGCAGATCGTCGATCTCCTGCGCGATCTGCAGCAACGCAAGAACCTTACCTACATGTTCATTTCGCACGATCTCAAAGTGGTGGCCGCGCTCGCCAGCAAGCTGATCGTGATGCGCAACGGCAAGGTGGTGGAGGAAGGCCCCTCTGCCGCAATTTTCGCGCGCCCGCAATCGCCATATACCAAGGCGCTGTTTTCCGCCGCTTTCGATCTCGAAACCGCGCCTGAAAATGTGGTGGCGCAGTAAGCACGAGGTACCGTGAATCCGACCGGTCACGCTGCCAACCTGTTGCGCCGGCGCCCCGCTGTCTTTCTTGATCGCGACGGCACACTCAACGAGGATTGCGGCTATGTGCATCGTGTCGTGGACTTTCGCTGGCTTCCCGGGGCTGTCAATGCGGTCCGCCGGCTCAACGATGCCGGCTATTACGTATTTGTCGTGACCAACCAGTCGGGCATCGCGCACGGCATGTACGAGCAGAGCGCAGTCAACGAACTGCACCATTGGATGAACGAGGAGCTACATGCCGTCGGCGCCCGCATCGACGACATCCGCTACTGCCCGCACCATCCCGAGGCCAGGGTTGCGGCCTATCGCGCCGCCTGTTCGTGTCGCAAGCCCGCGGCCGGCATGTTGCTCGATTTGATGAATTGCTGGCCGGTGATCCGGGAAACCAGCATCATGATCGGCGATAAAGCCAGCGATGCGGCCGCAGGGCGGGCAGCCGGCATTGCTTCCGCCGTCGTTCCGGCCGGCGCGCTCGAGAGCTATGTGAAGCAATTGCTGGAGCGGGCACCGGATAGTTGACATTCCCGTCGCCGCTCCCGAGGTTTCTCGCTTCAACTCACGCTGCAACTTCTGTGCAGACCTGCCGCGCATCGCCTGCATCCCATCAGCGCTCCAGCACGCCTCCGGCCTTTTTCCAGGCATCGAGTCCGCCCTCGATATGACAGGCCGCGGTCAGGCCCGCGTCCTGGGCAGCTTGCACGGCCATGGCGGAACGCTCGCCGAAGGCGCAGTAGAACACGAGCCTTTTGCGGGTGGATTTGGCAAGCTCGTACAGCGTGCCGCCACTGCCGATATTCTCTTGCAGCGAGGGGTATGGCACGTGCAGCGAGCCCGGAATGGTGCCGTAGCGCTCACGCTCGCTGCGCTCGCGCAAATCGATGAGCGCGACATCCGGTTGACCGATCAGGCGCTGCGCCTCTCGCGCCGTTACCGACCAGCCTCGGCGGGCGATCTCCTCTTGCGCCAGGCCGACCTTCATGTTGGCCGGCACCGCGACGTCCATCATTTTCGGGTTGGGAAGCTTCAGGTTGTTCATCAGCTCGACATATTCCTCGACCGATTGGACCTGAAGCCGCGGGTTGAATGCCTTCTCCTCGCCGATGGTGGAGACGGTGTCGCCTTTGTAATCGTGCGCCGGATACACCAGCGTCGCGTCCGGCAGTTTCAACAACCGCCCGAAGATCGACTGGTACTGCGCACGCGGGTCGCCATTCTGAAAATCGGTGCGGCCGGTGCCGCGGATCAGGAGGGTATCGCCGGTGAACACCCGATCCGGCATCACGAAACTGTAGGAATCGTCGGTGTGGCCGGGCGTATAGATGGCATCAAGGACGAGGCCTTCGATCGTGAGCTTGTCGCCGTCGCTGAGCCGCATCGAGACGACGTCGGCCTTGGTCTGTTCCCCCATCACGGTGATGCAATGGGTGCGGTCCCGCAACGCCCCGAGGCCGGTGACGTGATCGGCGTGGAGGTGGGTGTCCAACGCCTTGACGAGTTTGAGATCAAGCTCCCTCACGAGTTGCAGATAGCGATCGACCTTCTCCAGCACCGGATCGATGATCAGCGCCTCGCCGCCCGACCGGCTGGCGAGCAGATACGAATAGGTACCGGATGCCTGATCGAAGAGCTGGCGGAAGATCACGGCCTGATCCTTTCGGTCATCTAAATTACAGCGGATTGCGATCGTTTCGAATCACATCCCGCTGTCGTCGCCGGGCTTGTCCCGGCGACCCCGAGCGTTGGGGCACAGAGCAAGCACAATCGGGGTGGCCGGGACAAGCCCGGCCACGACGCGGGACGCATTGCAGCGCTTCAATATGATCGGGAAGCGCCCTTAGGATGCGATCTCACAATCCATTGTCCCGTGGACGTCTTCGTCAAACGCTCGATTGATTTTAATCATGGCCGGCCATCTTTCGGTGAGCCAGCTTTGGCGCTCAACCAAGCATCCCCCACGAATTTTTCGCGGCGAGGGCAATGGAGGTGACAATGCGTAAATACATCTCGTATGCGATAACGGCCGTGCTTACCACAGCGGCGGCACTGAGCGCGACAAAGACGTCGACGGCAGGCGCGTTTCCGGTCGACACCGTCACGGCGGAGACGGTTGCGCAGCAAGATGTGATCCAGGCTCACTGGAACGGCGGAGGGTTTTTCGCAGGCGCGGTCATCGGCGGCCTCTTCGGTGCGGCCCTTGCGAGCCCTTATTACTACCCGGGCTACTACGGCTATGCACCCTATTACGGGTATGGGGGCTATCCGTATTATGGCCACTATGGTTACGGGGGCTATCCGCATTATCGCTACTACGGCTATGCGGGCTATCCGCGTTATCGCTACTACGGTTATTGGGGCCACCGCCATTGGTGGTAGCGCGAGGGGACGGCATTCCGCGCCATCCGGAGCTTCGCGCCGGATAAGTGGAAGGACGCGCGCGGTCGCACCTGAGCTGCCCATTGAGGCATTGCGTGCCATGATGAGCCACGCAATGCTGGCAAACGAACCGAGGGTTACGCTGATTTCGGGAAGCCGTAGAGCATTTCGGGGTTGTGGACGAGGATGCCTCGGCGCGTTGCCTCGTCAGGCGCCCATACGGCGAGCAGGGCGAACAGCAGCGCGTCGTCCGGCAGCGTCCTGTTCTGCTCGCCGGGATGCGGCCAGTCGCTGCCCCAAACGAGCCGCTCGGGCGCGGCCTTGACGAAAGCCTGCGCAATCTTGGTCGCTTCCGGATAATCCGGCGGCCCGAGCTTGCTGTTGGAATAGGCGCCCGACAGCTTGATCCAGGTACGGCCCTTGTCGAGGAGACCGCGCAGGACCGCGTGCGAAGGATGCTCAGTGCCGGCCGGCAGCGGCGGGTGGCCGAGATGATCGAACACGGTCTGCGATGGCAGCCGCAGCAGCAAGTCCGCATGCGCCACGATGTCATCGCCGTCGACATTGAACTGCACGTGCCAGCCAAGCGCGTCGACGCGCTTCGACAGGGGTTCGACCATGTCCCAAGTGACGACCGCGTTCGCGCCACCGAGGGAGAAACGGATGCCGCGGATGCCGGCATCGTTGAGGTTCTTCAACTCCGCATCGGTGATTGTCGGATGCACGACGGCGACGCCTCGCGCGCTGCCGGCCAGCTGCTTGAGCGCATCGACCGTTACGCGGTTGTCGGTCGCGTAGTTGCGCGGCGTCACCACGACAACGCGCGTCGTTCCGGTGCGCTTCTGCAGGAGCCGATAATCCGATACGGTGGCGTTTTTCGGGTTCTGTCCGGGCCGCGGATTGGACTCCGGAAAGCGCGGATCGTAGATATGCATGTGGCAGTCGGCGGCATTGACCGGTGCCTTGACTGTGGCCGGATTGGTGCCGGTCGTATTCGGAACAGCCTGCTGTGCATGGCCGACCGTCCGATCGAGCGCACCTGCTGCGGCGACCGCCGCGGCCGCGGTCAAAAAGTTTCGACGACCCATGGTGTGGTCATTCATTGATCGTCCTCCCCTTGCACCACAAGCGGCGTCATTTCGTAGAATGTAAACCAGATTGCGTGGCAGGCTAGGCCCTGCCGGTACGACCTCGAACCCCCGCCCAGCGCGAAGTCTCGCTCTCGCCCGGTACTTGTAAGATGATACAACCTTTAGGAGATTGCTAGTTAACCAATGTCGATTCCTCGACAGGGAAACCCGTGCTTCGTCAGGATTTACCTGACGACTATTTGCGGGTTCTGCGTTCAGCGATCAGCCAGTGTGGTTTAATATTCTTCCATCGAAGGGCGAATTTGAGATTGAGTCGCTGATCGCTGCGGGCATAACAATTGTTGCGCATATTTCCGGCTGAACATCGGGGCTGATGCATGACCTTTCTTACGCGAGTTCTATCGCCTTTGTGGGTGCCTTCGCGGCAGAGCATCGGAGAAGACGCTCGGGAAGTCTCGTTGGGCCCCCTTCTGCTGCATACGTCGGTACTATTCGTCGTTTCCCTTGCCAGTATTAAATTTACCCGCACTGCAAACTCGATCGCTACGCTTTGGCCGTCGAACGCAATTCTTCTGGCAATCCTGTTCCGGTCCAAGCGCGACTCACGGAACTACGGCGTCGTATTCCTGGGCGGTGGGACCGCCATTGTGCTTGCCTATCTGGCCGGTGGCTACAGTCCTGCACTCAGCGCGGTTTTGACGATCGGAAACATCATCGAGATAGCTGCCGCCTGGGCACTTCTGGCCATATATCTGGACAAAGATTCCGACCTCATCTGCATTCGGAATCTGTCAGTTTTTATGATGCTTGCGGGAGGTGTCGCTCCTCTGGTGAGCGCGTTGATCGGTGCCACAGCCGGGGCCGCCGCGCATGCAACTCCGTGGTTGCCCATCTGGCTGAACTGGTACGCGTCCCATGCTCTCGGTACGATCATTGTGGCGCCGTTCCTCCTAAGCTTGAGGTTCGAGCAGTGGCATGCGCTCCGCATCAAAGAGCGGTATGGCGAAGCTTTTGGTATCCTTGCCCTGATCGTGGTGGCAGCCCTTGTCGCGGCGTTCTACCGATCGTTTCTCTTTGCTTTCGCGCCGGTGGTTTTGTTTGCGACATTTCGGTTCGGGGTACTGGGAGCCGCTGTCGGCACATTGGTACTCGCCCTCGTCGCCAGCCTATTCGTCGTCGAAGGGATCGGCCCAGCGGTCCTGTCGCAATCCGATTTGTCGGAGCGAATATTTGTATTGCAGATTTTCCTGGCCATCACGGTTTTCTGGTCATTGCCAGTGGCCGCCGTGCTGGCGCAGCGTGACCGCTTGTTAGCCGACCTTTCCTCGGCAAATTCACGTTTGGCGGTGGAAGACGAAAGAAAATCGCAGATTGTCGCCGGCCTGAGCCGGCGGCTGGTGAACGCGGAAGAAAGGGAGCGCCTGCGGCTGTCCCATGAGCTTCACGATCAGACCGGCCAGAGCCTCACGGCCGCGATGCTGGAACTTAAGGACATCGAACCGCTCGTCACCGAGGTGGGCCGCAAGCGCCTGCATGCCCTTCGGGAGCGAATGGCGGAGATCGGAAAAACCCTCCATCGGGTTGCCTGGGAGTTGCGACCGGCATCGATCGACGAACTGGGACTGGTGAGTGCGCTCAACAACTACATCTCGGAATGGGGTTCGCGCTACGGCATCGAGGTTGATTTCTACAGCGGTGGTGACGCCAAATTCGATGAGCTGTCGGATGAGGCGCGCACCACCATCTATCGCATTGTCCAGGAGGGGTTGACCAATGTGTTCAAGCATGCGCTCGGAGCGACCTCCGTGAGCGTGATCATCGAGCATATGAACGCGATGATCCAGCTGGTGATCGAAGACAACGGCTGCGGCTTTGATACCAGCGTCGCCGCCGAGCCGGTCGATAACCGCAATGGTTTCGGTCTGGCCGGCATGCGCGAGCGCCTGTTTTCGCTCGGCGGCGAGCTTGAGATTGAGTCATCGGTCGGCGCCGGAACCACGATTTTCGCCCGAATTCCCTGCAACTCCGAGAGAACCACAGCATGAGCGAAAAAACGCGTATCGTTCTCGCCGACGATCATCCGATTGTTCTGAACGGATTGCGCAATCTCGTGCAGGCCGAGGACGATCTTGATTTCGTCGGCGAAGCTACGAGCGGCATCGCGGCGTTAAACCTCATCCGCGAGCTAAGGCCGGATGTTGCCGTGATCGACATCTCCATGCCCGAGCTGAATGGGATCGCTCTCGCTCGCCGTCTTGCGAGTGAAATGCCTTCGGTGCGCATTGTGGTGCTGACCCTGCACGAGGACTTGGCCTTTGTGAGACAGGCACTGCAGGCAGGCGTGCACGGATATGTTCTCAAGAGATCAGCAGCCGAATGTCTCATTCAGGCGATCCGCGCCATCGTCACTGGTGGTGTGTATATCGATCCTGCAATTGCCAACCGGAAGATCTGCGCCAGCCCAAAAGGCTGGCAGAGGATTGCCGCCAATGGCCCGGATCTGACCGAGCGTGAGGCCGGGGTCCTCAAACTTGTCGCATTTGGGTTCACCAACAAGGAAATAGCGCGTCAGTTTGATGTTGGCGTAAAATCGGTCGAGACGCACAAGGCTCGCGCAGCCGCAAAGCTCGGACTCAAGACCCGCGCAGAACTGGTCCGCTATGCCTTCAGTCAGGGATGGCTGGCCGAGGTCTGACGAGTCGGCAGTGAGTCCTCTTGAGCACAAGCCGCGAAGACAGACAGAAATCGGCCGCCCCGCCCCTGTACAGCCGCAGGCCGATCCGGTATTGCGCCTGCGCACGCCATCATTTTGGCACGGCGTGGGCGCAAGACGCCGGTGAGAGCAAGGTGGGCGGCGATGACCGCACAATCCAATGCAGAGACCTTGATCACGATTTTTGGCGGCTCGGGATTTCTCGGCCGGCACTTGGTGCGGGCGTTGGCAAAGCAGCACTACCGCCTCCGCATAGCGGTCCGCCGGCCCGATCTTGCGGGTCATCTGCAACCGCTCGGCCGTGTCGGCCAGATTCACGCAGTACAGGCTAATGTGCGCCATCGACCCTCGGTCGCGGCGGCGGCGCGCGGCAGCGATGTGGTCATCAATCTGGTCGGCATTCTGTTCGAATCCGGACGTCAACGGTTTGACGCCGTGCAAAGTTTCGGCGCCGAAGGCATCGCGTTGGCGGCCGCCGCGCACGATGCCCGCATGATCCACGTCTCCGCCATCGGCGCCGACGAAAACTCGACCGCCGCTTACGCCAGAACAAAGCGGCGCGGCGAGCAACTGGTATTGGCCGCAACCCCCGACGCGGTCATTTTCCGGCCATCGATCCTGTTCGGCCCCAACGACGACTTTTTCAATCGCTTCGCCGGCATTGCACGGTTATCGCCAGCCTTGCCGCTGGTCGGGGGCGGGCATACGCGCTTTCAGCCGGTTTTCGCCGGCGACGTGGCCGACGCGATCGTCAAGGCCGTTAATGGCACGACGAGGCCGGGCTCGATCTACGAACTCGGCGGACCGGAAATCTTCACCTTCAAAGAACTGATGGAATTCGTGCTGGCAACCATCGGCAGGCGTCGGCTGCTGGTGCCGTTGCCTTTCGGGCTTGCCAAGCTTCAGGCAGCCGTTTTCGAACTTGTTTCCAAGATTCCGTTGCGATTCCTTTCGAAGCCGCTCTTGACCCGGGATCAGGTCGAGTTGCTGCGGTATGACAATGTGGTCTCGGACGCAGCGCGTCGTGACGGTCGCACTCTCGAAGGGCTTGGAATCACGCCGCGATCTGTTGCCGCAATCGTGCCAAGCTATCTGTGGCGGTTCCGCAAATCCGGACAGTTTTCACGATCGCGTGGTCTAAACGAGTCGTAGCATTCGTAGCAGGCCGCAGGATGGGCAAAGCGGAGTGCGCCACTGTTGGCGAGCCGAGGTAGGCACGGTGCGAACAGCGTCTTGGCCTACCTTTTCAGACCTCATCCCACCAGCGCGAGTCCGATCAGGCCGAGTGTGCCGACAATCACCCGCCACCAGACGAACAGGTCGAAGCCGTGCCCTGACACGTAGTCGAGCAACCGCTTCACCACAAACCATCCGGCGATGAACGACGCGACGAAGCCGACCGCCACGATCAGGAAGTTGGCGGAACTCATGTGGGCGCCGTTCTTGTAGAGATCGTAGACAAATGCGCCCGCCATGGTTGGCATGGCGAGATAAAACGAAAACTCGGTGGCCGAACGCCGGTCGGCGCCGAGCAGCATGGCCGATACGATGGTGGCGCCGGAGCGCGACACGCCTGGAACCATCGCAAGGCACTGGCAGATGCCGATGCCGAGATAGACGGGGAGTGAAAAGCCCATCGCGTCGCGGTAACGTGGCTTCAAATCGAGGCTGTCCACGTAGAGCAATACAGCACCGCCGGCGATCAGGCTGAAGCAGACGATCCAGGGGTTGAACAGGACGCCCTTGATGAAGTTGTGGAACAGCGCTCCCACGATCGCCGCGGGCAGGAATGCGATCAGCACGCCGAACACGAAGCGTCGCGCTGAAGGATCGGAAATCATTCCGAACGCGATGTCCCTCAGCTTCGCGAAGTAGATCGCCAGCAGGGCGAGGATCGCCCCCAACTGGATCAAGACCGCGAAGGTATTGCCGAAATCGTCGTCGCCGAATCCAAAAAAGTGCTGCACCAAAAGGAGGTGCCCGGTCGACGATACCGGGATGTATTCGGTAAGGCCCTCGACGATGCCGAGGCAAGCTGCCTTGAAAATATCGACCAACATGAACGGAACTCCATCGCAAATGGCCAAAGTCGCGGGTACCGGAAGGTGCAGAACGTCACGAATCACTGTGCTTGTGGCGCAACCCGGCCGATCGGGCAAGAGAACGCCCGGGCGCTAAGCTGTTTCAATGTGTCGAACTGATTTGATTGCGTTTTTTTTGACCGAAATGATCCTGCTAAGAATTGGGCGGCGGCATGGTCGTGAAAAAATCAGAAAAGCAGGCCGAAGCCCGCCTTTCTGATTTTGTGCCCTGAAGGCTTATTGCCCGGCCCCGAGGGGGTCATCCGATAGGAAAATCGCGCGCCAACCGCAACCACCCGATAAGCCATGCTGCCAGGAGAGCGCTCCAGTACCTTACTATGTTACCTCCGAAGCGATTGCCGTAAGGGGGCCGGACCATTTTGTGAAAACGAACTACCCCTTTTTCTTCAAGAAAAATCAATGCGCTGCATACGAGCGCCTGCTCCGGTAGCATGATCGGCTGCGATGCCGCGAAACCGTAAACCGGCATCTCCATATTTTGAACGCGTTAAGGATTTCTATACCGTTGCGTCTCGATGGTAATCAGTCGTCAAGCTGGCCGTTCCTACTCTGACCCGCAACCGATGCTCACGCTGTTCCATCATCCGCTCTGTCCACATTCCAGGTTCGTCCGCATTGCGGCGGGCGAGTACGGTCTCAATCCTACGTTGATTGAGGAGCGCACGTGGGAGCGACGGACCGAGTTTCTGGTGCTCAATCCGGCCGGTACTACACCAGTATTGCTGGAAGAGGGGCGTCCCGCGGTGCCGGGCGCCTCGATCATTGCCGAGTATCTCGACGAGACCCGCGGCAATGCGCTTGGATCTCATCGGCTGTTGCCTATTGACATTGGGGCGAGAGTTGAGGTTCGCCGGCTGTTGAACTGGTTCAACGAAAAATTTTATGCCGAAGTCAGCGGTCCGCTGGTAACGGAACGGGTCCTTAAGCGGCTCATGACACGCGCCCACGGCGGGGGCGCGCCCGAACCCGATGCGATTCGTGCGGCACTGTCTAACATCCGCTACCATCTGGACTATATCAGTTGGCTGGTGCGCTCGCGCAATTGGCTCGCCGGCGAGCGTCTGAGTTATGCAGACCTTGCCGCCGCGGCGCATCTGTCGGCGATCGATTATCTGGGCGACGTGCCGTGGCATCAAGACGAGGCAGCCAAGAATTGGTACGCGAGGGTGAAGTCAAGGCCGTCATTCCGGCCGCTGCTGACCGAGTCCTTTCCGGGGATCGCGCCATCCCGGACCTATGCGGATCTCGATTTCTGAGGACGCCGGCCGACATCAAGCGGGCACTTGTGAAGGCCGCGGCAGCGCTCGGTTTTGATGCGATTGCGGTGACCAGTCCCGTACCTGCGTCGGCGGTGCAGCAAGGCCTCGCGGAATTCCTCGCCCAGGGCCTTCATGGCGACATGGACTGGATGGCGAGGCGAACGGAGCGACGTGGGGATCCACGGATATTGTGGCCGGACGTGCGGGCCATCGTCATGCTCGGGGTCAATTACGGCCCCGACCACGATCCGACCGCAATCCTTGCGAGCCCCGAACGGGCTGCCATCTCGGTCTATGCCAAAGGTGACGATTATCACGACGTCATCAAAAAGCGGCTCAAGGCGCTGGCACGCTGGCTCACCGCGCAGGCAGGTGGCGATGCCAGAGTATTTGTCGACACCGCGGCCGTGATGGAAAAACCGCTGGCCGCCGCTGCCGGGTTGGGCTGGCAGGGCAAGCACACCAACCTGGTGTCGCGCGAATTCGGCTCCTGGCTGTTTCTCGGCGCACTCTTTACCACGTTGGAGTTGCCTTCCGATCCGGCCGAGACGGATCACTGCGGGACCTGCAGCGCATGCCTCAATATCTGTCCCACCGCGGCATTTCTGGCACCGTATCGTCTCGATGCGCGGCGCTGTATTTCGTATCTTACCATCGAGCACAAGGGGCCGATTCCGCGCAGTCTGCGATCCCTGATGGGCAATCGTATCTATGGCTGCGACGACTGCCTCGCGGTTTGTCCGTGGAACAAATTTGCCCGGCAGGGGCGCGAAGCGAAGCTTGCGGCACGCGCGGAACTCAAGGCGCCGATGCTCGCCGAGCTTGTGCGGCTTGACAATGCAGCATTTCGCAAGCTGTTCGCCAGAAGCGCCATCAAGCGAACCGGACGCGACCGTTTCGTTCGTAACGTCCTGATTGCCATCGGTAACAGTCGCTATTCCGCGCTCGCAGCTTACGCCGAGTCCCTTCTGACGGACCCCTCGGCTATCGTACGAGGCGCAGCCGTGTGGGCGCTGGGCCGCCTGGTTTCAAAACAGGCCCTGACGGAAATGGCCGCGAAGTATGGAACCGGTGAGCGCGATCCATCCGTCCGGGAAGAGTGGGAGTCGGAGGGCACTGCCGCATGAACACGCTTGTTTGTCCCGGCTTTGGTTATTCAGCACAGCATTACGTTGCGCTTTACGGCAAGCGCTTCGATCGGATCGTCGGCACGACGCGCAGCGAGAACAACGCCGCAACGCTGCATGCGCAGCGCTTCGGCGGCAACCGGGTCGAGATCGTCGTATTCGACGGCACCACGGCTTCATTGGCACTTGGTGCTGCCATGGCGGACGCGACCGTGTTGCTGGTCTCCATTGCGCCTGATCGGAACACCGATCCGGTGCTGGCGTATTTGCGCGATGCCATTTCGGCTGCACCTCGACTGCGCGCGATCGTTTATCTCTCCACCATTGCGGTATACGGCAATCACGACGGCCGCTGGATCGACGAGACCACCCCACTGACGACGGCGTTGACGCGCGCCAGCAACCGCATCAAGGCCGAGCACGCCTGGCACGCGCTTGGGGAAGTACAAGGGATCCCCGTTGCAGTCGTCCGTATCGCGGGAATCTACGGACCCGGTGCGAACGCGCTGGAAACCGTGAAGGCGGGTCGGGCGCGACGCATTATCAAGCCCGGACAGGTCTTCAACCGCATTCACGTAAGCGATCTTGCTCAGATCATCGACAAGGCCGTGGATATGGCCCTGACGCGCCGCGCGGGCGGGATTTTCAACGCTGCTGACGATGAGCCGACGGCCCCCGGCGATCCTATCGCTTACGCCGCAAGCCTGCTTGGAGTCGCGCCACCGCCTGAAGTTACCTTCGAGCAGGCCGAAAAGACGATGACGCCCTTTGCGGTCAGCTTCTACGGCGAAAACAAGCGGGTCCGGAACGACCGCATAAAATCGGTGCTCGGCGTTTCGCTCCGCTATCCGACTTATCGCGAGGGACTGCAGGCGCTTGCGAACGAGATGTCTGGCGGCACCTTGGCTCAGAACTGGGACGCTACGGCTTCCAGCCCCATTACGTAGGCCAGCATTTTGACTTCACGTTTCTGCTCGTCATTGAGACGCACGATCAGCGGAAGGGCGGCGTTTTTGAGCTGCAGCACCTCGGCACTGTTCGGATCGATATAGGCGTGGGCACCGCTTAATTGAGCGGCGTGAGGGTGCGCCTCCAGTGCACTCTTGGTATACATGATCTTCCGCAGGGCGGCTTCGACCGCCGGCCACATCCGTTCCTGTTCTGCTGTCAGCTTTAATCGCCGTTTGATGCTGGCGATCTGTGCGTCATTGAGCACATTGCCCGAGCGCGCCGTGACCCGGCGTGGATTTGCAACTGGCGTCGGCACGTTTGCCGGCTCAGGTTTCACCGTCTCGACGGCGGCAGGGGGTTGTTGCGCCGGTTCCGAAATCGACGGCTCAGTGGTTTCGGCCTCGGTCGGCTCTGGCTGATCGGCCGACATGACGGGATAGAGGGTGTCCTGGTTGAACGTCTCCCAATGCTCGACCGGCATTAGGCCGGCCGTCGCGAACGTCGCCGGAAGGGTGGGCAAGGCAGCGTCCGCCGACGGGAAGCGTAATGCCACGATTTCAGCTGGAGACGGGGTGGCAGACCGCAGCGACCCGGCGCTCAAGCTTATCCCCAAGCTCGCGAGAGCGGCAAAACTCATCACGATGAGACAAGCCAATGCGAGCTTGCCTGCTCTTGCGAAGACGTGACGCACCTATGCGACCCCCAAGTAAAACCCGCGAAACACCTAACTTGTTCACAAACGTAGTTTAATTATGGCTAACCAAATGGTAAAATTTGCCATATTTCCCCACAGCACATACCGCGACAGCCCGGTTTGCGCAACCCAATCCCGGCTGCCAAGCACCATAGCACCTAACTCGTCTCGCTGATGCAAAATTCCGCAACCACCCTGATGAGGCGGTCGATATCCTCAAGTCGTGACAGGCGATGATCGCCGTCCTTTACCAGTGACAATACGACATCGTCCTGTGCCAGGCGCGAGACCAGTTCGACAGCATGTCGCCATGGCACATCGGGATCTGCGACCCCTTGCAGGACGCGCACCGGACATCCGGTTTCGATCAGCCCGCCGAGCAAAAGATGCTGGCGGCCATCTTCGATGAGGGCGGCTGTTATCGGATAGGGTTCGGCGGAATATTGCGACGGCCGCTCCCACACGCCCCGGGACTGGAGCTGCCGCTGCACCTCCGCGGGAAATCGCTTCCACATTAATTCTTCGGTGAAATCCACCGCAGGCGCGATCAGCACGAGGGCGGTCAACGATGCCGGGCGGCGCGCCGGGTCGCGGCGTCTGAGCTCATGCGCAAGCAGCAGTGCCAACCAACCGCCCATTGACGAGCCGACCAGCACTTGCGGACCGCGACAATATGCATCGAACACGGCGACCGTTTCTTCGAGCCACCGGCTGATGGTGCCCTCAGTGAATTTTCCACCTGATTCGCCATGCCCGGAGTAATCAAAGCGCACGCAGTTGCGCTGATGCGCCGCCGCCCACCGGTCGAGCGCTACCGCCTTCGTGCCGCCCATGTCCGACTTGAGGCCACCCAGCCACACGAGGCCAGGCGTTGCTCCGATTCGCCGCCGGACCGCTATGCCGCGCATATCCTCTCCGCGCCCGACGTTCAGAAATTCGAGCACCGGCGGTGCCGGATCCGGTTCGTCGACGGTCGGCGATTCAAAATCTTGTCGCATAGCTTCCCCAAAGATCGTTGCGGCAGGCTGACTCGCGGTCTATATCATGCGGCTTCGAATGAGCCTCGCGATCGGCGATAATATCTTCGGCGCCCGAAGGCGACGAACGTTCTAGTCCGGAGGGGGAGTGACGACCATATCGACCGCGGCGCGTTCTGCCGATGAAATGTCGCGGTCCGATCGTCCGCGCCTGCCCGTTTCGGCTGTTGCGTCCGCTGCGGCGCATAAGCTGGTCGTCTTGATAGTGGTGCCCACAGTTGAAGCCGGGGCCGCCGATGAGGGCGCTGTGGAGCTCGCCCGCATACTCGGTGCGAATGGACATCACGCCATTGTGGTGTGCAGCGGCGGTCGCCTCGAACCGATGCTCGCTGCCAGCGGCGCCGAAATGATGTGGCTCGATGTGGCGAGTCGAAGCCCATTAGCCATTTTACACAATGCTTTCGTCCTCAAGCGCCTTATCACCCGGCATCGTTGTGCGGTGGTTCATGCGCTTGCGCGAGCGCCAGCATGGAGCGCGCTCATCGCGGCCCGCATGGCCGGTGTACCGTTCGTGACGAGTTGGTACAACGGATTTCGGAACCAGAATATCTTCAAGCACTTCTATAACGGCGTGATGGCACGCGGCGAGCGCGTGATTGCCGCAAGCGATCAGATCGCCGAGGCGATCGCGGCACGTTACCGCGCCGCAGCGGGACGCATTGTCGTGGTTCCATCCCATATCGACTTCGGCAGTTTCGATCCCGCGCTGGTGACCCCGCAACGTATCGCGGACGTACGGTCCGCATGGGATGTCGGGGTAGATACCCGTGCGATCGTGGTGATCGGACGCATCCTGCGCCGCAAGGGGCACCACGTCGCTGTACGGGCGGCCGCTCGCCTCAAAGAAATGGGGTTGCGCGATTTCACCTTCGTTTTTGTCGGAGAGGACAACGGCCGTTCCGGCTACAGCGGCGAATTGTGGGATTTGGTGCTGGCGACGCGGACGTCCGACGTCATCCGGATTGTCGGGCCGCCAGGCGACGCGCCGGCCGCCTATGGGGCGGCGATCGCGGTGGTTGCTCCCTCCATCCAGCTGGAAGGCTCGCACCGGAATGTCCTGGAAGCGATGGCAATGGCTCGGCCGGTGATTGCCTCCGACCTCGCCGCCGGACCTGACGTCGTGTTGGCGCCTCCCCTGGTGACAGAAGACCGCATGACCGGCCTGAGCTTTCGGAGCGGGGATGACGGTGAGCTTGCCGCCGCCTTGATCAGGTTGTTGTCTGCTCCGGAGAGCACTCGCTTGGCCGTTGGGCGTCGCGGTCGCGAACGTGCCATGGCGCGGTTCGCCGCCGAGGGCGCCGCCACCCAAGTGCTCGCCCTCTATTCGGAACTCGTGCGGTCGCGGGCTTGACCTATACCGCCGCAGCAGACATACGACCGAAGCTCCAACTCACCACAAAATCCCTGCAACACCGTTGACTTGTTAACGTTTTGTCCCGATCTTCAGAGGTCTCCGCGTAGCAAAGCCGCCCGGACGTAGCCATGGCCGGCGCCCGCCGCCCGAGAGCTTGCGGTCCGAAAGGTCGCCGCGTTGGGGGTGCAGCAGCAACAGCAAAAGGAGAAGACAGCCATTCGTCGCCCTATGAGAGCCGCGCCGCCCGTCGCCAAAGATGGTCCGCGCATTAATGATGAGATCCGCGAACGCGAGGTTCATCTGATCGATAAGGACGGTGCCAACCGGGGTACAGTTTCGATTTCCGAGGCGTTGGCACTGGCACAGGAGGCCGGCCTCGACCTCGTCGAGATCTCCCCGAATGCCAAACCGCCGGTTTGCAAGCTGCTTGATTTTGGCAAGTACAAGTTCCAGGAGCAGAAAAAGCAGGCGGAAGCGCGCAAGAAGCAGAAGATCGTCGAGATCAAGGAGGTCAAGTTCCGCCCGATGATCGACGATCATGATTACGACGTGAAGATGCGTTCGATGATCCGGTTCTTCGGGGAGGGCGACAAAGTCAAAGTGACGTTGCGGTTCCGTGGCCGCGAAATGGCGCACCAGGAACTCGGCGTCAAGTTGCTGGACCGCCTCAAGGGCGACACCGAAAAGGTCGCAAAAGTCGAGATGGATGCCCGATTCGAAGGACGCCAGATGGTTATGGTACTGGCGCCAAAATAGGTTTCCGCTCCCCTTTTTCTCGCCCGCATGGGCTGCCCTGACATACGGCGGGCGCTGAGTTCCCGTACCAGCGCCCGTTGCGGGCTTGGCGGTCCGGCTTTTTTCCGGCCGGCGATTGCCATTTACCGGATGCTCTGCCATAACGTCGGCCTCCCGCCGCCCGGCTAAAGGGCTGCCGTGGCGGCGGCGAAGTGCTCAGCCAGCACACACACCAGTGGACCCCCTCATACGAGCCTACTGCTCAAGCCAGCGGTGATGGCGGAGCCGGGTCGCGAGGTCCGGGTCGGAACAGGAGAGCCAAATGCCCAAGCTGAAGACGAAGTCAGGCGCGAAAAAGCGCTTCAAGGTAACTGCCTCCGGAAAGGTGCTTTTCGCTCAGTCGGGCAAGCGCCACGGCATGATCAAGAGAACCACCAAGCAGATCCGCGAGCATCGCGGCACCAAGGTGTTGTTCAAGACCGACGGCGACAGGATCAAGAAGTACTGGCTGCCGAACGGGTAAGCCCTGCGCTGACCTTCATCAGCCCCCTCCCTTCCCTCCCCGCTCGCGGGGAGGGAAGGGAGGGGGCTGCCGCCAACAACTACGCCCAGATTTCGAAGGAGATCCGCCATGGCCCGCGTCAAACGGGGCGTTACCGGACACGCCAAGCACAAGAAAGTCCTCAAAGCCGCCAAGGGCTATTATGGCCGACGCAAAAACACCATACGGATCGCCAAGCAGGCGGTCGAAAAGGCCAACCAATATGCTTTTCGTGACCGCAAGCGCCGTAAACGCACCTTTCGGGCGCTATGGATCCAGCGACTCAACGCGGCGGTACGCGAATTCGGGTTGACGTACAGTCGATTTATCGCCGGCCTTGGCAAGGCTGGCATCGTAGTCGATCGCAAGGTGCTGTCGGATCTTGCTATTCGCGAGCCGGCCGCGTTCCAGGCCATTGTCGATAAGGCCAAGGCCGCCCTGGCGGTTTGAGGCATTGGCGCCCACTTAAAGCCGTGGCACTGGTTTGGTCTGCTCCACCCTACGATTTTGGACCCTTGGCAAATCGCCGGGCGTAATCCTTCGCCAAATTGGCGCTGCAGAAGGCCTCAAAAGACCGATACATAGTGCCGGACTCGTTGCGGTATTTGAGCGCGCACTGTCTCTGCTGTCGATCGTAGGATTCGCGTTGCGACTTGCTGAGTTTGGTCAGAAAATTGCCCTCGCATTTTCGGATCACGACCTCGCCCAATGCCACGTCGCCGCTCGCGCCATAAGAACAGGCCTCGAACAGCTCCAATGATTTCTCGCAAGTCGGCGCCTGGTCCAATAGCTCAAGGATGTTATCGCGGTCGCGCTCCGGACAGTCTGGTGTCGCGGCGGCCGCTGGCGCGATTGTCATTGCGACGGTTGAGACGGCGCAGAGCAGCTTTCTGAACATGGCTTCACCTCCACCGTCACGGATCATTGCATAATCGGCTACGGGCGGCCATTGCGGCACTCGATGAGGGTATCATGACGGATATTACGATTCTTGAGCACGAGTTGATGCGCACCATCGAGGCTGCGGGCGACGAGCCCGCGCTGGAGGCCGCGCGCGTTGCCGCACTCGGGAAACGGGGCTCGATCTCGGCACTGCTGGCGACACTCGGCAAGATGTCGCCCGATGAGCGCAAGGCAAAAGGCCCGCTCATCAACGGCCTCAGGGACAGGATCACGCAAGCCGCGGCGGTGCGGCGGGAGGTTCTCAAGAACGCGGCGCTTGAACGCAAGCTCAATACCGAAGCCATCGACGTAACCCTGCCGGTCCCGGAAGTTCCAGCAGATATCGGTCGCATCCATCCGATCAGCCAGGTGGCAGACGAACTCACCGCGATCTTCGCCGATATGGGGTTCGCGGTCGCCGAGGGACCCGACATCGAGACCGACGACTACAACTTCACCAAGCTCAATTTCCCGGAGGGTCATCCGGCACGGGAGATGCACGACACTTTCTTTTTCCACCCGAGGCCGGACGGTTCACGGATGCTCTTGCGTACCCACACCTCGCCCGTGCAGGTACGTACCATGCTGGCGCAGAAGCCGCCGATTCGCGTGATCTGCCCGGGCCGCACCTATCGCTGTGACAGCGACCAGACGCATACGCCGATGTTTCATCAGGTCGAGGGATTGGTCATCGACAAGGGCTCCCATCTCGGCCATCTGAAGTGGATTCTTGCGGAGTTCTGCAAAGCATTTTTCGAAGTCGACGACGTCAAAATGCGCTTCCGCCCGTCATTCTTCCCCTTCACCGAGCCCTCGCTCGAAGTCGACATCCAGTGCCGCCGTGACAAGGGAGAGATCCGGTTCGGCGAGGGCGACGACTGGCTGGAGATTCTCGGCTGCGGCATGGTGCACCCGAACGTATTGCGCAATTGCGGAATCGATCCGGACCAGTTTCAAGGCTTCGCATGGGGCATGGGGATCGATCGCATCGCCATGCTGAAATACGGCATGCATGATCTGCGCGCTTTCTTCGAGGCCGATGTCCGGTGGCTGTCCCACTACGGTTTCCGGCCGCTCGATTTCCCGACCCTGGCAGGAGGGCTGAGCGGATGAGGAATTCCCTTCCCCCGCTTGCTTGGAGGGAGCATGACCCGTCCCCTCCCCCGCTTGCGGGGAGGGTTAGGGAGGGGGCCGATCCGTGGCAAAGGCGAATCCAATGGTTCATAGGGACCAAAAGCCGAAATGGCAGGTTTCGGAAAAGCTGCGCGGCAACGCGAAGGCTTTGCGGCGCGACATGACCGAGGCCGAGCGCATCATCTGGGACAACGTGCGGGCACATCGGTTTCAGGGCGCCGGCTTCCGAAGACAAACGCCGATCGGCCCTTATGTGGTCGATTTTGTTTGTCATGCTGCCAAGCTAATCGTCGAATTGGATGGCGGCCAACATTTCGAAGCCGAAGATGTCGTGAGGGACGCGCGGCGCGACAGTTATCTCGCGACTCAAGGTTATCGCGTTCTTCGTTTCAATAATCTTGATGTGATGACGAATAAGTCTGGAGTGCTCGATACAATTGCTGCGGCGCTCGGAAAAAGCCCCCTCCCTAACCCTCCCCCGCAAGCGGGGGAGGGGACAAGGCAGGCCCGCAAGCGGGAGAGGGAACCAAGCCGCGCTTGTGGCGAGGATGCCCCATGAAATTCACCCTCTCCTGGCTCAAGGATCACCTCGACACCAGCGAGCCGCTCGATGCCATCACCGACAAGCTCACCATGATCGGCCTCGAGGTCGAGAATGTGGAGAACAGGGCGAAGCTACTGGCTCCCTTCACCATTGCGCGGGTGATTTCGGCCGAGCCGCACCCCAATGCGGACCGGCTGCGCGTGTGCATGGTCGACACCGGATCGGGCGATCCCGTGCAGGTCGTGTGTGGCGCCCCGAATGCCCGCGCGGGCATGAAGGGCGTGTTTTCGCCGCCTGGCACATTCATTCCGGGCAAGAACATGACGCTTGGCGTCGGCACGATCCGAGGCGTCGAGAGCCGCGGCATGCTGTGCTCGGGGTTCGAGCTTGGTCTGTCCGACGATCACGAAGGTATTTTGGACCTTCCGCCGGACGCGCCGGTCGGCGCTCGCTATGCGGAATGGGCGAATCTCGATGATCCGACGATCGAGATCAATCTCACACCCAACCGTCCTGACTGCGCCGGCGTCCATGGCATCGCCCGCGATCTCGCCGCCGCCGACATGGGCAAGCTCAAGGGCGCGTCGATCAAGCCGATTGCTGGCTCTTTTCCCTGCCCGGTCGGCGTTACGCTCGCATTCGGCACCACCCCTTCGCTGTGCTCCGGTTTCGTGCTGCGCCTGGTGCGTGATGTCAAGAACGGCGCCAGTCCGGAATGGATGCAGCGTCGCCTCATCGCCATCGGCCTGCGGCCGATTAATGCGCTGGTCGATATCACCAACTACATCACCTATGATCGCGGCCGACCGCTGCACGTGTTCGATGCCGCCAAGGTCAAAGGCAATCTTGTGGTGCGCCGCGCCCGGCCGGGTGAATCCCTGCTGGCGCTCGACGGCAAGACCTACGCGCTTGACGACTCCATGTGCGTCATTGCCGACGAGCAGGGCGTTGAGTCGCTTGCGGGCATCATGGGCGGCGAGGCCAGCGGCTGCTCAGAGACGACGAAGGATGTGCTGATCGAGTCGGCGCTGTGGGACGAAATCAATATTGCCCACACTGGCCGCAAACTGAACATCAATTCCGACGCGCGCTATCGTTTCGAGCGCGGCGTCGATCCGGCCTTCATGATTCCCGGTCTTGAGCTCGCGACCCGGATGGTCCTTGAGCTGTGCGGCGGAACGCCATCGGCGATTACATCGGCCGGCAAGCTTCACATTCCGGATCGGCTGATCGATTTCCCGCTCGACGAGGTGAAGCGCCTTGCTGGCGTCGAGATTCACGTCGCGCAGCTCAAGCTCGTGCTTAACAGGCTCGGCTTCTTCACCGCAGGCGCCGGTCCGGTCTTAAAGGTTGCGGTTCCGACATGGCGGCCCGACGTGCACGGCAAGGCCGACATTGTTGAGGAGATCGTGCGGATCATCGGGTTCGATCGCGTGCCGATGACGCCGTTCGAGCGCGGGGATACCGGGCGCACGCCAGTCCTCACCGTGTTGCAGAATCGTACGAGGAAAGCCAAGCGCGCGCTTGCGGCCCGTGGTCTTGTGGAGGCCGTCACATGGTCCTTCGTGTCCAAATCGCAGGCCGAATTGTTCGGCGGCGGCAATCCCCAGCTGGCGCTTGCCAATCCCATCGCGGCCGATCTGTCGGATATGCGGCCAAGCCTCATTCCGGGATTGGTCGGCGCTGCGCAAAAAAATGCGGATCGCGGCTACGGCGACGTGGCACTGTTCGAGGTCGGTCAGGTTTTCCGCGGCGACCGCCCGCAAGATCAGTTGATGGCAGCTAGCGGCGTGCGGCGCGGCCTCGCCAGGCCATCCGGCTGGGGGCGTTACTGGGCGACCGGAAACAAGTCCATCGATGCCTTCGATATCAAAGCCGACGCGCTTGCCGTGCTCGCTGCGGCTGGCGCCCCGATGCAGGCGCTGCAAATCGTTCCGGGCGGTCCTGCGTGGCTGCATCCGGGGCGTAGTGCGACCATCCAGATCGGACCACAGAATGTGCTTGGCCATTTCGGTGAGCTGCATCCCCGGGCGCTCGAAGCGCTGGGCGCCGAAGGACCAGTGGTGGCGCTCGAAGTTGTGCTCGATCGCGTGCCTGAACCGAAAGTGAAACCGACGCGCGCCAAGCCGCCGCTCGAACTCTCGCCGTTCCAGCCGGTGGAACGCGATTTCGCGTTCATCGTCGATCGTACGGTGAAAGCTGGAGATATCGTGCGGGCCGCACAGAGCGCTGACCGCAAATTGATCGCCGGCGCGACGGTCTTCGATGTTTACGAGGGCGCCGGCATTGATCCGGACAAGAAATCGATCGCCATCGCGGTCACGCTGCAACCGCGCGAAAAGACCCTGACCGATCAGGAGATCGAAGCCGTTTCGGCCAGGATTGTCGCCGAAGTCGCGAAGCGCACCGGCGGCGTGCTGCGAGGGTGAGGCGCCGATGACAAACGATCGCGCAGTTCTATTCCCTCCCCCGCAAGCGGCCGCAAGCGGGGGAGGGAGAGAGCACCCTCACTATCGCCGCGATGCTGCCGGCCGTTTCGGCTCCGGTGGCTCACTGATAAAGCCAAGCCTTATCAGTGCCGCATCGGCTGCGCGCTCACCTGATGCCCAGGCGCCGCCGACCGTACCCCACATGGTTTCGTGGGTGGCTTCGCCGGCGAAAAAGAGGCGGTTGCGCACCGGTTCGGCAAGCGTCGCGCGCGCCCATTGGCCGCCCGGTGCGGCGGACGAGAAGGCGCCGAGTGTCCACGGCTGGTGGTTCCATCGGGTCGCGCTGGTGCGCCTCACGGATTTCCGGATATCCGCGCCATACAGACCGGCAAGCCAATCCAACGCGAATGAAATCATGGCCGGCTCGCCTGCCGCCGCTAGCTCGCCGCCGAATTTTCCCCCGACTTCGATCGTGCACAACGCGCTGCCTGATATATTGGCCAGTATGGCTGCCGTACGGGCCGATTCGGATTTCTCGAAGACAATTTCATCGCGCTGGAGCCCAAGCGGGTTGCCGGGTAATTCAAGTGCGATGTGATCATAGCTGCCGAGCCGAAGCTTCTCGATGGCGTCAACATGGCGCCTGGGCAGTTCCGGATCGAACCTCAGCTTGTCGCTCATCAGCACCCCGGTTGATACCGTCACGATGACCGTGCGGGCCGACAAGCGACCCCTGGCGGTGGCGATTTCGATGTTGTTGCGCTCGCTCCAGTCGATCCGCGAGGCCGCAGTAGTCAATTGCACCGGCAGGCCCTCGGCGAGTTTGGTGATCAAAGCACCAAGGCCCTGCCGGCAGACCGCATCGGCCTCGCGCTCGGTGGATCGCGCAAAATCCGCCGTCGACAGCTCGCTCAATTCCCTGGCGCTACCGAACGGGCCCAGCACGAATTCGATCGTTTGTTGCCAATCGCCGAGGTCCATCGGGAGTGCCTGCGCGCAGGAGATATCCCGGCCGCGGCCTGCCTGCACGATGGCACGGCCGGCTCGCACTGACGCCGTGAGATAGTCTTCCATTTCGCCTGCGCGTGCGTAGCGCCGGCCGATTCGCACCCGCTGCCCGGGCGGGGACGGATAGATGTCGAAGCCCGACTTCGCGGCGAGCGGCGTGACCGGATTGGTCTCCGGCGTGCGGATCCAGTGAGCACCACGATCAAAGGGAACTCCAAAGGTCGAGGTGTCGGTGAAGCAGCGACCCCCGATGCGGTCGGACGCTTCGATGAACGCGATGCTGGCCTTGGTGGTGCTGAGGATGCGTCGCGCCGCCGCGATCCCGGCCACTCCGGCCCCGATGATCGCGATGGCGACCTGGCCCTTGATCGGTGCCGCGATGGCTGGAGCGCCCACGGATGTGGCTGAGGCCGCGGCTGAAGCGGCGGATGCGGCGAGGAACCGGCGGCGGCTGAGCGCAGTCATGATGAATCATTTGCTGACGGATCGTTAGCATGTCTCAACGGAACGCAGTTCGCAAATGGCCACAAATTCGTGTTTGCCCGTGAACCAAATTGCAATGACTGTCGTGATAAATTTGCCACATTAGAAGGGGGCGCGGCTGCGATCGTACGTGCAGGCGCGGGAGACATCATGTTTTGGGCACAAGACCGCATCGGGCGGATGCTGGCCCGGTATCTGGAAAAGCCGGCCACCGGTTACGAGCCATTCACACCCAGCGATCCCGATACCCTCGCCCGTTCGCTCCAGCCGGGCGATGTGCTTTTGGTAGAGGGCAATAACCACATCGCCGGGGCCATCAAATATCTCACCCAGTCGACGTGGTCTCATGCGGCGCTCTATGTCGGAGCGATACCGGGCAAGTTCACCGGCAAGGAACCCCACGTCCTGATTGAAGCCGAGATCGGCAATGGCGTGATCTCGGTGCCGCTGTCGAAGTACTGCAAGTTTCACACGCGCGTATGCCGTCCGGTCGGCCTCACGGCCGAGGATCTCGACAAGGTGTGTCGCTACGCCATCGACCGCATCGGCTTCGATTACGATCTCAAAAACATCATCGATCTGGCGCGCTACCTGATGCCGCTGCCGGTTCCGCAACGGTGGCGCCGCCGCATGATCGCGCTTGGTTCCGGCGATCCCACCCGCATGATCTGCTCGGCCCTGATCGCCCAGGCGTTCGAGTCTGTGCGCTATCCGATCCTGCCGAAGGTCACCAAGGCGGAGAGCCGGCAGGCGCGGCGCGACATTCTGGAAATCCGCCACTCCTCGCTCTACGCCCCACGCGATTTTGACATTTCGCCGTATTTCGAAGTGGTGAAACCCACGATTACCGGCGGTTTCAACTACAAGGCCATGCATTGGGCCGACCTGCCGCTGCCGCCGGAGGAGGACAAGGCACTGGTCCCGGCGCGTTCGCTTGCTGTCGGAAAGACCCGCCGGGCCAAGCGCAGCCGCGCGCGCCGCATCGGGCTGGCGAAGCGCGTGACGATGCATCGCCGGCGCATGCGCGCAGACGATGCGCCGATCAAAGGCTTGCAGGGGCCACCGCCGTGACGGCGCCCTGTTCCGCGACACCATTCTTGACACTGTTCGGACCACGCCAGTAAATGGCGGCCACTTGCCAACCGGTGCAGGCGTCTGCATGGCCGGCAGGGGCCGTAGCTCAGTTGGGAGAGCGCCGCAATCGCACTGCGGAGGTCAGGGGTTCAAATCCCCTCGGCTCCACCATAGTAGCCCTGCAATTTTGCGTGGCCTGAAAATTCAGCACGTCGAAGAGTCCAATCCCGGGGCGGGCCCGTGGTGCCGGAGAATCCTGATTCTTCTGTGACGATGCGTCTGGCTGGATACAAACGTTGCGGCGGAAGCACAACTATTAATTTACGAGATTCTTCATTTTCTCGCAAAGGGCGTAGGCCGTATCAAATGGACGTGACCGAACGGTTCGGTCATCTTGACATCCAGCCGCGACGCTTGTATTTACTGACCGAACCGTACGGTCAATATTTTCCCACAACAGCCGCACGGTCCACATGAGGAGATAACGCCATGTTTACGAAAGCCACATTGGGATTAGCCATCGTCCTCGCTACCGCCTCGGGCACCTGGGCGGCGACCAGAACTCAACCCGTCGCTCCCGGACAGGTCTTGAACCTGAACGTGTACAACCCGAATGGGGCTTATGCCGGCTCCGATCCGGATGCCAGCATTCGCTTCGAACTGCGGCGGGACTGGGGGCGCGGGCAGTAAGCGAGTTGAGACTGCCAGAACCACTGAGGCCGGCCTTCGGGCCGGCCGGTTCTTGCAGCGACCGATTCGTGCCACCAGGGCATGAAAGCGGCCGCGATCAAGTCGCAACGAGAAAGATAGACACCATGAGACGGTTATTGGGAGCTGTGATTTTGGGCCTTGCGATCGCCGGTGGGCACATCAACGCCAACGCCAGCGTGCCGCTGCCTCTTGTCGAACAGGCCAGTCCCTCGCTTGCTCCGCTTCTCAAGCAAATAACGCCCGCCGTGGTCAGCATTGCCACCAAGGCCGGTCCGATCTCAGCAAAGAGTTCGCCATCCGGCAAAAGCCAACCGGTGCAGCGAGCCTCTACGACGCGCGAGTTGGTGGATCGCCCGATGCGGGCGAGCGGTTCGGGCGTGGTGATCGACGCGGCCAAGGGCATCATTCTCACCAACGCCCACGTCATTGAAGGTGCGGCCGAAATCACTGTCGCTTTCGCGGACGGTCGGGAGTTTCCGGCCGAGCGGGTGGGCGTCGATACCGGCACCGATGTGGCGGTCATCCGCGCGCAAGCAGAGGTGGCTCCAGCCATTCCGATCGGAGATTCAGATCAGCTTCAGGTCGGAGATTTCGTGCTCGCCATCGGCAACCCATTTCAGATCGGCCAGACGGTGACCTCGGGGATCGTCAGCGCACTGCATCGGAATAATTTGGGACTCGAGCGGTACGAAGACTTCATCCAAACCGATGCCGCGATTTATCCGGGACATTCGGGGGGTGCGCTCGTCAATCTCCGGGGTGAACTCATCGGTCTCAGCACGGCCTTTCTGGCTTCGGGGAACACCCATCCGGGCATGGGACTGGCCATTCCGATAAATCTTGCCCGCTCTGTCGCAGACCAGATCCTGAAGCGCGGCGATGTCCGCCGCGAGAAGCCAGGAGTCATGTTTTGACGATGTTCAATTTTTCGGCAGGCCGCCGGCCGTGGAGCATATTGGCCATGCCGGCATCTTGATGCGCCGCCTGTTGACTCCGGATTAGGCCGGGTTGGCTCACGGCTGCGCGCAAAACCATAGGATTTTCGGCCCTGCGCATTTGTCGGTGGTACTGCTGGACAAGACCTTCCCGTTTTCAGCACTGATTCTCAGCTTGTCATCCGCACCTGCACCACCCAGCGGCCACGGCCTCAATACGTAATCGAAAATGGCAGAGCCGGTTGAACGCTTGGTTTGATTGCTGGCCTCCCAGTCGACGATCCCCGTTACATTGCATTCCGTCAGACCGCATGTCGCCTCGGCATTGCGCGGTTTATAAGCCCGGACTGGCCACTGCTCCATAACTCTCAGTTTATCCGTCAGAATATCCTGTTTTGAGGTCATTTCGCCGTAGTAATTAGTTGATTCCCAATACAAGTCATCAAACACGTTCGGAAAGTAGTTGGTGTTCCAATTGGCAAAATAGTAACTCACAAAGATCAGGGCCTGCTCCTTCAAGCCGGGCTGCTTGAGCGCAGGCTGACGATTCGCTAGAGCGGGTTCTGGGTTGACCACGGTTACGTTTATTCCAATCCGTTTTGCATCGGCAGCGGTCAGCCACCTCATGTCGTTTGGTTTGGCTACCGTGGCATACATCACGGCCTCGTAAGGCAGCCCGATCTTGGTCAGGTACGCCCCAACCACCGCATTCGCCATGCCGGCCTCCTGACCCGTGTCGCCATCGTAGGCGGCGTGGAATCCGATCCGGGCTGCCGCGGCCATATAACGCTGGCTGCCGGCCAACCATGCCAGGGAACAGGCCGAATTGCAGTAGTCCTGAACATAGGTGGCAAAACCCTTCTGTCGAATCACCTCACCTATCTTGATGGCCGGTATCAACCTCCCACCGTTACTTCTAAACACGACTGTCGCTTGACTCAAAAAGCGGATTCTTGACTGGAATGCCTCTAAGTCGCCGAAATCTATATCGCCGTCTATCGTGACAGTTGATTGATTGACTTCGATCTGAGCCGCGCAACACGGCCATGGAGCACTCGAAAGCAAGGCCACCAGAGCCAGCTGTTTCATTGCCGCGCCTACCTGTTATGTGTCCGCCTGATAGCTTGTATGTATGGCGTTGGGCTCACCTGGTCCGTCTATGACACAGCGCCCCTGCCTCACCGCATTGAACGTCAAGGCCATGGGCCTCGCAAGCCGTTCTTAAGGGGCTACCATCCCGGCAGAAAGAGCTGAGGGCGGGTATAGCGTACGCAAAAAATGAGGCCCTCGATTGAACAATATCAGCGACCCTCGCTCATGATACCGGCTGCTAAGCCTCATTTTGCCCCTAATTCGCTGGTTATGAACCGCGGCGTTCTGGGGGCCAGCTTTTTGAGCGTTCCTCCCGTGGCCTCCTTCACTGCCCCGACCTAACTCGGGTCGGGGCTTCTTCGTCAACAGGCCAGTCTCCCCTTGACAAATGTTCTTGTTATGTTCTTATGTCGGAGAAGGAAGCCGACAGTCTTTATGTACCTGAGGACTTGGCGTTCAGCGTTCTCGATACTGTTCGTTTGAGTTTTAGAGGGGCGTAACGTGACACGTGCAGATGAGTTTCAGCGCAGAGCTGATGAGTGCCGCCGCCTTGCCGCCGCCGCACGCAATGCCAGCGACAAGAAATTCTGGTTGGAGCGAGTTGAGCGGTGGCAGGCGTTGGAAAGTCAAAACGTATGGTGGCCCAAGCCCCGATCATCACTCAGTCGGCAGGCCGAAGCCGCAAGCGATTGAAGGCGAAGCGGGTCGGTTCTGCATTGACGTAGATCACGCGGAGCGTGTCGCGTTTTTGGACGCCGGTGTCAAACTTGACGCTGAACGATCGGCAACGGTTTCGAATCTTGCGGCCGCGATTGGTTCATCGGGCGCCGTTCAGGCGACAATCCAAAATCGTAAGCGATGGCCTTCGCGTTGCGGGTGGCGCTCCTTAGCGGCTCCGTTTGGTAGCTGCACAAAAAAGCTGAAGACCATTGGCGATCTGGAGCAGACACTCTTCCGGGCTCGGGATGGATTTCATCAGCGCCTCTTGGGCGCGCCAAAAGTGATCCATTGCCATTTGGAACATCGCGTCGGGATGATGGTGTTGTCTTTGCACGGCCGCGCAAAATAGTTGGAGGCCATTGGCAATTTGCAGCACCCGTTCTTCATTGGTTGTGGCCTGCTGGGAGCGCGAGAAGTGATCAATTGCCATGTCAAACGTGCTGGTCATCAAAGCCTCCGGGCTTGGCGGGAAAGGGATTGCGGCATGGTAGTTGGTAAATTGGACTGGGTTGCGGTTCATCATCGCAAAACGCAATGATGCCATCGAAACCGGCACGGACCGATATCGACGCTCATTTCTTGTGCGCCAAGGTCATAAAGGGACCACCGTGATAACGAAGCGGGTGATCCATTGGTTTAGATCGGTCGCTGCTTGCTGAACCTGTCGTGCTGGTAACGAGCGGGTTGTTTACCATTGGGCGTGATACGTATACTCGCCCGCACTCGCAATTCCTAACTCAATTCCCCTCGCTTTATCCCATACAGGGCGAGCATCGGCCCCGATCTTGCCCCACCCCATCCCAAGGTCGGGGCCACATCCGGCCTTACTGCCCATCATTCACGAGGTGCTATGGCCAAGCTGTTTTTTTGCGCATTCCATGAACTTCTTTGCGCTTCCAGTCTACCAACCCTGGTAGGACAGAGTTGAAGGCAGCGAGGGAATGTAAGTTCGACCGGGACTTCTACGACTAAGCGCCTTATCGGCCAGCCCTAGCCGGCCTTATCCTGGTGGAGAGTGCTATGGCCTGGACATTCACAATCGAAGACGGATGGTACGGCGGCAGGTTGCTGAAGGTGACCAAATACACCAAGCAGGTGAATGGCGTCGAGATCAAGATCGTGCACGATATTTCGAATCCGCGCACACGACAGCTGCGCTGGACGCAAACTATCTCGGAGAATGGTTCGTTCTTCAAGGCTTGCGGCCGCAGTACGTACGTGGATCCATGGGCACCGAGCACTGATCCGCTGACAGGCCACACCGTTTGCAAGGCGGACGACAACAAACCCTTCTACTGGACAGACGCTGAATACAACGGAGCCGATGGTCCGTACTTCTACGACAAACCCAGTGAATCAGCTCCGGCCAGCGGCAACACCTGGCTCCGCTTCATAACATCTCTGGCGGAAGCTCGCTCGAGGAACGTTATCGTGCTCGCATCGGTCGTCTGGGGCTTCGATCGGGATTCGACGGGAGCGGTTGTAGTGCTCGAACCGCGTCGCGCCACCGCGAACGAACGCCGCGGACACATCCGGGTTTTGAAGGATATGTATCCCAATTACGACTACAGTTATTTCGCGCCGGACGTGGAGCCCAACGCATCGGGCGGGATCCTCGTTTGATGCACGCCCGGTTCCTGCCGCATAGAATCGGGTCCCACTTTCGAGTCGAGTGGGACATTTTCGCAAAAACCTGAATGATTTCAATTTAGAATTTTGCACGTGGTGCCCAGGGGCGGAATCGAACCACCGACACCGTGATTTTCAGTCACGCATCGAATGCAACACGGTCAGGGCCGGTGATACGGCGTGAAACAGGTCAGCACGCAAGTGGCCGAAATTATGTCGTATTTCATTGCACCTTGTTAGATCGCGTTGCATGGCGTAGCAGTTCGTGGTGCTGACCCGGTGCTGACCCGGCACCAATTCGAGAGGGAAAATCCATGCCGACAGCGAAACTGACCGTCGCGTTCTGTGGCCGCGCCACTGTTGAGCCTGGCGCCAAGCGAACAATCTATTGGGATACGGGTACGGTCGGCCTCGGGCTCAGGGTCACCTCGGGCGGGCACCGATCGTTCGTGGTTCAGTACCGCGCCGGTGCCCGTGGCCGCGCCGGCACCGATCGGCGGCTGACCATCGGGAGTGGCATTGCTTTGGACATCGCCCGCCGCGAAGCCAAGAAGCTCCTCGGGCAAGTCGCAGCCGGTGCCGACCCGCTGAAGGAGCGGCGCGCCGCCGCGGCACAAGCTGCCGAGGCGAACGCGAACTTATTCGCGGCGATCGTAGACCGTTTCATCAAGGAATGGGCCAAGCCGCGTCATCGTCGGTGGGACGACGTAGAGCGCCTGCTTAAACGCAACTGCAAGGCATGGCTGAAACGGCCGATCAATGACATCACCAAACAGGACGCCCGCAAGCTGTTGCGCGGTTTCATCGCTGACGGCCATTCCCAGAAAGCCCGTGTCACAAGAGCATGGCTAAAGAAACTGTGGCGTTGGGCCTACAGCGAAGATCTTGTCGCGCAGCCGATCATGGAAGCGGTCTCGATCAATATCGAGAAGCGGACGCGCGATCGGGTTTTTAATGA
>Ga0209465_10000085_pt1 | contig 42827 bp, 36 predicted proteins | sample PanSoiPlot1MoBio_FD_188321 | JGI IMG/M metagenome (GOLD analysis project Ga0209465, IMG submission 188321) | Tropical forest soil microbial communities from Panama analyzed to predict greenhouse gas emissions - Panama Soil Plot 1 MoBio (SPAdes)... | ecosystem: Environmental > Terrestrial > Soil...
ACCGACTATACGCCTTGGGAGGGCCATGACATCTTCGCGTGGCCGGTGATGACGATGTTACGCGGCAAGGTGATGGTGGAGAACGAGCAGTATTTTGCCAGCCCTCGCGATGGTCGTTATCTCAAGCGTAAAATCGCGGCTGAGATCTTGAATGGGCCGGCCCTATGATGTCGAAGGCCTTGGAACATCTGCACGCGCTGATGACGCAATCGCTCGTCGCGTGGAGACTGACCGGCACGGTCCACGGAACGAACGATGGGGCGATCCTAATATCCTGCCAAGGCCACAACATCCGCATCGAGCAGGCGCCACCTCACTTGCCGTTCCAATGGTTCGTGATCATCGACAACCGCAGGCGTCCCGCGATCTCGCTCGTCGCGGTGCTGCGCCAGGTCCGCTCGGTGCTCGACCCCGGATACGCCACTATGCGGGCGCGCATCGCGCCCCTTGCGCTGGTGACGACGTGATCGAGGCTTTGGTTCTCACCGGCTTCCTTGGGAGCGGCAAGACGACGTTGCTCGCTCACCTGCTGCGTCGGCCTGAATTCTCGCGAACCGCTGTGATCATCAACGAGTTCGGGGAGATCGGCCTCGACCATGACCTGATCGAGGCGAGCGAGGAGAGCGTTATCGAGTTGCAAACCGGATGTCTGTGCTGCAAGGTCCGCAACGACCTCGCTACAACGCTCCATGATTTATTGCGGCGCCGTGACCAGGGGAGCGTCACGGCGTTCACCCGCGTGGTGATCGAAACGAGCGGGCTCGCGGACCCGGCGCCCATTCTACAAACCCTGATGACCGATGCGATGATTGCCGGGCGTATCGTCCTGGATGGTGTCGTGACGATCGTCGATGCCGTCACTGGCATCGATACGCTTAGCTATGAGGAGATTTCGGTAAAACAGGCCGCACTGGCCGACCGCCTCGTGCTGACGAAGACCGATCTCGTTGGCCTGACGCCGCTCCCACTCATTGGCCGGCTGCGGGCGCTCAACCCGACCGCGCCCGTATTATCTGCTCAACGGGGTCAAATCGACCCGGCACATCTATTCCAAGGGCGCCTCTACGATCCGCTCGCCAAGTCTGTCGATGTCCAATCGTGGCTGAGAGTGGAAGCAATCCCGCAACGGTGTGCGCATCAACATCAGGACGTGAACACCTATGCGATCGTACGCCGAGACCCGATCCGGGCAGTGACGCTGACGCTGTTTCTCGAGGCGCTTTGCGAACATTGCGGTGCCGATCTTCTGCGACTCAAAGGCATCGTGAACATCCTCGAAAGCCCGAACCGGCCCGCCGTCATCCACGGTGTTCAGCACGTTTTTCATCCACCCTCATGGCTGGCGCGCTGGCCGTCCGAAGATCGCTACAGCCGTATCGTCTTCATTACACGGAGCGTTCCCCGCGGCTGGGTCAATGCGCTGCTCGAAGCGCTCGATGCGGAAGTAACTGCGGTCTCCGCATAGCGATAGCCTGCCTCTCTTGTTCACAACTTGCTCGCAGCAAGAAAGCGCACCTAAGCAGGAAGCAATGGCGGCAGAGAAAACTTGCATCGCGATCATCGGCGCTGGCATTGGCGGGCTCACGGCAGCGGCATGCCTGTTGCGACTTGGCTTCAGCGTCGAGGTCTACGAGCAGGCGCCGCAATTCGCCCCAATCGGCGCTGGCATTCAACTCACGGCGAATGCGATGAAGGCGCTCGGCGGGCTGGGCTTAACCGAGCACTTGCGCAGCCTTGGCTTCGTCCCAGCAGCATTTCACAGCCGTGAGTGGGACACGGGAAACATCACCAACGTGCTGATCATGGGGGAAGCGCTCGAACAGCGCTATGGCGCGCCGGATCTGATGATCCACCGCGCCCGTCTTCACGCGGCGCTTGCTGCCCTGATACCACACAGCCGCATTCACTTCGGCAGAAAGCTGGTCGCGATCGAGCGCAGCGAATCGAGCACCACGCTCGTGTTTGCCAACGGCAGCCGCGTCAGAGCGGTGCTGGTCATTGGTGCCGATGGCATTCATTCGATGGTGCGCGAGGCGCTATTCGGCGCCGAGCAACCCCGCTTCACCGGTCGCGTCGCCTACCGCACAACTTATCCCACGGCACTCCTCAATGGCATCGCGGTTGACCAACGCGCCAAGTGGTGGGGTCCGGATCGTCATGTCGTGCATTACTTCACGACCGCGAACGAAGACGAGATCTATTTCATCGCGGTTGTCCCGGAGTCGAATTTCCTGGTTGAATCCTGGTCGACGAAGGGAGACAAAGACACGCTGCTCGCGGCCTTCGCCGGATGCCATCCACAGCTGCGCGCCATTCTTGCGGCGGCGCCCGAGCTGCGCAAATGGGCGCTCGTGGAGCGTGATCCGATGCCTTCCTGGGGCAAGTACGGCGTCGTGCTGCTTGGCGATGCGTGCCACCCGATGATGCCCTACATGGCCCAGGGTGCAGCCTCGGCGATCGAGGACGCGGTGCTCCTCGCGCGGTGCCTCGCGCGGGCCGCGTGGGAGGAAATGCCCGACGCGCTTGCGGTTTACGCTGCGAACCGCACAGAGCGCACCGCCCGAATGCAGCTGACCAATCGCGAGAATACCTGGCTACGCTTCAAGACCGATACGGACTGGGTGTACGATTTTGACGCTTGGCACGCGGAGCTTGCAGGCCTTGGGAACGCGGTGCGCCCGTCACGATGACAGAGCTGCAATAAAGGCCTTGGGAAGGCCAGCCGCCCCCCGCCGGCGCGGATCGGCTGATGGGTTGAACCATACTCGTCCGGTTGGCGGCGTAGCTCCATTACGTTGCCGACGCGGCGGCCCGAACCGGCCCGACTTGGGGTTACAGCAAGTCGGCCGCTATCTGGGGTACTCTATTTGTTCGGGCGCGTGGCCGCGGAGCAGGAAATCCACGCGGGGCACGTCTAAGATGCTACCGTGTAAGCGCAATTGGATCTGTTGTCTCCTTCCTCCGTAGGGCCCCTTAAGGACATCTTCTAAATTTTCAGCGAATGCGACCTGCACTATTTGTGTTCCGGGTACCGCGCGATCTGGTGGCAAATCGCTTAGTGGCACCAAACGGAGGCCGACTTGCGTGCAGCTTCGAATTCTTACGTCGTTGATGTGTTGCTTGCGGTAGACTCGCCGCGGCGCGGAGGGAGAGCGCTCGCGCGACGATTGCGGAGATTTGCGATATCGGCGCTCGACCCTTACCGGCCCGAGCTACATTACATGCGCGGCCCCGGGCCGAAATGGTGCGAAAGAAATTTCGCCGATCCTTAGCGTTCAGCAATCCCGCGCGGAGATGCCCCTGCTTCGGTCGATTCAATTGAGCTGTTCACGCCTGCCTGAGACGCGGCGGTACTGATAGTCGATTTCGGGGTGGTTAGGCCGTGGCTGCTAGGGCGGTAAAGGGGCTGATCGGGCGTGACGCCTGTAGGCACCTCTCTCGAACGGAACGCGGTCGCGCCGCGCTCCGGGCGCTTTTTCCGCACCTATGACGATCCATCGCAGGCGGCCAGTCTTTTCCGCCGCTGAGGACAGACCTGCCGTCTGTTGCAAAGTGTGGCGCGGGCGAAAGTGACCCGAAGCGACCGAGCGCCGGTCGGGCCGCGCCAAGCGTGGCGCACTGCACCTCTCGCGCCTAAAAAATGGCCTGTTGAGCGAGGATACCCTGGCAGGCTGACTGATCGGCGCATCATTGGGGGTTAATCTGAATCCTGCACAACACAAGTGGTTGAAAGAATCCCTGTATCTGGCGACCGCGATCTTGCCTGCATTAGTAACAACCGCAGCGCCAGGATGGCTGCGGTGGGGACGTTGCTGCCTGGCGGTCTTGGCACTGATCATGGCCTGGGCGCAAACAGGCCGAGCGCAGGAGGGCATCGCTTGGACTATCAAGGCCGACGCCGTCAATGTCGATACCGGACGCGTGCTTGACATGCGCGACCTACAGGGTAGCGGGGTGCTGATCCGGGCTGCAAAGGGCTGGTTCCTGGCGCGCGTGAAGGACGGCACGGTCTATGTCGATCGTGCTGGCAATGCGAACACCGGGATCGTGTGGGCCATGCGTGGTTTCGTCGATCGCTGGCGACTCGGACACCGGACCCGTGTTCGCTGTGCACGACTTCTCGGGCGGCAGCGTCTTGCTTGGGACTGTGAAGGGATTGTTCTTGGCGCACGGACGCGTGATCGATATGCGCGGCTTCCCGGGCGGCGGGGTGCTGATTCAGGCCGAGAAGGGATGGTTCTTGGCGCACGTGGTGAATGGCGCGGTCGCCATCGATCCCGCCGGCGATGCCGAAACCGGACTCGTGTTCGATATGCACGAGTTCCCTGGCGGTGGGATGCTGATCCGGGCTGCGAAGGGATTGTTCCTGGCGCACGCGGTGAATGGTGCGGTCATCGTCGATCCTTCCAGCAACGCCGACACTGGCTGCATGCTAACCATGCACGACTTCCCAGGTGGTGGAGTCCTGGTCGGGGCTGCAAAGGGATTGTTCGTTGCCGTCCACTCTCACGCGCGCAAGTAGCCCCTCCGCGTGCACGATAGCGAGATATCGGAGTCCGCAAGGTTGGGTCTTGAGGCATAGAATTTACCATTGCGCGATTGTGCAAGAAAGGCCAAGCTGCGTCAAAGAATGCGGGCAGCTTCCCCGCTTCCCGCGGGCGACCGGACCGGTCGGCGGATTTGGGTGACCGTAGGTCGGCTCGCGTCTCAGGGAACCAACCATGCTGGCTTGCATTTGAAAGGCCAGGAGCGATGCCATGGTTTCCGACAACCCACGCACGCACAATTCTGGTGCATTGATCGGCGCGGCAAGAGACACGATCAATTCAATTCACCGCAACCAGCGCGGGCTGGCCCAGCAAATTGAGGCAAGTCGAGAGACCATCGCGGCCTCTTGTGAGTTACTCAGGCGCGCAGATGAGCTCCTCGCGGATGCCCCTTGGGCCAGGCAGCTTCGCGAGAACAAAACAAAATAAGTGATATTTGGTACAGTTCACATTCCGACTTCTTCGTAGCATCTTGATCAGAAGCGGTTATCCCTATCGGCCGCCGGCCGGCGGCGTCCCCGTGACAGCCTCGGCGGAGCTCGCCATGTGTCCGCGAACGTTCGCGTACCGGCCGGGCTTTCAAGCCATGTACTTCGTCCGCAGAGTCTCCGGATGCGCCAACAGATTGAAACCGAAATTGAATGCGAGCAAATCGAGGCCGAGTGGCAACGGTCCCTTGAGACCCAGAATCTCGCCGCCAAGAGATGGCAGGAGCTGCGCGCCACTGTCTTGGATTTCATGAAAATGGTGATTGCCCTGATACGGACCACCGAAGCGCTTCCCGATCCCAACACAGCCTGGCGGAACGGGTCGGAGGAGCGCATGGTGGAGCCATGCCTCCCGTCGGTGCACAGCAATTCGAATACATGACCCGTCGGTGCTCGCACCGCTGCGCTGTTTATGTCACGTCTTGCTCATGCGGCACTTTTCATCAGAGAAACCAGAGGCCACGATGAGAGCGTTGGCCGAAAACGCCACCAAATACGACGCTCGGAATTCGCGAGCGCACACCTCGATGATGGTGACAATTGTTGCAACGCGAGAAGTGATTGTGCAATCTCGGGCTTTGATTGCTGGGGCTAATGCTGTCCTCGCAAGATGGCGCCCCTGGTCCTGGAGCGCATTTCGGTCAAGTTGAAACACCTGCCATCTCTCCCCGATCGTGGCCCGGCTTGTCCCGGCCACCCCGATTACGATCGCTCTGCGCCTCAAAATTCGGCGTCGCCAGACAAGCCCCGCCACGATGTCCGTTGTGATTCAAGGCCAAAGAAATTCCCTCTGTAGCAGCGCCGGCGCAGCAGCTGACATGCCTCGCGTTCGTGCCGGACTAGCCTATAATGCCAGGGGGACGTTCACGACTTGTCGGGATTGGTTTAAAACCCGGGCGCGCACATGGGATGAAATTCGAGAGCTGACGGGACTACACGAGCCCACCTGGAGGGTCGGTCATGAATCGAAAGCAGGTCTTAGCCACGACCGCCGTTGGCCTGGCTCTCGGCGCCGCGTGCATGCTGAGCAGCGGCGTTGTCTTCGGACAGCCGCGGCCGAGTGTCGAGGTGCCGAAGTTTCAATACGATCCGACGTTTCCGCAGCTGCTCCCCGAAAAGTGGGCGATTGGCGCAATCGGCGGAATGGCCGTCGACAGCCACGATCACATTTGGGTGCTGCACCGGCCGACCCCGTTGCAGAAGAACGAGCGTTTCGCGGGCGCGGCCATGACGCCGCCCAGAGCGGATTGCTGCATCCCGGCGCCGCCAGTGCTCGAGTTCGATCAGGACGGCAAGTTGCTCGCATCTTGGGGCGGCCCCGGCGAGGGCTACGACTGGCCGTCGACCGAGCACGGCGTCTTTGTCGATGCGAAAGACAACGTCTGGCTGGGGGGAAACGGTGAGAAGGACGACCAGGTCCTTAAGTTCACGACACAGGGCAAGTTCCTGGCGCAGTTCGGCCGTCGGGGCAAGAGTGGCGGCAGCGCCGATACGCAGAACCTCGGCGGCCCCGCCAACCTGACGGTCGATTCCGTAAACAATGAACTGTATGTCGCTGACGGCTACCGGAACCGCCGCGTCATCGTGATCGACACCGAGACGCTGGCCTTCAGGCGCATGTGGGGCGCGTACGGCAACAAGCCGGACGACAAAGATCTCGGCCCGTACAACCCGGACGCCGCGCCGGTGCAGCAATTCCGTCTGCCGCACAATGTCGCGCTGTCGAAAGACGGCCTGGTGTATGTCGCCGACCGCCCCAACGACCGCATCCAGGTTTTCACGAAGGATGGTAAGTTTGTGCGGGAAGGATTCATCACGCCGAAAACGCTGCTCGCCGGCTCGACCTCCGGCCTCGCGTTCTCGCCGGATCAGCACTTCCTGTATGTGATCGACGGTGCCAACCATCACGTCTGGATTCTTCTACGCGAGACGCTTGAAGTCGTCGATCACTTCGGGCAGCAGGGGATCTTCGGCGGCTCGCTGAACGTGCCGCATGCGCTCGCGGTCGATAGCCAAGGCAACATCTACGTCGGCGAAAACTTCGACGGCCGGCGCTTCCAGCGCTTCGTTTACAAGGGCATGGGTGAGCCGACCGGCAAGACGTTGCCTCCTCCGAAACCGTAGCGTTGCATTATAGCGTAGCGGCTAACCTGCCCACCGAGCATCTTGCTCTTCGATCGGCGCGCGCACAAGCGGCGTGCTCCAACATCGCGGGCTGAAGGGGCGACCCATGTGGTCGCCCCTTGTGGTCGGCGGGTTTGCGCACTGCGTGCCCCTGACCGGATTGGTAAAACGAGTCACGCAAGGACCTTCTTCGAGTTCCGCACGTCCGCCGTGAACGGGGCGACCACAAGGGTCGCCCCTACATCGTCCTCGCGTCGGCGCAAACCCACTGAAACGCCGGCCTGTTTCCTCATGGCTTTGGTCATCTTGATTCCGGCAACGTCGATCGCGGCTATTCGGCTGCCGCGATGTGAGCGAACTCCGTCGCCTGACGCTCGAACAGGCTGCGATAGATGCCACCCTTTCGCACGGTCAGTGCGGCGTGAGTGCCCTGCTCGACGATTTCGCCGCGATCGAATACCAGAATACGGTCGAGGCTGCGCACCGTCGACAGCCGGTGCGCGATGACGATCGAAGTGCGTCCCTTCATCAGCCGCTCCATCGCCTGTTGAATCAACGCCTCCGATTCGGAATCGAGGCTTGAGGTCGCCTCGTCCAGGATCAACACCGGCGCGTCGGCAAGGAACGCGCGCGCCAGCGCGACGCGCTGCCGCTCACCACCCGACAGCTTGACGCCGCGCTCGCCGACCAGCGTGCCGTAGCCTTTGGGCAGGCGCAGGATGAATTCATGCGCATTGGCGAGCCGCGCGGCCTGCTCGATCGCAGCCATGCTCGCGCCCGGCCGGCCATAGGCGATGTTCTCAGCGAGCGAGCGGTGGAACAGGATCGGATCCTGCTGCACGATCGCAATGTGGCTGCGCAGCGACTGCTGCGTCGCTTTCGCGATGTCCTGGCCGTCGATCAGGATACGCCCACCGGAAACGTCGTAGAGCCGCTGTATCAGCTTGACGAAAGTGGTCTTGCCGGAGCCGGAGCGGCCGACCAGGCCGACGCGTTCGCCGGCGCGGATGTCCACCGACAGGCCATCATAGAGCGGAGTGCGATGGCCGCCGTAATGGAACATCACGTTCTCGAACACGATGCGCCCGCCCCTGATTTCGATCGGGCGCGCATCGACGGCATCGGCGATGCCGATCGCCTCGTCATGGATCGCGACAAGCTCTTCCATGTCGTTCACCGAACGCTGCAGATTGTTGATGTGCATGCCGATATCACGCAGATAGGCGTGGATGATGTAATAGCTGGTCAGCACATAGGTAACGTCGCCCGGCGAAGCGCGGCCTGCCATCCACAACAGCAGCGAGCCGCCGATCACGGATGCACGCAGGCCCAGCAGCACCGCGAGCTGGGCGGCGGAGGTGTAGATGTAGCGCAGCCAGGTCCGGTGCACGCGCCGGCGCCACCGGTTGATGACGTGCGCGAGCCGCACGTCCTCGCGCACTTCGGCGCCGAACGATTTCACCACGGCGTTGCAGGTGAGGGCGTCGGCCAGCGTGCCGCCGACCTTGGTGTCCCACGCGTTGGAGACGCGCGCCGCGGGCGCGATATAGAGCGTCGAGAACATGACTGTCATCGACACGTAGATCAGCGCGCCCAGCGCGATCACGAGCCCAAGCGAGGCCCAGTGCAGTCCGAGCAGGATCACCGATCCTAACAGCACCGCCAGTGACGGCAACAGCGCCATCAGGATGGTGTCGTTGAGTAGGTCGAGCGCCCACATGCCGCGCGTGATCTTGCGCACGGTCGAACCGGCAAAGCTATTGGCGTGCCAGTCGGTCGAGAAACGCTGCACGCGCATGAAGGCGTCGCGCGCGACGTCGGACATGATCCGCAACGTGAGCGGCACGATCGCCCGCAGTCCAGTGAACCGCAGGATCATCGAGAGCAGGCCGAGCGCAACGATGGCTCCGAAGGCCAACAAGGCGGCCTGGCGGGCAGCGGGTTCGGCCGCGCCACGCGTCAGCGCGTCGACCAGATGACCCGAGAACACCGGCATGAACAGGTCGGCCACAGTCGCCCCCAGCAGGCCGCCAGCCGCAGTGAGTGCAGCGGCCGGCTGATTGAGCCAGTGGCGAAAAACAAATGGAAGCACCACGCGTATCGCGGCGGGTCGCTTGTCGATTGCGGCGGTCATATCGTCGCCCGGTCAGGCTCAACGCACGCGCCGGCTCCATCAGGTGACACACGGCGGCACCAAGCCGAACACGCACGTCGCAAAGAAATCAGTGACTTAGCGGGAATTTGGAATTTGGGATCGGGATGTGAGCCCGATCGATGCTGTCGTAAGACGCCCTCAAAGGGCAGCGCCGGCTTCCAGAATGGGCTTCGGGCGCGGGGATACGATCTGCGAATAAGACATAATCATGCAAATCCTCCCCGGTTCGAGTGACGACACCCCTGCTTATAAATGCATCGGGCACATTTTGCAATTACAATATAGCGAGCCGACATCTAGCGAGCCGCCGAAAATGTTTGAGGGGCGCACAAGCGGCGTCTTACCACGTCGCCCGCTGTAGGGGCGACCCTTGTGGTCGCCCCATTCGTCGCATTCGGCAACAGGGGCGACCACAAGGGTCGCCCCTACATCCGTCGGCACGAGTCCATTGTTTGTGGCTTTTCGTGACGATCCGATCAATCCAGATCGGCTGAAGCGAGCGGTTAGATTAAGGCGCCGCCCTTATTCCGTCGCGCTCCGCCTCTGCCACGAGGCGGGCTGCATCCTCCGCGAGCAGATAGCGTTTCGCGACGAGACCATCGGCCGCCTTCCGGATCGCCGCCACGTATGTCTCCTTTGACGGATATCGTTCCTCGATCGAAAGCCTTGGATCGCCCGTCGCGATCCGTTCCACCCTGGTGGGTGCGAACGGGATGAAGCTGCCCTGAAGCGTGCAGAATCCATCCTCGTAGAAGCTCTTGTTGAACAGATTCCAGCCCGTATACGTGCCAATCGGAACCTGCACGAAGATGTTGCGGATGCCGTCGAGGTCGTTGCCGTCTGCGTCGACCTGCGCCACCAGCGTGCCGTACTGAGCCTGCGAAACCTTTGGCGGGTCCACAGAGATCAAGCCCGATGCCTGCTCGGAATGGAAATCTTCGCCATAATCTTGCGGGTGCAGCGGATTATGCAGGCGCAGAAACCGCACGGCCGGCCGCGAAACATCGCGGTATTTGTTGGCCGGAATTGGCGGGAAATGCACCTGATCGGGCGCCACCAAAGTTCCGGCCGCGATGGTCGGCCGCGCGCTCGGCGGCGGCTCCGTCCCGTTTTTGATCCAGGTGGCCAGGTTCTGCAGGAGCGCACGCACCGTCCAGGTGTGCGGATTTGGATTGGGCTGCTGTTGGCAGAACCCGAACGGCTCCTTGGCGGCAAGCGGCAACGGCGCCGCGCTATGCTGAGTGGAGGCCATGATGTAGCTGCGCACGTTGGGCGGCTCGATCAGGTCGTGCACACCAAGTGGATCGGTGAAGCCGAGCGATTGGCGCAACTCCCACATTTCGAGCGCGGTGGCCGCATGCACGATCTTCGGGCACGTGCTGGTCGCGGCGCAACGATCGAGAATGCCCCCTTTCGTACCGGTCAATGGATCGGTCTCGGCTCCATAGGCAAACGGAAAACTGGCGCCCGCATAGAGGCGGTCGACCTGCTCCGTTCCGGCAGCGCGGCCCGGTTGGCCAAAGCGAACGTTGAGCGGCATGAGGCCGCCACCGATGTGCGGAAACGCGCCGTCGAACACGATCTGGCCGCGTTCGCCGCGATTGAACCCGAGGTGGATGAACGTGCGCACAAAGCGGCCGCTCTGCGAGCTGCCCATCACGATCGTCTTGGCGTCCTTTATGAACACCGGATTGTCGCGGCCGGTATCGTCCTTCGGCTCCGCCTTCAAAAACGCACCGAGATCACGTGCGGCTGTAAAACCAAGGCCAAGCACAAGCGGATCCTTGGCGCGATAGGTCAGCTCATAGAGGTGGCCCGGCTTGAAACCGGCCGGATAGCAGATCTGCGTATCGCTCACCTTGAGGTCGCCTTGCGGGCAGGCGCCGAACGACCACTCGGTATTCGGGATTGGCACGCGCGGTTCCTGCTCCTTGGCGCGTACCGTGAGTGTCGGAACAAAACCATCAGCGAGCGGCGTTTTGTTATCCGTGCTGACCGTCGGATACGCCGCGGTGATGAGCGCCGTGAACCACCCGCTTGACAGGTTGAGCGTGGTGGTCGGCCTGACCGTCGTCAGCTCGCTGCGGACCAGTCCGGTGATCGGCGATCCATCAGGATGGTGGGCAACCGGCACCGTCATGGTCATGCGGTTGTTGCCCGGCAGTACATCGGGCTGCCACCCGAACCAGACCATGGTGTAACCTTGGCGCTGCAGAAAACCGTCGCCCGGGTTGGCGAGATCGTTGATCTCGGCAAGGTTGGGCGGAACGTCGGCGTTGAAAAGCTGGATACCACCCTTGTTGCCGCGATTGTGGATGTTGAAGAAGAGAATGCCGTTGCCTTTCGAGCGGTCGGCCGGGCGCAGGATGTCGATGCCGGTGACGTATTCGACCATGCCCTTCGCGTTTCGCGGCGCCAAGTCGATATCCTGGATGATCGCATTGGCCGGCAACTGCGGATCAACCTCGCCGTAGGCTTTGCCAATCAGTCGCTCATAGGCTCCCGTGGTGCCGAAGGCGCGGCCGGCGAAAGCTGGTTCAGTCTTTTGGATTTCGACACGGGTGATGCGCGCCTCGGCTGCTCCGCTCACAAGCATCGCGGCCGTGGCCAAGGCCAAAAGTCGCTTCGAATAAAACATGGTTGTCCCTCTTCGATACTGAATGCATTTCAGCACTTGCCAGGCGCCGGCACCCATCACCGCGCAATTTGAGTGGTGAGGCGCATCGCCTGCCCGCCGGCACTCACGCTGTTAGCTGCGAATGTACAGCAATTCGGCACATCCCACTGGCAGCTCGCATGTGAAAGCTACACCAATCCCCAGTGGGCCGGGAAGGGCCGCTCCCTCCGTATCGGGCATCCTGCGAACCCGATGGACGTTCGCGGCCGGTGCCCGCATAATGTCGCCGCGCCCATTTGACGGGCGCCGGCATCCTGCAAGCCGCAAACAATGGCGACAGACGGCGAAAAGGCACCAAGCAACCTGATCGTCGTCCGTCGTGGGGAGTAACGCCATGAATCGTCAATTCCAGCGCCGTCACGCCTTGATCTGCGTCGTCTTGGGGGCGATGTTCGCGCTCGCCCCCACCGCGGCGCCCGCGCAGGAAAAGCAGATTTCCGTCTGGTGGGTGAAAGGCTTCTACAAATCCGAGGATGATGCACTCTATGAGGCGATCAGGAAGTTCGAAGCCAAGAGCGGGATCAAGGTCGATCTCTCGCAATATGCCGTGCAGGATATGATCCCGAAGACCGTGTCGGCGCTCGATGCCGGGACGCCGCCGGATGTCGCGTATGCGGACGTCTATGATTTTCAGGTCGCCGGTAAATGGGCCTATGACGGCAAGCTCGAGGACGTCTCGAGCATCATAGAGTCGATGAAGCCGCGGTTCTCGCCGAATACGGTCGAGACCACGCTGCTCTACAATGATAAGGCCAGGAAGAAGGCCTATTACGCATTCCCGCTCAAGCAGCAGACCATGCATATCCAATATTGGATCGATATGCTGGAGGCCGCCGGCTACAAGGAAAGCGACATTCCGAAGAGTTGGAAGGACTACTGGTCGTTCTGGTGCGACAAGGCGCAGCCCGCCCTGCGTCGCAAGACCGGCAAGCGCGATTACGCCATCGGCATGCCGATGGGCGTCGATTCCTCGGACTCGTTCTACTCCTTCCTCACCTTCATGGACGCCTACAACGTCCGGCTGGTGGATGACGACGGCAAGCTGCTTGTCGATGACCCAAAGGTGAAGCAGGGGTTGATCGGCGCGCTCACCGACTATACGGCGCCCTATCTCAAAGGCTGCACGCCGCCGTCCTCCACGAGCTGGAAGGACCCGGACAACAACGTCGCCTTCCACAACAAGACCACCATCATGACCCACAACGCGACGATTTCGATCGCCGCCAAGTGGCTCGACGACGCCAACAACGAAGCGCTGCCGGCCGACCAGCGTGCGCAGGCGAAGAAGGCCTATTACGAGCTCATCCGCACCGCCGGCTTCCCCGACAAGCCGGACGGCACCCCGATGCGCTACCGCACCGCCGTGAAGGTCGGGGTGGTCTTCGCGGAGGCCAGGAACAAGGCCGGCGCCAAGGACTTCGTGTCATTCCTGTTGCAGGAGGAGAACCTCACGCCTTATGTGGAGGGCGCGCTGGGGCGCTGGTATCCGGTGACGACGGCTGCGCAAGCCCGGCCGTTCTGGACCGAGGACCGCCACCGCAAATCGGTGCACGACCAGTATGCGAGCGGCACTGTAACGTTCGAATTCACGAAGAACTACAAGTTCACCATTCTCAATAACGAGAACGTCTGGGCCAAGGCGATGAATCGCGTGGTCAATGAGAAGGTGCCGGTCGACAAAGCCGTCGACGAGCTGATCGCCCGCATCAAGCAGGTTGCAGGCTGATCTGCTGGTCGGTCAGGCATGTCCACAGTCGCCATCACGGCAACTACGCAAGCCCCGGCTGTGCCCGCCGATCGGGCGTGGCCGGCGGCGCAGTTCTGGGGCGTGGTGCTGGTCGCGCCCTACGTGCTGGTGTTCCTGGTCTTCGTGCTCTATCCGGTCTGCTACGGCTTCTGGATCGCACGGCGGCCGGAGACCTTCGTTGCTCTGTTCGATGATCCGATCTTCGCTCGTTCGGTGGCAAACACGCTAGTGTTCCTCGGCGTCGGCATCAACCTCAAGATGGCGATCGCGCTCATGCTGTCGAACTTCTTCGTGCAGGCGCGGCGCTGGATCCAATGGCTGGCGGTCCTGTTCATCCTGCCATGGGCATTGCCGTCGATCCCGACCATCCTGTCGATCCGCTTCATGCTCAATCCCGAATGGGGCATCATCAATTCGCTGATCTTCCGTTTTACCGGCGATGACGGCCCCAACTGGCTCAATGATCCGACGCTGGCCCTGGCGCTGGCGATCCTGGTCCATATCTGGAAATCGCTGCCGTTCTGGACCCTGATCCTGATATCGGGCCGGCTCGCCATCGCGAAAGACCTCTATGAATCCGCCGCGGTCGACGGCGCCACTTCGTGGCAGATGTTTCGGTTCGTGACCTGGCCGTCCATGCGCACGCTTTATCTCACCTGCACTATCCTCTCGATGATCTGGACGTTGGGCGACTTCAACAGCGTCTACCTCCTCACCGGCGGCGGGCCAGCGGATCTCACGCACGTACTGGCAACGCTCGGCATCCGTTATCTGCGGCTCGATGAGGTCGATCTTTCTATGGCGGCCATCGTGGTGGCGCTGCCGCTGGTGCTGCCGCTCGTCTATTTCATGATGAGGCGGCTGTCGAAATGAACCCGCGCGCCATCGCGACAGAAGCCAAGCTGCTCCTGATCGGCATTCCGGTCCTTTTGTGGACGATTGTACCGGTCTATCACATGGTGCTGTTTGCCATTTCGCCGAAGGATTCCGCTTTCGCCGGCAATCTGTGGCCGGATCACCCGACGCTGAACAATTTCCTCGTGGTGTTCCAGCAGAAGCACCACTACCTCACCTATTTCTGGAGGCAGATGGGGAATTCTCTGGTGATTGCGGTCGCGACCGGCGTGATTACGCTCCTCATCGCGACCTGCGCGGCGTTCGCTATCAGCCGCCTCAAGGTCGGGGGCGGGCGGCTGGTCATGAACCTCGCGCTGTTGACCTATTTCATTCCGGCCGCGTTTCTCGCCGTGCCGATGTATCGCACCATGGGACTGTACGGGCTGCTCAACAGCCAGTGGGCGCTGATCCTCGCCATGGTGACGCTCGCCTCGCCTTACGCGATCTGGGTCTTGAAGCAGGCCTCCGACAAGCTGCCTGAAGAGCTCGACGAAGCCGCCTACATCGATGGCGCGTCCGCGCTGCAGTTGTTTCGCCTCGTATACCTGCCCCTGATGATGCCGTCACTGGTTGCGGTCGGCACCTATGCGTTGCTGCTCGCCTGGAACGAATATCTCTACGCCTTCCTTCTGCTGTCGAAGGACACCGAGGTCACGCTCGCGGTCGGCCTCGGCAATTTCCTCGCTGCCGACGACTCGCCCTGGGAGCTGTTGATGGCGACCGGGCTGATCTACGCCCTGCCCCCGGCCGCGATCTACTACGCCTTCAAGCGCTATATGGTGGGCGGATTGACCGAAGGTGCGGTAAAGAGCTGAGAGGCCGGTAATGCAGTTGCTGCGGATCGGGACGATCGGCACCATCGCCTTGAGCAACAGCGCTGCCTTTTCGAAACCACTTGCGAATCAAGACAGGTTTGAGAACTATTGTAGGTTGACATTTGTTCCCGCCAACCACATGGAGGGATGCTGGTGAATAGCAACCTGAGTTCCACGCTATCCGACTTCTCGAAGGGCCGGCGGCCTTCCGAGTCATCGAACGAGCGGCCTTCTAAACCGACCAAATTGAACCTGGCCACACGCGCGCGGTCATTGCTCGACAAGCTCCTGTCGTGGTTCCGCAAACTGGTCCGGCTCGCATTTGTCCGCTACCTGATCGCGTTTGTCATCGGTATCACCGCCACTTTGGCCTGGCAGTCCTACGGCAGGGGGGCCAGAGAGGCGGTCGCTGGGTGGTCCCCACACCTTCGCTGGTTGGCACCACCGGCAGCGCCCGTTCAGGTTTCTGCCGATCACCGCAAAGCGACGGCGGCAGCTCTCGCCGAGATGCGACGAACCGTCGACAGGCTTGCCACCGAGATTACCAATATGCAGGCGATCGAGCAGGGCCCTTCGGACAGGACTTCACCACGTCCGCCATCGCGGCCAGGGTCCCGGCGCCTCTGAGCTGCGGCGGTCGCGAACGCCACCGCTGCGCCCGCTGTCTTTGCGGGCACGAGGAGCAGTGCGCCGTTACGGCGTTTCTGTCGCGTTTGGTTGAAGTCGTGCGGGTTCATGACCAAACCGCGCTCATCCGTCAGAAGTCTTGCTTGTCCGCTTTCGGGACATCCGCCTCGTCGTTGGTATAATATTGGGCGCGGTTTTCGGCGCAGACCTGTTCAGCCATCTGAACGGGTCCCGGCACGTAAGTCAGGGTCGCGGTCCAGGGCGTTGTGAAGACGCCGTCATCTTCGATCGTCAGATGCAGCTGCAGGAACCTGCCGCGATGCTGGCTGAAGATATCGCCTTGCATCAGCCAATTCTCTTTCACGTTGCGATCGACTGCGTCTTTCACGTCGTCATAATCGCGCAGCCGATAGCGTTCCACCACATGCAGTTTGTCGGTGTAAGGCGTGCCGAACAGATCTATCATCGCATATTTGCGATCGGTCTTGACGCCGACGGTATCGATCACAAGGGTGTCTCCCTCATAGTGGCCGACGGAATCCCCATACCATGACGGCGTCACCGGCGCGCGGTGAGGCTCGTTCAGGCGCACCCGGCGCACTTCATGATTTTCATTGTAGATCATCGTGATCTTGTCGGGCTGCTGAATCATTTGCATCTGGCTGTTCTTCAAAACGAACGGTCCGGGCCGCGGCCAGCACTGGTTTGAAGCGTTCGGATAGGTAATACCGGCGAGGGAAATTTCGCCGAATTTCTTCACCACCGCTGCGGCCCAGGGCTTCAAGATCGGATTTTTGTAATCCCCGACCAGTTGGTCGTAGTTGCTGATACCAACTTTGCTCGCAGGCAATGCCGCCGAACCTGCCAAACCGGCGGGCCGCTGCTCCGGCCAGCGCGACAAGTTCGTTATCGGGCCAGGGCCCGAGGCCGGCGGTTCGAACCAAGGAAGGGCCGGATGAGCCCATACGCGCGAAAGGTCAGGAACAACTGTGCCACCGTCCGCGGTGCTCTCGGCCGGCTTTGCCGCCGAAGTCGTTTGCGCCGCGGCGGGCATTGCCGCCAGCGTCGCCGCTGCTAACAATACAAGGAATTCCCGCTGGATATGCATCGTCGACTCCCATTACTCGGTTTCGCTCACGCTGATCCGGTTGGGGCGCTTTTGATATGTTATTCGACAGGCGGGGCGCGCGCCAGTCGCTCGCTTTAGCCAATCTGAAGTGATCGGATCGTTACGAAAACGATAACAATGGACTCGTGCCGACGGAGGGATGATGTAGGGCGATCCTTGTGGTCGCCCGATTGCCGGACGCGACGAATGGGGCGACCACAAGGATCGCCCCGACAGGGGGCGGAGTGGGAGGACGCCGCTTGTGCGGCCCTCCAACGTTATGACTTGGTCGATGCTCCAATCGCTTCGGATTGGCTCAAGCGATCGACTACCGTAGTTTCGATGAAACCTTCCGCGCACCAGCGCGGCACCGGCTGATGGCCGCACACTGGTCCGTCTCTGGGGGCGAAGTCGGAGGATTGGAAGTGGCTGGACGCATATTGCTGACAATGGCTTGTGGTCCCTATGACCGGATGGAAGCTCTGGCACAGGGGTTTGTGCAGCCGGAGGGGATAGACCTTCGCTACCTCGCAATACAGTCGCCCCCGGAAATCTTCGCCCGCATGATCAAGACGCAGTCCTTCGATATCGCCGAGATGTCCCTGGCGCATTATTCGATCATGCGCACGCGCGGGACATTTCCCTTCGTCGCAATGCCGGTCTTCCCGTCGCGCCTGTTTCGGCACGGATACATTTTCGTCAACAGAAATTCGAGTATCGTCGAGCCGCGTGACCTGGAAGGAAAGCGCGTCGGGGTCCAGGAATACCGGCAGACCGCCGGCGTCTGGATTCGCGGCATTCTGCAACATGAGTACGGGGTCGATTTGCACCGCATCACCTGGGTGGAGGGGGGCGTCAACGAACCACGTCCGGCGGACCATGAAATGGATCTGCGCCCCGTTGGTGAGCTGAAGCTGGAAATGATTGGCCCGGGCCGGGTGCTGAGCGAAATGCTCGAATCCGGCGAGATCGGGGCCTATTTCGGCGCCCGGCGTCCGGCCGCGTTCGATACGGGCCGCAACGTTGCTCGCCTCTTTCCGGATTACCGCGCGAGAGAGAAGGATTTCTATCGCCGCACCGGCTTCCACCCGATCATGCATACGCTGGTCATTCGCGAGGACCTTTACGAAGAGCACCCCTGGGTTGCCGAGAGCCTTTACAAGGCGTGCCGGGAGTCGAAAGCTTGGGCCCTGAAACAAATGCGTTTCTCAGGCGCCCAGCGCAGCATGCTTCCCTGGCTGTTCGACGAGATTGCCGAAATGGATGAACTCATGGGGCGCGATCCCTGGCCGTACGGACTGGAAACCAATCGGAAGATGCTTGAGGCCTTCCAGGGCTATCTGGTGGAACAACGCTTCCTGGAAGCAGCAAAGCCGATCGATGAGCTCTTCACGCCCATTGTCGATTGGAGGGAATGAGCATGGCAATGGCTACAGCATCGACGAGGGCCGCCGGCTTCACATGGCCCAATAATGACCTTTCACGCGCGCCCTACCGCGTCTACACCGATCCGGACCTTTATGCGCTGGAGCGGGAGCGCATCTTCCAGGGGCCGACATGGAATTTCCTCGCACTGGAATGCGAGCTCCCCAATCCGGGTGACTACAAGGCGACCTATGTGGGTGATGCCCCTGTGATCGTGGCGCGGGCCCGGGACGGATCGATCAGCGCCATGGTGAACCGCTGTGCGCACAAGGGTGCGCTCGTCTGCTACAAACGGCGCGGCAATGTGCGCGAATTCATCTGCGTCTATCACAATTGGACGTATGACCTCGCTGGCAATCTCACCGGCGTCGCATTCAAAAGAGGGGTCGCAGGCAAGGGTGGGCTTGCGGCCGATTTCCAGCCGGAGCGGCACGGACTCGAAAAGCTGCGCGTCGAGACCTGTCGCGGGTTGATTTTTGGCACATTCTCAGACGATACCCCGCCGTTTGTGGCCTACATCGGCGCCGAACTCGCGGCAAATATCGACCGCGTATTTCCCAAGCCCCTCAAGGTTCTGGGCTACCACAGCCAGATCCTGCCTAACAACTGGAAGCTCTACGCGGAGAACAACAAGGATTCCTATCACGCGAGCCTATTGCACGTGTTCCACAACACGTTCGGCGTCGTGCGGCCCAACATGGGCGGCGGCGTGAAGATTTCCAACAGCGGCTGGCATCATCTCAGCTACACGCAGCGCGTATCGCTCGGCGATGATGAAGTCGCCCGCGAGAAGGTGCGCTCCCTGCAGGAGCAGTACCGGCTGAAGGACCCGCGCATGATGGAACACCGGCTCGAGCTGGGGGACAACATCACCAACGCCATCCAGACAGTGTTTCCGTCACTCGTCGTGCAGCAGATCCTCAATGCGCTCGCGGTCCGCCAGATCCAGCCCAAGGGCGTCGACCGGACCGAGCTTGTGTGGACCGTGCTCGGCTTCGAGGACGATGACGAAGCCATGAAAGAGCTGCGGCTGAAGGTCAACAATCTGGTCGGTCCCGCAGGCCTTATCTCGATGGAGGATGGCTGCGTCGGCGGCTGGGTGCAGCGCGCCGCGAAGGCCAATCCCGACGCCACGACGGTGATGCCAATGGGCGGACGCAATGTGGAAGCGAGCGAGGGATCGCGCATCACGGAGGCGGCCGTTCGCGGATTCTGGAAGGGCTGGCGCGAATGCATGGGATTCTGAACGGGAAAATGCAGACATGACGATCGACTCCGCAGCGCTCGACCATGACTTGGCGTTGCGCCTGCGCGTGGAGGATTTCTACGCCGAATACTCGCACACGATCGACGATGACCGGTTGGAAGATTGGCCCGGCCTGTTTACGGAAAATGGCACCTATCGCGTCACGACGCGCGAGAACTTCGATTCAGGGCTGCCGCTGGCCCTGATCTATTGCGACGGGCGCGGCATGATGGAGGATCGCATTTCGGCGCTGCGCACGGCCAATATCTACGAACCGCACGTTTATTGCCATCTTACCAGCGCCTTACGCGTGCTTGGCGCGTCGGGCGGCGAAATTCGCGCGCGCGCCAACTTCACCGTCCTGCGTACCATGCCGGAAGGCGACACGACGATCTTCGCCTGTGGGCGCTATTTTGATCGGCTGATCGAGGAAGATGGCCGACTGAAGCTCCGCGAGCGCCTCGCCGTATTGGATTCGCGGCAGGTGGACACGCTGTTGGTTGTTCCGATCTAGCTGTGAAGGGGGCTCGTTGTGGCAATCGACGGTGACGCCGCGGAACAGGTTCTGGCTCACATCGACCGCGATGAGCTGGCCCGGCTCGGCTGCGACCTGACGAGCATTCCGAGCCCGACCGGCCACGAGAAGGCGATCGCCGAATTCATCCTGGGATGGTTCGGGCGCAACGGGTTGAAGGCGGTTCGCCAGGACGTGGAGATCGATCGCCCGAACGCGGTCGGCATCCTCAAAGGCGATGGCACCGGGTACAGCCTTGCCTTCAACGGCCATACCGACACGAGCTTCACTGGGACGCGCGACGATCTCCGCATGGCGGCGAACCTTGAGCCTGACGACGAACTCCGCGGACGCATTGTCGGCGACAAGGTGCAGGGCCTTGGCATATCCAACATGAAAGGCGGCCTCGCGTCCTTCATGGTGGCCGGCAAGGCCCTGAAGCGCAGCGGCGTCAAGCTCAAGGGCGATGTGATCCTCGCGGCTGTGGTCGGTGAGATTTCCCGCACCCCGATCGGTCCGTGGCAAGGCCAGGAATATCGCGGCGAAGGCATCGGCACGCGCCATCTCCTGTCCCACGGGATGCACACCGATTACGCGGTCGTCGCAGACGGCTCGGACCTCAACATCATCTGGACTCAGGCCGGCGTCGTGCAGATCAAGGTCACCACGTTTGGCAAGGCAGAAGCCGCCTGGGGGACCAGTCGGACCGACTTTCCGATGGAGAAGGTCAACGCGATCGTGAAGATGACCAGGATCATCGATGCAGTGGAGCGGTGGGGCGCCGCGTTCGAGCGCAAATACGTCTATCAATCGCCCACCGGCCCGGTGCTTCCGAAGGTAAATATCGGCGCTATCGAGGGCGGCGCACCCTATCGGCCGAATTATTTCCCCGGCGTATGCGCAATCTATGTCGATGTGCGCATGCCGCCGCAGGTGCGCCCCATCACGATCCAGCGCGAGCTGGAACAGGCACTCAAGGCGACGGGGCTCGACTTCGAGATGGACGTCTACAAATCGCTGCTCGGGCATGAGGGCAAGAACGTCGAGCCGCTGGTCAGGTGTGCCCAAGAGGTCCATCGCTACCTGTTCGGCGTGGACATCAAACCGGAATCGCCGGACCGCGCCAGCATATGGACCGACACCAACATCTACAACGAGTTGGGTATCCCGGCGATCAAGATAGGACCGCGCGGGCGGCGCATCAGTGCGCGCAACGAGGAGATCGACATCGACGTCATGGTCAAGGCGGCACAAATCTACGCACTGATGGCGCTCGATATCTGCACCCGTACCAGGGCGCCCGACTGAGCGGCGTCGCGGCGTGGTTGGTGGTTGGATGCCGACCGGCATGCATTGCCAGAGGTCGGCACCTTCAGGCGCGGCAGGACAATGCGGCGCGGCTTGCGTGTCGACGCAAAGCGCGTAAATTAAATCCCTGCTGCAGCCTGCTCCATTTTTCTTCCGGGAATAACGCGCTTGTCCAAGCTTTCACTGACCCTCGCTTGCGGCGACTACGAGATCGTGCGTGCACTCAGGGACCGCAAGGTTACGCCGGACGGCATCGACCTGAACGTGCTGACGGAGATGGATTCAACAACGCGACATTGGCGCTTCTTGCGAAACCACGAGTTTGATGCTGCGGAAATCTCGTGTTCGTCCTATCTGGTTGCCCGCGACCATGAATTGCCGGTTGATGCCATTCCGGTCTTTCCTCATCGCAGATTTCGCCACGGATTCATTTTCATCAACACCACCAAGGGCATCCGCGTTCCGGGCGATCTCGCTGGCCGGAGAATCGGGGTCAAACAGTTTCAGGCCACCGCCATCGTCTGGATGCGCGGCACCCTGCAACATGAATACGGGGTACCGCTGAACTCGATTGAGTGGCTTTGCGATCTCGATGAAACGATAGAATTTGTGCCGCGCGCTGATTTCAAGATCGAGCGCGTACCGGCCGATGCGTCGATCGAGCAGATGTTGGCCGACGGAGAGATCGATGCGCTGTTGCATCCTGATTTGATCCGCCCATTGATCGACAAGGATCCGCGCGTGGGCCGCCTGTTCCCCGACTATCGCCGCGAAGAACTGGCCTTCTACCAAAGGACCGGCATTTTTCCGATCATGCATGTTCTCGGCATCAAACGGCATGTCGTCGAAAAGCACCCATGGGTCGCCATCAATCTGTTCCATGCCTTCGACAAGTCCAAGGACCTCGCCATGAAGCGACTGGCAAACCCGCGGATTGTTCCGCTCGCCTTTTATCGCGAGGCCTGGGAAGAGCAGGAAAAATTCATGGGCCCTGACCCATGGGAGTACGGTCTAACCGACAAGAACCGTCATACCCTTCAGACGCTTGTGGCCTACGCTTACGAGCAAGGCCTGATCCGGCGCAAGCTCACGCTCGATGAACTGTTCCTCGACATGTTTGAGGGGCGCAAGCGGGGCGTCGAGTTCAGGATATGATTGGCAAGATCGAGAATGCAAAATTGAGATCGGTCATCAGGGCCGGCGCGCTCGAAGTTGTCCGGCGACTCGGTCCGACAGACCCGACTTGCCTCAGGATCGGGAGGAAATTCACATGGCATCTTTGCGCCCGAACACATTTCGCCACATGCCGATCAACGCACCGGCAGTCGTCATGACGTCCATCGTTTTGGCACTCCTGCTGCTTGCCGGCGCCTTTTGTTCGGGACCGCCTGCCGCCGCGCAAGCGAGCCCGCCGCGCGATGCGACCGTCACACAGGTGGCAAACGACCTCTATTTCTTTTTCGACTTCAGCGGGTCGAATTCGGTGTTCCTCGTCACCGAAGAGGGTGTCCTCGTGATCGACACGCGCACGCATCCACGCGACGGGCGCGATCTTCTCGATCGCATTCGCAAGGTGACCGACAAACCGATCAAATGGGTGATCAACAGTCATTTCCACGGCGATCATCACATGGGGAATTCCGTATTCAAGGCACTCAATGCCACCTTCGTTGCCCATGAGGAGACCGCGCGCCTCATGCAGCAGGTTCACTCGAAGGAAATGGCGCGGCGGGTCGACGGATTCAAAAGCCGAGGCTACGACCCGGACGAAGTAAAGCTCGTAGCGCCCGATGTGACCTTTGACAGCAAGATGACCATCCGTCTCGGTGGACGCGAAATTCGCTTGTTCTATCTCGGGCCTGGCCAGCAGGCGGGAGATACCTTCGTCCACTTGCCGCACGTGCGCGTGCTTTTCACGCCCGGCGCGTTCGCCAAGCACAGCATGCCGAACATGGCGTTCACGCCATCGGTAGACAACTGGATTGCGCTCCTTGATCGCATTGCTGTCATGGATGTTGATACCATCCTGCCGGCACATGGTGACCTCGCGAGGCGTGAAGATGTCAGGGAGCTGGCCGCGATGCTGGCTGACGAATACGCGACCGTGAAGGATGCCGCGAGTCGCGGCGTCGACCTCGATCAAGCAATCAAGACACTGACCTTCCCGCAGTACAAGGACTGGCGGAACTATGGTCGGCTGCATGGCGAGATCAAAGCGCTCTACGAGCTCATTCAAACCGGGAAGCGGAGCTATTTCGATTAGGTGCCCCACTCCTCAAGTGCGAGAACATAACTCTGACCTCATACGGCAGTAGCTGGCTGCAAAGACTTGTTCGGAAATGATCGACGTTTCATAAAGCGCTGGCGCGCCGTGGCGGCGGGAGGAGTGGATTTCTCGCATGCGATCGGGGCAGCCAAGCTTCGTCGAGAGAACAGGATATGACGATCATCATCACCGACGAGGATGTGAGAGGGTTGCTGCCGATGCGGGAGTGCATTGAGGCGATGCGCGTTGCCTTCGCGGATCTCGCCCGTGGCGCAGCCGTTAACCGCCCGCGCGTACGCTACCTTGCGGAACATCCCGACCCGCAACGCAAATATCTCGCCAATGTGCATGTCGGCGCCGTACCGTCCTGCGGCATAGCCTGCGTGCGGGCGGGCTCGCAGGTCATCAGGCCGCCGAGCGCTGCCAATGATCGGCGGCTCTATGAGAATCCCCGGCCATTCAATTGGGGCATCGTCATTCTCTACAACATCGAGACGGCCGAGCCGCTGGCACTCATGCACGAATTCCTCCTCTCGGGCCTGCGGGTCGGCGCCACGACGGCCATGGCGATCGATCAGATCGCGCGCGCGGACACAGCGATGCTCGGCTTGTTTGGGACCGGTAAGCAGGCGCGCTGTGCGCTGGAAGCCATCCAGCTTGTACGCCCGATCAGGCGCGTCAACGTCTACAGCCCGACCGCCGCGCATCGCGCTGCGTTCGCCCGTGACATGAGTCGCGACGGCATTGAGGTGGTCGCCGTCGAGGACCCGCGCAATGTCGTCGCCGGTGCCGATATCGTGTGCTGCGCCACGACCGCGATGCGGCCGGTGTTCGACGGCAACTCACTGGAGGAGGGGCAGGTCGTCGTGTCGATCGCCAACTCGGACGTCACCAACAAGCGCTCCGAGGTCGACCAGCAGACTTATAGGCGCGCAACCACCGTCATCATCAATGACTGGGAAAGCGTGATCGAAAACGATCAGACCGAATTACTCGACCCGATCAAGGGTGGCGTCATCAGCAGGGACCAGGTCCATGAGCTCGGCGACCTCATCCTCGGCAAGGTCCGGGTCAGCCAGCCGCCTCGTCAGGAACCAGGCCAAGGGATCATCTATTACAAGAACAATTCCGGACTCGCGATCCAGTTTGCCGCGGCGGGAAGCATCATATATCGCAAGGCTCTGGCTGAAGGCGCGAACAAGACCATTCCGACCGAATGGCTGGGCAGCGATTTGTCCGCCTACTATCAGGCCGGGTTCAGGCCGTCGCCGTGACGGAGAGTTGTTCATGAAACGTCGTCCGCTCCTGACAATGCTTGTTGCCGCAACGCTGCTTGGCGCCGCCGGGTGGCCAGCCGCCGCCGACGTAGCAGACTTCTACCGCGGCAAGCGGATCAACTTCGTCATCGGCTACGGCACCGGCGGAGGCTATGACATCTATGCGCGTCTGTTCGCGCGATTTGTCGGCGAGCACATCCCTGGCAATCCCACGGTCGTGCCGCAGAACATGCCCGGCGCCGGCAGCCGGCGCGCGGCGAACTGGCTCTACGCGGTCGCCCCCAAGGACGGCACCGCAATCGCATGTCTTGGCCAGGCGACGCCAACCGACCAGGCGCTCGGCCAGCCCGGCATTCAGTTCGACGCGCGCAAGTTCAACTGGATCGGCAATCTGGTGGTGGTCAACAACATCATGTTCGTATCGACCGCGTCCGGCGTCACGACCATCGATGACGCCAGGAAGAAAATGCTCGCCATCGGTGCCAGCGGTGCGAGTTCTCCCTCGGTACTCTATCCGCAGGTATCGAACAATCTGCTCGGCACCAAGTTCAAGATTGTGCCGGGGTATTCCAGTGGCGGCGACATCAACCTGGCGGTGGAGCGGCGCGAGCTCGATGGCCGTGGCAGCGATTCCTGGGCGTCAATGAAATCTACGCATGCTGATTGGCTGCGCGACCACAAGATCAATATCCTGTTCCAGGTCGGCCCGCGGCGCGAGCCGGATTTGCCCGATGTGCCGCTATGGAGCGACCTCGCCGAGAGCGAAGGCCAGCGCCAGGTTCTGGAAATCCTTTCCGGTGACGTCGCAGTCGGGCGACCGATTCTCGCCGCTCCGGATGTTCCAGCTGATCGCGTCAGCGCGTTGCGCAAGGCCTTCGACGAGACGATGGCTGATCCACAGTTCATCGCCGCGGCCAAGCAGGCCAACGTCTATATCAACCCGATGAGCGGCGAGGAGCTGCAGGCAGTAGTCAACCGGATCGCCGGCCCCTCGGAAGCCGTCCAGGCTATGCTGAGGCAGGCGACCGAGTTCAAAGGCGCGGAGAAAACCGGGCCGTAGCAGTCGTTAGAGGCGACTGCCGATTGCTTTAGCATTGCAGGCGCGGTCGCACGAGCCGCGCCGGTCCTATTTTCGGGGAGGAGCAAACCGTGGAGCCTTGCCACCCTGCGACAATGGCCGCGCAGGCGCTCGGATGGATCGATGAGTCGACCGGGGCGCTCATTCCTCCGGTGCATCCAGCCACCACTTTCGTTCGCGATCCCGATAACCAGTACCGCACCGGCTATTCCTACGGTCGGCCGACAAACCCGACATTCATTCATCCAGAAGCGCTGCTGAGCAGGCTGGAGGGCGGAGCCGCCTGCCTCACCTTTGCATCGGGGATGGCGGCGGCAACCGCGGTATTTCTGGCACTCAGACCTGGCGACCACATCGTCGCGCCGCAGGTCATGTATTGGGGACTGCGGAACTGGCTGAAGAATGCCGCAGCGGAACGGGGCCAGGTAGTCGATTTTGTCGACGCCAGCGCGACTGACGCGCTGGCGTCAGCGATGCAGCCCGGGCGGACGAAGCTGGTCTGGATCGAGACCCCGGCGAATCCGACCTGGGCGATTACCAACATTGCCAGCGCGGCCGAGATCGCCCGTAGCGCAGGCGCGCGCCTTGCCATCGACAGCACGGTGGCCACTCCCGTCTTGACGCGGCCGATCGAGCTCGGCGCCGACATCGTCATGCATTCGGCCACCAAATATCTGAACGGACACAGCGACGTTATGGCGGGGGCGCTGGTTGCCGCACGCCATGACGAACTGTGGGAGCGGATCGCGGCCATCCGCGCCGGCAATGGCGCGATCCTCGGCTCCTTCGAGGCCTGGCTGCTCTTGCGCGGCATGCGCACGCTGTATTTGCGCCTGGAACGCTGTTGCCGAACCGCCCAGGCGATCGCCGAGCATTTTGTCGGTCATCGCCGCATCGTGGCATCGCTCTATCCCGGATTGCCCCACCATCCGGGTCACGCCGTCGCAGCGCGCCAGATGCTTGGCGGCTTCGGCGGAATGCTCAGCATTCGCGTCGCCGGCGGCGAGAGCGCCGCGATTGCAACAGCCGCGCGGGTGAGCGTGTGGAAACGAGCGACCTCACTCGGAGGCGTTGAGAGCCTCATCGAGCACCGCGCTTCGATCGAAGGTCCCGGCTCGCCCGCGCCGCCCGACCTCCTGCGGTTGTCGGTCGGAATAGAGGACGCCGCCGATCTAATCGGAGATCTTGAGCAAGCCCTGGCGGCGGGTTGAACTATTCCGTGCGCCGTGCCGTCCAGCTGTTAGTGGCACATCATGATGCCCCGTCACAACCCAAATACAAACAGCATCGTCTGATTACGCATGTCGCGCAGTTCCGGGGTGAGGACGAGTCTTCCCTTGGAAATCTGGCTCAGCCCCGACAGAATGGCGACGTATTGCCTCCCGCCGGTTTCGAACGTCATCGGCGGGGCATTAAAGCCGCTCCCGACATTGATCCTCCACAGCGGCTCAAGGCTCTCGTCATCGTAAGCCACGAACGATCCGTCGCCGAAGCCGGTGAAAACAAGGCCGCCGGCTGTCGTCAGGACGGCGCTGAAATTCGGGTAGGGCACGACCACCCTGTTCTTGACCTCGCCGGTAAACGGATCGGCGACGGTGATGTCGGACTCGGTGCGCGCGAAATACCTGATGCCGCCGCCCAACATGGAGCCTGTCGTGGGGTTCCTGAGCTGGTCCGGGGTCATGGTGACTTCGTCGCATGTCGGTCGCGACGGAATGTAGAGCAGCCTGGTTCTAGGGCTGTATGAGGCCGACCAGTAGTTGTTGCCGCCCTCATGCGAAGGGCACAGCTTCTTGGTGCGGTCTGTCAATGTCTGATTTTGCACGCCTGAATAGATCTGGATGTCCTTCGTGGGATCGTAATCGACCGGCAGGCCGGTCTTCTGATCGATGCCCTTGGTCCAGTTGATCTCCTTCATATAAGGTTTGGCCAGCAGGGGCTGCCCGTTGGTACGTTCGAAGGCGTAGAGGAAGCCGTTGCGCGCCGAGTGCGTCACCAGCTTGTGTGGCTGGCCGGCGACCTGACCATCGATCAGAATATGCGTGCCGGCCGCATCATAGTCCCACATGTCGCCCGGGACGTACTGGTGATACCAGTTCATCTTCCCGGTGTCGGGGTCCCAAGAAATCAGGCTGTTGGTGTAGAGATTGTCTCCGGGGCGATAATACGGATTGTACATCGGCACCGGGTTGCCGGTGCCCCACAGCACCTGATTGGTGGCGACGTCGTAGGAGCCCGTGACCCACATGGCGCCGCCGCCGGTCTGCCACGCGTTGTTCTTGTCTTTCCATGTCTCGGAGCCGGGTTCGCCCGGGGCTGGAACGGTGTATTTGCGCCACACCACCCTGCCGGTCGCACCGTCGAGCGCTGCGATGAAATCCCTAACGCCGCGGTCACCGCCGGCCGCCCCGATCACGATCTTATCCTTGACCGGGAGCGGGGCCGCTGTGAGCTGCAGGTCGGGCTGACCATCGCTCATGTTGGCTTCCCAGACGACCTTGCCGGTCTCTTTGTTGGAGGCGATGACGCGCGCCGGGTAATTGGCAACGCTGATCACGAGATCGCCCCACAGCGCGGCGCCGCGATTGGAGAGCGGGAGCTTCTCCTGGCCCGGGTCCATGCGCCACAAAACGCGGCCGGTATCGCCCGACCGGCCATCGATCTTGTAGAGCACGCCCCACTGGTCGACGACATAAAGGAAGCCGTCCTCGGCGAGTGGCGTCGATTCCAGATTTTCGTTAGCCGAGGTGCCGCCGAGCGCGACCGCGTAGGCGAGCTTCAGAGATTTGACCTTGTCTTTGTTGATCTTGTCGAGCGGCGAATATCGCTGCGCGTCGTAGGTGCGATGATTCATCAGCCAGTTTTGCGGCTCCTTGTCGGCGTTGCTCAGGCGATCAGCCGTAACGTCGGCGGCCGCCGCCGACCCAACCACGCCAAGCCCTAGGCCTGTCATCAGTGCCGCAAACGTCGGCGCACGTGTCTTGTGACGATTCATGATACCGCTCCTTGATCGCCCCAAATAACGCCCGCCCCCCATTTTAAAGCCAGTTGCGGGCTACTCAACGCGCTTTCATGTGCAACTAACTTTGCCCTCGCGAACCCGGCTTCGTGTCGGCGCCGCAACACTCTGCAACGTTCGATTGGGCAGCCACGATTTTGCCATCGGGTCGCCTTGATGACCCGCGGTTGTAACTTCGCGTTCGACTAGCGATCACTTCTTGCTAAAACTCCGGACGTGGCCCCGGTTCCTCACGGCTGGGGCCCCATTTTGGGAGAAGTGCGACTTTCCAGAGTTCCGCGGTGGTCTCGCGGAAGGCCGCCGGATCCTGCCCCCTACCAACCCCACCACCTATCGGCTAGGCCACGAAGCCGCTCGGCGTGGCAAGCAGTCGGTCCTCGTGGCACTTTTTTGGAAATGGCAGCTTTTCCGTCCTGATGGTATATATTCTCAAGTAATGGGTTGGTCTGACCTTAGGGTGCCCGTTCCTTGATGCACGGGGTCGCTCCCCACATGTGCGGTCAAGCAACTCGCCCATTGTTAGGCCACGGGGCCGGGGGTCGCTCCCCCGGCTTCCTTCAGGCGATCACGCCGGCGATCGTCCAATGGAATACGGTTAAGAAGTTGTGTCCTCCCAATTTTCATAGGGGACATTTCCGACCCCCGCGGATTTCCCAATATCGACGGCTGATAGGAGAAGTGCAGGCTTCCCCGGCTGCAGTCTCTATCCAGCAAGAGGCGGCCTGCCACGCACTTCTACCAGTCGTCACCAGGGCGAATCGGTGCACAGACAATCGGCCCGGCAATTTGCGGGCTATTTGAAACTCCTGAGTAACCTAAAACACAACGAAGCAAGTACTGCCTGCCCTGGCAGTCGGAGAGTATTGCACTTTGGTATTGCCCTGAAGGCCCTTGTCCGAATCACAATACTCCACAATATTCATTTTGGACGGTGAATGTGCCGTCCGTGGATGGGCATGCAGCCACCAATAGTGATGGCTGCTGGTGGTGTGCAACGATGGAGTTCTTGCATGTGTCCATACTGCCATGGAACGATGAAGTTCATCCGTATAGACGGGCGTCCAACGCTCAACAGCTATCAATGCCTCGATTGCAAAGAGATTACGACTGCAGAGGGTAAGGCTTGCACCGATTCATACTTTGAGTGGCTTATGTCCAGGCCGACATCGAAAAGAGCCGTAGCATTTTAGTGCTGTATCGGACGGGTAGCCCGGATATTATGAGCGTGCGAAGCGCCGGCTTGGCAAGTGAGAGCCGAGAGCCCGCGGAATCACTCGAAATTGAAAGCTTGCAACGACGTTTCTTGTTTTGAATTGCCGTCATTTTCCAAGTTGCCGATGCATCGACGGCAGGCATCTTCATGAACGATTTGCGGAAAAGAGCCCTATCCCTCCCTCAAAGACGCCAGGATAGTCGCATTTGCACGGAGGTATCCATTCACCTCCCCGCAAGCCCGGACAGGGAGAAGCCGCCATGCCAAATGTGATAGTCTCCCTCCCCCAAAACGCGGGAGGAAGCCTCACCCCTGGACCAGTGGGCAACCGCCTTCCTTGAGCGGACGGAAGGCTTCCGCCGCCGGGATTGTGGTGCGGAGCTTGTAGAAGTCGCCCGGGTACTTGGATTCAGCCGGTTTCTTCACTTCGAAAAGATAGAGGTCGTGGACCTTGCGGCCGTCGGGACGGATTGTACCCTTGCCGAACAGCCGGTCGTCGGTTGGCATCTCCTTCATCTTCGCGGCCACTGCCCGGCCATCGGCGTCCGATTTGAGTGCCTCCACCGCTTTGAGATAATGCAGCACGGCCGAATAGACTCCGGCCTGGACCATGGAAGGATACTTGCCGGGCCGCTCGACCTGCCAGCGCTTGGTCCAGGCACGGTTGGCATCGTTCATATCCCAATACCAGGCTTCCGTCAGGGTGAGACCCTGGGCTGTCGGCAGGCCCAGCGCCGCGACGTCGGTTACGAATACCAGAAGGCCGGCGAGACTCTGGCCGCTCTTGACAATGCCGAACTCTGACGCCTGCTTGATCGAATTGATGGTGTCGCCGCCTGCATTGGCCAGGCCGATCACCTTGGCTCGCGACGCCTGGGCCTGCAGCAGGAACGAGGAGAAGTCGTTGGTGTTAAGCGGCACGCGAACCTTGCCCAGCACCTTGCCGCCGTTGGCCTCGACCACCGCGGCAGTGTCGCGTTCCAGCGCGTATCCGAAGGCGTAGTCGGCGGTGAGGAAAAACCACGTGTCACCTCCGGTCTTGACCACCGCTTTGCCGGTGCCGTTGGCGAGCGCCCAGGTATCATAAGTCCAGTGGATCGTATTGGCGTTGCATTTCGGGCCGGTGAGGTCCGACGCCGCTGCGCCCGAAACCAGGAACAACTTGTTCTTCTGGCGCGCGAGCTCACTCACCGCAAGGGCGACGCCTGAATTCGGCACATCGACGATGACATCGACCTTGTCGACATCGAACCAGGTGCTCGCGATGTTCGAGCCGACATCGGGCTTGTTCTGATGATCGCCGCTGACGATTTCGACCTTCATGCCTTTGGCTGCCGCGCCAAAATCCTCGACCGCGAGCTTCGCTGCCGCGACCGAGCCGGCGCCGCCGATGTCTGAATACAGACTCGACATGTCGCTCATAACGCCGATCTTGACGACGCCATCGGTATATTGCGCAAATGCGGGACTGCTCGCCAAGAGCGCCGCCATCACGATCATGCTGCGCGTCATTTTCATCCTTGTCCTCCATGCCGGGCTCGCGGCCCTTTTGTTTCAATTCTTAAGGGATGTTTGCCCAAAGACATTTCTTTCTGGAGTCATGCCCGAGCTTGTCGCGGGCTTGACGTTGGATAAAGCTGGTTCAACCATAACAAGCCCTATACGCCGAGATATTCGTGGAGCTTGTCACGGTTTGTATCCAGCTCCCGTTGAGCGAAGCCCTCAGCCACACGGCCGTGTTCCATCACATAATGGCGATCTGCCACCGTCGCGGCGAAATGGAAATTCTGTTCGACCAAGACGATGGTAAACTCCTGCTCCTTGAGGGCCCGGATGGTCCGGCCGATCTGCTGGATGATCACCGGCGCCAAACCCTCGGTTGGTTCGTCAAGCAATAGCAGTCGCGCCCCGGTACGCAGGATGCGACCGATTGCCAGCATCTGCTGTTCGCCACCGGACAGTTTGGTACCCTGGCTGCGCAGCCGCTCCTTAAGGTTCGGAAATAATTCGAAAATGCGTTCCCGCGTCAGGCCCCCCAGCCGGACCATTGGCGGCAGCTCCAGGTTTTCCTCGACATTCAGGCTCGCAAAGATGCCGCGCTCTTCCGGGCAGAACGCAATGCCGGAGCGAGCGATGACGTTCGACGCAAGGCCAACAAGTTCACGGCCAGCAAATTTCACCGATCCGGTGCATGTGCCCACCATTCCCATGATGGACTTGAGTGTCGTGGTCTTGCCGGCACCGTTGCGGCCGAGCAGCGTAACGACTTCACCGGCGTTGACTTCAAAACTCACGCCGTGAAGCACATGGGACTCGCCGTACCAAGCCTGCAGATTGTTGACTGCTAGGAGCGGACTAGTCATGGCCCACTCCCATGTAGGCCTCGCGCACCTCCGGGTTGGCGGAGACATCCTGGTAATTGCCCTCGGCGAGGATGCGGCCGCGCGTCAACACGGTGATGCGGTTGGACAGGGTAGCCACCACACTCAGGTTGTGCTCAACCATCAGGACGGTGCGGTTCGTAGCGACGGCCTTAATGAGCGTCGCGATGCGGTCAATATCTTCGTGCCCCATTCCAGCGGTCGGTTCATCGAGCAGCAGCAATTCGGGATCGAGCGCCAGGGTGGTGGCGAGTTCTAGCGCCCGCTTGCGCCCATATGGCAGTTCGATCGCAGTCACGCCCGCATAGCCCGCTAAGCCAACATCGCTGATCAGAGCCATCGCGCGGTCGTTGAGATCGTTCAATATACGGTTAGATCGCCAGAAGTCGAACGAGCCGCCACGCTTGCGCTGCAGCGCAATGCGAACGTTCTCCAACACGGTGAGATGTGGAAACACCGCCGAGATCTGAAACGAGCGCACCAGCCCAAGCCGCGCCACGTCGGCCGGCGCCAGCGCCGTAATATCTTCCCCCTTGTAGACGATGCAGCCCCGTGTTGGCTTGAGAAACTTGGTCAGCAAGTTAAAGCAAGTGGTCTTGCCGGCCCCGTTCGGACCTATCAGAGCGTGAATGCTGCCGCGCGCGACACGCAGATTGACGCCGCTCACCGCCACGAAGCCGGCGAAATCCTTCGTGAGATCCTCGGTCGCGAGGATGGTCTCTGGGCTCGTCAACTCGCGTTCCATTGGCGCGGATGTTGCGGAATCGGCGCTGTTCCCGATCAGTCGTGATCAGATCAGCACAATCGGTATCATCGTGCGCACATGGTCACAAGGAGAACCCAACCGACCTCACCCAACGGTTTAAGACTGTGCAGACCTGGTCCAAGATTCGGGATCGCCGGGACAAGCCGGCGACGACACAGGCGTAATTAAAGCATCGAAATCCGCACCAAACGTCCGCCGGCCTACTCGGTTGGGACCGCCATGCTGACGAGATTGCTGGACTGGAATTCCCGGACCAAGCGCTCAAGTTCGTCCTTGTTGACATAGGTGCGTGCGACACGCACCCGGTACATCCCATCAGCGCCGCCCGGACGCGGACCATCGACAATCACGGCATCATGCGAATCCAGAAACCGACTGATGTCTGCAATGCTCGCCTGTGGCGCGAACCTCACCAGCGCAAACGAGCCGATCTCAAAGCCGCGCGTAGGGGAGGTCGATGCCGACTGCGGCTCGTAAGAGGCGTCGACGCGATCCTGCAGCAGCAATTTGGTGATGATGCCGGCCTGCAACATGATGACCACGACGGCGGCAGCGGCCGCGAATGCGAAGGCGCGCGGAGTGAACAAATCGGCAAGCCAAGATCCCAATCCGGACCGCGCCACCGGTGCACGCGCAACCTTGCGCTCCTTGTCGATCGCCTTGAACAGATTTTCCATCACCCGTGCTGATGGAACGCCGAGCGCTTCATTGAGAAGGATAGCCTCGGTCATTTCCTCGCGCACCAAGTCCAAGCGCCGGGCAAGCCCCGGGTCGGCGGCAAGCGCCGCTTCGACCTGAGCCGCCTCGGACCGATCGAGGGTGCCGGTCGCGTACCAAGGCAGTAACGCCTCGATATCATCCGCCGACATTTTCTGGTTCATTGTGTTCATGGCCAACCTCGATCAATTCCCGCCGCCTTAAGGAGTTCCGAAAGTCGCTTGCGCGCATAGAACATGCGCGTTTTCACCGTCGCCTCCGGGATGCCGACGATCTCTGCCACCTCCTCAACGGATTTCTCGTGATAGTAGACAAGATCGATAACTTCCCTATGTTCCGGCGAAAGCTCCTGCAAGCACTTCCGTAACGCCGCGCCCTTGTCCTTCTTCTGGACCGCCACCTCGGGATCGTCCGAGCTGTCCTCGATCCCTCCCGCCATCTCCTCATCCAACTCCTCCTCGGGCTTTCGCCGCATCGAGGAGAGAGCTTTGAATCGCGCGATGGCAAGTAGCCAAGTCGACACCGCGCTCCGACCCTCGAACCTGTCAGCCTGACGCCACACGTCCAGGAACACTTCGCTGATCAGATCCTCAGCCACCGCTTGGTTGCCGACGAGGCGAAGCACGAATCGGTATACGCGCACCTGATGGCGTGCGAACAAAACCTGCATCGCGAGCCGGTCGCCTTGGGCGATCCTTCCGATCAGGACTTCGTCTGAGGCAGACAGGTTCGCACTCAACGATCGACTCGTAAGGTTTGTCGCAGTGAAGATGAATTCGGTTCAAATAGCTGAGAAGGATTATCTCGGCACAAGAGTTGCCGCCGTGTGCCTTGCACAGTCGCCTCCCAATTCCATCTATCGACGGAAAATTGCCGCCGACACGCCCGCCGGAACCGCTAAAATGCCCTTAAACCCTTCGCTCGGCAAGAAAATCCGCCGTCTGTCAAGTTCCTTACAAAGTCTTGGCTAACCTTATGCCGCCACGCCTAATCTTGAATTTGTGCAGTTCCGCTTCGTCCCCGAGCATCCCCGACGCCCCTTTTACCCCCAAAGAAAGGCTTTCAAAGCCCTGTCTTGCTTAATGTTGAAAATCGGTTCCCGTGATATTTTTGCGACAGTGCCCAAGGATAATTTTCGGAAACGGCAGGCCTTGATCCCCGCTTGATGAGACCGGACTGATAACAAGAGCTGGACCTGCGCGCAATCAAGGGGTGTACGCGACCAAGCGTCAAGGCCTGCGCACTACGTCGCGCTGGATTCAAAGGCAAACGATGGCATCCACGCGGCGCTTGTATGGCGCAGCAGAACGGGCGAAGGCCTTCACTGGTCCTTACTTCGTCACAACAATGAAATCGGTGTCCCTGCCGGTCTCGTCACCGAGGCCCTGATCAGCGATGAGCAAATGGGCTCCGGGGGTCAGCAGCGGGGCAACGCGATCAACCGCTTCCTGTGACAGCTCGATACGATCAAGCGCTTCAACGGCGGCCTGGCGCAAGGCTTCCGGAGTCGGCGGCAGCGGTCGCTCGCCGCGCGTGTCGCGGGCCCTGCGCTTCTTCGCGGGTATCGGATCGGCCGCCGCCCGGTCGTAGCCGATCGAGACGGCAAGCCAGCGGACCCCGACGCTGTTGTCCGTCGGCCGGCTGGCCGTGAAAAGGTGGGTGCCGAGCGGCATCTCCCGATGCGCGATCGTGATCGGGAAATCGAACAGCGGCACAAAGCCCCTGCGGACGAAAAGCTTGCTCTCCTTACGACTCACGAACAGGGAGATCGGACCTGAGCGCTGCGCAGCGCCAGCAGGCCACGCATTCGGAATCGAAATCGGCGCGGGTGTGGACGATTCGGCGAGAGACGACGCAGCAGGCCTGTCCACGCTCGCCGCCTGCGCGACCTGCGGCGGTGAGGATGGGCCAGCTGCAAATGCCGGGAGTTCGGCACCGTCGTGCAATTTCTCCTGCGCCGGCGCACCGCCGGTCGCCACATCAGTCGAAGCTACAACCACCGCGTCGGTGATTTCCGACTTGTCGATGTTCGACATCGATTTCGGCGCGTTCAAGGTACCGGCCTCAGGTGTCTGTTCGGGCGCCTTCACGAGCCCCGCAAGGCGCGGATGATTGACCTCGTAGGGCGCCGCATCGTTGCGCGTAATGACAACGCGTGCGCCTATCCTGGTCATGCCCCACAAACGCACAGCAAATCCTTCCGGTAAGCGGATGCAGCCATGGGAGGCCGGGTAACCTGGCAATACGCCTGCGTGCAGCGCGACACCGGACCACGTAATGCGCTGCATATAGGGCATCGGAGCATTACTGTAGAGGTTGGAACGATGCCACCGCTGCTTCTGGATGACGCTAAATACGCCCATTGGGGTCGAATGTCCGGCCATGCCGCTGGAAATCGGAGACGTTGCTATCGGCGTGCCATTGTCATAGACGGTCACCCGCTGGTTGGCGATCGAAACCGCAAGCATCAGCGGCCCAGAGGGCTGCTTCGACGTCTCCGGTTTTACTAACTCGGCGGACTTGGCTGTGTGATGCCGCCTGCGCGACTGATGCCAATTCGGCGTGCGCGAATCGACACCGAAACTCCAAAACGATCCGTAGTTACTGTACGGGAAGGCGGCAGCCGGATCCGCCGATATGCCGCCTATGCATGAGAGCCCCAGCGAGGCTGCGCCGGCCCTCAGCGCAACGGCCATCAATCCGAGCCGGCCTTGGACATGTCGATTTTCCACGTTATCCGACGAACCATTCGCAGGAGGTGCAAGCCTGTCGTGCGACACCAGAAACCCCAATCGCTTTGATAACAATTCAACGATCCCCCGCAACGCCGATGCGCACTTAACGGTTCCCCGACAGAAGCGCGTGCGACCCGACATTGAGATTCGATGCATTCTATGACCCAATTATTTCAATCAATGGTTAAAGATCGAAACTTGTGAGGGCCACAGCGGCTGGGCGCATTTAAGGCACGCGAACGGCCTGACACCAAAATCGCCGGACAAGCGCCCGGACAAGGCTCAAATAAATCGTTGCGTTGCCAACAGGACACACCTGCCTGATATCTTGGGCTATCGACTTGGCACCACGCGCTTGGCGATCGGACCCCATTTGCGCACTTCGTTCGTCACGAACATCGTTACGGTCTGGGGCGACATCGGCTCGGCAACGATGGCGTCGTCGGCGAGCCGCTGCCTCAAGGCCGGCGTTGCCCACGCGGCATTGACCGCATGATTGAGCTTCTGCACGACCTCATCGGGGAGGCCGGCCGGTCCCGACAGGGCGTACCATGTGAACGCGACGAGATCGTCGAAACCTTCCTCGCGCAGCGTCGGCACATCGGGAATTTCCGCGACGCGGGCGCTCGAGGATACCGCAATCGGGACCACGGTGCCGGCGCGAACCTGCCCGGCCGCCGAGCTCCACGTCATCGAGCCGATCATCACATTACCAGCGATGAGGTCGATCATCGCCTGGGACGAGCCTTTGTGAGGAATGTGCTGGACCGCGATGCCGGCCTTCTGGGCAAAATATTCCACCATCAGGTGGCCGAGCGTGCCGACTCCCGGCGACACATAATCGATGGGGCGCCCGCTCCGCGCGAGCGCGATCAACTCCTTGAGTGAATGCACCCTAAGTGCGGGATGCACCACAAATACGTTGGGCGGCCCGCCCAGGAACGCAATGTGCGTGAAGTCGCGGATCGGATCGAACCCGGGATTGGGGCTCACCGCCGGCGCGATGGCATGATACGCGATGCTCGCGGTCACCAGCGTGTAGCCGTCCGGCTCCGCGTGGGCGGCAGCGGCCGCCCCGATCAGCCCGCCGCCGCCGGCCCGGTTATCAACGACGAGGGGCTGGTGCAGGAGCGGCGGCAGATATTCCGCCAGCAGTCTTGCAAAGGTGTCGGCTGCCCCGCCCGGCGTCGACGGCGCGATGATCCTTATGGGCCGGGTCGGCCATTCGGCTGCAGGAGCTGTCGAAGATGCGGCAAAGAGCGTCAAGGCGAGCGCGGCAAACCAACGTGTTGTCATCAGCCTCACCTCAATCGGCGTGTCAATTTAGCATGGCGCGTCTTCTCCCTCTCCCCGACATCCTGAGAAGACCCGGCCGATCGAGTTCGGACGCCATGCGGCGGCAAACCGTAGGCAGCGCAGGCTCGGCAAGCCGGAGACCTTCAACTTCCCGGGCTTCATCTTGACGCTTCGTGGCCGGCGTCGCCATCGGCTCACGCAACACTCGCTTCTAGCCGCCTGCCAAGCCTTACCTGGGTCGGACTTCCACCGACCAATCACGCCAGCTTTGCCTGGCGCCTTCCCTCAATCGGACCACATCTGCCGCGCCACCTCGATAACCCGTTTGAGCTTCTCGACGCCGCGCTCATAGCTCATGATCTTATTGGCCTTGTCGGAACTCGAAAAGCCGCACTGCGGGCTGATGGCGAGGCGCTCGAGGTCCACGTAGCGCGAGCATTCGCGGATGCGGGCGCATAGAGCCTCATCGGACTCCAGTTCCGCCGCCTTGGTAGAAACAAGACCGAGCACAATGCGCTTATGCGCCGGCACCAATTGCAGCGGCTCAAAGCTGCCGGCGCGCTCGGAATCATATTCCAGAAAGAACACATCGATGCTGACGCGCCGGAACAGACGCTCGGCAACGAGATCGTAGCCGCCGGCGGCCTGCCAGTGGCCCATGCGGTTGCCGCGACACAGATGCATCGCGATCCGCAGTTCGCCGGGCGCACTCGTCACGACGGCGTTGATGACGTCTATGTAGGTGTCGAGCAGCCGATCCCAGTCGTCGCCGCGCGCCGCGAGCGCAGCGCGGATCTTAGGATCCCCGAGCTTGGCGATCGAGGTCTCGTCAAGCTGCAAATAGCGACAACCCGCATCCGCCAGCGCCTTGAGCTCGTCCGCGTAGGCGGAAATGAGGTCGGACCAGAAATCCGTCAGATCGGGATAAACATCGCGGCTGATGCGCGCACGGCCGGCGCGGAAATGAATGTAGCAGGGCCCGGCCAGGGTAAATTTCGGCGTCGCCCTGGTTATTGATCTCAGGAAGGCGACATCCGCCGCATTCTGGGAGCCGTGGCGGCGAATGCGACCGTGCACGGTCGGAAGCCGTGCGCGTTCGCGATGGCCCGCGGCATCCGTGTACGCCCAGTCCTGCTCATCGACCACCTCCGCGCTGATCCCGGTCAATCCCGAGGTCGTGAAATTCGCCGTATAGGTATTCCGCCGGAATTCGCCGTCGGTAACTGCCGCAAAGCCGAGCTGTTCCTGTAAGCGCACGAAGTCCCTGATCGCGGCATCCTCGGCGACGCGCAGCTGTTCCCGTGCAAGCCGTGCGGCCTTGCAGGCCTCCCGCGCTTCCAGCAACTCCGGCGGCCGGAAGAAGCTTCCGATATGCTCGGCGCGAAACGGGGGATTAAACGGCGGTTGAGGCACTTGACGATCTCCCTCCCAGGCGCAAGCCTGTCGATACTGCGCACCTCGATGTCGAGCAGGCAACCACGTTTACCGATATGAGGAAAGATCGATGAAGTCGTTCGTGGTCGGGCGGGTCGGCGAACTGGCGGAGGGCGAGCGGCGCGTAATTTCCTGCGATGGCACTGAAATCGGCGTCTTCAATGTCGATGGCGAGCTGGTCGCCTGGTACAATCAATGCGCCCATCGCGGTGGGCCGGTGTGCCAGGGCCGCATCTACCATCGGGTGCGCGAGCCGGTGGACCACAACGGCGAGACCCGGATGCTGCAGCACGACCCGAAGCGCAAGAACATCGTCTGTCCGTGGCATGGCTGGGAATTCGATCTGAAGACCGGTCGCCATCCCGGTGGCGAACGCTTCGCCCTGCGCAAGGCCAAGCTCGAGATCGCCGACGGGCATGTCTATGTCGTTGTCTGATCCCCACTTCGCACACGGCAAGCACATTCAGTGCAGCACGTTTTCTCCCCTCCCCCTTGTGGGGAGGGGTCGGGGGTGGGGGTCGATGAAAAGGGCACTTCCGTGCACAAACCTCCCGACCCCCCACCCCGGCCCTCCCCCACAAGGGGGGAGGGAGCAGAGCAGCCGGACGATCCCTACGGCTGGGTCGACCGCTTCGCGGCCGAACTGCACATCGCGGCGCGCGATCTCGTGCGCAGCGGCGAAGCCGCGCGGGTGTCGGACGAGGCGGTCGCCCGGATCATGACGGCGGCGATCCGTCTCTACGTTGCGAAATCGGACGGCGAGGAGCGCACCTTTCGGCCGATCGTCCGCGACGACAACGAACCCCTGACCGCGACCGAGCTGTTGTCCGCCGTTTCCGAGCTGTTGCGCGCCCTGCGGCTCGGTCCGATGGAGCTTGCGCTATGGTATCGCCGTCGGCCCGACGAGCCGTAACCGTAGGATGGGTTGGGCGTCAGCGAAACCCATCATGGGGTGCGCCGCACTGATTGGCCGTTGATGGGTTTCGCAAGAGCTCAACCCATCCTACACTGGAACGCCTTCTCAAGGACCCGACCATGAACGCACCCACCACGTCCGTGCCGCAACTGCTCACACCGCAGCAGGCCGACGTCTACACCGACACGCGCGATCTCCTCGCCCATGCCAAGCGTGATGCGATCCGGCGCAAATACCACGACTGGCTGATCTGCGATATCGACGCGCATCACGTCGAGACGGTGTCATGGAAGGAGATCATCACCTACATCGAAGACCCGGTGGTGCGCGAGCAGGCGATCCACTTCCAGAACGAGCGGCTCAATGCGCCGCCCTACGGCCTCAACGGCGATCTCGGCCTGCGCTACCAGAGCGTCGGCGGACGCATTCCGCACCAGGACGGCCTGCGCGAGCCGGTCGCCGAGACCGACGTGCACCGCGACGTGACGCTGACGCGGCGCGCCATGGAGGCGCTCGGCATCGACTACATGGTGGTGTTTCCGACTCCGATGCTGATGCTCGGCATGCATCCGCAGCCCGAGATGGAGGTGTGGCTCGGCAATGCCTACAATCGCTGGCTCGCCGACAAGCTGCTCGCCGCCGACGACCGGATCAAATCGCTCATCTACCTGCCGTTCAACACGCCCGAGGAGGCGGAGCGCACGGTCGAGGCATTCGATGACGTGCCGGGCGTAATCGGCTATTGCATCACGTCGACACGTTACAAGCCGGTGCATCACAACCACTATATGCGGCTCTACCGGATGATCGAGGAACGCGGCAAGCCGCTCGCGTTCCACTCCGGCTATCACTGGCAGGACCCGTCGCTCGCCACCATCAACCGCTTCCTCGGCATGCACGCGCTGGGCTTTGTGTGGTCGAACCTGATCCACGCCACCAACTGGATCCTCAACGGCATTCCGGAGCGCTTCCCCAAGCTCAAGCCGATCTGGGTGGAGAGCGGGCTCGCCTGGGTGCCGTTCCTGATGCAGCGCCTCGACGACTCATACCTGATGCGTCCGTCGGAAGCCCCGCAACTGCGCCGGCTGCCGAGCGAATACATGCGCGATCACTGCTGGTACACAACGCAGCCGATGGAGACCACCAACCTCAAGGCGCTGCAGGTCACGCTGGAAATGATCAACGCCGAAACCCAGCTCCTGTTCGCATCGGACTGGCCGCATTACGACTTCGACCTGCCGGGTGAGATCATCGACCTGCCGTTCCTCTCCGAGCAGGCCAAGCGGAATATTCTGGGGCTCAATGCGGCAAGGATTTTCGGGCTAGATACGAAGGTCAGGAAGACGGTGTAGGGTCACCAAGCAGCAGCGACGAAAAGTGATGCGTAAGCCATTGATCCAACGTGGATAAAAAGGGGTATTTCGTTCTGCCAAAATGGCGTTGCGCAGATACGTATGATGATACCACTTATCGATTTCACCATCGATCTTTGTAGTGGCCTTTTATCAAATTTGTTGTCACGCGTCCGATGCGCGCACCGTGTCGAGGATCGGGAGGCATATTCACCTCATGATATGCGATTTTGGTCGCTTTGGTGGGCCCTCGCTGTGAGATTGGACTGAAACCCCAGGACCTCTATGAAAAATCCCTGCCCGAACGGGGCAGGATTCCTGCCGGGTGGGCAGGCCGGAACGTGGGGAGCCGACGAAGGCTGAATACTGGCCTGCCTTATCCTTTGCTGCCGTATCCCTGCTCTAAGGAAGCGCGTAGGAAGCGTTCGTCCATTCAACTACTTTCTCGCTTCTGCGGCGCGACCTCTTGTCGATCGGCCGGGAAAAAATCGTCCGGCAGGCTGGCTAGAATCTCAAATGCCCGTGCCAAACCCTTCCCCTTCTCGCGCAAGACGATCTCATCGCCCCGACGAAAGATTTCCACCTCCTAGCCCTTCAAGCGAAACTTTCTCGGCAATCGGACGGCTCGAAAGACCCGCGCTGTTGCCATCTTGATGCATCCTTTCGAGTTCATTCGACGTGTCACAGCTCCATCAGGCC
>Ga0209465_10000086_pt1 | contig 42547 bp, 60 predicted proteins | sample PanSoiPlot1MoBio_FD_188321 | JGI IMG/M metagenome (GOLD analysis project Ga0209465, IMG submission 188321) | Tropical forest soil microbial communities from Panama analyzed to predict greenhouse gas emissions - Panama Soil Plot 1 MoBio (SPAdes)... | ecosystem: Environmental > Terrestrial > Soil...
GCCACGCCGAAGATGGCGCCTGCAAGGTTGCTGTAGTAGGCGCCGACGGCCCAGCCTAAACAGAGAAGGTCTTGCCATCCGTCCTGAAGTTCTGGCCGCGCCATGTCGGTCTTGATGCGCCTTACAATCTCTTCGCGCTTTTCCGTGCTGGCGATGGCGAAGGGTGGCAGCTTGGCCAAGTCTGCGGCGAGATCCCCGGTCCCGACCGTGCTGCGGTACTCCGCCTTGGGCTTGGGCGGCGCGGTGCGTGTGGCAGTGTCCGCGAGGAGCGCGACACCGCTGGGCATCATCACGCTGAGGTCTGATGCGGATGCCGCCGTGCTGATTGCCACACCGACGAGGACGCCGACGCCGATCCGTCTGATGGTGCTCATGCTCACGCTCCCTGCTGTCGCGCGGCGGGATGCCGCGTGATGGCGCGGGAGTGTAGCAGGCGTCAACGGACATATCCTTGATTATAATCAGGGGCCAACCGGTTGGCTAGATGAGCTAACGGGTTGGCCTTTTCTGTGGAGGAAGCAAATGCGGCCGACGTGTCCGGTCTGCGGTTCTCTTGACGGTGAGCTAGGGACGCAGTTTGCGTATTTCTACTGTCGTCATTGTGCGCGGATTCAGTACTGGACGGCGCATCATGATCATCCGGCAGACCACGGGGAGACCTGGGAGTCGGCCATTGAGGCGTCGCCGTGGGGGCGAGCGCGGCGCCGGCTGGAAGCGCGCGGCATCAGCGGCGTCACGCCCGAGCAGGCCAGCAAGGAAGTCGATCGTGAGCACGATTCACGCTAGATTCACGATCGTATTTTTGATACGCTTTTCCTGAGCAATTTGGCGCGTGGATCCCGTTTCCCGCTCTCTTCCAATCCCCTACGCAACCCCTGATTTCCCAACGAGATATACCGCTAAGGTCTAGCAGTAGTGGTGTTTGCGGCCACGGGCCCAACGTGAACACGAATCCACTTGAACCCACTTGAACCCACAAAACCCCCTTTCCTATTCACGTTCGTGTTCACGTTCTGGCGAATCCCGTAGCAGAAATCGCAGGACGTATTGGAGCAATCTGGGGTGGCGATCAGAAACATTCAGCAAACACGTAGATTCTTGCCTGTTGAGCTTACGGGATTCGAATCCACGACTTCTCATTTTTGAATGACGGTTCATTCAGGTCAGTTGTTTTTGGGGCACATGACCGCACATCGAGTGCTAGACGGGATTTGAATCCGCGACTTCTACCCTCTGTCGATAGTCGAGGTATTAGTGCTGTCACTCGGCCGGTTCGGGCTTACTGTTCGGATTGCCGAGGCTCAGGATTTCGAGGCTCTTGCGGCCCGGTAGGCGGGCGGTGCACGGCGGGCAGTACGGCCCGCTGGCACCGACGACAAGCGCCGCCATCGAGAGCGGGCCTACCGCCAGGACGATGCCGCACTTGACGCAGGGGACGTCGGTGGAATTCGGCACAATGACCGGTAGCGGCAAGCCGGCCATTTTGCGTAGTTTCGCGCGAGCCTCATCGTCACGGGGAAAGGCGACGACGACCGATCGAGGTGTTTCGCTCATGGCTAATGCTGGGTGGGTTCGTGGCCGGGTGCCTTGGCGCGCCGCAGGGCTTGCGCGTAGCTGGCGGTCAGCTGTTGCAGGATGGCCAGCATCTCCTCATTGGGGGCGCCGCGCACTGACACGCCCAGGTTGTCGTTTAGGCGCACGACGCACAGGAGCACCTCAGAGTCGGGGTGCTGCAGCATGGCGTTGACGTGATCCTGGACGTTCTTGTTGCCGATCAGGATGTGCTCACCTTGCGGGGTGCTGACAAAGTTGTGCTTGCTCATGGGGTGCCCAGTCTAAGCGAATTACAGGTGCGCGTCGGCCCAGCCGTCGCAGTTGAGACATTCGCCATTGTGGTCCGGTTCGTATTGCGGGCAGCGACCGGAGAGGCGCACAAACTCCACCATCCAGGCGTGGCGGCGGTCTGGCTGAATTTCGTAAAACCTCGCGTACGTTTGATTCTCCAGTGAGACAGCCCAGCGACTGTCGTCCGTCTGATGCTGCCACAGGGTGAGGACGCCGATCCGCTTGGTGACGCGGATGCGGCGGCGCCAGCTGGTCATGTCTCTTTGGCGTCCTGGTTCAGCGCCGTAACGGCTTTGTCGAAGGCGGCGCGAACGAGGATCAGCATCTGCGTGCGGATCTGTGGGTCGCGGAGCATTTCGTCGGCGAGTTGTTCCGCGATCCGATCAGCGGCCCGGCTCCATGATGCGGCGACCGTTGCCGCCACTTGCCGGTCAATCAGTTCGTTCAGGTAGGTGCTCATTGCTTCTTCAGTTCTGGCGGCGGCGGCGGTAAAAGCTCTCGCGGCCCCGCTTCGTAGGTACCTTGGGCAACGCGCTTAATGATGCCGGCCTTGATCCACGTGCCGGCGGCGGCGATCAGGTTGCTTTCACTCTTGCCGAGTTCCTTGGCAGCATCCTTAACGTGGCTGCGGCCATGTGCCCGCAGGTATTCCCAAAAATCCATCTTGACGCCAGCTGCATAGCCCAGTGGGGTTTTCTTCGGACGTCTGTTCTTTCCGTTGGTCGGCAGTAGGTAGCGCCCGTTTCGCTTGATGATGTGCCCGGCTTTGACGCCGAAACTGAGGAGCGATCGGATGGACCCTTGCTCCGATTCACTCGTTTGTTTGAGCGCGGCGCCGATCTCTCTCGGGCGGCTATTCGGGTGTGCCGCCAGAACGCGATAGATTTGATCGGTCATGGATTCGTCGCGGCGGTGGTACTGGCGCTTCTGTTTCGGCTTTGCGGTGGCTTTCGGCTTCGTGTTGAACGCCGGCCAGTCGTTGCCGTTCGTTTTGGTTTCCAGCAGGACAAAGCTCGGCGCCGTCTTGGCCGAAAAGACTTCCGGGAATTCCGCGAAGAGTTTGCCTACTTCCTGTTCCAAGGCGAGGGCTCGTAGACGAATACTCGGCAGGGCATGCTGACGGAGTTCCGTTCTGGTCATGGCGCATCCTTTTCACGACGGGTCCGACGCTTCGGGTGCGACGATTCGAGCGTGGCCCGACGCTTCATGGTTGCGTAGGATACATCCGTCTCATGCACTTCTTCAACGTCATAGCCACAGGCGTGCAGGACGGCCATCAGGACCGCATAGCAGGTGACGCCCAGGCCCTTGAACTGACCCAGTGCGTGCGCGTTGGCGGCCAGATCGGCTGGGCTATGGATATCGAGCGATTGAATCGCTTTGTTGAGGTGCACAGCGGCGGCCGAGTGGGGCACCCCGAGGCGCCCTAACTCCCAGCGGCTGAAACTGCGGGCGTGTCGGCCGCTGCCAAAGGCAATCAGCGAGGCGTGCTCGTGTTTGCAAAACGTCGCCCCGAAAATCCGTTGATGATCCGAGGGGTTCAGTCCATTTTTCGTATTGGCAGCGGCCATCGGTCAGTCCTTTCGTTAGACGCCTAGCTTGCTCAAGTAGGCGCGGAGTTCCTGTGTGGTCGTGCGCGTGGTCTCTTCGTCGGCTTGCACGCGCAGGACCGCTTCTTTCAGCAGACTCAAGCCAGCCGCGACATCATCAATGATCTTGAGCGCTTCGGCGACGTGGCTGAGCGTGCCGGTAGTGGCGGGTGTCCGAGACGTGACGGGGTGCGCGGTCACGATCGTTTGTTGCCGGGCCCGATAGATCGCGTTCATCAGACTGGATTCCGTAGTCTGTAAGCCTTGGCGTTTGGCGAGAACCATCAGCCGGCGCGCTTCGGTGGTGGTGCTGGCCTTGGGATCGGCGTGCTGTTTCACAAAGGCGAGGACGGCGCCTTTTTCTTTTGGTGGTGTCGGCATGGTCGGTTCCGGTTCATCTGTGTCGGGTTGAGCGTCGTCGGCAGCGGTGGCGATCGCGGTAGTGACTGGACTGCTGACATCGGTCGCAAGCACTTCTTTGGTATCCTCATCAGGTGTGATGTCGAGCGCGAGCGAGAGCAGGGCTTTCAGTTCGCCCGTGTTCGCGAGTCCCGGCCACAGTAGTGCTTGCTTTTGTCGCACGTAGTCTTGGAGGCGCTTGAACACAGCGTGCCCGATAAACCGCAGCGGGATGATGACGCGGGTGTTCTCGGGGATTTCGTAGCGCTCTGGGTTCTCGGTCGATTCCCAGATCACAATGCGTGGATGCTCCCGGAAGCTGGCGGGAAAGTTGGTGGTGCGGCCGCCGACGATCAGCACTTTGCCGCCCTGGCTGAGAAAGCGCCGGAGCGCATCGGCTCCGGCTTGACGTGGGGTCGGTTCCATAGTGAGCAGACCTGTCATGGTTCGCATGGTTACTTCTTCTTTCGTCCGCTCTCGATCGAGGTGACGGTCGCCGGCTCTGCCGGACGGTCGAGCACGGTTTCGGCTGCCACCATCTTGCGCGCCTTGGTGGTGTGGCAATACGTGGCCATGAAAATCTCGGCGTTATGCCAGCCGCCGAGTTCCATGACGGTCTTGACATCCACGCCAGCCTCAATCATCCACGATGCGCCGGTATGACGGAACGAATGGAAGGTGACGCCCTGGCGATCACGTCCGCAGTCGATATGCGCGCGGGCGCAGACTTCGGCGAACCAGCGGATCGCGTGATTCTCGGCCGCGCCTTCATTCGTACTGATGTGATGTGACTGAAAGACGAATTCGCTGGTGTGCGGCAGCTGATCCAAATACGTCCGCATCTTGGTGGTGACCGGCGACCATTTGATCGACACCTTGGCGTCGAGCGGGACGAAATGATCCTCGCGATACTTCGCCCAGGTGAGCGCCATCAGCGATCCGAGTCGCAGCATGGTCTGGATCGCGGTGTAGGCGAGGGCGAGTCCTTCCTCGCGTCGGGTGCCGAGAATCTCGTCGCTCTCTTCAATCGCGGCGATGAAGGCGGCGAATTCGTCGCGTGTGAAAAACCGCGCTTCAAATTCCTTCCACCGCAGCCGCTTGATGTAGCGGCGCCCGGTGGCGGGGTTGCGGAGCGGATGCGCGTCCAGGTAATCCGGGACGGCCCGATTGAGCATGATCCCAAGGTTCTCGACGTCCCGATCGGCGGTGCGAGCGCTCACCGATCCGCGATCGAGATTGGGCAGGTCGTGCAGCAGCGGAATGCCGTGTACCCGCTTGTGTCGGAATTCGATGGCGCGATTGGGCGTCAGATCGCGGAGCGGCAGCGGGCCGAATTCTGCCACCAGGATCCCGATCGAGGACACGGTGGTCGCAGCGGCTTTGTTGTTCTTTGCCGCCTTGTGCGTACTGGCGACGGTCTTGAGCCACCAGTCGGCGTACTCGCCGAAGGTGATCGGCGGCTTCTCTTTGACGAGGTGCACGCCTTTGCGAATCTCCACGAGGGCATCGTGCCACATGGCTTCCGCATCACGTTTGTTGGCGGCGCGCTGGCCGGGCGTCGGCGCATCCCACAAGATTTTCGTGGACGTGCGCGGGCGTGGTTCCTTGCCGGTGGCGGGGTCTTTGTCAAAGGCCATCCACCAGTACGGGCTGTCTGGGCGCTTGAAGAGTCCCATCTGATCCCTCTCTCTCTGAAAACGTGGTTACCGGTATCGGGTGTCGGGGCCATCGCTGCCGTGGGTGGCGTCGCGCAAGGCGCGTTCGGCATCGCTGGCCTGTTGTTCTTCGTGCAGGATGGTGAGGAGAAACCGGCGGGCGCGATCGGCCCCATCCCAGGTGCCTATCGCTTCGGCCATGCGGGCAATGCGGCGGGTGTAGGCGGCGAGATCATCGGAGATGTTACTCATAGACATTCCTAGACGACGGCTGACGTGATCTTCTTCTCCCAGATCGCGCAGAGCCGGAAACACGGCGGCGATCTTTTCGATCGTGGGCTGGCTGATGCCGCTGCGCGCCTTCTCTAAGCGCACGATCGTGTCCGTGTTGAGTCCGGCTTTGGCTGCAAGCGTCCCCTGTGACCAGCGTTGGGCCACCCGCAGCGCTCGCACCGCACGACCCAGTTGGGCGGGCGAAATCGCATGTGGATTCATAGCGCTGTCCTTTCCAGCCGAATGGTAGTGTGGATGTATCCGTGAAGTCAAGACGTCGGCCGTAACCTCTCTCGGTCGGGCTGAGCGGGACACGGCGGTGCATCCGAAAATGTGCCGGATTCGTCGGTTTGACAAACCGTGATCCGGTTCGTATATTACGACGCAGACCGTCCTTGTTTCGGACAGTTCCGGTTTACCACGAGCGCGCCATACGGAGTACCAGCGCGCCATGTCGTTGTCGTCTCGGCCATCACGGATCCGTCGACCGTCCCGTACTCGACCACGCACACGAGCCCATATCGGCGTCCGGTTGCAGATGGCACGCGAAGATGCCCATCTGTCGCAGGCCGAATTGGCACGTCTGTCGGGCGTGAAGCCCGGCACCATCTGGGATATCGAGCAGGGCCGGAACAAAAATCCTTCCCATGCGATCGCGTCACGGATCGTCCGTGCGCTCAAAGGTCGCGTCTCGCCCGATTTACCGCTGAGCGAGGATGCGGTGTTCGGCGCGCCGGAGTTGCCACGTCATGCGCGACACCAGCAGTCCGTACCTGACCACGAGGGAAGCGGCAAGTTTTCTGCGGTACAGCCTGGGCGGGTTCAAAAAGGCGGTGATTCGCTACCGGATCCCGCATCTTAATCGCGGGCACCAGATGTTGTTTTTGAAAACGGATCTGATCGACATCTGGACGGCGAAACAACGGGCGGTCCCGAAAGGAGACGCCGCATGATTCGCATGGTCTACCTCGCAGGGCCGGTGCTCTCAGGCCGGACCGAACAGGAATTGCAGGACGGATTAGAAGAGGTCGTCAGCCTGCATCGAGCGCTCCATGATCTGAACGCCGTCGGCATCCGTCCGGTCTTGCCGTGGCTGGATGGACGCGTCGAGTTGGTGTCGCGATCTGATGCGGTGCTCACCTACGGCGACTGGTTCGATGCGCCGGAGGTCAGGCACGAGGTCGGCGCGGCGCTGGCGATGGGCAAACCGGTCTTTGATGACGTGCACGCCTTGGCGCAGTGGATGGCCGGACTACGGGGGGACGATGAAACGAGGGGACGTATTTCCAAGTCGCTATCTGAAGTCCGAAGATCTGGGCGGAGGCCGCCCGATCGTCACCATTAAAAAAGTGGTGGTCGAAGAGGTCGGCCAGGACCGCAAGCCGGTGATGCACTTCCAGGGGAAAAATAAAACCCTGGTGATGAACCGGCAGAAGTGGGACGCGATGCGCGACATCACGGGAACAGAGGAGTCGGACGACTGGGCCGGTCGTCAGATCATGTTGCAGCTGGGCAAGACGATGTTTAAGGGGAAGTCGGTCCCCTGTATCGACATTGTGGCGCCGGTCCGTCAGGCGCGAGCAGCTGCATCGCCGCCGCCGCCGCCACCGTTACCGCCGCCAGCGCCAGAGGAAGATCCAGGGCCTGACGACGACAGCTGGGACGACAACATCGCGGATGAGGACGAGGTGCCGTTTTGAGGTCGTATCAGGCGGTCGTCTTTGATATTGAGACGACCGCGATCCGCGATGCGGCTGACTACATCGAGCCAGCGGTCGCGCCGGCCAATTACAAGGACACCGAAAAAATTGCGGCGTGGGTGGCGGAGAAACGCGAGGAGCGCATTCGGCGCGCGGCGCTCGATCCGGATCTGGCGCGCGTGGTCTGTCTGTCGATGGAGACAGGCGGCGTACCGTTCACGCAGTCAGCACCGAACGATCAAGCGGAAGCGGATCTGATCACGGCGTTCTGGGATGTCGTGCCAGGGCGTACGCTCGTCGGGTTTGGGATCCTCACCTACGATCTGCGCGTCTTGTTTCGGCGGTCGTTGTACCTCGGGATTCGCGCGCCCCGGATTCTGATGGAGCGCTATCGGCATCCGGATGTGATTGATCTGATGGACGTCTTGTCTTACAACGGCGCGGAGTCGTATCACTCGCTGGATTTCTACGTGCGTCGGTTTGGGTTGGGCCCATTCGAGCCCGACATCAGCGGCAGTTCGGTCTCGGCATGTATCGCAGCGGGCGACTGGCAGACGGTCGAGACGCATTGCGCGATAGACGTGCGGAAGACGAAGGCGCTGGCGGAACGGATGGGCATTCTCGATCAGGAGCCACAGGCGGCGTAATGTCGGGGCCGCGACGTGCACAGGATGGATGCACGATCGGCGCTAGTAGGCATGCTGGCGTGATCGTACGCGGCGATCCGGTCCCGATGACCCTACTGAATGCGGTGCTGACGCTGGTGAATGTCGGTGTGCTGGCGATCTCGGTGAAACTGTACACAGAGATTTTCAAAAGCCACGTCATCAAACAGATTGGGCGGTAGGTATGTGGGACGTCACTATTTCGGAAGTTATCGCGCGACTGCGTGCGTTGCCGCCACCGATCATTGCCGGTGAGGCGCGCGAGCCTGCGCTCCAGTGGCGGTACAGAGAACCAGACGTCGAACGGATGGAACGGGTGGGCTATGGTCTGCCAGGAGCCAGAGTGTGTCGCGGAAGCGACGAAGGGCGAATACTGCGCGGTCCACGGGGCGGGGTTCCGTCGCGTTGACGGCTGGCAGCAGCTGTACTGCCAGTGCTGTGAACGGAAGCTGCGCGAAGGCGAGTGGTACCAGACGCGCGGAGGCCGAGTGTTTCATGTGGCGAAAAACTGCCAGCCACCAACCCCCGCGAAGCGATCGTGATTCCGTCCTGGTGTCCGACGTGCGGTGCGTTTCTGGACGAGGTGCAGCTGGACGAGGCGGTCTCGGCGCGTGCCGCCCGGTTCGTCGCCCGGTATGCGGCGCTCTACACACAGTACCGGCACGGCGCGCGTTATCTTGTGCGGCCCGTGCGCGATTTTGCGGTGGCGGAGGATCTGTGTCGGACGTGGAGCGATGAACGCTTAGAACGGCTGGCGATCTTCTTCCTCGCCACTGATCATTCCTTCGCGGCTGGGGGCAGTCGCACACTGGGGCAGCTGGCGGCGCTCGCGTCCTGGTGTGATGACAAGCTGCGAGAGGCGGGCTTGTGATGCTGAGACTGAAGGATTTCGCGGCGCGCGTGCAGGGGCTGGTCAGTCGAGCGCCGGTCAATCTGCCGCACTACACGCCGCCGGTCTGTCCGCTCTGTGATGACACCGGCTGGCGGCAGGTACAGTGTGAGGCCAAGGGGCGCATCTTTCCGGCCGTGGTGCCGTGTGAGTGTCGCGTGCGTGCGGTCGTCGGGCCGACGCTCGCGCCTGGGGAAATTACGGCGGCGCGGATTGCCGCGCTCGGAAAGGCCAGCAAATGAAAGCGAGACGCACAGCCGTCATCCCCGAGACGATCGAGCCCTGGAACAAAGAGACGTACGCGGATCTGGCACAGCGCAAGGCGTCCAAGTTTTTCTTGCTGGTGTCTGAAGCCAGCTGTCGGCAGATGGCGGAGTTAGGCACCGTCCCGCACGGCGTGCAGGCGCAGTGCGCGCATCTGCTGACGTTCATGCCGGATGGCGAAGCGGGTTGACGAGAACCAACGCGCCATTGTCCAAGCGCTCCGGCAGGTCGGCGCCCAGGTGCTGCATCTGCACACGCTCGGGCACGGCGCGCCGGATCTGCTGGTGACGTTTCAGGGCCGGCTGTTTCTCCTCGAAGTCAAAACGGCAGACGGAGAATTGACACCGGACGAATCGCAGTTTCATCTGCGGTGGCCGGTCGCGGTCGTCCGTTCGGTCGGCGATGCCTACGTGGCGATCGGGCTGGGTCGCGTGGTGGCGTAGTCCGGACGAGGTACACCGCATCGCAGCTGTCGCATTGCCGGTCCAGGATGACGTAGCGGGAGATCGCATCGTGGAAGGCGTGCACGGTGTGCAGCGTCCCGCCACAGCGTGTACAGGTGGTCATTCGAGGTTGAGGCGGCGCTGTTCGATGTACTGCGTCTGGCCGTGGCTGTTGATGATTTCCACCGGGATGCCGCGCGACACGGCACGGTCCACGAGATCGGCCGTTCCCCGGCTGGTACTCAGGTTGTCGTGGAAGGCCAGGACGAGATCGATCCCGGTATCGAGCATCGCCTGATTACGGATTGGTCCGGCGGCGATGCCGTGCACGTCCCAGTCGGCCGGGATCGCTTCCACTTGTGCGGCTTCCCAGCCAAGCCAGACGGCAATGCGCGCGGCGAGCCGATCGACGCCGCGCTGGGCTCCGTGAATGAGCGCGGTCGAACGGGGCAGCTGCCGCAGGCGGGTACGGATTGGTTCGGGATCGCGCCAGTCGCGGTCTCCGCAGATGCAGACGCGGCGGGGAACATCCATAACCAGTTTCGGATTATGCCGAAAGGGTTACGGCGTTTCAAGCGCGTCGGTTACGGGTCCGATTCCGGCTGGGGTCCGTGAATGTTAGGATACGTCCGCAATGTTGGTACGGGATCTGCGGCCCTTCAATCGAGACGACTGGATCATCGTCTGGAACGGCGGCGAGGGGTTGACGTCGATGGGATCGCAACGGCTGGGCGCGGTCTGGATCGAGCGCGATCGGTCACGGTCCGAACAGTACGCGGACGAACCACGGCGCGTGATTCCGCAGCTGCCCGATCATCTACCGGTCCTGGTGCGTGGCATCCATGACGAACGGGCAGCGGGCCCGATCCTGCCGCGTGTTACTCCGCTGGTCCAGTACGGTCTTGCACGTCGCTGGCGGTCGGGGGCGTGGTCGTGGTGGCTGCCATGGCGGATTCAATCGCTGTGATGCCGTGTCGGACGTACAGGCGCAACAAGCGAACGACAATCCGCGACAGGCCGAGCGGCTGGCCGGGCGGTTGTTCTCGGATGGCTCTGGCCTTGACGTCGGCCCATAGGTCGAGCGGGATGTGATGGATCATCCGGCCCTTCGTCAGCGCGGGATCGCGTGTCGGCGACATAAAGAAAGGCCGATCCTAGTAGATCGGCCTTCGGATGTATCAGGGGAAAAAGTACCAGTCGGCGCGTTTTAACGGACTATTTATACGGTCTCCGATCCGTAAATCCTGTTACGCGGCCGTTACATGCGCCGGGATCGCTTCAGTCGTCAGAGCGTCCGCAGAATTGGCACCATTGGCCGGCTGTGTGCGGTCGGCCGTGACTGCCCGGGCACACGTCGATCGCCGGTCGTTCTGCTGCACGTTCCCACCAGTCCGATCCGTGCGGCCCTCCGTAGACGCCGACGGGCAGTGGGTCGGGATCGTATCCCTCGCCGTACACGTCTCGTACGTCCAATGTGGCCCGGTGGATGTACCGCAGGGTATTGTCACGGTCCGGATGATCGACGCCAAAGATGATCAACTCTGACACGTTCCGCGCCAGCTTGGGGTCCTTACGCAGATCCACGTAGCAGTTGCGGAAATACCCGTACAGCGTCCCGATCCAGCGTTGCACGCGCGGGTGATTGATCGGGAGCGGTCTGTACAAGCGCCGGTACAGATCGGCTTGTGTCGCTTGCCGTGTCTCCCAGCTGTCGTCGGTCTGCCACGATCCTGTGATGATGCGGAGTGATTCCCCGGGCACATCGAGCACGGCATCAGGTGCGCTCGCGGGTGTGTTTCCGTACCGGTTGTACACCGGCTGCACAAAGTACGACGGGAATCCTGGCGCATCGAACGCGCAGCCCATGCCGCGCGTGCCGAGATGGTACGCCGCTGGCAGTTCGTAGACGGGCAGCGAGCGCAGTACGTCACGGTCGATAGTCGAAAAATCTAGCGCTGTCCACGCCGGGATCGCTTCATTGTTGGTCGTCATGGGTTACTCCTGTGCGTCGGTGTAGGCGGGACGCGGGATCTGCATTGCGTCGCAGATATTGCCGAAGGTGTACTGCGTCTCTGGATTCGTGATGTCGCGGGCCCGATGCCACGTACCGGCGTCGATGTCGCGGTAGATCGCATCGGCGGGTGCATTGGCATCAGCGGCGCGTTGCTGTTCGGCGTCGATGTAGTACGCAAAGGATCCCATCAAGCGACCCCATGCGGCGATGTAGCGGTACTCTGCGGGTTTCATAGTTGGTCTCTCCTGTCGAAGTTGAGCCCGGCACGATTGCCGGGCCCGGTCGTGTCGTCGTGCCTACTTGCTTTTGCCGGCCTTCCGGCGTCTCGCCTTGCGGGCTTTCTCCAGGCGCGCGAGCAGTTCAGCGCGCGGCGTGTGCGCGGCTGCGTGTTCGGCGAGTCGGCGGCCATGCGCGCGGCGCGCCTTGGCGGTCAGCTGGTCCCGCTGGCGGATCAAGGCGTTGACGACCTTGGGCGGGAGCACAATCCGGACGTGGCGCGTCCCGTCCACGTAGGTGATAAACGCATAGTCGCCAATCTCCGGCTGGCGCGCGGTCCGGACGATGAATGTCTGAACAAGTCCGACTAGCGGCGTCGTTTCGACGTGCGTGAACGGTTCGGTAAAGGTGGCGATACCCTCAAGGCTGCCAGACAAGCGATCAAACGGATCAATCGTCGGCGGATGGTCGGGCGGTGCGGGTGTGTCGTGTCTCATGTCTGGCGGTCTCCTGGTGCCGCCGTGCGTGGTTTACCGGGGTTGCCGGATACCGTCCGGCGCGGCAGTTCGTAACCACGATCCGGCCGACGCCACAGTAGGCGCGTCGGCGCGGTCCTAGCGGCGAACTAGTCGCGTACGATGTCGTTCGGTTCCCATTCAGGCGCGTGAACAGTCCAGGTAAACCAGTTACCGCGCGTGTCGGCCTTCAGCGGTACGGCCAGCGTGTCCCACGCGGGCGGCGTGTCCGGGTGGGCTGTGCAGTGGCGACACTGACAACCGCCGTCGATCGGGCGTGCGTACTCGGGCGGAATACGGATGTAGATCGCGCCGCGCCACACGCGGAGCACGCGCCAGCCGGCTGCGCGCATATGGATCTGGTTGGTCATGATGACGGGGATCGAGTTGGTGACGCGCATGATCTGCTCCTGGTGCATCAAAACGAAAACTGCGCGCGAGCCGGCGCGATCGGTGCCGGCACACGGGCCGGCGGCTGTGTCGGTGGCGGCGGTGGCGGCACGGGGACGGGATGCCCCGAGCCGGCGCTGTACGGTTTGCTGTCGGGATAGTGGCTCGGCGTCTCGATCGGCGCGGCGGTCTCCTCAGCGCGGTGTTTCAGCACGGCGGCGATGCGGTGCCGCACGGTGCTGATGGTGTCGACGGCGGCCGGCAGAATGTCGCGGGCCGTCACGGCGATGTAGGCGGCGTGTTCGGCAAGTTCCAGGTCGCGATCGGCGAACAGGCCGTAGGTCTCCTCGTGCGCGAGCAAGTACGCGAGTACGGACAGGCCGTGATAGGCGACGGGTTGCCCGGGCTCGAGGTGTGGGCGTGGCGGATACATCGGTGTCGTGGTCGAAGGATACATCGGCGTTCACTCCTCAGAAGGTGAAGCGGCGCGCGGGTGTGGTGGCCGGCGCGGCGGTGATGGGGACGGGCGGCGTCTGGCGCGCGAGCGGCGCGTTATACCCGACGCTGCCGGCGAACGTGTACACGGGGTCGGGGTCGGGCTTGGTGCTGATCGACGGCGGCGGTGTGGCGGTGTCGTCCTGGTCGTCCTGGTCGTCCTGGTCGGCGGCGGTGACGTCGGCGCGGTGCCCGGTCGGGCAGTCGGCGGCAAGGTGATACGTCCGGCCGTATCCGCCGTAGCGGATTTTGTCGCCCACGGCGATGGGCTGGCGGCAGCGTTTGCAGGTGCCGGCAAACTTGGCGGTGATGGTGCGAAACATTGGCGTTACTCCTCTGAACAGTCGGCGCGGTCATTCGCGGCGCTGGCGGAGTGGCCCGAAGCGCGATACCTCGGGCCCTACCGTCAGCGTCGGAGTTACGCGGCGACGAGTCGCGAGCCTTTGGCGATCACCTTCGCGGCGATTTGGTCGAGGAGATAGCGGCTGTCCTGGAAGCCGCTGGCTTGTGACGTTTCGGTCAGGCCCTGCGCGATGCCCCAAAAGCTGCGCGGCGATGCGGTGAACTTGTCGGACTGTTCGACCGCCCGATACGCTGCTTCGGCCTGTTCCACGGTCGCCCCGAGCTTGCGGAGTTCATCGGTCACGCCGTCCTGCGTCTGGGCGATTTGGTTCGCAATGAGGGAGCGCACGATGGCTTCGTCGGCGGCGGCGCTGCGCGCAGTCCAATCGTGGGCGATGCGGGCAATCTGGCGGATGGCTTCGCGGTTCAGGCCCGTGCCGACGTGCCGGCGGCGAAAGCGCTTGTCGATGACGGCGCCCCACAAGTTATGGTTGCCGCACACGTACTCGAAGAGGATCTGCTCAATCACGAGCGCCGATGCCCCAACCTCGGAGTTCCGCAGCATCAGGCCCCGATACATCTGGCCGTTGCCGCCACGGATCGAGGGGTCGTTCACGATGCTGCCGCCGTTGGTCAGGATGACGAAGCTGTCACGGTCGCCCCGATACACACCGGCCGGTTCCCCGCTCCAGGTCGGCGGCGTCGTCCACCGCTGATCCTGCTGCGTGATCATCTGGTCGACCGCGCGGTAAAACGGCGCATCCCAGACGCGGCCGTACTTGTCGGACGTCGCGGCGCGCGTGGTCAAGGTGCCGTCGTCGCCTTGGCGGATCAACAGCTGGAAGTCTGAGGCGGGCGGCGTCGTCTTCAGGCCGTGATTGAGGCAATCGGCGGCGAGATCGGCAGGGATGCGGCGGAGGTAGTCAGCGGGCGCCCCAACCGAACGGCAGAACTGCCCAAACGACCAGTGCGTGAATCCGGCCGTGGTCCCGCTGGGCGATGCGAGGATGACGCGGCTGTCGTCGGCGACGGTCCGCAGGTCCTTGGCGTTAAAGGTGAATTCCAGGCTGGCATCTTTCTCCAACTGGGCGGCGGTGATCATCTCCCCGAGGCTGGCGTAACGCTCATCCTTGGGGCGATTGGCGTACTGGCGGGCGGCGGTCGTGATCGTGGTCGTCATGGCGTTCTCCTGGTCCCCTGCGGTGTTCTCAGGGTCTGGTGCGGGCGGCGGTATTGCCGCCCGGTGTGAACCGTTCAAGCGGTTCTATCTGGCCGGCAGCGGGGCTGTCGGGCAGATACAAACGCGAGCGGCGTTACTCAAGCGTCGCGGCGGCGACGGCGGCCTTGTGCGCGCGGCGGAGTTCCGTCTGTACTTCTGTGGCGCGGTGCAAGGTGATTTGAATGTCCGCGAGTACTTCGGTCAGTGCGTCTCCGGTCATCCGGAGGTGCTGGGCGGCGACGGTGGCATCGTGCAGCCGCGCCAAAAGCTCGCGCAAGTCACGCGGTGTCGGGGCTGCTAGGGGCTGAACGGGTGCCGTGTGGGTCGGTGTGGGGCCGTGTGGGTCTCTCCGGTCCCGTGTACGCCTGTCGCTGATGCGTCGTTCTGCGCTCATGTGTTCCCTCTGATACCCAAGTGGGTCTGTCTGGAACCTTTACCGGCTGTGCTAGGTTTCGGCCGTTTCCGAAAACCGCTGTCAAGGACAATATCGTCCGATGCAATCGGAAGATCAAGCCCCGATTCAGTAATTTACGTCTCGGATCAATCCTTTGACCATAATTTGTTCGGCCGATGCCGTATGATTCCGCTGCTGCAATTGCCGGTACGTACTAGCTACTGCTGCTGCTTCGGTACTGGTTGTACCTGAGCGGCTGCGGGGCTGAGGTGGGGGCCGTTTTTATTTGCTGTTAGGGGTTGATGGATAACGCTGCTGAGTTGCTGCCAGACAAAGCCGAAACGGTGCGCGTCCCAAAACGGAGACGTAAGGTCACTGTGGTCGATCATGTGCTGGTGATGCGACTGGCTGATAACGATCCAAAACTGAGCTTTCGACAGATTGGGAAACAGCTAAACCTAGACGATCGCAGTGTTTCGAGGATTCTACGGCTGCGTGAGATTAAACCAGCTGACATACTCAAGGCGGGAGCGGGAAAAGCTGCACAAGCGTGGATACGCGCAATAGGTCCTGCGGCCGCCAAAGGTGATCACCGAGCCGCAAGAGACTTACTGTTACATACCCGCAGTATCGAACCTATCAAGGCCGATAACACACCCGGCATAACTATCGTGTTCGGCACTGGGTTACTTCCAGGCTGTGAATCCCATAACTCACGGGAATTAGTAGTAGATATTCCTAAACAATTAGAACAACGTGAATCAGAACGTGATTGAGCGCAGCCGAGCCGAGACGGGGTGGACATCGGGGCGCGAAGTCGCCCAGGGGCCCCGACGACACGTAGTTACTAACCTACAGAAAATTTTCACCTCACAGATCGCAGACAGTGCAGTCACAGCAGATGTATCTGAGTGGCTTCGGTACTGAGAGTCGCAGCAGGAACAGTGACACAGTATCAGTACAGGGTAGTTGCTGAAACACAAGCAGGGGTGTGCTGTGGATAGCCGCTACGATCAGCCCAGCGACGATTCGTGGCGCGACAGGATTACCGCTGACCATCAGCGCGTCTGTGATCATTGCGGCAAGCGCGAAGCCGATTGGTCAGACGTCGGCGAGTATCTGGTGCGGTTTCTCTGTGAGGATTGTCTCCGGCAGCTGTGGCGGGCGCAGCGCGAGCACGAGGCCACACGATGACCTACGTCCCGCCGATTTCGCCGACCAAGCCGCCGAAGGATTTTCTCGCCCCGCCGCAGAAGCATCTGCCGGGCAGTGTGACGCTGCGCCGCCGGGCGCTGCTGTCTCAGATTGAGGGGATGACCGACCCGGTGCACCGGAAAAAGCAGCAGGATTCAGATTCCCAGCTGGCGACCAAGCAGAAGGGGCCGCCGCCCCGGTCGAGAGGCTGACGGTGCCGCTCGTCAAATCCGGCAGCCGCTCGGCCATACGGGAGAACATCATCGAGATGATGAAGGCGGGGCATCCGCAGAAACAGGCCGTGGCGGCTGCGCTCGATACGGCGCGGAAGGCAAGCGGAGCGAGCGGAGCGGGCGCGAAGATTCCGAAGAAAAAGACATGAGGCGCGTCCTGACGGTCCGGGAGGCGGCTGAGTTTCTGACGGTAAGTCCGTACACCATCCGCGCGTGGATTCGGGAGCGGCGGCTGGGATACGCGAAGCTGGGCCGGTCGATCCGGATTCCGGTGGAGGAACTAGAGCGCGTCATGGTCGAAGGGTTTCGGCCGGCTGAGGGCCAATGGCCTGAGGATGTGATGCGGACGAGTAAGGATCCGCAGTAAGTGCTGATCCTTTGGGCGGTCCTGGTCGGGTGTGCGGTCGGGCTGGTGCTCCTGGTGGTGGTCTATCTCAAGCGCCCGAAGGATCTGTCTGGAAGCACGACAGCGCCTGTCCGGAAACAGCCGGGGAAGGACTAAGCGGTGCCGCTGCTGACCCTGATCGTCGTGCTGGTGATTATCGGGCTCTGTCTCTATCTGGTGGAGACCTACATCCCGATGTCGCCGCCGATCAAGGTGGTGCTGCGGGTGGTCGTCGTGCTGGTGCTGGTGGTCTGGCTCCTGAGTCTGGTCGGGATTGTCGGGCCCACGCTGCCGAGGATTCGGTAAGTCATGGCCAAAACGAGACCACGGAGCAGAAAGAAACGGCGGATCACGGCGTCAGAACGCCGGATCGTTCAGCTGCAGATAGCCATTGACCTGCTAGAAGCCGGATTGTCACGGGCGCAGCGGCGCGCCCGCGCATGGCGGGATAAGTGGGTCGAGGCGCAGCACGAGTTGGGCGTGGTGCGCGCGAGGGCGATCGCCGTGGAACCGAACAATGTCTGCTGAGAGGACACACCCTGTAAGTGCTCTCCGGGACCAGGAGAGTACTTGCATGGTCAGTGCCGCCGATTTTGAACGCTGGTTTTTGCGCGACGAAGCGATCCGCCCGCTGCCGGTACCGCTGGCTCGGGATGCCACGCCTGAGCGCCGCACCGCCCGAGCGGATCGCCGTCGCGCCACACATGATCGGCGGTGGGAACAGGCACGCGGACGGCGCTTCCGTCTCGCGGATCGGAGGCAGCTGTGATTCCGCTGGGAGCGAGACCGAATCCCTTACTCGGACAGACGGCGGCGGCGAGTGCGCCAGCGATGGCACCCGCCGGGGGCCCGGCTGGGGCCAATCCGTTGCGCCAGCTGATCCTGCAGATGCTGATGGCCAAGCTGGCCGGCGCGAAACCGAGCGGCGCGTCGGCTGCTGCTGCCGCTCCGGCACGGGCCACGGGTCGGGGCGGTGGCGGCGCGACACCGCCGGGCGGCGGGACCGGCAATCTCAATCAGCCGGGCGCGTCCGAGTCCGAGGAAGAAAAGGGCCAATCCACACGCGCGATCGCGGCGCGCGGGAAGGCCGGGCGGCCAATCCGACGGATCTAGATCCGTGGCGACCTACTACGTCGATGTCGTCAATGGGAATGATGCCTGGACGGGCAACAATCCCACGGGCGGCAGTCCCAACGGGCCGAAACAGCACATCACGGGCGCGAGCGGCGGGATTTCTCGGCTCGCGTCCGGCGATACGCTGATCATTGCCACCGGGACCTACGACGAGGCGATCACCTCAGGGACGATTCCGTCAGGCACATCCTGGTCGAATAAGACACGGCTGGCGGCGGCGACCGGCGCGAGTGTCTGGCTGGTCAAGACGGGCAGCTTCGACTACAGCCTGGATCTCCACAGCGGCGAACACTACATCGAGATCGATGGCCTGAACATCGACGGGAGCAATTCCACCTACGGGCCGTTCAAAATCGAGTCGGTGGTGGCCGGATCGGTCGATACGCATCACATCCGCTATCAGAACGCCGAAGTCAAAAGCACGCACAGCAAGCAGCATCAGGGCTGCATCATCGTCAATCCGCTGAGTAATACCGCCAGTTCAGGCTGTGAATTCATCAAGCTGAAGGTGCACAGCATCGGCCAGAACGATTTCAATCACGGTTTCTATCTCGAATCCAGTAACGTGCTCGTCGATGGCTGCGAAGTCTATGACGTGACCGGCGCCGGGATTCAGATGTACAACGGGAACAGTCAGTCGCCGAGCGGCTTTACCATCCGCAATAATCTCATTCACGATCTGGCGTCCGCGACCGTCGGTAGTAAACGGCACTGGGGGATTACGGCGTACGGCGCCAATGTCTCGACTGCCGAGATTTATAACAACGTCATCCATCACATTCCCTACGATAGTCCGGATGGCTCTTACGGCATCGGGATCCAATATTCGAGTGGCATCCATATCTCGAATAACACGCTGTACTGGTGCTCGGGGAACGGCATTCATATTCTGCCGTCGACATCCGGCGCGGTGGTGACGAATAACATCACGAATAATATCGCCGGGACCGATGTGCTCGATCAGGGCTCAGGGAATACGCTGAGCTTTAACTGCCTGAATGCGACCGATCCCAAGTTTGTCAACGCGGCGTCCCTGAATTTCAGACTCCTGGCGGCGAGTCCCTGTCTCAATGGCGGGACCACCGTCAGTGTGGTGACGACCGATATTGTCGGGACCACACGCCCGCAGTCCACACAGTACGACCAGGGCGCCTATGAGATGCCGGTGCCGGTCGTCAGTCTCCTGAGCCCGAATAGCGGCGCCGTGGGCGCGACGGTCACGATCACCGGGACGGGATTTGGCCCGACGCAGGGCGCGTCCACGGTCACCTTCTTTAACGGCAAGGTGGCGACGGCGACCGTGTGGAGTGACACGTCGATCACGGTCACGGTCCCGACCGGCGCGACGACGGGCGTGGTGACCGTCACCTGTACCGGCTACGTCAGTAACGGCGTGACGTTTACGGTGACCGGATCGGCGCCGGGGATCACGCTGCTGGCGCACACGATGGCGGGCTCGGGCGATACCTTCAGCGTGACGACGACGGGCATCAATACGGTCGGCGCCGATCTGATTGTCGTCCAGTTGTCGGATCTCCCGCTCGGGGGCGATTTCTGTACGCTGACCGACTCGCAAAGTAACACCTGGACGGCGCTGACGGCGTATACGCAGGCGACGGCGGCGAATTCCCGCTGTCGGCTGTACTACAAGCTGGTGCCGGCGACCTCGGCCAGCCACACCTTCAACGCGACGAGTGTGAACGCGCACTATCCGACGCTCTCGATTCTGGCGTTCAAGGGGGTCGCGAGTTACGACCAGCAAGTCGGCGCGGCGCTCCTCAGTGTGTTGTCGCTGCAGCCGGGGAGTCTGACACCCTCAGCCGCGAATGCGCTGCTCGTGTGCGGGCTGACGATGTACGGCACCTCGTCCACGATGACGGTGGATTCCGGGTTCACCATCACCGATCAGCTGCCGTGGGCGACCCCGCGCATGCCGGCGGCCTCAGCCTATCTGGTCGAGGGGACGGCGGCGGCGGTCAATCCGACGTGGGCGGGGCTCTCGGCGGCGGATCATCTGGCGTCGGCGATGGCGTCGTTTCTGCCGGGGCCGTCCTTAGCCAGCTTGACGCCGAACATTGGCGTCATCGGCACAGCGGTCACGATTACCGGGGTGAATTTCGGTGCGACCCAAGGCGCGTCGACTGTCAAGTTCAACGGCGTCACCGCGACGCCGACATCCTGGGCGGATACCTCGATCAGTGTGCCGGTGCCGGCGACGGCGACGACGGGGAACGTGGTCGTTACCGTGGGTGGAGTCGCGAGTAACGGGCTGAGTTTCACCGTCATTCTCGCGCCGTCGCTCTCGTCCTTGACGCCGAATGCGGGACTGGTCGGGACCTCGGTGGTGATTGCCGGCAGTAATTTCGGCGCGACACAAGGCGCATCCACGGTGACCTTTAACGGCGTGACGGCGACGCCGACGAGTTGGGCGACGGGTTCCATTACGGTCCCGGTCCCGGCTGGCGCGACGACCGGACCGGTCATCGTCACGGTGGGCGGGGTTGCCAGTAACAGCCTGACGTTTACGGTGACGGTCTCGCCGGTCTTGACGTCTCTGACGCCGGATACGGCGCCGGTGACGGCGACGGTCGTGATTGCGGGCGCGAATTTCGGCAGCAGCCAGGGCGGATCGACGGTGCTCTTTAACGGCGTGAGTGCGAGCGTGACGGCGTGGAGTAATACGTCGATCACCGCGATCGTGCCGTCGACCACGACGGGCAATGTGATTGTCACGGTGGCGGGCAACGCGAGTAATTTTCTGCTCTTTACCGTCGTGCCGGCGCCGGCCATTGTCAGTTTGACGCCGCCGTCAGCGGTCGTCGGGACGACGATCACGATTACCGGGACGACCTTCGGGGCGCTGCAGGGGGGCAGTTACGTCACCTTCGCGGGCGTGCTGGCGCCGCCGACGACGTGGAGTGCGACGTCGATCACCGCGCGCGTGCCGGCCGGCGCGTCGACGGGGAATGTCGTCGTCACGGTGGCGGGGGTGGCCAGTAACGGCGTGACCTTCACCTTGATCCCGTCGAACACGATCAACTTTGAATTTCCGCCGTTGGTCTCCTCAGGCAAAGGTGGCGATTCGGTCTTTCTGATGGGCGTCAGCGTCGATCTGATTCCCGCCTATACCCCGCATGCGCGCAGTTTTGTCCTGCGGGCAGTCGACGCGCAGGCGATCGGCGTGCCGCCGGGCGGGTACGAGCACACGAGCGAATCCGCCAATGGCGATTGGACCTATTCCCCGTTGAGGCGAGGCTGATGCCGATCACCTTGCTGTCGCATGCGGGTGCGGTCTCGACGGACACCAACAATGTCACCAGCGGGGCGATCAATACGACCGGGGCGAGTCTTCTGGTGCTGGTCAGCGGGGAGTATCCGGGGACCGGGGCGGCGACCGTCTCCGATTCGGCGAGTAATAGCTGGACGGCGCTGACGACGTATACGGACTCCGCGAATATCCGCGTGATTCTCTGGTACAAGCTGGCGCCGACGACCAGTGCGTCGCATACCTTTACCGTGACGAGCGGGGCCAATCCGCACTATCCGTCCGTCGTGGTGGGTGCGTTTGCGGGCGTGGCGTCCTATGCGTCGCAGGTCTCGGGCAACTTTGGCACCGTGGCGTCGATCCAGCCGGGGAGTCTGACCCCTTCAGCGGCCAATGCGCTCCTGGTGACGGCGCTCGGGCTGGGCGCGACGGCGCTGACGCCGACGATTGATAGTGGCTTCACGATTACCGATACGCTGCTGCACACCTCAAACGCGGTGGGTCATAACCTCGCGTATCTGGTGCAGACGACAGCGGCAGCCGTTAATCCCCTGTGGTCCTATGCGCCGGGCGATTACTCCGCCGTCACGATGGCGGTGTTTCTCGCGGCGGCGCCCAACCTCGTCAGCCTCACACCGAATACCGGTGCGGTCGGATCCTCGACCGTCATTGCAGGAACAAATTTCGGCGCGAGTCAGGGGACATCGACGGTCACCTTGAACGGTGTGGCGGCGACCGTCACGGCGTGGGGAGACACGTCCATCACGATCACGGTGCCGTCGACCACGACCGGTGCCGTTCAGGTCAACGTGCTCGGGATGGCGAGTAATACGCTGACCTTTACGGTCAGCGGCGGGGCGGGAACGATCAACTTTGAATTTCCGCCGTGGCGGTGGGCGCGCTCGGGCACCTCGGTCACGATTGTCGGGGTGTCGACGGCGTTGATTCCCAACTACACGACCCATCAGCGGTGGTTTGTGCTCAACAAGGCGGATGCCGCAGCGGTGGGGGTCATGCCGGGCGGGTACGAGCACATTGGCGAAGCGGCCAATGGCGACTGGATTTACGCGCCGATGTGGCGCGCCTAGACGATCGGTGAATCACGCACGCGCGGAGAGGGCGCGTGGCCGTTTGTTGTTGGTGTGAGGGGGAACTGGTCCGCGATCGGGCGCTGGACGGACCGGCGAAGGAAGCCCGGTACGTCTGTCAGCGGCCGGAGTGTCGGACGCGACAGTTGACGTTTGCGGTCCAAGGCGAGCGCCCGAATCGCGACGGCAAGCGGGTCAAGGGATATTTGTACCTGCCGTCTCCTCGGCAGGTGGAATTCCACGAACAGGGCGCGCTGCATGTGCTGTTTGGTGGCGCCGCTGGTCCCGGCAAGTCGTACGCCTTGCGCTGGGACGCCTACCAGCGGTGTCTGAGAAACCCCAACTACGAAGCGCTCCTGTTACGCCGGACGTTTCCGGAACTGCAGAAAACCCACATGCGGCGCGCGGCCAGAGAAGCGCCCTGGTTCGGCGCGAGCTTTCTGGCTTCAGAACACGTCGTCAAGTTCCATAACGGGAGTCTCCTGGAATTTGGTCACTGCGACACCGATGCGTCGGTCAGTAAGTACCTGTCATCTGAATACGATTGGATTGGCTTTGATGAACTGGTGACGTTTGAGCCCGACATCGCGTTTGAAATCATGTCGCGCGCACGGACCAGTACGCCGAACCGGTCCGCGATTATCAAGGCGGGGAGTAACCCCGGCGGAGTCGGTGCGTTGTGGGTGCGTGACTTTTTCATCACGCAGACGCCGGACCTGGATCGGTATCCCCGGTACGACGCGTCGCAGTGGGCGTTTGTGCCGGCGAAGCTGGACGATAACCCGTACCTCGATCCTCGGTACGAGACCGGGACGCTGGCCAATCTGACCGAAGCCCGGTACCAGCAGCTGCGGCATGGGGACTGGTACGTCTTTGACGGCCAATTTTTTTCGAGCTTCAGCGAAACCAAGCATGTCGTGTCGATTGCGCCCGATCCGAAAGCGCTGTGGTTTTGCTCGCTGGATTGGGGCTTTGCCGCGCCGGGCTGTTGTCTCTGGTGGGTCTGTCTGCCGGACGGGCATTTCCTGGTCGTGGATGAACTGAAGTTTCGGGAAACGACCGTCAAAGACGTGGCCCGACTGATTCTGGCGAAGTGTCGCGACTGGGGACTCAAGCGCTGTCCGCAGGTGTGGGCGGATCCGGCGATGTGGCAGCGGATGGGACAGGTGGGGGAGTCGATCGCCGAAACCTTCCAGCGGTACCGGGTGCCGGTCACGTCAGCCAACAATGACCGGCTGAATGGCTGGCAGCGCGTGCAGGAAATGCTGCGGCCGGCTATTGACGGGATGCCGTGGCTCCTGGTGCATCCGCGCTGTCGCTATCTCATTCGGACGATTCCCGCAGCGGTGCGGAGTGAAACCGAACCGGAAGATGTCGATACGCACGGGGACGATCACGCGATCGATGCGCTGAGGTATGGCGCGATGAGTCGACGGAGGTTTCTCGATCGGACGCCGCCGCCTGTCTATCAGCCGGGGACGGTGGGCGCAATGCGCGAGTCGATGCGGACACCGACGCGGCATGTCTTGGGTGAGTCGAGTACGCGGAGGCAGGTCGCATGATCCCGTTCAGCGGGCAGCCGCAGCAGTCCGATCCGGCGACCGTGCCGGCTGAGCCTGGGCAGGATAGTTATCAGCCGGGCCAGCCGATCGCGATGACCCAGGACCAGCTGGGGATCTGGATGGGCCGGATCGAGCGGGCTCGTGCACGACGCAAGCTGGTCGAGGACGAGTGGCAGAAAAACCTGGATGCCTATCAGGGCGTGCCGCTCTCGGAGCGCCCGTCGAAGGATTGGGTCAACCCGAATACCGATTTTGCGGATGTCGAACAGAAAAAAGCGCAGTTGTTTTTTACGACGCCGGAAGTGCACTGCATCCCGAAGGAACCGATCGGGGTGCCGCTGACGAATGTCATTCTGATTAAACAGGCGGTGCTCAACGATAAATTGGGGCCCAACGGCGTTGATGCGAAGCGCCTGATCGATAAGGTGACCTTTGACGCGCTGTGCCCGGCTGGGTGGGGCGCGACGAAGATCGGCTATGAGGTCACGACGCGTCCGGTCCCGCATCCAACGCTCACCGATGAGACCGGGCAGCCGCAGTCGGTCGACGTGCCGGTGTACGAAGAATATTTCTGGGAACATTTCAGTCCAAAAAAACTCCTCATCCCGGATGATTTTTTTGATAACGAGTACGACCGGGCCCCGTGGATCGCGATGGAGTTTGCGCTGCCGTTTCTGGTGGCGCAGCGCAAGTACAAGCTGCCCGATGATTTTGCGGGTACGGCGTCGTCTGATGAGAACGTCTTTGATCAGCGGGACGGGAGCGGCCGATCCTCAGGCGATACGCGCGGCAATCAGATCGTCACGGGCGTCGAGATTTGGTACAAGGCGGCGCTGGAAGATCCGGCGTGCTGGCATCCGGAGTGGCTACGCGTGCTGGTCCTGATTGATGGGCTCTCGGACCGGCCGGCGCGCCACACCGAGGGCATCTATCAGACGCTGACGGCGGAGGGGCGCCTGACCGCTGATTCGATGATTGGCTATCCGATTCATGTCCTGACATTGCGGGACGTGACCGATAGCGCCTACATCCGGTCGGATTGTTCGATGACGCGCGATCTGGTGGATCAGCTGTCGAAATTTTTAACGCAGCAGGTGCAGCAACGGGATACCTCGATTCCGATGCGACTGGTGGACGAGGGGATTATCACGCCGGACGTGATGACGAAGATCCAGAACGGCGATTATGGGAGTTTCATCCCGATTCCGCCCGGCGGGTTGAATCCGCCGCCGGTCGTGGAGATTGCCCGTGCCCAGTATCCCCGTGAGAATTTCGAGGCGCAAAATCGCATCGAGCGCCAGCTGGCGAAAACGCTGGCCTTGGATAGTAATCAGCAGGGGGTGAATGCTGAGACGGCGCGGACGGCGACGGAACTGTCCATCGTCCAGAACAATGCGTCGGTCAGACTCAAGGCGGAACGCAACCGCGTGGTGAGTTTCTTCATTGCGGGGGTGCAGAAGTTCGATACCTTGCTGCAGCGCTTCGCGACGGATACCGACGTCGTGGAAATTGTCGGGCCAGACGGCGCCCGGCAGTGGGCGACGTGGAACAAAGAGACGATCGCGGGCCGGTACGCCTATCAAATCAAACCGGATTCCGGTGTCGACATTGACGAAGCCACCGCGCGCAAACAGGCGCTCGATACCTATAACTATCTGGGCAAAGATCCCTTGGTCAATCGCGCGTATCTACTGCAGGAACTGGCGCCTGCGCTGCATCTCGATCCGCAGCAGCTGAAGGCGCCGCCGCCCCCGCCCGCGCCGCCAGAAAAACCCAACGTGTCGTTTGCCTTTAAGGGTGAAGACATGATGAACCCGTTGGCGGTGGCGGTCATGATCCAGGGCGGGATTCAGATCACGCCACAGATGATTCAGATCGCGCAGCAGATGATTACGGCGGCGACCGGCGGAGCCCCGCCGATGGGCCCGGCGCCCGTGGGTATGCCGCAGGCGTCACCTGTCGGACCGCTGGGGCCGCCACCACCTGGACAGCCGCCGCATCCGGGGGTGATACCGAAGACGGAATTACTCGATCAGCATGCGGCGAGTCAGACGGGCCGGATGAGCGGGGCGCCGAATCTACCGCAGCGGCCGGTGCTGGCGCCGCGTGAACGGCCGGAGTCGGAGCCGCCGACGAGGGTGCAGTGATGTCTGATGAATTTCTCGAATCACTGGTAGACGATGCGGAGGCGCTGGGCCGGCCGATGCTCTCGTCGGATACGTTCCCGGTGTATGGCGACGGGATTATCCGGGGTGCGTACGCCAACCTTGACGATTATGACGACGATCCCGATCAGGATGACGGGTATGGGCCAATCTACACGGTGTGAAAAGTGCGGGCGCCTGATGCAGTTGGGGGAGTGGCCGTTTTGTCCGCATGGGGTCGGGGCCAGTAGTGTGCGTGGGGATGAGATTGACGTGGTGATCGAGAACAACGGCACGTCCGAGCCGATCCGGTTTCGCAGCCGGGAAGTGTTGCGGCGTCATCTGGCGGCGTACAAACGCGAGCCCTTTGTGCGGCATGTGCCTGTGCCGGGGTCTGATAAGTCGCCCCATACGACCGACTGGTCGAAGGGCAGTATCGACGCGCAGACCTTGGAGAATGCGCGCGTGCTCCTGAGTCGTGGCAGCCTGTCGGCAGAACAGGAACCAGAACCGGTGCCGATGACCTGGACAGTGCGGGAGTTGCCGGAAACCTTCACGGTGAAACGCGATGATTCTTAGATCAGACGGCATGGCGGCACGGCAGGTCGTGAAACAGTACGATCCGCGCTTGATCGTAATGTTGCGGGCGCTCTCCGATGTCCTGAACGAAAACGGGATCGGGCTGTTTTGTATGCGCTGTCACCGGCTCGGGATCAAGGACGGCGTACAGGGGCAGAGTACCGAATCGGAGTACGTGTTGGAGTGCGGATGTACGCGCCGAAGTTTCAAACCGTCCGGTGGTGCGAGCTTGACGCCATCTTGAGCAAGATCCAGTTTTGCGTCTGTCCGGATCCGCTGCCGTATCAGCGGCCGAGCGGGCGGGTGATGTGTTTGCGGTGCGGGTTGGATATCGAACCAGCGAAGCCGCCACCGCCGGAGCGTCCATGAGATAGCGAAGTCGTTTCGCGTGTGCTAGGCAGGCCAGCCGAATCGTCCTTGCCCTGAGGACGCTTGCACACGCGACAGCAGGGCTAACGCGTTAAAGGGCACGCGTGTCTGTGAAAAGCAGATCGCGTGCCCTTTTTTCGTGTCCCGCGTCTCGGCTGCGACAGTGCCGGGGAGAGAAGGTCAGTGTGGACGAGCAAGGCAATGCAGCGCCGGACAGTCCGGCGAGTACGCCCGCCCCATCGGCGCCGAGTGTGCCGGCTGAGGCGCCGCGTACAGACGAAAAACCCGCGCGAGTCTCAAGTTGGCGTGATGCGCTGACGAAGGCATCGCAGGATCCGGACGCGTCACCCGGATCGCCCTCGGTATCTGCTGATTCGTCGCCTGCAGCCGCGACAGTGCTGCCGACGGATGCCGATGCGACACCACCGGCCGACGGGCGGTGGATTCCTCACAGCCGGTTCAACGAGGAACTTGGGAAAAAGAAGGCCGCTGAAGCGCAGGTCAAGGATCTGCAGACGCAGCTGGAAGCGCTCGCCTGGGCGAAGGACGTGGATCGTGCCCAGATCGCGGAATCGCTGCGTTGGCACCATCAGGCGTTTACCGATCCGGGTCGCTTCCTTGATGAAGTGATCCGGACGGCACCGCCGGAGGTGCAGGAACTGGCGGCGCAACGGCTGCGCTCGGAGTACGGGCGCCGGCTCGCGCAGCCGGATCCGCGTCCGAAGCCGGATCTGGTGATGGAGTCGGGGCAAGGGCTCTATTCCGCTGACGGCATCGAGCAGTACACCGATTACCGGCTGCGTCAGCAGCAGGCGGAGTGGGTCAAGCAGCTGAAACCGCTGCAGGACCAGCTGCAGGCGGTGCAGAAGGAGCGGGAGCAGATCCAGCAGGCCCAGGCCGCGCACGCCTTCGCGCGGCAGACGATGGACAAGGTGGCGGCGTGGCCGCGCTTTCACGAGTTCAAGGACGAGATCGCGAAAGTGTACGCGGCGCAGCCGATGGGCGGCGGCACACAGAACGAGGAAATGCTGGCGCTCTACGAAGCCTATCTGACCGTCCTGCAAGAGAAGGTGTTCCCTTCGATCGATGAACAGGCCGAGGCCACCGTCGAGGCCAATTTCAGAAAAAAGGCGGTCGCGTCGTCCGAACAACCGGGCCGCGCGACGACCACGACGCCCACGAAACCGAAGTCGATGGGCGAGTCGATTCGTGCCGCGTTTGCGGCAGCAGGGGTGAAACCCTGAATCGACAGGAGTGAGATAGATGGCGGTGCCAAACATTGGGCAGATTCTCGCCAATGCGTGGACCAGTTATGTCGGGGGACAACCTGAGGATGCGATTTTCGAGGACTACTGGCTTTTTGATCAGTTCTCGAAAGGGGAAGGGTTCAAGTCCTTTGATGGCGGGACCACAATCAACGGCGCGATCGATTACGCCCTGAATACGACCGTGAGTAGCTACACCGATACCGACACCATCAGTACGACCCGGATCGACGTGTTCGATGAGTATCAGTATCCATGGAAGGAATACGCGGGCAACGTCGTGATGTCGTACTTGGAGGAAGCCAAGAATCAGGGGAGTGCTCGTAAGTTTGATCTCCTGGAAGGGAAGCTGGAAAACCTCAGGACGACACTGCAGAAAACCCTGAACGATGACATGTTTGGTGACGGAAGTGGCAACAGTTCCAAGGTCATCGGTGGGCTGGCGCTGCTGGTCTCGAATACGCCGACGATCGGCACAGTCGGCGGGATTAACCGGGCCACGTTCAGCTTCTGGCGCAATCAGCAGGCGTCAGGCGCAAATTCTGGGACCGCGTTTAACAATCTCCGGTCCGGGATGCGGTCTATCTATAACCTGTCGTCGGCCGGTGTAGGTTCAACCCATCCGTCCTTTGTCGTAACGGACCGGGCGACCTTTGAAGGGTACGAGGGGCTGCTGACGCAGAACGAGCGCTACACCGAAAAGCGCAGCGGCGATGCGGGATTTAAGAATGAGGTGTTGACGTTCAAAGATTTGACGATGGGCTATGACAAGTCGCCGAACTTGATCGCCGGCAATATGTACTTTTTGAACACGAAGTACATCAAGCTGGCGTATCAGAGGGGTTACTGGATGAAAGGGCGCCCGTCAGTCGAACCGGCGAACCAGACCGTGCAGGTCTTTACCGTGATGACGATCGCGAATCTGTACACGAGCAATCCGCGTCGGCTGGGTGTGCTGACGGGGATCAACTAATCACACCAGAGGGGGAGCCGAAACAGGCTTCCCCATTGTCGGCAGTGAGCGCACGGCGCGACTGACGCGACATAGAAAGAGTAGGTCACGATGCCTGTTTTCGATCAGCAAGCGGTCGCGATTGGACAGGATGGGTTTACGCCGACGACAACGCAGATGGCGCCGCTCGGGTCACGCGCGTACACCCGCGACGGGCGCGTCTTTCGGTACTGTCAGATGGGCGGCGTGGACGGCGTGGCGGGGTCGGTCTATCAGTCAGCGGCGCCGATCGGGGCGCATCTGGCGAATACCCCGCCGGTCCTGCCGATCGGCACGACGTCGTTTCTCTACACGCCTGGGGCGGCGGCTGGAGCGGCGAATCTGTACGCCGAGGGGTTTATGCAGGTCGATACCGCGCCAGGGAACGGCTATACGTATCGCGTCCTGGGGCACGGCGCGATCACCTCATCGGTGGCGTTCACGCTCTATCTCGATCCGACCGATCCGATTCAGGTGGCGCTCACGGCATCCAGTCGCGTCGGGTTGATTCACAATCCGTTCCGCAACGTGATTGTGACGCCGACGACGCAGACCGCGACGGTGGTGGGCGTCTGTCCGTGCGTCATTCCGACGACCCAGTACGGGTGGCTGCAGGTGTGGGGGCCGGCGTCGGTGCTGGTCAATGGCACACCGGCCATTACGGCGCCGGTCGTGAATTCGGCGACGACGATCGGCGGCGTGGACGGCTGGGTAACGGCAGCGGCAGCGGTTGGTGTGCAGCCGATCGGCCACATGATGCAGGTCGGCGTCTCGGGGAAAAACAATTTCGTGTTTCTGGAAATTAGTTAAGGGGGTCGGGGTCGGGCGGGGTGTCTCCTTCCTCGCTCGGCCCCGTGGGGGTTGGTGATGAATAAAGACTGGTCGATGACCAAACCGCTGAATCCCGGCGAGATGCCAGGGCCGGACGAGCCCGAGCCGGAACCGGATCCGAGGCCGATCCCGCCACCATCGCTGCAGGTGGCAGCGGTGCAGGCGCTAACGGTCGAGGATCTGACGAAGATCGTGGCGGCGGGCGTCAAGGCGGCGACCGAAGCGCAGGCGGATCCGCTGGCTCAGGCGATGAAAAGTGCGCTGAAGCCAGAAAACGCCTTTTATCCGGCGGTCAGTGTGTTCAATCCGCTGGGCGATCGGGATCATGCTCGGCCACCGCTCCGGTGTCTGTTCACGTTGTTTGACGGTATCCCGATCGACGGCACCACAGAGACGCGTGAAGAGATTGACTTGTTCAACCAGCTGCAGCCGGGCGATTACTCGGTGACGCGTTCAGACGGATCGCGGATGCCGTTTCTGGTGCGCGAGCATCGGAATGATCTGGGTGTGCTGCAGCGCGTCAACATCAGTTTTCCGTACCGGGACGAAGCTGATCGGCAAGGACTGATGCCGATGGTGTTCTGGTTGCGGGAAGTCGTGGCGCAGCAAGCGGTGAATCACGAGGCGACGATGACCTCAGCGTGACCCTCGCCGACATTCAGTGGGCGTCCTATCGTCGGCTGAACTATGCCGATAGTCCCCCGCCGGATGTGAGTCTGCGGATGACCCAGTGGATCAATATCTGGCATCAGCGGCTGTTGACGTTGCCAGGGGTGGACAGTCTACGTGACACCACGCTGAGCTTTTCATCTGCGATCGGTCAGACGCAGTACGCACTTCCGGACGGGTTGGCGCGCATCCGCAAAATCTATGAGGTGACGAGTCCCCGTGTGCTCCGGCAGGAGCAGTGGGCGTGGATTCGAGAGTATGACCCGCAGTTGCTGGCAGCAGGGGTGCCAGACGTGTATGCGTTTGTGTCGTACAAGGCGGTGAAAGCGCAGCCGTCTACGGCGCAGATTTGGGCGGTGAGTACCAACGGCGGTGATACGCAGCAGATTACGGTCGGGGGATTCTCAGCGGCCGGCGAGCGGCTGCCGCCGATCACGGTGTCGCTGGCGGGGACGGCGCCGGTCTTGGTCTCGTCGTCGTTTATCCGGGAGATCGATCGGGTGTTTCTCAGTGCGCCAGCGGTCGGGACCGTGGAACTGATGGATACGCCGACGGTGGCGACGGGGAAGCCGTTGCTCTATATCCTGCCGGGGAAGACGAGTACTCGCTATCAGTGGATTCAGTTGTGGCCGACGCCTGCGTCAGCGCTGACCTATTACGTCGATTGTCAGCGCAATTTGGATCCCCTGGCGTTGGCGATGGACGAGCCGTTATTGCCGCCTGAGTTCCATTGGCTGCTGGTCGAAGCCGCGTGTTTTGAGGAATGGTTACGGAAGGGTGATCCCCGAGCGGCCACCGCGAAGGCTGAAATTGATACCGGCGTGAAAGCGATGCGGCACTGGGTGTGGAGTTTGCCGGACTATCAGCCGTCGAATGCCGCGCAGGGCGATCGGCCGTCGCGGTTGGGTGGTCAGTATCCGGCGTGGTGAGCGATGGCGACGGACTATCAGCGCTTGGTGATTGCCGATCTACGCGGCGGGCGTAATGGGATCGATGCGCCGTTGTCGCTGAAGGACACCGAATGTGTCGATGCCGTGAATGTCGACTGGTATAACGCGACACTCGCGCGGCGGCGTGGCGGGTCTGATGATGTGCCGTCGGTCGGATCGTTTCCGGGCAAGGTGTCCTTTCTCGGGCGGCATGTGCCGGGCATCGATGAGGGCGCAGCGGAACTGTGGGGGATTGATGATTCCTCACCGCCGGTCGTGGCGCGGATGGTGGGCGGATCCAGCTTCGCGTCGTTTCCGACGATGGCGGATGCGATTACGGGGAATCCCTGGGACGTCACGTCTGCGACGCTCAACGGGAAATTTTTTCTGGCTTATGCGTCAGCGGTCGATCGGTTGCATGTGTGGGATCCGGTGGCGAACACGGTCCGACGGACCGGATTAACGGCACCAGCAGCGGCGCCTGGGGCCGCGAACAACGGCAGCGGTAGTTATCTGGCCGTGGCGCGCTGGTACCGAATGCGTTGGGTGGTGACCGCAAGCGGGGTGACGGTACGACGTTCGGAGCCGAGTGCGGTGGTGGCGTTTACGCCGAGCGGCACAGGGGCGTCAGTGGCGGTCACGCGTGGCTCGCCGCCGAATGAGGGGGAGACCGGTTGGGACGTGGAAGCGTCAGCGGACGGGACGGCCTTTTATCGTGTGGCGTCATTGCCCTTGATTACTTCAACCTACTTCGACAGTGCCACGGTCTCGTCGTATGCGAATAATCCCCTATCGGATGAAATTGGCGCGTACGTGCTGCAGAAGTCCTATAAGTTTTTGGCCGTTGATCAGAATCGGGTGCTTGGGTTTGGCTCCTGGAACGCGGCCGATAAGCAGACGCGGATTGAGTTTTCCTCAGTGGTGGGCAGCCGCAACGTCGGCGATGAGGAACGGGTGCCGATTGCGAACTATCTGGATCTCGATGAGAACGATAGCGGGGCGGCGACTGGACTGGTCGGGCCGGTACAGGGGTCGTTTTTCGCATTCAAGTATCGGCAGATTTGGAAACTGACGCCGACCGGCAGTGTCACGCAGCCCTATTCGCTGTTTCCGATTTCCAAAGTCGTCGGCGCCGTGTCGCATCACTCGATCAAGGTGGCGGAGGATGAGATTGGCAACCCGTCGATCTATTTTCTGAGTTCGCGCGGGCCGTACCGGCTTGGGTCGCGTGGGTTGGAATATATCGGCCGTGGTGTGGAGGACTTGACGGTCGGGCCGGTGAGCATGATCAGCGGCACGCATCCGCATGCGGTGTACCACGCGGACAAAAAACAGGTCTGGATCTGGTTTCCAACGCATGGCGGCGATTCCGATGTGTTGATTGTGTGGGATGTCCTGCGATCGGCGTGGTCCCGTTTCACCGGGGACATGGCGGCACAGCGGTGCTCGGTAATGTTTGCGACGGTACTCGGGTCGCCGATGTCGTCGCAGTTGAAACCGTATGCAGGTGGGCGGATCGCGGGCCAAGTCATCCGCTGTGACAGTCAGACGAACACGATGGATTTGACGACACCGTTTCAGGGGTACGTCGTTACGAAGCCCTATCCGTTGGGTGGACTGGGTGCGTATGCCACGGTGGGACAGGGTACCTTGACCGCGCTGGCTAATGTCGGCGCGCAGATCATGCAGACCTTGACGCGTGATTTTGGCGTGGAGTCGCGGAGCGTCACGGTGAGTTTGACGCCGGCTGGATCGGAGACGCGTGTGCAGCGGTTGGTTGATGGGGCGATGGGCAGCTGTTACGCGCTGTCGATCCAGCTGGGCGATCCCGCGCCGTCGAGTTACGCCTGGATCCTCGATGCGCTGACGCTGCAGTACCGCAAGGACCAGGATGTCGCATGAAGTTAACGCAGGATTTCCGGGCGGAACTGACGGGCCCCTGGGAGACGGCGCGTGGCTATCTGGTCGAACAGTTTGATCACTTGATTGCGCAGGCGAACGGCGGATTCGAGGAGATTCGCGCGATCGTGACGCCGACGACACCGCAAGGGCAGCCCATCCCGACCAACGGCGTCGATTTTGTGCCGAAGCTGACCTATGGCACCAACGTCAGCGGTGTTGCGCCTGGATCGGCGGTGGACGGTGCGATGCAGTGGCTCCGCAACGGTGATGTGGTGTGCTGCGGGTTCCAGGGAAATATTGTCGCCACCTCGGCAGGGGTGCAAGTGACAGCTGGTCTCTCGCTGCCCGTGCTCAGTGATTTTCGGGTGTTGACGGATCTCGGTGGCGGCGGCTGCACGTTTGCGCCGGGAGGGGCAGCGCTGGTGCCCGTACATGTCATGGTGGATGTCGGGAGTCGTTCTGTGCAGCTGGCATTTCTCAGTCAGGTGGGGACGGCAGCGGCGCATGTGGTCTCGGTGAATTTTACGTACCGGGTACGGGGACAGTAGCGGTATGGCTACCAGTAAAACGAATCCTGATGATCCCGACGGCGTGCAGTACGAGGGGACGCCGCTCGATCCACTGCAGCAGCAGTCGTCGTATCTGCCGACGGATCCGACGGCGAGTGCTGGGTATGCGGTCGCGCCGACGCAATCACCATCGGCTGATCAGACGACGGGGGGACCGGCACCGCTCGCACCGGGACAGCGCATTTCCTCATGGCAGGGTTATACGCCGGGCGGCGTTGAGGACGCCTGGGGGCAGTTCCTGCAGTCGAAGGGCTACAGCGGGCAGGCCGATCCGTACGGCTTCGGCGCCTGGGGATCAGCGGGTGCGGGTACGAATCTCGGGGCGCTGGCCAATGAGTTCAGCCAGCAGACCGGCATCAACGCGCGAGCGGTGGGGAACGACAAGATCGATTTTGGCGCGCAGGGTGGCGGCGTCCGCGATGTGATCAGAAATGTCGATCCGAGCGGCGCGGGCCAGTGGTGGATTTCTGGGGCTGGTGGAGGTGGCGGCGGCGCAGGTGGCGGCGGTGGTGGTGCAGCGGCGGCGACGCCGGTCGACACCGTGACGCCTGCGACGCCAGTCGATCCGAACAAGCTGGCCTTCGGGAACAGCATCCGCGATCAGATTCTGAAGCTACTGGGACAGGGGCCGGTCTCGGCGACGGATCCAGAGATTGCGCCGGCCATTAATGCGTACGACGTGCAATCGCAGCGAGCGTTGCAGCGGGAGCGGGACGCGAATGCGGAACGGTTGGCCGCGCAGGGGCTGGCGAGTTCCGGGGCGCTCGATGTGGCGAATCGGCAGGCGATGGAAACGGCCGGAGAGCGCGAGGCGGGGTTTGCCGGCAATGCGGTGATGCAGCAGGCGCTGGCGCGCCGGCAGCAGATTTCGCAGCTGCTGCAGGTCGGGGCGGGCGTGATGAACGCCGACGATCAGCGGGCGCTGCAGCTGCAGCTGGCGCAGATGGATGACGCGATTCGGCGGCTGGGCATCTCGACGCAGAATCAGCAGTTTTACGATCAGCTGGGACTGAATGCCGGGATGTTCCAGGCGAATCTTAATCGGCAGACCTTGCTGGATACCTTGTTTGGTGGGTGATGTATGGGGTTCTGGTCTGCGCTCGGGACGATCGGAGGACTCGCAGCGGCGCCATTTACTGGTGGCGCGTCGATCCCGCTGATGATGAGCATCGGCGGGGCGGCGGGCGGTCTGGCTGATGCGGCGACCAGTGGGGGCGGCGGCGGATCATCCTCGAATTTCTGGAAGGGGGTCGATCCCGGCGCGTTGTCGCAGTTACTGCTGGGTGCGTCGAGCGGTGCGGCACGGGGTCGTGTCGAACAGGGGCAGTACGAAAATGCGCGGGATGCACAGGCATTGCGGAACGCGCAATTCCAGGCGTCACTGCCCGCGCTCGGCGCGAATGAGGCGGTACGCGGATCGATTCTGCAGAACGCCCAGGATGTCGGGTTGAACATCGCGCCAGGGAGTCAGCTGGGCAGTCACTTGGTGAGCTTTACCGGTGGGACGCGGCCGTCGCTTTTGACGCCGGAAGCGCGAGCGGCCGGGCGGGCGCTCGTCTCGCACGGCGCGTCGATGGTCGAGGATCCGAGTAAGTTCGTGCCGGCACAGTCGAAGGCCATTGAACCGGGCTTTTGGTCGCAGGCGGCCGGCATCGGTGGGCTCGGGCTCGGCGCGCTCGATGCGATTACCGGTGGCGGCAGCCGCATCAAACAGATCATGGATCAGATTGGCCGTGGCGAGACGGCGAAGGCGCCGGCTCTCGGCGGGCCGAATAACACGTACGGAGATTTTCCGCCGACGGGGACGCCGATGGTGGGTGCTGGCCAGGGGAGTCCGGAGGATCCGTACGACGTGGGTGGTGGGCAGACGTGGGAACAGGCGCAGCTGCCCTCGGCTGATCCCGAGTGGTGGAACCGCATTCAGACCTAGAGCGTGACCTATGGGCATCATGGGGATTGGTGCGGCGGCTGGCGGCGGCCTGGATGCGCTGCAAAACATCATGGAACAGCGGCTGCGGCAGGCGCAGCTACTGCAGAGCGTGAAGGCGCAGCAGGATCAGCTGGCAGAAATGACGCGGGCGCACTATGCCGATGAGGCGAATCGGCAGCAGGCGATCCAGGATGCAGCAGAGAACCGGCGGCAAGCGTTGGCTGATCAGGCGGAGTATCGGCGGCAGCAGCTAGAGGATCGGGATTACGCGCAGCGGCAGAAAGAGTTAGATATCACGCCGGGTGGGACGTTTCTGACGCAGGAGCAAGCGGCACCTTACCAGCCGAAGGGCGGCCAGAATATCCGGCTGGAACCGGTGCCGGGGACACAGCCGTTGCAGCCGGGCGATCAAGGTCCGACGATGCCCGGTGGGTTCCGGGTGCGGCCAAGTCTGGGCGAGGAGAAGTTGCGATCGGCTGAGGACATCGCGGCGGAGCGGTCGCGCAGTTCAGCAGAAGTAGCGGCAGCGAATCGTGCGGCGCAGGATGCGCGAGCCGAAGCGGCGCGGGCAGTCTCGTGGGCAGGTTTGGGCTTGGCGAGAGAGAGGTTTCAGCAGCAAGTCAATCCGGCTGATGATCCGCGACTCCCGAATGCGGTCAAAAAGTATCTGGCGGAGATTCATAACAGAAATCCGACGGAGGCCAAAGGTCAAGAGGAATTAGGGAATGCGCTACAGGATGACTCGGAAGGTTCATTGACTCAGAGCCATCCAGGTCTCGATGCGGACAAAGCAGTCGGTGCGCTGAAACGGATGTATGCCCGCCCGGCTGGATCGAGTGTGATGGCCGATCTGTTCAATCAAATTGAGCAGGGGCAAGCGGTCCCATCGCACGAGGTCAAGGGTATTAAGCCTGCCACTCAAGCGGCTGCACCAGCGGCGCCTACCGTGGTCGCGGGTGTGACGTCGGTGCGTGATCAAGCGCGGCAAGCATTGGTGAATGCGCGGCAGGCGGCGCACGATAACCGGCCGGTGACGGACGCCGATGTCGACACGATTTTGGCGAGGCGTAGTGGAAGGCCGTAGGTGCCTGAGAATTTTGACCTGACGGGGCTTGTGCAACCTGGGGCGGTGCCAGCAGCGGCTGTGAAGCCAGCAGCGGCGGCGACGGGTGATCAATTCGATCTGTCTGGTCTCGTTGAACCGGCAGCAGACAAGCGCTCAGCTTTTGCCAAGGCCGTCGACTGGTCGCTGGAACCGATCGGACCGGCGAAGGCGCTATCTGAAGCGTCCTCGAATTGGTGGCAGCGGAATTTTGCCCAGCCGCGCGAAGGCGAAGGCGTGATGTCGTACCTCGGGCGGCGGGCGCTGGGTACCACAGCGGACCTTGCGGCGCAGGCCGTGGCGGGCATTGGTTCCCCGATGGGTCTGGCCACGTTGGGTAGTGAAGGTGCGGCAGCCGGATTAGCGCGGGCAGCTGGTAAAGCGGCGGCGCCGACGGTCGTGCGTGGGTTGACCACGGCGGCGCAAGCGGCACGCGGCGTCGGTGCGGCGAGTAGTGCCGCGTTTGGTGCGCGCGGTGCGGAGCGGATGGCGGAGTCTGAGAGTCTCGGCGAATTTCTGCAGGGTGCACTTGAGGCCGGGATGGGCTATCTCGGTGTGAAGCACGGTCTGCAGTCGATGCGGGCGCCGGTCGCAGCAGCAGAAGCGCCGGCAGCCGAGGCAGCAGCAGCGCCGGCAGCGGCAGCTGCGCCTGTGATTGCGGGCGAGCGACCACCGCTGACGCCGGAGGAGACGCGCGAAGTGCGGCGCATGGTCGAGGAAATGGAAACACTCGGCTTTGGGAAACGCCAGTTCAAGGAAGCCCGCTACGGCGGCGCGCCTGAGGTGAGCGGCGGTTATGCCGGCGCGCCGGTCTATCAGGACATCGTGCATGAGATGCCGAGTCCCCCATCGCGGCAGGATGTGCTCAATTCCATGCGCGGGTTACTCGAAGGAAAAGGATCAGCGACTGGCGATCGTGCGCTTGAAGTGGCGCGGCTGCGTGCGGCGGGTAGTCGGGAAGTGTCGAAACCATATCTCGGGTACTCAGGCGAGGTGACGCCCGAGGAAGCCACACAGCTGCAGGCGAGGCGGGCGGCGAATCAAGCGGCGTGGGATGCGGCCGAGGCTGTTCATCCAAGGAATGTGCCTGTGCCGGAAGTGCCGCCGGTACCGCGTGAGGTGCCACGAGAAATTCCACAGGAACAGTTGCCGCAAGGTGCTCTCACGGCGACACGGGCCAGTGACTTTCGCGAATCAGGCAACTATGACGTCATGCTTCCTGGCGGTGAGACGACACAGATTTACCGCGATCCTGAAAGTAAGTGGTGGTACGAGCATGTGCCGGGGAAACACTACAGCGAGACCGTTCTCGGTTTCACAAAGAAAGAAGCGCTCGATAAGTTAGCGGCGCGCCGTGAGGGGGCAGCGTTCGGCGGGTTGGATAAAGCCTTTGAGGAATTAGCTGGTGGCGTCGGTCCGGAAAGTCTGGGCCCCGGTGAAGCCGGAAAGATCAATCCGATCTTGGCGGCGCGACTGGGGCTGGGCGGTACGGGCGCGGCGTACGGCGCTGCGACGGGGGACACGCCACAGGATCGGGCGAAGCGTGCCCTTATCTATGGCGTGGTGGGCGCGGCGGCCCCGAGCTTGTTGACGAGTCCGGCGGAAACACAAGCGCAGCGGGTATACAAGCGCGTGCTGCAGCAGCCACCGGAATACTGGGCCGAGGTGCCGGAGGAGAAAGCTATCCAGCCGTCACGTCTCGTGCCGCCTAAGATGCTCGGCGAGGATCCGCTGGCTCAAGAGATTTGGGAGGAGAGCAAAGGTTTCCAGACGCAGCGGCGCAACGTACAGCCGGTGGCGCGCACGAAGGCGTTAGCCGATCGGATTGGGATCAATCTCGATCAGGATCTAAAGCCTGGGACGACGCTGAATGCGGCGCAGATGACAGCGCTCGGTAATGCGACGAAAACGATGATGGATCGGGCAGCGGAACTGAACACGCTGGTGCAGGGCGGGCAGGCGACACCGGAACTCGTGGCTGAACTCGCGGATACGCGACAGACGGCGGCGCGGCTGTCGAAAAATCTGGCGGGCGTGGTGACGGAGGCCGGACGCTCATTGCACATCAGCCGATTTCTCGCGGACGTGCTGGCGCAGAACGATCCGGAAAAAGTGGCGCTCACCAAAAAGGTGATGGATGGTGGGTTTGGGGAGGAAGTCAAAAAGTATTTCTACGCCAACATTCTGTCTGGGTTTGGGACGCAGGAGCGGAACATTCTGGGGAACGTCTCGAATCTGACGTTTAACTTGGCGTCGCGTCCGTTGGCCGCTGGTGCCGATGTCATCCGATCGGCGGTGACAGGTGGTCCGCGCACGACGTTCCTCGGGGAAGTTCCCGAACGGGTCGCGGCGACGGTGAAAGCGTTGCCGGAGGCGTTTCGCGATGCGCTGTCGGCGCTGAAAACCGGGTCGGCGGCTGAGGAGAGCATCAATACGTTTGATCGGCCGAACCTGAAGGAGATGAAGCTCGGGCCGTTGACCGGTGGGCAAAATCCGCTGAACTGGCCGACACGGGCGCTGAATGCGGCCGATGATTTTTTTGCGAAGCTGGCGCACTCTCAGGCCGAGCACGGGCTGGCGTACCGGCAGGCGAAGCTGGAAGGGTTGAGCGGGCAGGAATTCAACGATCGGATGGCGTTTCTGCGGGAGAATCCGACGCCACCGATGCAGGAGATGATCGACAAGGAAGCGGCGCAGCTACTGTTCCGGGAGAAACCGGGGCGGATCGCACAGGGCGCCTTGGCGCTCAAAAAGTACGTGCCGGAACTGGACTATGTGCTGCCCTTCGTGCGTGTGCCGGCCAACATCATGCGGCAGGGCTTGGAAGCCTCACCGGCTGCATTGCTGATGAAAGGTGTGCGAGCGGGCGGGGCGCAAGGAGCGGAGGCGATGGGGCGCGCCGCGCTCGGATCGTTGGCGCTGGCGCCGCTGGCGTACTGGGCGGCGATGGGCAACATCACCGGATCGGCGCCGTCGGATCCGGCGGAGCGCGAGACGTTCTACGCCGACGGCAAGCGGCCGAATTCCATTCGGATCGGAAACACTTGGTACAACTATCAGGCGATTCAGCCGCTAGCGGTGCCGCTGTCGATCATTGCCAATGGGTTCCAGGCGTATCGGTCAGCGGCGAATCCGAAAAAGGCGAAGCTGGCGGATCAGATTCTGATTGACGCACTGGGCGGGACGGGTAAGTCGCTCTTGGATCAATCCTTCCTCTCGGGCGTGTCGGCGCTCAATGAAGCGTTGTCCGATCCGGAACGCGCTGGTAAGCAGTTTGTGCATCAGTTTCTACAAGGCTTCGTCCCGTTTTCGGGGGCGATGCGGAACGTGGCGCAGACCGTCGATCCCGTCGTGCGGACGCCGGAGACGATCGCGCAGGGTCTCGAAACGATCGTCCCGGGGCTGTCCAAAAACGTGCCGCCACGTCTCAATCGGTTTGGTGAACCAACGGTACGCACGGCGACACCCTTCAACATTCTGCAGCCGTCACCGGTCATCAACGATCCGTTGAACGAGGTGCTGAAACGGGCGGGCGTGGATCTACGGCCCTCGACGGGGCCGAAGATGGTCAACCTCGGTAGGCTCCATCAGGTGCCGTTATCACAGGAGGAACAGACACAAGCGGGTGAGGAAACGGGGCAAGCGGTGCAGCGCGTGCTACAGGCGGTCGTGACGCAGCCGGGATTTGAAAATCTCCCGCCGGAATTTCAGAAGCTGATGATCGACAGCTATGTGACTCGTGCGCGGGGGGCCGCGCATCAGGCGTTACTGCGCCGGGCGATTCAGAGTCAATTACAGGGGGCACGATGAGGCGAGTAATGCCGGTTCTTGGGAGCGTGGTCAGCACGTCGCTACTGGCGTCGTGTGCGCTGACGTTCTGTGTGGCGTGCAGAATTACGAATCAGAATACGAACACGGGGGGCACAGGCGGCGCAGGCGGCAGCGGCGGCAATGGGGGCACGACGGCGCCGACGAATCCAACCCAACCAACGCCGACACCGACGCAACCAACCGGGCCCAGGACGCCGGATCCGCCGGTCGGATCGGTACTGCCGGTCCCGACCTACGGGCCCAGCGTGGTCGCCCAGGTGAATGCGGCCAATCCAGGGCTGGTGCTGAGCGGATGCGCCAACTACGGGTTTCTCGACAAGGTGGTCGACGCACTACGCCAGCACGACACCCGCTGGGGCTACGTCTGCAAAAACGGCGACTGTGCCAATCCGGCGCTGGATGTGGTGGCCTACCACGCGACGGCTGGGCCGGAGGTGGCGGGTGCTGCCGGCATTTGGATTGCGGACGTGATTCGCAGCGATTGTGTGTCGCAGTGGATCGATGATGGCTTTAATGCGTCGGGCCTGTGGTCGGCGCGCGGACGGTTTTAATGAAGGAGCGCAGAAAAATGGCAAGGCACGAGGAGACGCACACGCAGCACGAGGAACGGACCGAAGCGGTGGCGGTGCAGGACGCCGAGGTCAAGCACGATCCGGCGGCGGAGATCGGCGTGGACGTCAGCGCGTCTGGCAGCTATGTGTACATCCCGCTGCCGCACGGCTGGAAACCGGATGCGCTGTTCCGTGAGGTGACCGTGGACGGCGTGCACATGGAGCACGTCGCGAACGACAAGGATGACGTCTGGTTGTACCGGCGGATGTAGGCGTCGGCGTGGATCAGCAGAAGCAGCTGATCACAGCGGCGAAGCCGAGCACGAAAAAGATCGTACGCCACTTCAGCGACACCGCTGATTCTGGGAGCCACGGGCGCCCATAGAAGCCGATCGAGATCGACAGAATGGCGGCAGCGAGCTTGATGATCGTGCTCGGCGTCATGGTCAGTAGGTCAGTCCGTTGAGCATGGCGAAAATTGGCACGTTGCTCAATCCGCCCCATTGGAGACAGAGCAGGTAGATCGCCTGTTGCACCATGAACTGGTAGGTTGCGTCATCGACAAAGCCTTGGACAAACCCTTGTGCTGCCGCCGTCGCGTACGGTTCAAGGACACACGCCACGCCGAAGATGGCGCCTGCAAGGTTGCTGTAGTAGGCGCCGACGGCCCAGCCTAAACAGAGAAGGTCTTGCCATCCGTCCTGAAGTTCTGGCCGC
>Ga0209465_10000087_pt1 | contig 42334 bp, 36 predicted proteins | sample PanSoiPlot1MoBio_FD_188321 | JGI IMG/M metagenome (GOLD analysis project Ga0209465, IMG submission 188321) | Tropical forest soil microbial communities from Panama analyzed to predict greenhouse gas emissions - Panama Soil Plot 1 MoBio (SPAdes)... | ecosystem: Environmental > Terrestrial > Soil...
CCCACCTTGGTCTCCACGCTGTCGTACACGGGCTTCATGAGCGCCTGGAATTGCTTGATGTCCTTCACCTCGTTGATCTGCACCCCCGCCTTCTTCATGATGTCGAAGTCGAGCTTCTCGCGCTCCACCTCGATCTTGCGGTGGGCGATGCACGTCTCCTTCATCGAGTCGTCCACCACCTTCTGCAAATCGGGGGGGAGACTCTGGTAGCGCTTCTGGCTCATGAACCACACGATGGGCGGATAGGAGTGGCGGGTCATCGAGTAGTACTTGGTCACCTCGTGGAACTTGTCCGCGGTCAGGGAGAACGAGGGCAGCTCCATGCCGTCGATCGTCCCCTGCTTCATGGCCAGATAGACCTCGACGTACGGCATGGGCACGGGGTTGGCCCCCAGAGACTTCATCATGGTGATGTAGGTCGGCGACTCCTGCACTCGGATGGTCTGGCCCTTCATGTCGTCGGGCGTGACGATGGGCCGTTTGTTCGACATCATGTTCCGGAAGCCCCAGCCGCCACCGAAGCAGAAGGCGCGCACGCCCTTCGAGTCCATCTTCTTGAGCATGTCCTGGCCGAAGGGACCGTCCATCACCTTCCACACCTGCTCGCGCGAAGTCCAGAGGAAGGGCAGGTCGAGGGCCTGGTAGGTCGGCTCGAACATACCGCCGATGGGCGCGCTGCCGATGGCCACCACGTCGATGGTGCCGAGCTGGGCGCCCTCCAGGTGCGCACCCTCGCCCTTGGCGATGGAGTTGTTGATGTGGAGCTCCATCTTCAGCCGACCCTTGCTCTTCTCCTGGAGGGTTTTCTCAAGGACGACCATGGCGTCATTGAGCGGGCTCGTGGCGCCGACCGCGGTGCCCGCCTTGAGGACGATGGGCGCCTGTTGGGCCCACGAGACGGGATTCGCCCAAAACAGGATGGCGACGGCAAGGGCGACGGAGGTCAAGCATCGGCGCATGCGACGGTCTCCTCAGGTGTGCGGGCAGTGGCCAGGGCCGGGCGAGCCGGCTGCCGTCTAGTAACATGCCCTCTCCGCTCCGGTCAAGCCAAAGCGGGCACTGGACTTGACGGGGCAGAGACGGCAGAGTGGCGCGGGAGGATCGATCGAGCGTGAAACTCCAGAATCAGGTCGCCATCATCACGGGAGGGGCCGCCGGGCTCGGCCTGGCTTACGCGCGGCGCTTCCTCGCCGAGGGCGCTCGCGTGCTCATTGCCGACATCGTGGACGCGGCCCCCGCCCTGCGGGAGCTCGGACGCGAGGCCCCGGTGCATGCCGTCCGGGCCGACGTCGCCTCCGCCTCTTCCGTCGAGGCCATGGTCGCCGACGCGGTGCAGCGCTTCGGGCGCGTCGACATTCTCGTCAACAACGCGGCGCTCTTCGCGAGTCTCGCGCCCACCCCGTTCGAGAAGATCGACGAGGCGGAGTGGGACCGTCTCATGGCCGTGAACGTCAAGGGTGTGTGGCTCTGCTGCCGCGCGGTGGCGCCGATCATGAAGGCGCAGGGCAGTGGCCGCATCGTCAATGTGGCCTCGGCCATCGTGGCCAAGGGCACGCCGTTCCTCATGCACTACGTCGCCTCCAAGGGCGCGGTGATTGCCATGACGCGCGTCCTCGCGCGCGAGCTGGGCGAGCACGGAATCGCCGTGAACGCCCTCGCTCCTGGCTTGATCATGAGCGACACCGCGCGCGCCAATCCTGACCTCACGGGATTCCAGGCGCAGCAGGTGATCGCCTCCCGCGCGTTCAAGCGCGAGGCCATCGCCGACGACGTGGTCGGGGCCGCCGTGTTCCTCGCCTCCACGGACAGCGCCTTCATCACCGGCCAGACCCTGATCGTGGACGGCGGCTCCGTGTTCCTCTAGCCCGCCCGCCGGCTGTTTCCTCGCCGGCTTCCCCCTCGCCGGCTTCCCCCTCACCCTGCCCTCTCCCCCTTCCGGGGGCGAGGGTTCATGCTCTCCCTCTCCCCTCTGGGCAGAGGGCAGGGTGAGGGCCGCTCTTACTCCACGCCCAGTGTCGCCACCCGCTCCCCCGCGGCCACCGCCGCGAAGGTGGTGGAACGGACGAAGTAGCCATGGCGCGGCGCGATGACGGTCTCGACGAGGTCGCCGTACACGTCGTGAATCCGGGCCAGGATCTGCCCCTTCTCCACCCGCGTGCCCAGCGCCACGTCCGTCGTGAGCAATCCCCCCCGCGAGGCCCGGAGGCCGAGGAAGGCGCTCATCCGGATGCTCGGCGTACGAGGCTCGGGAGGAGCGGCCAGCATACCCAGGTGGCGCATGGCATTCAGGACGCAGCGCGCTCCGGTCTCCGTGGCGTCATCCTCGATGCGTCCGCCCTCCCCGATCTCGAACGTGAAGCACGGAACGCCCGCTCGCGTCATCTCGACGCACAGAATGCCATCGCGCACGTACATGCCCTGGTCCGTGGCCATGATCCAGCCCGAACCGAAGGCGCGCCCGAGGGCATCAGCTTTGGCGAAGGCGGGCAGCGAAGGATGCGGCAGGATCGTGATGGGCACGTAGCGGCCGCCGCGGGTCGGCGTGTGCACGTCGATGGCCGCGTCGGCGCCCTGCATGAGCGAGAAGAGCGCGTGCGAGAGCCGCTCCGTGATGGTGCCCGCGGGATCGCCCGGGAACGTCGTCCACGGATCCATGGGGGCCTGGTCGAGCGGCGTCTTGAGATAGAGCCCCACGGGGACGCGATGATCCACCTGGAAGGCCAGTGGGTTCTGGACGGGGACGCAGATCAAGCGACCCGACAGCGCGGCGACATCCACGGAGGCGAGCACGCGCGTGGCGATGGCGACGCCGTTGGCCTCGTCGCCGTGAATGGCGGCGCCTAGGTAGAAGGTCGGGCCCGGCCGTGTGCCGTGCACCAGCGCCACCGGCAGCCGGACGCGCGTACCGTCCGGAAGCTCCGTCAGCTCGACGGACGCCCGTGCGCGCATGCCCGGCGCCAGCGAGACGCCTGCGATGCTCCATGCCTCCGTCATCACGCGGCTCCCGGCGCCAGCATGTCGACCACCGTGCCCGCATGGGCGACAGCAGCCTCGAGGAGATCCGTCGTTTCGATGTACTCGTCCGGTCCGCCCATGTTGTGGACGGCGGGGCCGTACACCACCGTCGGGATCCCGGCGCGGCGGAAGAACCGACCGTCGGTGTAGCCGAGCCGCACCACGGGCAGCACCGTGCGCCGGTTCAATGTCTTCGCGTTGGCGAGCACGAGTTTCACGAGGGGGGCATCGGGCCGCGTCACGTACGGATCGCATCGGTTGAACACGTCTACGGTGACGCTGGAGCGCGCCTTCTGCCTGATGCGCCGGCGCGCCTCCTTCTCGACAGCCGCCGTGGTGAGTCCGGGCGGAACACGGACGTCCACTTCTGCCATGGCCGACTCGGGAATCAGATTCACCTGGCCGCCGCCGCGCAGCGTGCCCACGCTCACCGCGAGCGCGTCGGGCAAGCGACCCGTGCCGCGCCCCCATCTCCGCTCAGCGGCGACACGCTGGCGGGCTATGACCCTCGCCACCGCCTCGTCCCCGCGTGCCTTCCGGCCATGCATGCGCTCGACCACGGCAAGAGCGCTGCGTATCGCGCTCACCGCGCTCACGCCTTGCTGATAGGCCGCATGTCCGGAGACGCCGCTCGCGGTGAGGCGCAGCCAGAGCACCCCCTTCTCGCCGATGCCCGCCGACCACGTGCCCGAGGACTCGCCGATGAGGCAGGCGTCACCGCGGACGGCGGCAACGTTGCCGAGGAGCCACTGGGTCCCCCACTCGCCCCCTGTCTCCTCGTCGGACGCGAAGGCCAGGGTCAGCCGGCCTGCGAGCGGGGCGTCCAGCTCGCGCACGAGCGAGGCCACGGTAAGCGCAACGGCGAGCCCGGCCTTCATGTCGCCGGCGCCACGCCCCCAGATGCGCCCCGCCTCGATGGCTCCCGAGAAGGGCGGCCGCGTCCACCCCTGCCCCGCGGGGAACTCGTCGAGGTGCCCGGAGAGGACGAGGTTGGGTGATCCCGATCCGATGGTCGCCACCAGGTTGGGCCGGCCGGCCATCGGCTCGTGCCACTCGACGGGAATGCGCCGCGACTCGAGATGATCGCGAATGAACGCGCCGAGCTTCGTCGTGTCGCCGGGCGGGTTCTCGCTGGGAATCTGGATCATCTGCGAGCAGAGCTCGAACAGCTCCCCTGATCGCTTCCGCAATTCACCGATGAGCCGAGACTTGAGCATGGAGGCCTTTCAGGATGAAGTCGGCGGCGAGGGCAGATCGTAGCCGGCGAGGCAGCGTTCGACCATGGCCCGGGCCGACGCGAAGTCGAAAGCGCGATAGGCGCGGACGGCGGTGGTCTGGGCTCGCGCGCCCGCGTAGAAGAGCTCGTACTGTTGATGCCGGCCCGCGAACTCGGAGCCGACCAGATCCCAGGCGAGCTTGTAGAGCTTGGTTCGCTCTACCGACTTGAGTCCTGGCGAGCGCACGTAGCGATCGAGGTCGGCGGCGATCTCCGGATTGAGATAGTCCTTGTACGACGAGGGCACCTGCAGCAGCCCGCCGCCCGCCAGCTCACGCACGTAGGTCAGCATCGTCTGGTGATAGGTCGCCTGGAGCCAGTTGTTGGCGTAGAGGTGGGTGGCGTTCGGATACACGAAGCCGCGCGGGTCGCGCACGCATTCCGCCTCGGCGGCCACGACCAGGCCCTGGGCCATGGCACAGTAGCTGGCGAGCTCGCCCAGCATGGTCTGCGTCTGCGGCGTCTTGTCCACGCCGATGGACTCGGCGATGCGCAGGGCGACCCCGGCGAGGAACTGCGCCTTGCTCGCGAAGCGCACCTGCGCCTGGAAGTTCCCGAGCACATGGGCGGGCGTCTCGTAGAACTGCGCGCGGGTGAGCGCCACGTCCTTGTAGACGAACACGCGCTCCCAGGGCACGAAGACCCGGTCGAAGACGACGAGGGCGTCCGTCTCGTCGAAGCGAGAGGACAGCGGGTAGTCGAAGAGGCTGGTGGCGCCCTCCGCGTACGGCCGCCGCACGATGAGCCGGAGTCCCGGGGTGGCCACGGGCACGGCGAGGGAGAGGGCATAGTTCTCGTCGCCGGGCACGAGCGGCACGATGCAGCTCATGAACATCTCGTCGGCGATGGCGCCGCCCGTGCCGAGCATCTGGGCGCCGCTGACCACGATGCCGTCGCTCCGCTCCTCGACCACCCCGGCGTACAGGTGCGGATCCTCCTGCTGATGGGCGGGCCGCGAGCGATCGATGTGAGGCGGAATGATCACATAGGCCGCGTAGAGGTCGTGGTCGCGCAGCCAGGCGTGGTAGCGGACCACGTGCTCGCCGAAGCGGGTACCGTGACGCGCGAAGAGGTCGGGGCGCATGGCGAAACCGGTGATGAAGCCCGGCACGTGATCGGGCGAGCGTCCCATGAAGCCGAAGGTCGTGTCGGCCCACAATCGGTGTGCGTGGCGGCGGGCGGCAAGGTCCTCCGGCGTCCGCGGGATGAGGAAGCACTTGTTGACGGGCTCGCCGGTGACGGGCGACGGAAAGGTCATGGTCTCCCGGTGCTCGGGGGATGCGGCCAAGTCGTAGAGCTGCGCGATGCTCCGCACCGCCGCTCGGAAGGCGGGATGCTCCGTCACGTCCGCCACCCGCTCGCCGTTGACGTAAACCGTGCGTCCGTCTTTGAGTCCGGCGATGTACTGCGCGCCCGTTCGTGTCATGGCTCGCCCTCTCTATCCGCCCAGGTAGGCGCGGCGAATGTCTTCGTTGTGCAGGAGATCCCGGGCCTGCCCACCGAGGGCGATGCGCCCGCTCTCCATGACGTAGGCGCGATCGGCCATCTGCAGGGCGAGCGAGGCGTTCTGCTCGACCATGAGCACCGTCACCCCCTGCCGCCGGATCTCCCGGATCACCCGGAACACCGTGCCGACCATGGTCGGCGCGAGGCCGAGCGACGGCTCGTCGAGGAGGAGAAGCTTCGGCCCCGACATGAGCGCTCGGGCGATGGCGAGCATCTGCTGCTCGCCGCCCGAGAGCGTACCCCCCAGCTGCGCTTCCCGCTCCTTGAGCCGGGGAAAGTGGTGGAACGCCCGCTCCAGGTCGTCCGCGCGGGCGCCCTCGCCGCCGCGGATGTACGCCCCCATCTCGAGGTTCTCGCGCACCGTCATCTCGGGAAAGATACGCCGTCCTTCCGGGCACTGCGCGATGCCGCGCATGAGCACGGCGTGGGCAGGCCGGCCATCCAGCCGCTCTCCCAGGAAGGTGATGCTGCCCGCCGAGGGCCGGAGCAGCCCCGAGATCGTACGCACCGTCGTGCTCTTGCCTGCGCCGTTGGCCCCGAGGAGGCAGACCATCTCCCCCTCGTCCACCCTGAGCGACACGCCATGGAGCACCTCCACCGCGCCGTAGGCGACGGAAACGCCGTCAAGCGTCAGCAAGGATCTCTCCCGAGCCGAGATAGGCGCGGATCACCTCGGGATGCTGCTGGATCTCCGTGGGCGTCCCCTCCGCGATCTTCACTCCGTAGTTGAGCACGACCACGCGGTCGCACAGTCCCATGACCAGCTTCATGTCGTGCTCGACCAAGAGGACGGAGAGCCCGCGGCTCCGGATGACTTCGATCAGGTGCATGAGCTGCCCCGTCTCCACGGCGTTGAGCCCGGCCGCGGGCTCGTCGAGGAGGAGCACGGAGGGATCGGGGGCCAGCGCGATGGCAAGCCCGAGGAGTCGCTGCTCGCCACACGACAGATTCTTGGCCGCTTCGCCGGCCTTGCGCCCCAACCCGACGAAGTTGAGCAGGCTCTGGGCTCGGCGGCGGTGACGTGCCTCCTCCTCGCGGGCGGCCTCCGTCATGAGCACGACCTCCCAGAGACGGGTACGCGCCAGGCGGTGGCAGGCGGTGAGCACGTTGTCGAGGGCGGGCGCCTCGGGGAAGACGCTGGTGCGCTGGAACATGCGCACCAGACCGCGCTCGGCGATGCGGTACGGCGGCAATCCCGTGATGTCGGCGCCGTCGAAGTCCACGCGCCCCGTGTCGGCGGGCTGAAAGCCGGTGACCACGTTGAAGGCGGTCGACTTGCCGGCACCGTTGGGGCCGATGAGGGCGAGGATCTCCCCCCGCCCCAGCGTGAGGCTCAGATCCTCGACGGCGGCGAGCCCGCCGAAGCGCACCGTCATCTCGCGCACGTCAAGGGCCGGGGCGGCGCCCGCGGCCGCCGCCCGGCCCGTCTCCAGCGCTGCGTCAGCGGCCTGCACGGCGGCCGGCGAGGGTGCACGGCCGCGCAGCAGCGCGCGGAGGTAGAAGACGAGCCCCCTCGGCATGAACATCACGACGAGGAGGAGGATGACGCCATAGAGCAGCATGCGATTGGCGGCCATGCGGAGCAGCTCGGGGACGAACGTGAACACGAGCGAGCCCACGGCGGGCCCGAGCACCATCCCCTGCCCGCCCGCGACCACCATCACAGCCATGGTCACGGTGTTCTGGAAGCCAAAGAGCTCGGGGGAGAGGAAGGTGATGTAGTGGGCGTAGAAGGCACCCGCCACCCCCGCCAGCACGCAGGAGACGACCATGGCGAGCATGGTGTGGGCATACGCGCTGATGCCCGAGGACTCGGCCAGGCCCTCGTTGCTCTGGATCGCCGCGAGGGCGCGACCCACGCGGGAGCCGAGGATCCTCGCCGTGACGAAGAGCGTGCCCGCCACGAGCGCCGCCATGAGGTAGTAGTAGTCGCGTTTCGACACGAGCGTCCAGCGCTCGATCCCGAGGTTGAAAGCCGGCACGCCAGCCAGGCCCATGGGTCCCTGCGTCAGGTCCATCCAGTTGGTGGCCACGAGCCGGATCACCTCAGCAAAGCCCACCGTGACGAGCACGAAGTAGGCGCCCCGCAGCCTGAGGGTGAGCCGGCCGAGGAGATAGCCGACGAAGCCGGTGAAGGCGGCGGCCACCGGCATGGTCCAGAGCGGCGAGAGGCCGAAGTGGACGCCGAGGAGTCCCGAGGTGTAGGCGCCGATTCCGTAGAACGCGGTGTGGCCGAGGTTGAGCTGTCCCGCGGCAAGCAACAGGTTCATGCCCGCGGCGAGCAAATAAAAGATGCCGGCCATGATCAGGAGGTGGAGGTAGTAGTCGTCCACGCCGATCAACGGCAGGGCGAGGAGCGCCACCGCGGCCGCGGCTGCCCAGAGCTTCACCGCGGCAGCGCCTTCTTCCCGAAGAGTCCCTGCGGCCGCCAGAGCAGGAGGAGAATGATCAGGATGAAGCCGATGGCGTCCTTGTAGCCGGAGGAGATGTAGCCGGCGCCGAGGCTCTCCGACACGCCGAGGAGGAGCCCGCCCACGATGGCGCCGAGGAAGTTGCCGAGCCCGCCCATGATGACCACGGCGAAGGACTTGAGGGCGGCGAGATCTCCCATGGCCGGATACACCCAGAAGACGGCGCCCAGCAGCGCACCGGAGGCGCCGGCCAGCGCGGCCCCGAAAGCGAACGTGAACATGTACACACGGTCCACGTCCACGCCGGTGAGGCGGGCCATGTCCGTGTCCTGGAAGGTCGCGCGCATGGCGCGGCCGATTCGCGTCTTCTGGATGAGGAGGTGCGAGCCCACGATGAGGGCCACCGCCACCAACCCCGCAAAGAGGCGGATGGAGACCACGTTGATGGGCCCCAGGGTGAGGGGCACCGGTGAGAAGACGTGCTTGATGGTCTTGGGCGAGGGATCCCAGAGGAGGATGGCGGCGTTCTGGATGATCACGGACAGCGCCACCGTAGCGAGCATGGGGATCTCGATGGGAGCCAGACGCAGGCGCCGCAGGATGAGGCGCTCCACCACCGCCCCCACCAGGCCCACCCCGATGACGGAAAGCAGGCTCGCCAGGAAGAAGTTCACTCCCCACAGGCTGAAGAGGGTGAAGAGGAAGAATGCCCCCATCATGAAGAACTCGCCATGGGCGAAATTGACCACGCGCATGATGCCGAAGATGAGGGTGAGCCCGATGCCCATGAGGGCATAGCCGCCGCCCACGATGAGGCCGTTGACGACGTGCTGGACGAACTCAGCGAGCATCGGGGCAAAGACGGCGGGCGCCCTCTCGGGCGCCCGCCGCGTGTGAGGCCGGGGAACGCGCCACCGCTACTTGGCGGCGGCCATCTCCCACAGCTTGGAGCTGGGCGTGACGGCCACCACGGAGTACTTCCCGTCCTTGACCTGGGTGACGATGATGTTGCAGTAGCTCTGCCCGTTCTGGTCGAACTTGTTCAGGCCGTAGAGTCCCTTGGCCTCGAGCGTCTTGAGGGCGGCCATGATCTTGGGGGCGGTGGGCTCCTTGGCGGACTCGATGGCCTTGGCGACCACGTTCACCGCGTCGAAGCCGCGCATCCCTTCCACCACACCGATCCATGGCAGGCCCTTCTTCTTCCACTCATCCACGTAGTACTTGCTGGCCTCGGCGTCGCCGGCCATGTTGGCGTCGTAAGGATTGTAGAAGTTGATGAACATCGCGCCCTCGGAGGCCTTGGGGCCGGCGAGCTGGACGATGGAATCGGGCCACGCCGAGCCGCCCGTGACGAGCACCTTCACGTTGAGGCCGAGCTCCTTCATCTGCTGGAGCATCTTGGCGGCCTTGGGCGCGTCGTCGGTGATGACCACGCTGTCCACTCCCGCCGCCTTGAACTTCGTGAGCGGTGCGTAGAAGTCGGTGTCGGCCTGCCCCACGTACTCCACCGCCTCGACGGTGGCTCCGTTCTTCTTGAAGGCCTCGCCGAAGGCGGTCACCGCGCCGCGACCCCAGTCGGTGTTCACGGCCAAGTAGCCGATCTTCTTCATGCCGAGGGTGGGGATGAGGGCGCCCGCCCCCACCGCCTCGAGCTCGCTGGTGGGGCTGATGCGGCTCACCACTTTCTGGCCGGGGGTCTTGGGATCGGTGATCTTGCTGGAGCTCGACGTCTCCACCACGAGCGGCACGCCGTGCTGGGCGGCCAGCGGCATCATGGCCAGGGTCATCGACGAGCCCCAGGCGCCGATGATGACGGGCACCTTGTCGCGCACGATGAGCTTCTCGGCCGCATTGCGCGTCTCCGCGGGATCGGACTTGTTGTCCTCGATGATGAGCTCGAGGGGACGGCCGAGCACGCCACCCTTGGCGTTGATTCGCTCCACCGCAATCTTGGCGCCATTGGTGATGTAGGAGCCGGCGGCAGCGATGGGCCCGGACAGGGGCTGGATCATGCCGATCTTGATGGGCTCCTTCGTCTGCGCCTGGAGTCCGCCGGTGGCGAGGACTCCCAGGAAGGCCGCCAGAACGGCCACTGCCATGACTTTGGTGATCTTCATGAAGCTCACTCCTCCTTCAACGCTGATGGAAAAGTCCTCGGCCCGGGACGACGAGAGGCACTAGTTATAAGCCGACCGAGCATGTCATGGCAAGAGGCTTGCCGCAGCTGTGGCGAGCGATTTCAGGACGTTGCATTGATTCCCATCGGCGCGCGGAGCTACGGACCGAGCAGCCGCCGGCGAGGAGCCCGTGGATCGCGCAGGGAATCGCCTCGGCTTGCACGTCCGGCATCCATGGCCTAGCATCACCCCATGCCGATCGTCTCCGCGGCCGCCGTGCCTCACACGCCGCAGCTCCTCGTCCGTCCGGAGACGGAGGATCGCGAGCTCGTCCTGCGCGTGCACACGGCCTACGTGGAGATCAAGCGCGCACTGGCCGAGGCCCGGCCCGATGTGATCTGCATCATCGGCGGCGATCACATCGAGGGCTTCTTCCTCACCGCGGTGCCGGCGCTGGCCGTGTACGTGGGGGCACAGGCTTCGGGCAAGTTCGATCGCTATCGCTACACCTTCGACGTGCACGAGCCCCTCGCGCGCACGATCCTCGAGCAGAGCATCGAGCGCGGCTTCGACCTCGCCTATTCGCAGGATATGGCCCTCGACTACGCCTTCTACGTGCCCCTGCACTTCGCCATGCCGGGGCCGCGGCTGCCCATCGTGCCGCTCTACGTGAACGTGTACCTCGCGCCCCAGCCTACCCCCGCGCGCTGCTACGCCTGGGGCCGAGCCCTTCGCGCCATCCTCGACTCGCGGCCGGAGCGCGTCGCCCTGCTCGCCTCGGGCGGTCTCTCGCACTTTCCCGGCAGTGATCGCTATGCCTCCCCCGACTACGAGTGGGACCGGCAGATGCTCGACCGGCTCGTGGCGGGCCGCGGCAGCGAGACGGCCGCGCTCACCGGGGAGGAGCTCGACAAGGCGGGCAACGTCGAGTTCCGCACGTGGATCACGCTCCTCGGCGCCATCGGCGACGCCAAGGCCCGCGTGGTCTGCTACGAGCCTTCGTGGCATCACGGCAATGCCGTGGTGACGTGGCCCATCGCATGAGCCTGCACTACACGTTTCCGCCCGCTGCCGGCTATTCGCTCAATCGCTGCCTCTATCGCTTGAAGTCTGACGACGCCTTCCGCGAGCATTACATGGCCGATCCTGAGGCCACCCTCGCCGAGGCCGGCCTCGATCCCGAGCGGAGGGTGGCCCTCCGTGCGCTCGACCGCGATCGACTCCTCGCCCTGGGCGCCCACGCCTACCTCGTCTTCATGGCAGGCCTTCGCCTCAAGATGTCCACGGCCGCGCAGACCTTCGAGCGCTTCTAGATTCTCGCTCCGGCGTCGACGGACTCGGGCACCTTCGTCGCACGGCGGCCCGTCGACGGGATGATCCAGGAGAGACTCGTTCCGGGCCCGGCACATTTGTCTTCTGCCGATCGTGAAACATCCGCCGTCCCTCAGGCGCTAGACTCAAGGGCATGGAACCGAACATCGCGTTCGTCGCGGGGCTCCTGGCCGACCCATCGAGATCTGCCATGTGCTTGGCCCTGGCGGGCGGCGAGGCCCGTCCGGCCGGGGAGTTGGCGGCGCGCGCGGGTGTTTCCGCGCAGGCCGCGAGCAATCACCTGGCTCGGCTCGTGGCCGGGCACATCCTGCGCGTCGAGCAGCAGGGACGGTGGCGCTACTACCGCCTCGCCGGCGCCGAGGTCGGGCACGCGGTCGAGGCCCTCGCCGTGGTGGCTCCCCAGCAGCCGGAGGCGCGCGAGGGGCTCGCGGGCGCTGCGAGCCTACGCCTCAAGGAGGCGCGCACCTGTTACAGCCACCTCGCGGGACGGCTCGGGGTGGCCATCGCCGACGCGCTGATCGCCCAGGGATGGCTCGAGGACAACGGCGCCGCCTATCGCGTCACGCCGCTCGGCGTGCGGTCGCTCTCCGCGCTCGGGATCCAGTCGAATGGCCGGCGCGCACCCGAAGCCGCCCGGCGCTGTCTCGACTGGACGGAGCGGCGGCACCACGTGGCGGGCCCGGTGGGGACGGGCCTGGCCGACCTTGCGCTGGCCCGGAGCTGGGTGCGTCGTCTGCGCGACTCGCGCGCCCTGCTCATTACGCCGGGGGGCCGTCGCGAGCTCAAGCGAATCCTCAACGTGCGCCTCTAGGGAGGATCCTCATGGTCACGCTCTACATCCGCTACACGCTCGACGCGAACAAGCGGGCCGACTTCGAGCGCTATGCGCGCGGGCTCAAGGGCATCATCCCCCGCTGCGGCGGCGACCTCGTGGGCTACTGGCTCCCCACCAAGCTCGCGGGCCCGACCAATATCGCAGCGGCCATGATCAACTTCCCCGATCTGGCCGCCTACGAGCAATACCGGGAGCGTCTGGCTAGCGATCCCGAGAGCGTCGAGAACCTCCGGCGCGCGGACGCGAGCGGCTGCATTCTCGTGGAGGACCGCGCCTTCATGGAACAGGTGTAGCCGTCTACTTGAAGTGCTTCACCACCCGCTTCGCCATGAGGTCGATCTGCTTCGGATCGTCGGTGACGGGCCCCAGCACGAGGTATTGGAGGCCTGACTTCCGCAGGTCGTCGATCCGCGCATTGATCCCATCGATGCTTCCGATCATGTAGCACTCCTGCAGGTGCTCGTAGCTCCGGTGGGTGCCCATGGCGCGGAGGAAGGGCGCCTTCGATTGCGCCACGGCCTTGGCGTGGTTGGCCGTGTCGACGAGGTGGGTGAAGTTGCAGTGGCCGAAGAGGAGCTTCTTCGGGTCCTTGCCCATGTCCCGGGCGTGCTGCTGGAGCTGGAGCCAGTCGCGCTTGACCCATTCCTGCTTGCCCGAGCAACGCGACAGCCAGTGGCCTGCCTTGACGATGCGGTCCATGACGGTGGGGGCGATCATCGGCACATCGTGGTCCGTGGGATCCGGCACACGCGAGCCGCCCGAGACCCAGATAGGCGGCCTCTTGGGCGGGCGCGGCTCGATGGTCACGTCGGTGAACTGGTAGTGCTTGCCCTGGTACGACGCGTTGGGCTTGGTCAGGAGCAGGGTCACCGCCTCGATGATCTCGTCGGTACGCCGGCCGCGCTCCTCGATCCGTGAGCCCGTCACCTCGTACTCCCGGGCGTACCAGCCGGGGCCGACCCCGAACATGTAGCGGTTGTCGGAGAGGTGGCAGAGGGTGGAGATCTCCTTGGCCAGCACCACCGGATGCCGCACAGGGAGAACGAGGATGCCGGTGGCGATCTTCACCTTCTTGGTGAGGGCGGCCGCGAAGGCCAGTGAGTTGAGGGGTTCCAGCCAGGCGTTGCCGTAGAGTCCCGGGGCGGAGAGCAGATGATCGATGACCCAGACGTCGATGCCGTGGTCCTCGCATTTCTCGATGGACTCGCGGATGCGCTTGACGTTCTTGGGATCGCTCTTGCCACCGGCCCACGCGTAGGTCGGGATCCAGGCGCCGAATTTCACCTTCGCCATCGCGGACGTCCTCCTGGGAAGAGATGGGAGATGAGCGTCGAGGCCCCATACTACTCGAAATCGATCGACGGGAGACGGCCACCGTCACCCTGCCCTCACCCTCGAGGGAGAAGAAGAACGCGGGCCTAGCGGGCGGCGGAGAGATCGGCGCGGGCGGCGGCCTCGATGCGCGGCACGCTCGGCTCGGATCGATTGGAGGCGAAGTTGACGGTGACGCGGAGCGCCCGGAGTCCCGATACCCCCTGGAGATCCTCGAGATCGAGCGTCTCGACCTCGTCGAGCAGATAGCCCTGGGCCTGGAGGTAGTTGATGTAGTCGCGGTACTCCGCGGCCTCGCTCGCCTGCGAGTAGACGATGGCGATCTTCCCCGGCTGGGTCACCCGCTCCGTGGAGCCCTTGACCACCGCCTTGTCGATGCGCTTCTTGAGAATCTCGTAGCGGGCGTTGTACGCGCCGTCCACGTCGAAGCGTTTCTCGTCGAAGCGGAAGCTGATGGCGAGGGGCGTGTGCTGGACGAGGATGAGGCTGGTGATCTCCAGCGGATCGGGCAGGCGCGACTTGATGCGCTCGGCGGTCACCGCGATCCCGCACGCCACCATGATCTGCCAGAGACGGAGGTTCTTCAGGTGGAGGGGCGCGAAGTCCCCGCTCTCCAGCAGCGAGGGGCCCGCGTACATGCTGTAGTCCACGCCGTCCGTGCGCTGCTTCTCGAAGTAATGCGGGCAGGTCTCCTGGGCCACGCGCTCCTCGGCATCGAGGTAGCTCGAGATCGCCTCGTTGAGCATGGCCACGCTCTGCTCGAAGCCTCGACGCTTCGTCCCCACCGCGCCCAGCTGCGGATCGATGGCGCTCCGGTAGACCTCGATGCGTTCCCGCACCTCGGGCCCGTAGCTCTCCAGATGCGTGAAGAGCGACTCCACCTCTTTCCTGAGGAACGCGATCAGCCCCGCCTCGTCGCCCGAGCGGAGGCTCACCTCCACCGCGGCGGCCTGCCGCTCCACTTTGTGGCGCAGCTGGTCGAGAATAGCCATGGGGCGCACGCGGTGGGCGGCTTCCAAGATGGCCTGGGCGAGGCCCAGCTGATGGAGAAGGTCGACCTGGATGGACCACGCCCGGTTCGTCGAGGATCCGCGGATGTCCGCCAAGGCGTAGAAGGGATGGACGTCTCGGAAGACGATGGGCTCCATCTCCCCCGTCGCGTTCTCCAGGCTGTTCAGCACGGCCTTGCGGAAGCGCCACTCCACCACGGGATGAATCGCCGTGCACTTCTCCTTGATCACCGCCTGGATGCGATTGCCGAGCTCGTCCATGCTGCGCTTCACGGCCATGGCGAAGAGGGGCAGGATCTGGAGAAGCTGGGGCATGAACTCCACGCTGAGGGAGCCCGTGCGGGGAGACACAAGCTTGAGGCTGCCGATGATCTGGTCCTGGTAGATGAGCGGCGCCACTACCGCGCTGCGATAGCCGGAGGCCAGCATCCCCTCCTCCACGCGCGAGCGGTCGGGATAGGCCTTCAGGTCCTCGATGAAGATGGGCTGGCGCTCAATGGCCGCCCGCTCGAAGACCGAGCCCTTGAAGTCGCTCATCTTCTGATGGGTCGAGTCGGCGAAGATGCACGCGTGCTCGAAGCGCGAAGCGAAGTGGAGCACGAGAACCCGCTCGCCCTCCACCGCGGCCAGGCCCAGATCGACCTCAGGTCGGCGCAGGAGGGCGCGCATCTTGTCCTGGAGGGCGCGAAAGCGCTCGGTGGAGACGATGGACTCCTTCTCGATGAGATCGCGCTCGATGGAGGACAGCACTTCCTGTTCCGTCACCTCGATGGCCTGCACCACGGAGAAGCCGCGGATCACGAACTTCTCGGGGGGGAGGACCTTCATGAGGGCGGAGGGATCGAGCACGAGCGCGCGGAGGCGGCGCCGCGTCTCCTCGGTGAGGACGGGCGCCTCGCCGATCACATCCACCTCGAGGAAGCGCGGCTCGAGGAGAAGCTTGAAGTGGCGCTCGAGTCCCGTCTCCGGATCCTTCACGATGGTGATCCAGGGGAACTCGATGCCGGCATCGAGGCCGTACACTCGCTCGATGATCAGCGAGTAGGCGTGGATGATGCGCACCTGGGCGAGGAGCGACGCGTCCGCGTCGATCCGCCCCGTGAGATAGCCGTCTGGCCCGGCGAGGAGCCGGCTGAAGGCCTCGGTGGCGAAGAAGGTCTGCAGACGGAAGGGCAGCATGGCGGCCGCGTAGCTCTCCTCCTGGAAGCTGGGAGCGAAGACGGCGACCATGAGGGCGTCGACCAGATCCTGATTGGCCCGCACCGTCTCCAGCGTGATGGTCCGGGCGCGGAGCTCGGGCACCTGCCTCACCCGATCCAGGATGACGCGCGCGGCTGACCCCAGGAGGCAATCGTCGTCCGCGAGCTCGGTCTCCCAGTAGCGGACGAGTGGCTCGAGGCTGAACTCCGACTGCAGGGGGAACTCGCCGAGGCGGGCGGTGATGGCCGTGTGGGCGCCGGGAGGAATGAATTCGCTCATCGGACACTCAGTGTAACACCGAGGCCCTAGGAAGGCGGGATGGCTCCCGTGCGGTCCACGATCAGCCGGTAGTGCTCGGGGCGGCGGTGTCGGGCGAAGTTGAAGACGGTATCCTTGTACGACCGCGTGAGATCGAGGTCGCAGCGCGCCACGCACAGCTCGTCTCCAAGGGTCGTGCACATGGCCACCGTCTCGCCGGACGGCGCGATGATCTGGCTTTGCCCGATCATGTCGCACCCTTCCTCTCGTCCGCACTTGGCCACGCCCACCACCCACGTGCCGTTCTGGTAGGCGCCGGCCTGCATGGAGAGTTGGTTGTGGAAGTTGGCGAGGAGGTCGTGCTCCGGCGCCGGTGGATTGTGTACAGGCGTGTTGTAGCCGAGGAGCACCATCTCCACGCCCTGCAGCCCCATCACCCGGTACGTCTCGGGCCAGCGCCGGTCGTTGCAGATGCACAAGCCCATGAGGCCGCCGAAGGCCAGCCAGACTTTCCAGCCGAGATCGCCCACCTCGAAATAGCGCTTCTCCAGATGCTGGAAGGCGCGCCACGGCTCGTGTTCCGCATGACCGGGCAGATGGATCTTACGGTACTTGCCCACGAGGCGACCAGTCTGGTCCGCGAGGATGGACGTGTTGAAGCGCCGTGTCCTCCCGTCCGGATCCGTGGCCAGCTCCGCATAACCGAGACACATGCCGAGGCTGAGACGTCGAGCCTCGTCGAAGAGCGGCCGCGTCTCGAGGCCCGGCATCTCGCGTTCGAAGAAGGCGTCGATCTCGCGCTGGTCCTCCATCCACCAGCGCGGGAAGAAGGTGGTCAGAGCGAGCTCGGGATAGACGACGAGATCGCAGCCATGCGCCTTAGCCTGATGCAAGAGGTCGAGGAGACGCTTCACCACCTGCGGACGACTGTCCGTCCGCTGGATCGGTCCGAGCTGCGCTGCGCCTACCGTGACAATCCTGGACATGGTCTTTCTCCTCGACTCCGTCTCCCCGCATCGGAGCCCTCACCCCACCGCTCGAAGCAAGCGGCTCGGTTCGAAGTACGGGGGAGCGAGGGTCAGTGGGAGCCGATACCGCTCGCGCCCAGATTGTCGTCCATCGTGCCGTCGGCCACACCGGCCGTCGTATAGAACGCGCGTGCCGCGTCAACTCCCGCGCCCGACGCGGAGTCGAAGCCTTCCGCCCTCAACACGGACTCGAGCGCGGCCAGGCAGAGGAGCACGTTCTGCCGGCGCGCGGAGTAGCCCATGGTCCCGATGCGCCAGATCTTTCCCTGGAGCTGCCCGAAGGCGGCGCCGATCTCGATGCCGAACTCCTCGATGAGGCGGCGGCGCACCGCGAGCTCGTCCACGCCAGCCGGCACCACCACCGGCGTGATGAAGGGCAGCCGCCGCTCGCGCCTCTCCGCGCCGAAGAAGGACAGACCCATGGCCGCGAGACCGGCGCGCACAGCGTCGCCATGGAGACGGTGGCGCTCGAAGCGCGCCTCCTTTCCCTCGACCACGACGGCGCGGAGCGCCTCGCGGAGGGCGAAGACCATTGAGGTCGGCGCCGTGTGGTGGTTGTAGCGGGCGGGGCTCCAGTAGCGTTGGAGCTGGAGAAGATCCAGATAGTTACTCCGGATGCGGCTCGTCCGCTTCTCCAGCACACTCTCCGCACGAGCGTTGTAGGTGACGGGTGCGAGGCCGGACGGACAGGAAAGGCACTTCTGCGTTCCCGCCACCATCACGTCCACACCCCAGTCGTCGGTGGCCACCTCGGCGCCGCCCAGCGTCACCACCGCGTCTGCCATGAGGAGCGCGTCGTGGGCGCGGGAAAGCCGCCCGATTTCCGCGAGGGGCTGGAGCACGCCCGTCGAGGTCTCGCCGTGGATCATGGCCACCATGCGCGTGCGTCCCCGCCCGAGCGCCCGCTCGATGGCCTCCGGCTCGACGATCCGGCCCCACTCCGCGCGCACGGGCACCACCTCGGCGCCGCAGCGCTCGGCGATGTCGATGAGGAGGAGCCCGAAGCGGCCGCACTCGCCGATGACCACACGATCGCCGGGCTCGAGCAGCGAGACCATGGCGGCCTCCAGCCCCGCGCGGCCCGTCCCCGGTACCGGGAAGGCGCGCTCGTTCCGCGTCTGGAAGACTACGCGGAGGAGCTCCATCACCTCGTTCATCACCGCGGTGAACTCGGGGTCGAACTGTCCCACGAGCGGCGTGGCCATGGCGCGCAGCACGCGCGGGTCGGCCATGGTCGGCCCCGGTCCCAGAAGGATGCGCGGACCAGGAAGGAGATCACCGGGAGAGTCGGCCATGTTCGGCGAGTCTAGCGGCTGGGCCGGCTCCCGCGCAAGCTTCGACGCTCGGGCGCGCTGAGGCAGCGGCAAGGCCCCCTCGTCGACAGGCCGGGCGAAAAATCCAGCCACTTGCGCTTCGGTGGCGCAACGGTCATCTTCGGCGCGTGCTCTCGAATACGGCAGGAGCTTCGCTCACCTGCCTCGGAATGGTGCCGCGGTCCCACGGAGGGAGGGACGTCCATGGCGGAGTTCGACACGGTCATCAGGAATGCGGTGGTCGCGACGGCAGCCGATGTCTTCGAGGCCGATCTCGGCATTGCCGACGGCGTGGTGGCCGCGCTCGGGCGTGGCCTCGGTCCCGCTCGCCGCGAGATCGACGCGGCCGGCCGCTACGTCCTCCCCGGGGGCATCGACACCCACTGCCACTTCGATCAACCGATGCGGGACGCGGTCACCCTCGCCGACGACTTCCTCTCGGGCACGGTGTCGGCCGCTCACGGCGGCACCACCACCGTGATGCCTTTCGCCTGCCAACTCCAGGGGCAGAGCGTGCGTGCGGCCGTCGAGGACTATCACCGGCGCGCGGGGCGAAAGCCCGTCATCGACTACGGCTTTCACCTGATCGTCTCGGATCCCACCGACACCGTGCTGCGCGAGGAGCTCCCCGCCCTCATCCGCGAGGGCTACACGTCGTTCAAGATCTACATGACCTACGAGACGCTCAAGCTGAGCGACCGCCAGATCATCTCCGTCCTCGCCCTGGCGCGCCACGAGGGCGCCATGGTCATGGTCCACGCGGAGAACTCCGACTGCATCGCCTGGCTCACCGCCGAGCTGGAGCGCCAGGGCAAGATTGCGCCGTACTTCCACGCCGTCTCGCGTCCCCAGGCCGTGGAACGCGAGGGCACGCACCGCGCCATCACTATGTCGGAGATCGTGGACGTGCCCATCCTCCTCGTCCATGTGTCGAGCGCGGATGCCGTCGAGCAGATCCGCTGGGCGCACGGGCGCGGACTCAAGATCCTCGCCGAGACGTGTCCGCAGTACCTCGTGCTCACCGCCGAGCATCTGCAGGCCCCCGGCTTCGAGGGCGCGAAGTACATCTGCAGCCCGCCTCCGCGCGATGCGGCGAGCCAGCACGCGATCTGGCAGGGTCTGGCCTCCGGCGTCTTCCACGTCGTTTCGTCGGACCACGCCGCCTTCCGCTTCGAGGACCCCGAGGGCAAGCAGCGGCATGGCGTGCAGGCTTCCTTCACCAAGGTGCCCAACGGCCTGCCCGGGGTGGAGACGCGCCTGCCCCTCCTCTTCTCCGAGGGCGTGAGCAAGGGACGCATCGACCTCAGGAGGTTCGTGGCGCTGACGGCGACCAACGCGGCCAGGATCTACGGCCTCTATCCTAAGAAGGGCACCGTCGCCGTCGGCTCGGACGCCGACCTCGTGATCTGGGACAAGGACCGGGAGGTCGTCGTCACCAACGAGCTGCTCCACCACAACTGTGACTACACGCCCTACGAGGGCATGGCCGTTCGCGGCTGGCCCGCCATGGTCCTCTCACGCGGCGACATCGTGGTCGAGGAGGACAAGCTCCTCGCGGAGCCGGGCCGGGGCGAGTTCCTTCGCTGCGGTCCGCCCGCGCGGCTCGCCTGACCTCGCCGCGCCCTACGTCGCCGCCCGCTGACCTCCATAGGCCTCGCTGGGCGCGTAGCGGCTGTCCGAGAAGAGCCGCTTCGCCCGCGACTCGACCACGCGCTGCCAGTTCGCCAGCGCCGTCGGCGTGAACTCGCCGTCGGGGCGCGGCTCGTCGTCGAAGTGATCGAGAGCGTCCACCCCGCGGAGGAGCATGGCGGACTCGCGGCCGCGTGGCCGCTCCGCCCAGGTGGGAACCATCTCCACGAGGAGGAGGAAACGGCGGTCGGGCCCCACGTTGGTCGACGAGCCGTGCACGAGCGAGTTGTGAAACATCACCATCTCGCCGGGCCCGAGCACGAAGTCCACTGCCTTCGACTCGTCGAAGGGATCCGTGATGTACTGGCCACGCGCGAGGATGCTCCGGGGGTCGTCGCTCTCCTCGTGCGTGAGATGCCCCCACTTGTGGGAACCGGGCACGCCGCGCAGGCAGCCCTGATCGGCGCCGCAGTCGGAGAGGGCGAGAGCGCCCAGCACCACGGGAATGGGCGAGCCGTACACGGAGTCCTGGTGCCAGCCCGCCATGGTCTCCTGATCCGCCTTCTTCACCCGCCACGCCATGCTCCAGCACCGGATGTTGGGGCCGATCAGGTCCTCGAAGGTGTCCAGGATGTGTGGATCCTCGGCGATCTCGAGCACCCACGGACAGAGGAGGTGCGACTTGGTCTTCATCTTCTTCATGTCGTTCGGGAAGCGCGCTTCCAGCGACTCGAACTTCCGACGATACTCGAGCGCGCGCTCCCTGCTCATGGCTCGGATGGGCGACAGGTAGCCCTGCTCCTCGAAATCCCGGACCTGCTGCTGCGTCAGCACTTTGGGCATCTCGATCTCCCTGGGCGTCGTGGCGAGCGGTCGTGAGGGGACGACTAGGAACCGGTGAGACGGATCAGATTGAAGACCTTCATGGGGCGGCTCAGGCCCTTGAGGGTGACGTCGCCGACGGGCTCGACCTCGACGAGCGCTTCCACGGAGGTGGTGACCTTCTGCGAGAGGAGGACCTGACCCGGCTGCGCTTCCGCGCAGAGGCGGGCGGCGAGGTTGGTCACGGTGCCGATGGCGCCGTAATCGAGCCGTCCCTCGAAGCCGATGGCCCCGAGCGTGGCATAGCCGTACGCGACCCCGATGCCGAAGTCGAGCTCGAAACCCGTCTTCTTCCAGGTCACTGCCAGCTCGGCCACGCGGTCGCGCATGGCCGCGGCCATGCGCACGGCACGGGCGGCGTGGTCCTTCACCGGCACGGGGTCGTTGAAGAAGATCATCATGCCGTCCCCCGTGAAGCGCTCGAGGGTGCCTTCGTGCTCGAGGATGAGCTTGCCCATCTCGGCGTGATACTCGCGCAGCACGGCCATGACCTCCTCCGGCTCCGCCGTCTCCGCGAAGGCTGTGAAGCCGCGCAGATCGAGGAAGACCACCGTGATGTCGCGCCGGTGGCTCTTGAGCGGGTCCTCGGTCCCTCCGGAGACGATGGCCTCCGCGAGCTGGGGGGAGAAGAATCGCTTGAGCCGTCCCAGCTGCTCGAGCTGGGTCACCTGCGCCTGCACCCGCTGCTCCAGGGTGCGGTTCAGCTCGGCGAGCTCGTCCCACAGCTGCTTGACGCGCAGGAGGGAGCGCACGCGCGCGATCAGCTCGGGCTGGTTGATGGGCTTGGTGAGGAAGTCGTCGGCCCCGGCGTCGATCCCCTTCACCCGCTCCTGCGAGGGATCCAGCGCGGTGACCATGACCACGGGCAGCCGCGCGGTGGCGGGGTCGGCGCGGAGGGTTTTGCACACCTCGTAGCCGGACATCTCCGGCATCACCACGTCGAGGAGGACGAGGTCCGGGGCGTCGGAGGCGACCTTCTCGAGGGCCTCCTTGCCGGAGGAGGCGGTGCTCACCGCGTAGCCGCGCGCCACGAGCACGTCGGCGAGCAGCTTGACGTTATGGGCGGTGTCGTCCACCACGAGGATGCGCGCGGGATCGTTCATGGCCGGGCGAGGAGCTCGTGCACGGCTTCGAGGAAGGCCTTCACGTTGATGGGCTTGCTCTGGTAGCCGTCGAAGCCGGCGCTCAGGATCTTCTGCCGGTCCTGGGTCATGGCGGACGCCGTCACGGCCATCACGCGGATGGCCCGTGTGATGGGATCGTCGCGCAGCTGCCGCAGCGCGGTGATGCCGTCGATGCCGGGAAGCTGGATGTCCATGAGGACGAGAGCGGGCTGGCGTGAGCGCGCGAGCTCCACACCCTCCTCCCCCGTTTCCGTCTCGATGGTCTGATAGCCCTTGAACTGGAGCACATCGCGTACCAACCTCCGGTTCTTCTCGTTGTCCTCGATGATCAGGATCAGCTCACCGGCCATGCGCGCGCACCGGGATCGTGAAGGTGAAGGTCGATCCCTTCCCCAGCTCGCTCTGCAGCGTCAGGGCGCCGCCGTGAAGCTCCACGAGACGTCGAGCGAGGGCGAGGCCGAGACCGGTGCCTTCGCGCTTGCGCGCGTAGTCGGTTCCCACCTGCCGGAACTCCTCGAACACCGCGGCCTGATCCTCGGGGGCAATGCCGATGCCGGTATCTGCCACGGAGATCTCGACCATTCCCCCGTTCAGGATCGCGGTCATGGTGATGGTGCCGCCTTCCGGCGTGAACTTCACGGCATTGGACAAGAGGTTGAGGAGCACCTGCTTCACCTTGCGCTCGTCGGCCACCACCTCGCCGATGCGCGGGTCCACGTGTACCGCGAGCCCGATGCTGTTGCGCGCGGCCCGCTCTTTGATGAGGGTCAGCGCGTTGTCGAGGGCGGCGGGAAGGTCGAAGGGCAGCGCTTCCAGCTCCATACGCCCCGCCTCGATCTTGGAGAGATCGAGGATGTCGTTGATGAGGGAGAGGAGGTGCTTGCCCGAGGACAGGATGTCCTGGAGGTATTCCTCCTGCTTCTCGTTCACCTCGCCGAACATGCGCTCCAGGAGCACCTCGGAGAAGCCGATGACCGCGTTCAGCGGGGTGCGCAGCTCGTGGGACATGTTGGCGAGGAACTCCGACTTGTGCCGGTTGGCGATCTCGAGCTGCTGCGTCTTCTCTTGGATCTCCGTGAAGAGGCGTGCGTTCTCCACTGCGATGACCGCCTGGTCCGCGAAGGTCTGCAGCAGCGCCACCTGCTTGTCCGGGAAGGGCGTGGTCCGGTCCGCAGCGACCGTGATGGTGCCGATGGGGACGCCGTCGCGGAGCATAGGCACCGAGAGGATGCAGCGATAGGCGGCGACTTGCGCCAAGCCCTGGAGCGCGTACTCGGGGTCGTCACGCACATCGGTGATGTGCACGATGCGGCGGGTCATGATCGCACGGGCGGAGGCTCCGGCCCGGCTCAAAGGCATGGGGAAGGCAGCGCGGATGGCCGCCGCCCCTTCCGGGCTGATGTTCCGGAGGGCCTCCAGGTGAATCATCTGCCCGTCGAAGCGGAAGACCGTGCTGAAGGCCGCCTCGCAGAGCCGGAGTGAGTTCTCCGCGATCGCCTCGAACACGGGCTGCACGTCCGTCTGGGAGGCGCTGATGACCCGGAGGATCTCGCCGGTGGCCGTCTGCTGCTCGAGGCTCTCCGTCAGGTCGCGGTTGCGCACGTCCAGTTCCTTGAACAGGCGCACGTTCTCGATGGCGATGACGGCCTGGCTCGCGAAGGTCTTCATGAGGTCGATCTGCTGCTCGTCGAAGGCATCGGGCTCGGCCCAGCCGAGGGTCATAGCGCCGATGGACTCCCCCGCCCGCAGCATCGGGATGGTGACCTGGCTCCGCGCGTCGATGGCCTGGATCATCTTCCGCGACAGCTCGGGCACGCCCTCCTCCTCTCTCACGTCGCGGAGGTAGAACGGCTTGCGGGAGAGGATGACCTGGCCGGCGATTGTGTCGTCGGACAGGGGCCGCGGGAACACCTGCTGCACCTGCCCCAGTCCCCCGATGCTCAAGCCATGCGAGGCGGCGAGGGACACGACGCCTCCATCGTAGCGGTAGAGACGCCCAAAGCGTGCCCCGCAGAGCCGGACGGCCCGCTCCACGATCACGTCGAACACCGGCTGCACGTCGGTGGGCGAGCTCGAGATCACGCGCAGGATCTCGCTGGTGGCCGTCTGCTGCTCCAGGGAGCGAGAGAGCTCCCGGGTGCGCTCCTCGACCTTCTGCTCCAGGTTGGCGTAGGACTCGCGGAGTTGGCTGGTCATCCGGTTGAACTGCTCGGCTAGCGTCTCGATCTCGTCGCCCGTGCGCACCTCGAGGCGGTGGCCGAGATCGCCGGAGCCGATCCGTCCCGCCCCTTCCGTAAGGGCGCGGATGGGTCGCACCATACGCCGGGCGAGGGCGAGGCTCGCGAGCACGGCGAGGAGCACGCCGAAGAGGGCAAGGCCGACTGTGCGGTAGATGGACCAGCGAATGGGTTCGAAGGCCTCTACGAGCGGCTGCTCGATGAGGACGGCCCAGCCGAGCGGCGCGATGGGCGCGGAGGCGGAGAGGACCTGGCGGCCTTCGAGATCCCGCGCGATGCCCGGCATGCCCGCGCCCTGGGCGGCCACGGACAGCGCCGCCTTCACCTGATCGAGCGCGGAGAGATCGGTCTTCTTCAGCACGAGGCTGATGTCGGGATGGGCGATCAGCTGCCCGTGAGAGTCGACCACGTAGGCGTGCCCCGCCTTGCCGATCTTGATCTGCGAGACCACGTCCCAGATGAACTTGAGATTGACCTCGGCCACCGTGACCCCGGAGGAGGAGCCGCTGCCGGCCAGGGCGATGCGGATGTACGGCTCCGACTCCTTGCGGAAATAGACGGGGCTGAAGTACGTCTTGCCGGACTTGGGCACGCGAAAGCGCTGATCCTGGGCGTAGGAGTCGCCGCTGCCCACCACGTCCATGGCCAGCCGCGAGACGCGCAGCTGCTCGTGCCCTTGAGAATCGAGGTAGCTCACCTCGGTGATGGCGGGGACCTGGCGCAGCAGTCGGAAGTAGTCGGCGCGCCGCTGCTCCATGGCCGCGGCAGGCGCCACGATGGACGGCTGCGTGGTCCAGCTGATCTGGCGCTCCACTTCCTTGACGAAGAGCTCGATGCGCGTGGCCGCGCCCACCGCCTTCTCGCGTTGGAGCGTGACCAGCGCTTCCTTGTTTTCCTGGTAGGAGAAGTAGATCTCGAGCGCGCCGCTGGTGAAGAGGGCGCCGCTGACCAGGACCACGAAGAGAACCGCGTATTTGCGGAAGAGAGATCCCCGCCAGATCACCCGCCGATTATCCCACAGTGCTGCGGCTGGCTGCTCAGCCCTTGGAGGACTCCGCGAGGAGGCGGCGCTCGGCTTCGGCCTGCTCAAGCCAGTAGCGCATGTCCATCTCACTGAAGAGGGCGACGGCCTGCTCGAGGTGCGAGTGGGCGCGAGTGTCACCTGCTTGACGCGCCACCTGGGCGAGGGCGAGCTGGCAGCGCCCCAGCAAGGGCCTCAGCCCCAGCTCCTCGGCGATGCGCGCCGCTCGCTCCGCGTCCGCTCGCGCTCCCGGCAGATCGGGCGCGGCTGCGGAGACCCGCACCGCGCTCTGGATGCGGAGGCCCTCGGCCTCCAGCCAGCGCTGGCGGTGCGCCCGGGCCATCCCGAAACCGCGGGCGAGCTCGCGGACGGCGTCCGCCCAACGCCCCGCGAGGAGATAGCTCTCGGCAAGGGCGGTCACATTCCACGCGTGGGTGGGCATGAGGCGGAGCGCGCCCGATTGCGCGGAGGCTTCCTCGAGGAGCGCGACGGCCTCGGGGACGCGGCCGGAGAGGGCGTAGGCGTGGCCGAGGTCGCTCGATACGAGGAGGAAGAGCGGCGCGAAGTTGGAGCGACGGCAGATCCCAAGGCACCTCGTGAGCCAGCCGATGGCCGTGGGGAAGTCGCCCTGCATGAGGGCGGGGCGCGCCGCGCCCGAGTAGGTCATGGCCAGGGTAAGGTCGTGCTGGCTCGCCTCGGCGAGGCGCACGGCTTCCTTGGCATGCGCGCTGCTCTCCGCGAACTCGCCGAGCGGGGCGAGACACCACGCCATCCATGCGCGGTTGGCCGCCGTGCGCATTCCCGCCGAGACTGAACGGCGGCGAGGCGACTCCGTCTCCCTCCTCTCCAAGTGCCGGCCGAAGGCCTCGACGGCGCGTCGGTATTCGCCGAGGCTCGCGTAGGCCTGGCCCAGGCGCTGGGTCGCTAGCGACTCGAGGGCGCGGTCGTGGAGGGTCTGCGCGATGCTCATGGCACGCAAGCCCGACTCCACGGCCCGTTCGGGCTGGCCCGTCCACCAGTAGCACTGGGTCATGTAGGCCGCGACCTGCCCGAGCCGACGCTGGTCGTGGAGCTGCTCCGCCTGCGTCTCCGCCTCCTTGAGCATGTCGGCCATGCGCCCCACGTCGCCCAAGGGGATGAGGGCGTTGTGGAGATCGAAGCGGAGATCTACGGCTAGTTCGCTGCGCTCGCGCCCCTCGGGCAGCGCGTCGAGGGCGCCCAAGGCCTGCTCGAAGCATGTGACCGCCTCGCGATAGGCGCTGCGCGCCGCCGCCTTGGCCCCCGCGCGACGGTAGAACTCCGCCGCCTTCTCCCACAACCCGCCCTGGAGGGCGTGGTAGGCCAGGCGCTCGATTTGCTCGGCCAGCCGTCCCGGCGTCATGTGCTCGATGACGGAGACGAGCTTGGCGTGGAGCGCGCGCCGCTGATCGTGGAGGAGAGCGCCGTAGGCAACCTCGTGGGTGAGAGCGTGTTTGAACGTGTACTCGAGATCGGGGAAGAGGCTCGTCTCGTAGACGAACTCCGCCGACTGCAGCTGCGCGAGGCCACGCCGCAGCTCCTCCTCCGACATCTCCCCGAGGGCCTGGAGGAGGGAGAGCGGCACGTCCTTTCCGATGACGGAGGCGGACTGGAGCAGCTGCTTCTCGTTGACAGGGAGCCGATCGATGCGGGCGGCGAGGATGGCCTGCACGGTGGCCGGCACCTGGATCGAGTCCACCGGCCCCGACACCTCGTAGCGCCCGCGCTCGCCGGCGAGGACTCCCGTCTCCACCAGGGCGCGCACGCTCTCCTCCAGGAAGAAGGGATTGCCGCCCGTCCGCTCGATGAGGAGCTGCTTGAGGGTGTCTAGGCTGACGTCATCGCCCAGGAGGGCGTCCAGGAGCGCGGCGGCGCCCTCGGGCTGCAGCGTGTTGAGCCGGATCCGCGCGTAGTACGTCTTGGCGCCCCAGCCGTGGCTGTACTCCGGGCGGTAGTTGACGAGGAGCGCGAGGCGCGCGCGGGGCAGGCTCTCCACCAGGCTGTCGAGGAGGGCCTGCGTCTCGTTGTCCACCCACTGGAGATCCTCGAAGGCCAGAAGTACGGGCTGAAGCTGGCTCTCACGGAGGAGGACGGCTTTTATGCCGTCCAGGGTGCGCAGGCGGCGCTGGGACGGATCGAGGCTCTGCCAGCGCGGCTCCTCCACCGGCACATCGAGCAGCGCGAGGAGCGGAGCCAGCGTCGCCTCTCGTGCAGGATCGAGGGCGAGGAGCTTGCCCGTGACCTTTTCGCGGATCTGCTTGCTCGCGTCGCGCGCGTCGATCTGGAAGTAGCCCTTGAGGAGATCGGCCAGGGGCAGGTACGGCGTGGCCTTCCCGTAGGACAGCGCGCGGCCTTCGAGCACGAGCCAGCCGGACTGCGGCATGGTGTGGATGAGCTCGTGGAAGAGACGCGACTTGCCCACCCCCGGCTCGCCCACCACCGCCACCACCTGGCCTCGACCAACGCTCGCGCGCTCGAGCGCGGCACGGAGCTGGTCGAGCTCGGGAATGCGTCCCACGAAGCGTGAGAGCCCGCGCCGCGCCGCGGCCTGAAGCCGTGAGCGGGCCCAGCCGGGGCCGGCGATCTCCCACACCTCGAGGGACGACTCCAGTCCCTTCACGGGCATGGGGCCGAGAGAGCGCGCCTCCACCCAGCCTTCGGCGAGGCTCAAGGTCGCTCCCGTGGTGAGGACGGTGCCCGGGGCGGCCATCTGCTCCATGCGCGCGGCGAGGTGAGTAGTCTGCCCCACCGCGGTGTAGTCCATGTGGAGATCGCTGCCGATGGAGCGCACCACGACCTCGCCCGAGTTGAGACCGACGCGGATCTGGATGGGGATGCCCTCGGCGCGACGCACCTCGTCCGCATAGCGGCGCACCGCCTCCTGCATGCGGAGCGCCGCGAAGCACGCGCGCACCGCGTGGTCCTCATGGGCGAGGGGCGCACCGAAGAGGGCCATGATGCCGTCGCCCATCACCTGGTTCACCGTGCCCTCGTAGTGGTGCACGGCGTTCATCATGTGCTCGAGAACGGGATCGAGGAGCTTGCGCGTCTGCTCGGGATCGCGATCGGCCATGAGCTCCATGGAGCTCTTGAGGTCGGCGAAAAGCACCGTCACCTGCTTGCGCTCGCCCTCGATGGCCGGACGGGCGGTGAGGATCTTCTCCGCGAGGTGCCGCGGGGTGTACGCCTCGGGAGAGGCGAAGCGCGGCTGGGTGGGCCGCGGCGTGTCCACCGCGAGCCCGCATTGCCCGCAGAAGCGGACGCCCTCGACGAGGTCGGCGCCGCAGCTCCCACATTGCCGGACAAGACGTGCCCCGCACTGGGTGCAGAAGCGGGAGGCGTCGGCGTTCTCACACCGGCACCGCGGACAATGCATGGCGACCTCTCGTGAGGGACGCCGCGGAAGTGCGGACGGCCGCGACGAGAGTAGCGCCGCCAGTGAGGAAGGGTCAACAATCTTGACACCCTGCGGCCCCTCGTCTAACGTCTGCGCGATGCCCGGCCCGAAGCGCGTTCCGTATGCGGTTCGCCTCCTTCGCGCGCACGTCACCGGTCCCGCCGCTCCCGCCTTCGACCTCACGGAGCCCGACGGCGAGCGGCATCGCGTGGGCGCCGCGGACGCGGCGCCCTCCTTCATCCTCCATCTCCGTACGGAGCGGGCGTGGCGCGCCCTCGGCTCGCTCGACGAGACGCGCATCGCCGAGGCCTATCTGGATGGCGACATCGACTTCGAGGGGAGCATGCTCGCCGCGCTCGATTTGCGCGGCTTCCTCGCCGACCGGCATCCCCTCGCCTCCCTCTGGCGCTTCATCCAGCCGTGGCTCTACGGCGAGGTGGGCGCGGACAAGAGCTGGGTCCCCCAGCACTACGACTACGGCAACGAGTTCTACTTCGCGTTCCTCGACCGCAAGTTCCGCCTCTACTCGCAGGCCGTGTACACGAGCGAGGAGGAAACGCTGGAACAGGCTGCGCAGCGCAAGCTCGACTACGTGATAGAGGCCTGCCGCCTCCGCTCCGGCTCGCGCGTGCTCGACGTGGGCGGGGGGTGGGGCTCCTTCGCCGGTTACGCGGGCTCGCGCGGCGTCGACGTGACCATGCTCACCATCTCGCGCGAGCAGTTCGCCTTCCTCTCCGAGTGGTGCGCCACCCACACCCTTCCCGCGCGCCTCTCCGTGGTGTACGAGAGCATCTTCGCCTACGCGCCGAGGGTGCGATACGACGCGGTGGTGCTGTGCGGGGTGATGGAGCACCTCCCCGACTACTCTGCCCTGTTCGAGAAGTTCGACACGCTCCTCGAGCCGGGAGGGCGTCTCTACATGGACTTCGCGGCAGGTCGGAAGAAGTTCGACGTGAGCGCCTTCACCTATCGCTACGTGTTCCCCGGCGATCACACCCCGGTGGTGCTCCCCGAGCTCTACGCCGCGGCCAACCGAACCGCCCTCGAGCCGGTGGCCCTGCACAACGACCGGCACAGCTACTACCTGACGCTCCAGGCGTGGGCGCGCAACCTCGAGGCAGCCCGGGGCGAATTGGTCGAGCGCTACGGCGAGCGCGTGTTCCGGCTCTTTCACCTCTACCTGTGGGCAGGGGCGCATCTCCACCGCGACGGCGGGCTGGAGGCCTACCGCCTCGTGTTCCAGAAGGGAAAAAATCTCCCGTCGAGCGCGCTCGGGCTCGGCGCATCCAGCATGGCACCCGCGTAGACGGTATACTGTTCCGCATGCGAGTGCTCCTCGTACATCCCAGCGCGCTGATGTACTCCGAGCTGTATCTGCGTCTCGAGCCCATTGGACTCGAGCGCGTGGCCGCGGCCCTCCGCGCGGCCGGGCACGACGTGCGCGTGCTCGATCTGCAGATCTTCACCCACGACGACTATCGCACCGAGCTCGCGGGCTTCCGTCCCCAGGCCGTGGGCTTCTCCATGAACTATCTCGCCAATGCTCCGGAGATTATCGATCTCGCCAAGGAGACCAAGCAGCGTCTTCCCGACTGCTTCTTCATGATCGGCGGCCATAGCGGATCGTTCGTTGCCGAGGAGCTTCTCGAGCACGGCGGAGGCGCCATCGACTGCGTGGTCCGCGGCGAGGGCGAGGTCATCGCCCCCCGGGTGCTCGAAGCGATCGGCGATCCCAAGCTCTGCACCCTGCCCGGCGTGGTCACCGCACAGGGCCAGGGCCCGCCGCCAACCCTCCTCGACGACCTCGACCGTTTCCTCCCCGCGCGGGACCTAACTCGCCGTCGACACAAATATTTTATAGGTGTGCTCGATCCCTGCGCCTCCGCCGAACTGACGCGCGGCTGCCCCTGGGACTGCTCCTTCTGCAGCGCGTGGACCTTCTACGGGCGGAGCTACCGGAAATCCTCTCCCCTGAAGGCCGCCGAGGATCTCGCGGCCATCCGCGAGCCCAACGTCTTCCTGGTGGACGATGTGGCGTTCATCCATCCCGAGCACGGCTTCGCCATCGGGGAGGAGCTCGAACGGCGGAAGGTGAAGAAGGAGTACTACCTCGAGACCCGCTGCGACGTACTCATCAAGAACCGCGACCTCTTCGCCTACTGGAAAAAACTCGGGCTCTTCTACATGTTCCTGGGGCTGGAGGCCCTCGACGAGGAAGCCCTCAAGCTCCATCGCAAGCGCGTCACCACCGAGGAGAACTTCGAGGCCCTCGCCATCGCGCGCGAGCTCGGGCTCGTGGTCGCCGTCAATATCATCGCGGACTGTGACTGGGACGAGCGGCGCTTCCAAGTCGTGCGCGAGTGGGCCATGACGGTGCCGGAGGTCGTGCACCTCACGGTGGCCACTCCCTATCCGGGCACGGAGATCTGGTTCACGGAGTCGCGGCGCCTCACGACGCGCGACTACCGTCTCTTCGACGTGGCCCACGCGGTGCTGCCCACGCGCATGCCGCTCGACAAGTTCTACGCGGAGCTCGTCAAGACCCAGGACATTCTCAACCGCAAGCACCTGGGCTGGGGCGCGGTCGCCCGTTACGGCTTCCCCGCGGTGCGCGCGCTCATGCGTGGGCAGACCAACTACGTGAGCATGCTCTGGAAGTTCGCCACCGTGGTGAACAAGAACCGACAGTACGCCGATCACCAGCAGCCGGTGAAGTACGAGATGCGTCCGCCCAAACCCGCCGTGTCCAAGCCGAACCCGGCCGAGCTCTTTGTCCACCTTCCCGCCAAACTCCAGAAGTCTGCCGCGGCGGGCGGCGCCTCCCTCGGCTAGCTCCCCCTCACCCTCCGCCGGGCGAGAGCTGGCGGAGCAGGAACTCGGCGAGCCGGCTCCGCAGCTCCGGGGGCATCTCGACCCGCTCGGTCTCCGCGATGAGCTCGCGCGTGCGTCTGTACGTGGCGAGATAGGCCTGGCAGGGGTCACACTCGGCCAGGTGCCGCTCGAGCTCGGCCAGCTGGGAGGGGCCGAGGGCAGCCTCGAGGAAGTCGCCGAAGAGTGCGATGGCCTCCCGGCAGTTGAGCTTCCCGTCGACGGTTCCGTCCCTGGCCATGGTCGTGCCCGTTAGACACGCAGAAGCACCCGAGAGGTTCACATCCTCGCTACGAACATGGGGCGAGGGCCCGGTAGAATGCCGGGCCATGGTGGTGCGCCGACCGGCAGGGAGCGGAAGCGAGGCTTCGCGCGTTGCACCGTTCAGAGGCCGGGAACGGCCGCGTCCCTCCTCCCACTTGGACGGGCCCGGGAGGGCCCTGGAGCCATAACATGGACACCGCCTCCGAGACGGTTCTCGTCGAACGCCTGCGCGAGGGCGACGCCTCCGCCCTCGAGGCCCTGATGGAGCGCTACGCCTCGCGTATCTTCCGGATCGCCCGCGGCATCGCCCGCACGGATGCCGATGCGGAGGAGGTGGTGCAGGATGTCTTCCTCACCCTCGCCCGCAAGATCGAGGGCTTCGAGGGCCGCGCCCAGCTCAGCACCTGGATCCACCGAGTGGCGACCAACGCCGCCCTTCTCAAGCGGCGGGGCAAGCGCGTCCAGCTCGAGGTGAGCCTGGAGGAGAACCTACCCACCTTTCTGGACGATGGCCACCGCGAGGGCCCGCGTCCCTACCTGCTCGCCGACTGGTCGCGGACGCCGGAGGCCGAGCTGCTCGACGGGGAGGCGCGCGCCGTCCTTTCTCGCGCCATCGACCAGCTACCCGAGTCCTATCGCGCCGTGCTGATCCTGCGCGACGTGGAGGAGCTCTCCAACGAGGAGACCGCTCGAATCCTCGACGAGTCCGTGTCGACCATCAAATCGCGCCTGCACCGCGCGCGGATGGCGCTCCGTGAGCAGCTCACCCGCCACCTCGCCCCAACCCTTCACTGAGGCTGCTCCACCAGCTCCACGGCGTCACTGTCGTTCCGGGTTCCGGGCGTCATGCCCACGCGCTCCTCGACGAGGCGGTTGAAGAAGTCGCGCAGCGGCGGCAGCGTCGAGAGGAGGGCCTGGCAGGCGTCACGGTCGATGGCGAGGACGTTGGCGCTGGTGAGGCTGTGCGTGCTCGCTGTCCTCACGTGATCACCGAGGAGGGCGATCTCGCCAAAGCAGTCGCCGGGCCCGAGGCGCCGGATCGCTACATCTCCTTGACCCAAGAAGTGCTTCCGCACCTCGACCTCGCCGTCCTCGATGATGTAGAGCCAGTCGCCGTGGTCCCCCTCGCGGAAGATGGCCTGCCCCGGCTCGAAGTGCTCGCGACGGAGGGACACCGCACGGTCCGTGCGGAGCTGGACGATGTCGGAGGGCAGGAGCAGATCGAGGGTCCAGTCCACCGCCACGCGGATCTTTCGGTCGAGGCCGGGCAGCTTCATCAGATAGACGGTCCGCCATAGCCACCACGCGAGGAAGCCGGAGAGTTTGAGCCCGAACACCTCGGCCACCGCGGAGCGATGCCCGAGCGAGCCCATCTTGCCGAGCGCCTTGAACGCGAAGGCACGGCGCGCGTCGCCGCGCAGAGTCGCCGCGATGTTCTCCGCCGCACAGCGTCCCTCGCGCACAGCGTGCTGCGCGGTGGGCGGGCTCGCCTCCCCTGTGCCCGCGTCCATGATGAGGGCGCAATCGCCTACCGCCCACACGCCCGGACGTCCCGCCACCTGGAGATCCGGCTCCGTCACGATGCGGCCGCGATCCTTCGGGCAGTCGAGCGCGGCCACCACGGGGTTGGGGCCGCCTGGCACCGTGCTCACCAGTGTGCGGGTCTCGATACGGCTGCCATCGTTCAGGAGGGCAGCCTCGGCAGTAGCGCCGGCCAGTCGCGTGTGGAGCCGGAGCTCCACCCCACGCTTCATGAGCAGGCGCTGGGCGAACTCCGCGAGGTTCCTGGGCAGTTCCGGCAGGATGAGGCCGCCCGCGTGGAGGAGGACGACCCGGATCTCCGCGGGACGGATGTTGCGAAAGCTCCGCGCCGCCGAGCGCACGAAGTCGTTGAGCTCGGCGACCGCCTCCACCCCGGAGAACCCACCCCCCGCCACCACGAAGGTAAGGAGCCGGCGCCGTGCCTGTGCATCCCGCTCGATGTCGGCCTCCTCGAGAGCATGGATGGCGTGGTTGCGCAGGGTGAGGGCATCGCCCAGGTACTTGAAGGGCAGCGCGTGCTCGCTCAGCCCGGGCTGGCCAGCAAAGCTGGTGACGTTGCCCAGGGCGATCACGAGGTGGTCATACGGGAGCTGGAGCTGGCGCGAGCCCACCCCCGCGGCGAGGGTGACGCGCTGGCGCTTCAGATCGATCTCCTCGATGGCCCGCGTGTAGAGATCGGTGCGCGGGCAGAGACGTCGGATGGGCGTGATGGTGTCGAGGATGCCGATGCTCCCCGACACCACCTCGGGCAGCATGGGCTGGAAGGTGAGGTAGTTGTCGCGGCTCACCAGCGCGATCTCGACCTCGCCGCGCCCGAGCTCGCGCTTGAGGATCTTCTCCAGCGTGAGCGCGGTGTACACGCCCCCGAAGCCGCCGCCGAGAACGAGAATGCGGGTGGGTGGGATCGCGTTCATGTCATGAGCTCCCCGAGCCGCTCCGCGTCGGCATCGGTGATGGAGGTGAGATGGATGCGCACGAGGCGCGGTGCGCCCGTGCCCTCGGCGCGGACGATCTTGCCGTAGATATCCTCGGACTCGGCGCCCTGCGCGGAGTAGCGCAGGCGCAGCCGGAGGTTGGTCAGCGGATCGAGGGACGCGCCGAGCCGCGCGACCAGCTCGTGGCGCGCGAGGCGAACCACTTCCCCCTCGATAGATTCGGCTCGCACGACCTTGCCGTCGATCACCCGGCAGGTCAGGGGCAGCGACACCGCCACCTCGGCACCGGTCTCCTCCGCCTGCACAGCCTGGGCGAAGCGTCCGCGGAGGGTTCGCAGCTCGTAGAGGGCGAGCGGCTCCGAGAGCCCCTTGGCCTCCAGTTGGGTCGGGCCGAGCACCTCCGCGAGGTCGCGGATGCGCGCATAGGTCTCGGCGGTGAGGAAGACCTGGCCTCCCACGGTAGCGCCCTCGACGCGGGCGGCTACGTTCACCGCGCTGCCCACGATGGCGTACTTTGCGCGCTGCTCGGAGCCGATGTTGCCCACCACGGCCTCGCCGGTGTTGACGCCGATGCCCATCTCGAAGCGGGGGCGGCCCTGCGCGGCGTGCTCGCGGTTGATCTGGGCCATGGCCCCCTGCATGGCCAGCGCACAGCCGGCCGCCCGCTCCGCGTGGTCGGGGTGCTCGAGGGGCGCGCCGAACACGGCGAAGATGGCGTCGCCGATGAACTCGTTGATGGTCCCCCCGTGCTCGATGATGATGTCCGTCATCCGACCGAGGAACCCGTTGAGCACGTCCATGACCACGGCGGGATCTCCGTGCTCGGCGAAGCGGGTGTACCCACGCAGGTCCGACATGAGCACGGTGACCACACGCTTCTCTCCGCCAAAGCGGAGCCCGCCTGGGGACTCCAGGAGCGTCTTGGCGACCTCGGGGGAGACGTAGCGGCCGAAGGCAGAGCGGATGAAGTCGCGCTGGCGCAACCCCTCGAGCATGCCGTTGAAGGCGCGGGTGAGCTGTCCGACCTCGTCGCGCGACCGCACGGGCAGCGACTGCGAGAGGTCGCCGGCGGCGACGCGCCCCACCCCCACGGTGAGGGCACGAATCGGCCGCGTGAGCCGACGGGCGAAGAGGAAGCCGACGACGAGCGCGCCGAGAGCGCCCAGCCCAGAGGCCCACAGGATGGTGCGTCGGAGCTCTTGTAGCCGGTCGAGATAGATCTCTACCGGGTAGTTGACGACGACCACCGCGGCGGTGGCCCCCATGCGATCGAGGATGGGGGCGAAGGCGGTGATCCACGTCCCCTTCGCGTCGGTGTAGATGTCCGTGTAGCGCGCGACACCATCCTCGAAGGTCCAGCGAAGAGGGTCGACCATGCGCGGCGGCACCTGGTAGATGTCGCCGGGCTGCCCCGGCCCGTCGCTCACCACGAGCACGCGGGCTGTCCGCGCGCTCGCGTCCAGGTTCGTGAGGGTGAAGATGGGCGTGGTCAAAAGCACCTCGTTCTGAATCGTCACGAGCTCTCGCTTGATGCGTAGGTACGCCTGCGAGCGTGGATCGGGGGCGCGCTGCACCTGAGCATGCAGGCTCGGGTCCACGGCCAGCGCGGTGACGCGCGCGATGTTGAGGAGCTGGGTCCCCACGGTGTCCGAGAGCTCCCGCTGGTAGCGCTTGTACGTGATGCCCCCCACCGCGCCCACGGCAAGCAACGTCACCGCGGTGAGCAGCAAGGCCAAGCGCACGCTCAGCCGCTGCCAGGGGTGAAGTCGGGAAGCCGGGGCGCTCTCGGGGGTCTCGTCAGCCATCGCCGATTAGACTCACCCGGCTGTTTGCCAGGTTCGCGACAGGCCTCGCGAACCTCGCCGGCTTCCGCCCGCGTCTAACCTCGCGACACCGCCCGTATGCCGGGCCGGGCGAGCCCGGGCGGCGTGGCAATCAACCCCAGAGCGAGAGGAGTGTCGAGATGAACAAGAGCCTGCTGATTGCATCCGCCGTGGTCACCGCCTTGACCGTGCCCCTGGCCTCCTATGGTCAGGCCGGTCCCGCTCCCAAGCCCAAATTCGAGTCCGAGAAGTGTTACGGCATCGCCAAGGCCGGAAAGAACGACTGCCAGACGGCCAACTCGTCCTGCGCCGGCACCTCGCGCCGCGACGGCCAGAAGGACGCCTGGATCTACGTGCCCGCCGGGACCTGCGACAAGCTCGTCGGCGGTAGCACGCAGCCTCGGGCCTGAGCTCTCGGGGACGGCGCAGACGCCAATGATCGATCAGCAGCCCCTCGCGGGCATCGGGCTCCGGGCTTCGCACATGCGCGAGCTCCTGGCCAGGCGTCCCGCCGTCCCCTGGGTCGAGGTGCACGCGGAGAACTACATGGCCGACGCCCGAGCCCTCGCCTCGCTCGAGAGCGTGCGCCGAGACTACCCGGTCTCGCTCCACGGGGTGGGTCTGTCGCTCGGCTCGGCCGGTCCGCTCGATCGGCATCATCTCGACCGCCTCCGTGGCCTTGCCGACATCGTCGAGCCGTGCCTGGTCTCCGAGCATCTGTCCTGGAGCACCAGCGGCGGCGCCTATCTCAATCATCTGCTTCCCCTGCCCTACACGCTGGAGACGCTCGGCCTGATCGCCGCTCATGTCGAGGAGGTCCAGGAGCGGCTCGGCCGGCGCATCCTCGTGGAGAATCCGTCGAGCTATCTCCGCTTCCGCCACTCGGCCATGCCCGAGGCGGAGTTCCTCGCCGAGCTCACCCGGCGCACGGGCTGCGGTCTTCTTTGCGACGTCAACAATGTCTACGTGAACGCGTGGAACGTGGGGCTCGATGCCGAGGCCTATCTGGCTGCGCTCCCCGCGGGCGCCATCGGCGAGATACACCTGGCGGGGCACGTGGCGAACGATGCGGATGGACAGACCATCCTGATCGACGATCACGGCTCACCCGTGGCCGCTCCCGTGTGGCGGCTCTTCGAGCGGGCGCTCGAGCGATTCGGCTCTCGGCCCACCCTCATCGAGTGGGACACGGATATTCCCGAGCTCGACGTGCTGCTTGACGAGGCGCGGACGGCGGAGGCGTTCCTCGCCGCGGCCGCGCCAAAGGATGGCCGTGCTCGCGCTGCCTGAGCTCCAGCAGAGTTTCCTGGTCGGCCTGCTCGGCAGCGAGGACATGGCCCTCCTCGATCTCATCGAGGGCGACGGGCTCGATGCTCGCGCGCGCCTCGGCATCTATCGCCATCACATCCTCACCACGCTGACGGCCGTCCTCGAGGCCGCGTATCCCGTGGTGTCCGCCCTCGTCGATCGACGCTTCTTCGGTTACGCCGCCGACGCCTTCATCCGCCGGCATCCACCGGCGGGGCCCTGCCTCGGCGAGTACGGCGCCGACGTCCCGGAGTTCCTCGCCGCGTTTCCGCCCTGCGCGCATCTTCCATACCTGCCCGACGTCGCTCGGCTCGAATGGGCAGTGCACCGGGCCGCCACGGCTCCGCCGGCCGCCGCGCTCGACCGCGAGGGCCTGCGCTCCGTCGATCCCGGGAGGATGGCGGACGTCACCTTCACGCTCGACCCTTCGCTCTCCCATCTGGCATCGCCTTGGCCGGTGGAGAAGATTTGGAGAGCACATCAGGCGGAGGGTAAGGACTTGGACGTGGATATGACCGCGGGCCGCGTATGGCTGGAAGTCCGCGCCACCGGCGACGGAGTGACCGTGCGTTCGATCGAGTCTGGGAGGTATGCGCTGCGAAACGCCCTCGGACGTGGGATGAGCCTCGGCGAGGCGATCGAAATCGCCCTCGGGTCCCATCCCGCGCTCAATGTGGAAGTCGAGATCAGATCGATGCTCGAGGATAATATTTTCAGCCGCTTCACCGTCCGAGCCGGAGAATGAACATGAAGATGATCGGGCAGGCAGAGTCGATGCTGGAACCCATGCTTGGGACCGTCGACCTCCGTGGCCGGTGGGGTGACTGAGTCCGGGAGCCGGCGGTGAACCAGAACCTGGCGAGCAACGTAGCTCCGATGACGGCTCGCCGAGCGGTGTCTATCTGCTTCCTCCTCAACGGGCTTGTCCTGGCAAGCTGGCTGCCCCATATACCAGAGCTCAAGTCACGGCTGGCCCTGAGTGACGGGAGGCTCGGCTTCCTTCTGCTCGCCATGGCCGTCGGCGCCGTCGCTGCGCTACCCACGGCGGGGTGGCTGATCGCGCGGTTCGGAAGCGGCGCCGTCACCAGGGTCAGCGCCGCCGCACTCTCGCTGGCGGTGACCCTTCCCATGGTGAGTCCGGGCGTGGTGGCGAGCGCGGCCGCCCTCGCTGTCCTGGGCATCTGCAACGCCGTCCTCGACGTGGCCATGAACGCCCAGGCCGTGCTCGTGGAGAAGGACTACGGGCGGCCGATCATGTCCTCCTTCCACGCGCTCTTCAGCCTGGGCGGCCTGCTCGGCGCCGGCGGGGCGTCGCTCGCTATGGTGGCGGGCCTGAATGCCATCACGCACCTCGCCCTCGTCGCCCTGCTGGGCCTCGCCGCCATCGTTCTCGCTGCCCCGCATCTCGTACCCACGTCGCGCTCACCCGGCCTGGCGCAAGCCGGGTTCGTGGTGCCGCCCGCGGCCTTCCTCAGTCTCGGTCTCCTCGCTTTCTGCGCTCTGCTCGTCGAGGGCGCGATAGGCGACTGGAGTGCCGTGTATCTTCGCGACTCTCTCGGCACCTCGGCGGCTATTGCGGCCATGGGGTTCGCGGCTTTCTCGCTCGCCATGGCCCTCGGACGACTCGCGGGCGATGCCCTCGCGCGTCGGCTGGGCGGCCCGCGCCTGCTCCGCGTCTCGGGAAGCCTCGCTGCGGTCGGCCTCTCCGTCGCCCTCGTCGTGGGACAGCCCAGCATCGCTGTGCTCGGCTTCGGTCTGGTTGGCCTCGGCATGGCGAATCTCATCCCGGTACTCTTCAGCGCGGCCGGACGCACTGGCGCCCACGCCGGCACCGCCATCGCCGCTGTGGCCACCGCCGGCTACCTCGGCTATCTCGCCGGGCCGCCGCTCATCGGGCTTGCCGCCGATGCGGCGGGGCTGCCCACGGCGCTCGGCATCGTCTGCGCAGCCTGCGCCCTCGTGGCCGTGGGCGCCGCGCTCATTCCCCCGCCCCGCGATCTCCCAACTCCGCCAGCGGCGCGCGGGGCCGTCATCTCGAACGTGGAGGGATACCATGGCTGAATTGTTCGAATACGTCTCGAAGTCGACCATCGAGTACCGGCGCGGCTACCGCCATGCCTACCTGGGAGACGTTCCCACGCCGGTCGTCTACGGCGTCCAGGGCGCGCTGCGCGAGTACTATGGCGTGGCCGAAGGACCTCCCGTGGCGTCCACCCTCGACCACATCGTGGCCGCTGTCGCGGGCTGAATGTACGGCACGCTGCGCGGCGCCCTGGCAGGGCGCAAGATCGAGTTCAACCGCGAGACGTATCGTGCCACTGTCGAAGGCCGCATCGCCGGCATCGGCAAGACCATCCACATCAAGTCGATTCACGTGCACTACGAAATCAGCGTGCCCGCGGACTCCCGCGAGGCGACCGAGCGCGCACTGGCCGCGCATCCCCAGGGATGTCCTGCGCATCAGAGCGTGAAGGACGCCATCGACGTCTCGTGGTCGGCGACGCTCCGGGCCGGCGACCAGGTTCTCGCTCTCCGGGAGGAAGGCACGGCCGCCACTTCCACCTAGGTTGATTCGATCCGCGCCGACTGCACGAAGTCGAAGGCGTACACGCGGACGCGATAGGCCGCGCCCCGTTCTCGGATCGGGACCTCGAAGTATGTGCTCGAGAATCCCGCTTCGGACTCACCGCTCCGAAACTCGGGACTCCGTGGCGCTGCACGAGGAAGACGGCAGACCATGTCCTGCCCCCGTCACCTGAGAAGGTTAGGGCAGGTAGAGTCGCGCGATCTGATTGTCGACCACGCCGCCTTGCGCGCTCGCCACGAAGTTGGAGGTGATGAGGCCGCGGGCGCCGGTCAAGTGGCCAGTGCCCGCGGTTACCTTCCACATGACCGCGCCGTGCACCCAGCCGTCGAGCGGGCTCGGGCCGACGGTGCCGCGGCCGACCGTCTCGAAGGAGAGCGTGCCGAAAGCGCCGTAGGCGATGGTGCCCGACTCGATGAAACTCCCATCGGGGAAGCGCTCGACGATGGAGTCGAGGACGGCGACGTCGCCGGCCACATGCTCCACGCTGGCGTCGACGGCGGCGGCCCGCATCACCGTCTTCAGAATTTGACTGGGCGCCGTCGTCCGCGCGTGACGCGTCGTGCCCGAGGACCCGCTCGGCCCCGCGGTGCCCCGGAACTCGAGGGCGAAAACCGTCTCGCGCAATCGTGTTCTCCTCAGCCTGTCCTCTCCCTGAAAGGAGAGGCGGCGATCTAGAAGACGATGAGTCCGCGGCCCAGCTCGCCCGCGGCGAGCGCGCGGAAGGCTTCGTTGGCCTCGTCGAGACCGTAGCGGTGCGTGATGAGCTCGTCGACGCGGAGGCGCCCGGCAAGATAGAGCTCGACGAGCCGGGGCAGGTCCTCGCGGGTGCGCGCGCTCCCATAGCTGCAGCCGCGGATCGATCGCTCGCCCGTGACGAGCGGACGTACGTCGAGGGGCACCGTGGCGCCCGTCGCGGGGACGCCGATGAGCACGCAGGTGCCGCCCGGGCTGAGGGCGTCACACGCCTGGGCCACCGCGCGGGTGTCACCCACCGCGACGAACGAGAAGTCGACCCCGCGCCGCGTGATCGCCTTCACCGCGGCCACGGGATCCTCCCGGGAGGCGTCCACGCCATGGGTCGCTCCCAGCGCCCGCGCGTGATCGAGGCGGGCCGGCTTCAGGTCCACGGCGATGATCGGATGCGCGGCGACCATGTCCCCGCCCTGCACCACGTTGAGACCAACGCCGCCCACGCCGAACACGGCCATGCTCGCCCCCGCGGGCACCGCGGCCGTGTTGATCACCGCGCCTACCCCCGTCATCACCGAGCAGCCGATCAGGGCGGCACGGTCGAGGGGCATGCGCTTGTCGATGGCGATGGCGCAGGACTCCGCCACCACCGTGCGCGAGGCGTAGGTCGCCACGTGGCCGTAGTGATAGACACGCTCGCCGCGAAGCGACATGCGCGTGGTGCCGTCGGGGAGGACGCCCCGCCCCGGCTGGCGGCGCTCGCAGAGGTTGGGCCGGCCGATGACGCAGAAGTGGCAGCGCCCGCAGGTGGGCGCCCACGAGAGGATCACGTGATCGCCCTCGTGGAGTCCGTCCGTGCCCGGGCCCACCGCCTCCACCACCCCCGCGCCCTCGTCGCCCAGCACGATGGGCACGGGCACGCCCGCCCAGCTTCCGTCGGCGGCGTGGAGACAGCTATGACAGACCCCGCTCGCCGTCATGCGGACGGCGACCTCACCCGCCCGAGGCGACTCGAGCTCCAGCTCCTCGGTCCGGAGCGGCTGGCCCTGCTGGAAGAGCACCGATGCGCGCATAACGGCCTCCCGCGGTCAGCCCGCGTACCGGATGCGAGGGTCGAGATACCGGTACAAGAGGTCCACCGCCAGGTTGATGACCATGAACATGACGGCGATGAAGAGGATGGTGCTTTGGGTCACCGGGTAGTCGCGCTGATAGATCGACCAGAGCACGAGCCGTCCAACCCCGGGCAGGGTGAAGACCTCTTCCACCACCACCGTGCCGCCGAGGAGGATGCCCGCCTGCAGTCCCGCCACCGTGACCACGGGGATGAGGGCGTTCTTCAGCGCGTGCTTGAGGATGACCACGCGACGCACGAG
>Ga0209465_10000088_pt1 | contig 42304 bp, 56 predicted proteins | sample PanSoiPlot1MoBio_FD_188321 | JGI IMG/M metagenome (GOLD analysis project Ga0209465, IMG submission 188321) | Tropical forest soil microbial communities from Panama analyzed to predict greenhouse gas emissions - Panama Soil Plot 1 MoBio (SPAdes)... | ecosystem: Environmental > Terrestrial > Soil...
CCGCCCGTCGTCGCCGTAGTCCGAGTTCGCGACGCCCGTGCCCGGCGGGCGGTTGCGCTTGAAACTCGCCAGCCCCGTCATCACGGCGTTGATCTGCTGGACCGTCAGCATCTCGTCGATCTGGTCGAACAGATCCAAGAACCCGTACAAGACGCCCAGGCCCGCCCGCTCGGGCAGCCGGCTCCCCGTCGTCGTCCCCAGGCAGTGCGCGTACGGCCCGCGCAAGGACTGCGTGACCGGATCCCCGTAGCGGTGGGTGAACGTCTTGACCAGCTCGCCCCGGCCGCGGCCGCCGTTCGACCCCGAGAACTGGTTCTGGCCGCTCAAGATGTACGCGCACCGATTCCAGGTCCACAGTTCCGTCAGCGTCAAGGTGGACGTGCCGGCCATCGCCGTGCGCCACTCCGACACCGGCAGCGCCTGCCCGAGCCCCTGCGGGACGATCCGCCCCTCGCGGTCCAGCGCCATCCCGTAGCGCGTCAGCGTCTCCAGGTACGGCACCTGCTTGTGCTCGACCCCGAGCGTCAACCCGTCGTCGCCCTTCCAGTAGTACCAGGTCGCCGCGTCCACGTCGGCGGAGCGCAGCGGGTACGGCGCGACTGTTTTTTTGTAGTCCTCCGTCCGGCTGTCGTAGTACCTGTCTTTGCTGTCCGAATCCAGCGTCGCGTACTTGCCGGTCGTGAGCTCCTTCTCGAGCTCCTTCGAGAAACTGGCGTAGTCCGCCCAGGCGCTCCGCGTTCTCGGAAGCGTCTTGAGCACGCCCTCGCCCCGGCACACGACCGAGTGGACGAAGCGCCGGAAGAGCGGCGACTCCGCCTCCTCCTCCTGGCGCACCCACGAGGCGTCGAAGAAGTGCTCCCGCAGGGTGGCGTTCACCTGCTGCGACTCGGCCGCACCCGTGACCGGGAACTGGACGGCGGGGGGATCGACGGTTAAGGCGGCGGTTATAGTATTAGTGAAGTAAATAGGGAGAGGGTTATGCCTGGGAATCCCGACACCTTTGTAGCCTTTCGGGATTTTTGTTTCGTAGCCCGTGTACAAGGTGCGGTCTATGCGCTCGTATAGTGCATCTCTTTCCTGAAACTCGCTCTTTAATGTATCGACTAATTCAAGCGCTTGGGCGACGTAGCGCGCATCGGACGAGGTTGTCGGCAGGGTGTCGGTCACGCGCACGCCCTCAGCGGTGCAGGGTGCCCCACGCCTTGAGGCGGTACTTCGCCACCGTCCGGCACCGCTCGGAGCAGTACCGCGCCTTCTTGGAGCGGCGCGCGTACACGGTGCCGCACAACAGGCAGGTGTGCTCGATCAGTGGGTGCGTGTCCCAGTACGCCTGCTTGTAGGCTGCGTGCTTGGCGCGGTTCTCGGGTCGCTTCTGCGCCGCCGCGGCGAACGGTTGGGCGATCTTCTGGTTGCGCCGCGCGGCGGCCTGGTGCGCGGGCGTCGAGGCGTGGTGCGCGACGTGGTCGGGTGCCGGTATCGCCTCCAGGTTCTCGATCTGGTTGTTGGTCACGTCGTGGTCGACGTGGTGGACGTGGGTCGAGCGGACGATCGGGCCGTGGTGGTGCTGCCACACCACCCGGTGCAACATCCGGCCCTGGTGCGCGAAGTAGCCGCCGCGCACGGGCCAGTAGTTGACGCCCAGGAACGATTGCTTGGTCGGAGACAGGACGAGGACGCGGGGTGTTTCCGTCATCCCCCATTGTATCCCACCAGCCAACATTCCTTGCGCGCACGGTTACCGCTCCCACACGACGGGCCGCGCCACCGGAGGCGGCGGACTGGCCTCGGCGACGAGTCCGTAGCGGAGGGCGTCGGCGGCGTGGTCTTCGGTCTTGACGGACTTGAGCGCGTCGGCCAGGTCCTCGGGGTCGAGCGGGTCGTGGACCATCGCCGGCAGCGTGCGCTCGAGGTTGGGGCAGCGGCCCCGCAGCAACTGCAGTTTCGGCACCCCGTCGGCCTGGTCGGCCAGGGCGTCGCGCACGACCTGCCAGCCGTGGCGGCGGTTGTTGCCGCCGGGGACCAGCGGCACGCCGCGGGCGCGGTAGACGCTCGCGATCGAGGGCTTGTCCTGCTCGGACCGCTTGGCGAACATCGACGGGTCGCCGACGTGCAGGCCGTAGAGGCGCCCGTCGCCGGCGAGGCCGAGGTCGGCGCGCTCGCGGGCGACGCGGGCGGCGACCAGGTCGGCCTGCTCGGCGTCCCGCTTGCCGGCGGCGTAGAGCTCGCCGCTCACGTAGACGCGCCGGGTCGCGGGGTCGCGGGCGAAGAAGAGCGTGCAGAACGGCGCCGCGTAGCCGTAGTCGGTCGCGGTCCAGCGCGGCCAGTGCGGCGGGACCCGGATCGGGGCGACGACGTGGCGGTCGGGGTCCCACTCGGGGAAGAACATCCCGTCGGCCGCGCACCACTCGCCCAGGCGCAGGCGCCGGTGGCGGTAGCCGGTCAGGGCATCGAGCGCGGCGAGGCGCTCGGGGGTGATGGACGGGTTGTCCTCGTGGCGGGAGCGCAGGCGCGTGGTGGCGCCGGCGGCGCAGCGCTGGTTGAGCCAGTGGTCGGGGCCGGCGGGGTTGCAGTCGCCGATCAGTTGGCGGTAGGGCATCACGTCGTGGCGCAGGCGCGAGCGGAGGATCTCCCAGTCGCCGAGCTCGAGCTCGGTCGCCTCCTGCACGTAGGCGACGTCCAACTCCAGCGACTTGATCTTCTCGGGGTCGTCCAGGCCGGCGACGATGAGGACCGAGCCGTTGGGGTAGCGGTACTCCTGCTCCTCGTGGTGGAACCGCACGCCCGAGGGCGACGGCAGCACCTTCTCCTCGAAGGTGACCATCGCGGTCTGCGTCAGCGATACGCGGGTCTTGCGGAACAGGCCCCCGCGCATCTTCGGGTAGTTGACCGCGCAGATGTCCAGCTTCGCCAGGCAGGCGCGGCTCTTGCCCGTGTCGGCCGGCCCCTCGATGAGCACCTCGGGGTCGCGGCAGTACATCAACGCCTGGGCGGCGCCCTTGGGTTGGTAGGCGCCCGACGACGCCGGTGGCGGCCCCTGGACGCGCTCGAGGACGGGCAGGAGCATCAGACGCGGCTCGTGTCGAGGTCGCGGTACTCGCGGACGACCTGGCTGACGGTGAGGTCGACCTTGTCGCGGTACTTCTCGGGTCGGGCGCCCTTGAGCAGGAAGATCAGCAGTGTGTCGGAGTAGCGGGTGACGGTGTGCTCGGCGCCGGCGGCGTCGACCGTGGTGACGGGGTAGCCGGTGGCGCGGCGGCGGGCCTCGGCCTCGAGCGCATCGACGGCCTGGACCTCGGCGGCGCGGTAGGCCAGGACGAAGGCGTCGTCGATCTCCTGCCAGCGGTAGACGTTCTGCCGGGGCACGCGGGCCGCGCGGCAGGCGGCGGAGACGTTGCCCGACGCGGCGAAGGCGGCCAGGAACCGCCTTTTCTGCTGTACCGCCTGTACCTCAGTCGCCATCCGACCCCCGGAAACGCGGAAAGCCCGGCTCCTCTGACGGAGGAGTCCGGGCTCGGGTGCGAGGTGCGGACCTGGTCGGCAGTCTAGCGCCTGGCGGGGCGCGTTTCAAGCACGTCGCCGGCGCGCCACACCGGACCCGACCCAACGGAACCAGACCACGACAAGCCAGGCCAGCCCACGGCTCGCCTCGCCGTGGCAGGCCGTTGCCCCGACAGGCCCGAGCACGCCTAGCCACATCCGAGCCGGCCATACCAGAACGCGAACCCACCCCGCCCATCCGCAGCCCGCCGCACCCCACCCGTGCTAGCCCCGCCGGACCCTGCCGTGCCGGACCGAACCCAAACCCACCCTGCACGAGCTGACCCGACCGAGCCATGGCCCGCCGGACCGCAGCAGAGCAGAGCAAACCGTGGCCAACCGTGCCGCGCCAGACCAGACCAGACCCGAGCCAAGCAGACCGCGCCGGAGCCAATCGCGGCGCACCGGACCCTAGTCGCGCAGGACGTCGAAGGCGACGACCTGGAAGCGGCCGTAGGTGGGGCGGAAGTCGGCCAGGCCGACGAGACGGCCGGCCTCCTGCACGACGGCGTTGAGCAAGTCGGGCGGGATGTACTCCGGGGTGAGGACGCTGAGGTCGAAGGTCGCGCGCCAGCCGGGGAACAGCGCCGGGCGCGAGCGGGTCACGGCGGCCATTTGCACCTTGACGCGGTGCCGCTCGACGGCGTCCCAGTGCGCCTTGCCGGTGTCGGCCAGGATCGTGGTCGCGACGACGCCGGCCTTGAACAGGTCCTGGGCCGACTTGCGCGGCGAGCGTGGGTCCTGGCGGTACTTGGCCGCCGCGAGGACGGCGCCGCGCAGGTAGGCGCCGGGGATGCCGATGTTGCCGTTGTCGCAGCGGTAGACGTAGGACTCCACGTCGTCGGTCTTCTTGGCCTTGGAGCCCTTGGCGGCCTTGCCCTTCTCCTCGACCGCCTCGGTGTTCCAGGCGTGGAAGAGGATCGGGGCGGTGCCCTCGACGGTGACCCGCGCCGTGTACGGGGCGCTGAGGTCGATGACGGCCGCGCCGTTGTTCGAGACCGGGGTCAGCACGGAGACCATCGCATGTTCCTCCTATCGCGAGCGGTGTCAGAGCTCCGGCACGCGGCCGGCCTGCTCGAAGGCGTCGCGGCGCACGCGCTCGAGGAAGTCGTCCGCCGCGTCGACCAGCGCGTCGACGACGTCGCGCGCGGTGACCAGGTCGCCGCGGGCGAGCAGCAGCGCGTCCGCCGGGTCGATCGCGACCGCGACCCGGACGGGCGGGTAGCCGGCGTCGGCGGCGCGGTCGGCGACGACCTCGGGCTGCGTGGGCGGGATGAGGCCGAGGCGCACGCGGTCGGCCAGCGTGCCGAGGCCGGCCCACTCGTGCGCGTCGCCGGCCTGGATGAGGACGGCACCGGTGAAGCCGAGCGGCTCGAGGATGGGGCGTAGGTAGGCGAGCGAGTAGGTGCTCACCCGGTCGCGACCGTGACGCGGGGGCGGTCCTCCTCGAAGCGGAGGCGGAACTGGCCGGCGCCGAGGTCGACGACGACCCTCCCGCTGCCGATGGCGCCGAGGCGGGTCTCCTCGGCGGCGAGGGCGCCGAGCAGGCGCAGCGTGCGCGGGCTGAGGGTGCCGGCGGCGACGAGCGCGACCAGCTCGGCCGCCGGCCCGCCGAGCGCGGTCGGCACGCCGCCGATCTGCACGAGCACACGGCGCTCGGTCTGCACGCTCACCTCCCACCGCCGCCTGTGGCACACTGACCGCGATGCCGAAGCGGCGCGGCAAGCACGAGGGCACCCGCTACCGCCGGCCCGACGGCCTGTACGTCGGGCGGGTGCAGTACGAGGGGCGCAAGTACTCGGTCTCCTCGACCGACCGGCTCGAGCGCGACCGGTTGCTGCGCGAGGTGATCCGCGACCTCACCGCCGCGAAACTCCCCACGGGTGCCGGCCGGCGCAAGACGCTGCGCCAGGTGACGGAGGAGTGGCTGGCCGACCGGGCGCTCGTGAAGCCGAAGACCTACCCGACCTGGAAGAGCTACGGCCGGCACCTGGCCGACGGGCCGCTGGGGGGCCAGGTGGTGGCGACCCTGACCGGGGCGCAGGTGACGCAGTTTTTGGCCGGGCGGGCCGCGGCGGGGTACGCGCCGTCGACGGTGCGGCAGATCCACCGGACGTTGCAGGCCTGCCTCAACTGGGCGGTCGACCAGGACGTGCCGGTGCCGGCGGCGGTGCTGCGCCTGGAGGCGCCGGCCGTCGAGGCGGTCGAGCGGGTGCAGTTGAGCCCGGCGCAGGTCGGCAACCTGTTCCGGTCCAGCCGTCTGCGGGGCGACCCGCTCGAGGCCTTCTGGCGCCTGACGTGGTATTTGGCGGCGCGCGACGGCGAGTTGCTCGCCTTGCCGTGGATCAACGTCGACCTCGGGCGCGGCGAGTGCTGGCTGATCCGCATCCTGGTCAAGTCGGTGGACGGGGTGCCGCGGGTCAACCCCGGCAAGACCAAATCGAGCCAGGCGATCCTCGCGATCCCCGCCGACGCGGTGGACGCCTTGCGCCGGCACCACGCGGCGCAGGAGGAGCGCCGGCGCCTCTGCGGGCCGGCCTGGAAGGAGCAGCCCGGCGGGGCGCTGGTGTTCGACCGCGGGGACGGCGGGTCGTTCCGCCACGAGCAGGTGGAGCGGGCGTTCTACGCGGCGCTCGCGGCCGCCGGGCTGCCGCGGTGCCGGCTGCACGATTTGCGGGGGGCGGCGCTCTCGGCGCTGCGGGAGGCCGGCCACGACGTGCTCGACGTGCAGAAGCGGGCCCGGCACGCCTCCGTGAAGACGACGCTGGACGCCTACGTGCGGGGCACCGACGCGGCCGACCGGCGCGCGGCCGACACGCTCGAGCGCCTGGTCGCCGAGGGGTAGCATCAGGACGCCTCCCCGTCGCCGCAGAAGCAGGAGAACATGTCCTCCTGCACCACCCCCGGCGGCGGCGCGTCCCGGGTGGCCAGGGCGGCCAGCGGCAGCGGGTGCCGCTGGCCGAGTCGGCGGTCGCTGACGATCGCGAAGTCGGCGCGCGGTCCGCCCTTGGCCCGCTGGGCGAGCTCCCACGCGCGGACCTCGGCGAACCGCTCCGGGAAGGCGTCGCGCAGGCGCAGCCACTCGCGGATCCCCTGCTTGACGCAGCGCCCGCCGCAGTTGTTGTGCTTAAAGCCGAGCGCGTACAGGCGGGGTGGGGTGATCCCCCACGAGCGGACGACCTCGGCGTAGGGCCGGAACTCGTAGGGCGTCCAGAGCAGCGGGAAGTCCACGTAGCGCCCCTCGGCGACCAGCGAGGCGAAACGGGCGCGCATCCGCTCGACGCGGTGCATCTCGCGCCAGTCCAGCCCCAGGAGCGACGTGACCGGCTTCGGCCCCTCCCGGTCCATCGTGTCGAACGGCTGGATCTTCAGGATGGACGAGCAGGGCGCGATGTTGGCGTTCGGGATGATCGACTTGTCCTCGGCGACCTGGAGCGGCGTGCGCCCGTCGCGGTAGCGGAGCAGGTCGCCGCCCCAGCGCGCCATCAGGTCGTCGAGGAAGCGGTACAGATCCTCGTCCTCCCAGGACGTGTCCGCGAAGCGCAGCGCCACCGCCTCGCGCCCGTGGCGCTGGATGGCGCGCTCGGCCGACACCGCCGAGGCGACGCCGCCGGAGAGGCTCACCACGTAGCGCATGACGCACCGTCATGACACACCGCCGAGCAGGCGAGCGGCGGTTGCGAACGGAGACTATCCGGAGGATAGCGGGCGTGGGAAGTGGTACCACCACATCCGCCGCGCCGTCCCATCTCAGCCCCCACCGTCCGCCAACCGCTTTTTGAACTTGATCACCGGGTCGGAACCCGTCCGAGACCGTCCCGGCGGGGCCGTTTCCGGCGCAGGACATGACACACCGACATGACACACCTGACCCACCTGGGCGAGGGCGGAGGCCGGCACGCGGTAGCGGGTGCCGACCCGGACGTGGCGGAGCTGGCCCGACTCGACCAGGTCGCGCACGGCGCCCCAGCGGACGCCGAGCAGGCGGGCGGCTTCCTCGAGGGTGTAGAGGCGGTAGTCATCGGTGGTCATCGGTCCTCCTGGGGGCGTGACGATCGGTGTAACGGCGGCGGGACGCGCGCCAGCGGCAGCGGGGCGAGCAGTACAGGCGCGGGGCGCGGCGGCCGGGGGCGAAGCGGTTGCCGCAGGCGCAGCGCTCGGTGAGGCCGTCGGTGGGGGTCGGGACGGGGTCGTAGGCGGGGACGCCGGCGCGGACGTCGGCCCACAGGCGACCGAGGACGTGGGCCGGGCTGGTGCGCTGGAGCAGTTCGACGCACCAGGCGTCGCGCAAGCGGGCCTCCTCGAGCCGGGTGATCACCGGGCGCACCAGGGCCAGGCACCCCAGCCTTGCCGCTCCCAGACGCCGCGGGCGGTGACGAGGTTGACGTAGGGGTCGTCGAGGTCCGATGACCCGGTCAGCTCGAGCGCGAGCCACGTCCAGCCGACGGAGACCTGCATCAGGCCGCGGTAGGAGTACGCACCGTAGACCGGATCCCAGCCGGCGTTGCGGGCACCGGGACGGCCACCCGATTCGCACTGCACGACCGCCGCGACGCGCGGGGCGAGCTCCGGCCCCCAGACCAGCGCGGCCAGGTCCGCCACCTCGGCCCGATCGAGCACGGCCGGCCGGTTACCACGGGACGTCGCCTCGTACCGTGGCACCTCGACCTCCTGCGCGCGGCAGACGGCCACGCCGGCCAGGAACGGGATGAGCGCGAGCAGCAGGGCGCGGGCGAGCGCCGGAGCGCTCCATGGGTGGGTCATCGGTCCTCCTCGCGCACGGTCTCGGTCCGCCACCCACGACCGCGGCAGGACGCGACCGCCTCGCCGGCGGTCGTGCCCATCAGGAGGCGGCGTCCGATCGGCGCGCAGGCGACGACGCGCCGCGTCCGGTCGTCGACGACGAAGCCGAACACGGCGTGCGGCGCCGTGACCCGGACCAGCGTGGTACTCACGGGCTCACCTCCCATCGTGTGCGGCGGGCGCGGTAGCGGCAGGCGGGCGAGCAGTAGCGCTGGCGGGGGTCGCGGGTCGCGAACGTGGCGGTGCAGGACCGCTCGGCGCAGGGGACGGCGCGCAGCGGGAGCCGCTCGTAGGGGGAGTCGACGTGGATCAGCCAGCGCTCCCGGTCGGGGGCGCGGGTCCGGGTCATGCCAGCACCGCCTGCACGGCCGGCCAGTCGACCGGCTTCCAACAAAACACCGCGACGCCCGGCACGCGCTCGAGCTCGGTCATCCAGGCGATTTGGTGCTCGGTGAGTTTGCCGTCGTGGCGCTTGAGCTCGGCGAACACGAGCCGCTCGCCCCGCACGAGCGTCAGGTCGGGGAAGCCGGCGGGACTGTGATCCGAGCGCCAGGCGAAGTAGACGCGCCAGCCGTGGAGGTGCGCGTAGTCGACGACGAGCGCCCGCCAGTCGCGCTCGGTGACCCAGACGGCCGGCGCCGGTGCGGTGGTGGTCGTCATGCCGTCTCCTCCAGCCCCGGCAGCATCGGGTGGCCGGCGGCGCGCTTGAGTTGGTCGAGGGGCGGCGGCACGAGCTCGGGGACGACGCGCTGCTCGAAGCGCAGCAGGTCGTCGAGCGCGTCGGGGACGACGACGAGCGCGAAGCGGCCCGAGAACGTCCAGGCCCGGCCCGCGTGGCCGCAGGCCGGGCACTGCCGGCGCCGGCCGTCGTGGCGGGGCGGTGTGTCGGCCGGCGGGAGCAGGGGGAAGGCCCCCGACGGGCCGCGGTGGCCGCACGATGGGCAGGTGCGGGTCATAGATCCTCCACCGTGGTGTGCTGCTCGAGGCCGAGCCGGCGCAGCTCCTGTTGGACGAGGGCGCCGAACCGGATGCGGCGCCGCGTCAGCGGGCTCCTACTCCCGGCGACGACCACCGCGACCTCGTCCACGCCGGCCTCGGCCTGCTCGACGAGGTCGATCGCGCGGGAGATCAGATCCGGCCGCTCGTCCGTCGATCGGTTCGCCGGGATCACCACCCAGACCCGCTTCGGGCCCGCGCTCCCGGACAGGACGATCCGCGCGGGCGGAGGGATGGACGGCGCCGGCACCGCCGTGGCGACCCCGGAAACGCTCGGAAGCATGCGCCGCACCTCGAACGCGCAGCGAGCGGCGTCCTCGAAGACCTCCTTGGCCGTGAAGCGCACGACCCGCCAGCCCGCGGCGGTGAGCCGGCGGTCGCGCTCGCGGTCGCGCCGGAAGGCCGCCTGGTCGCCGTGGTAGGCGAGGCCGTCGATCTCGATCGCCGTCTGCGACCCGAGGTGGGCGAAGTCGAGCCGGTAGGCGCCGCCCAGCACGACGTGCTGGACGGCGAGCTCGGGACCACCGCCGCGTTGCCAGGCCACCCAGAACGCGGCCTCGGCCGGCGACTCGAACGCCGGCGGGTGCGCGATCGCGAGCTCGCGGACCGCGGACACCGGGTCGTCGAAGCGGACGTGCTCGAGGCCCGGCAGCGCCGACGCGAACCAGAGGTCGTCCACCGTGCATTCGCCCCCATGCCCACCCGTCGGGTCGTACAACCGATCGACGGCGTGCGGGCGGGCGACCACCACCCGACGGTCGGACACCCGTCCGGTCATGCAACCGAGGACGAACCCCAGCTCCACCAGCGTCCCATGCGCGGTCGGGTCGTCGAGCCAGACCAGGACGACGTCGGCCTGCCGAGCGGCCTCCAGGCACGCCCGCGCGATGCGTCCCTGCCGGTGGCGCTGCGTGGTGCTGGCGCCGTCGCACCAGAACGAGCTGTCGGCGCCGCCCCCGTGACTGCGCGGCCCGTGGTAGCACCGGCCGTGCCCGCAATCGACGAAGTACGGCCCGACGTAGTCGAACCGTCCGCCGACCGCGCCCGGTAAGCGCCGCCAGGCGTAGTGGTCGTCCTGCTCGTGCAGTCGCACGCACTCCTCCCGCAGGCCGTCGACGACGCGGTGCCGCCAGTCGCCCGCCGCGATCTTGCCGGCCAGGTAGATCGCCGGCAGGCTCACGCCGGCACCGCCGGGAAAATGCCCAACCGGGCATTTACGTAAATGCCCACCACGGGCATTTTTCCGGTCCAGGTCGGCGCAGCCAGGGCCGACCGGGAAAATGCCCAACTCTTTTTTTCTATAGGGGTGGGCATTTTGTGTGCGGGGCTCACGCGCCCTCCTCGGGGGGGTGGAATCCGTTGGTCGCCGGGCGGTCGAAAATGCCCACCAGCCCGTAGGCGGCGGCCTTGCCGCGCCCGCGGCCGCCGCTGAGGCGCTCGACCAGGCCGCGGTCCAGCAGCGCGTCCAGCCGGCGCATCACGGTCGTCCGGGCGGCGCCGGTCGCCTCGACCAGCTCGGCCTCCGTGCGCTGGCCGGCGCGCAATTCCGCGACGATGCGGTCGCCCAGGCGCAGGTTGGTCGAGACGGTCGCGGCCGCGAGCGGGTCGAACTGCTCGACCGAGATCGCGTAGTCCTCCGACTCGGCATCGTGGTGGCGCAGGCGCACGCCGAGGCTCCGCTGGATCGGGGCGCCGTTCATCTTGGTGTTGGTCAGCACGAGGTCGATCCGGTCGTCGCCGTCGGACGCCTCGTCGCGCCCGAGCGCCCAGGCCGCCCGCGCCCGGTTGGTGATCGTCACGTCCCCGTACATCTGCGGCGGCCCGTGCTGCTGGGCGGCCTCGAACTTGGTCAGGTGGTGGACGATCAGGGGCGTGACCGGGAGCGACCGGAGCGCGTTGTAGAACGGCGTCGTCACCTCGGGCGCGATCGGCCCGCCGAAGGCGCCCATCAGCGAGTCCACGACCACGGCGCCGGCGCCCAGGCGCTCCACCTGGGCGCGCACGCCGTCGAGCTCGTCGACCAGCGAGCCCGCCTGGGCGCGGTAGACCAGGCCGGCGGGGATCTCCTCGTCGAGCCAGCGGCAGACCGCCGCCACCCGCCGCGCCCACTCCGACTCGGTCGTCTCCCAGTCGAGCAGCACGACCGGCAGCGGGCCGCAGACGGGGCGGAACGGCGGCACCGCCCGCCCGGTCGCCAGCACCACCGCCAGGACGGCGACCAGCGTCGACTTGCCCGTCCCGCCGGCGGCGAAGAAGACGGTCGGGTCGCCGTGCGGCACGACGCGGTCGATCAGCCACCGCTGCGGGCGGGCCGGCACGTCCCGCAGCCGCACGAACGGCGCCCCGAGGCGCCCGACCGCGCGCACGTCCATCCGCACCACCTCGAGCATCCGCTCCCACGGCACGCCGGTCTGCCCGTGGTCCGCGCAGAAGCCGGCCAAGAACTTCACCGCGCGGGCCTTGTCGTCGGCCCGCGCCAGGTTGAGCCGCTCCCAGAAGACGTGCCCGTTCCTGCCCTCCCCGACCGACTCGACCGTCAGCTCGGCGTACAGCCCCAGGCTCGTGCGGCGCACCTCCGACGCGGTCACGGCGAAGCCGTAGCCGGGCCAGAGGTAGGCGCGTCCGCGCGGGCCGTCGGTGACGGCGAAGTCGTTCGCACTCACTCCACCACGAGGCCCCCCGGTGGTGCGCCGGCGTAGAAGCCACGGCCGCGCCGGCCGCCGCTCGCCGCCACGACCGCCCGCGCGTAGTCGGCCGCGTAGAGCGAGCATGGGCACCAGTTGATCGCCGCGGTCAGGTTGGCCTCGCCGACGGCGGCGAGCTCACCCCGCCGCTCCAACTCCTCGACCAACGTCACGTAGTCGACGGCGATCCCCGCGTCGTCGAGCGCCAGCGCGGCCAGGTAGACGCGCCGCGCCCGGTCGGAGCCGAAGTCGTCGGACGCCAGGACCGTCCGGACGACGCGCACCGCTGCGGGGTCGATCAGGAGCGCCCCGATCACGGCCGCCTCGGCCCGCCGGCCGGCCATCATGCCGGCACCGCCGCCTCGGCCGCCCGCAGCAGCGCCACGCAGTCGTGCCACCAGGACCGCCAGGCCGGGACGCTCGACCGCTCGGCGGGGTCTGGCGGCACCATCAACTCCCGTGCCCGCAAGAGCCGCTTCATCTTGTTGCAGGCCTCCCACAACTCCTTGCCCACCAGGCCGTCCACGTCGTCCGCCGGCACCGTCCACGGCTGCGCCCGCAGCCGCGCCGCCTCCAGCCGCTCCCCCTGCCACCGGCCCTCCGCGTCCGCCTCGGCCACGGTCGCCTCCCAGGACGCCACCGCCGCCTGCGCCCGCGGCGTCAGCTCGCCGGCGGGTGCTGGCGGTGAGGTGGCGGCCGGTGGCGGTGCGGCGTCGGGCAGCGCGGCCACCTCGACCTCGCCGCCGTCGGTCACGCGGACCGTCGCCCCCAATTCCTCGGGCGTGTACATCCCGCCCAGCGAGTCGGGGAAGGCCAGGCGCGCGACCGCCGACGTTGCTCTGGCCCGCAGCATCGCCTGCGGGTACTTCTTCCAGGTGTCGCTGGAGAGGCTGGCGTTCTTCGCGTCCTCGATCGAGAACTGGAACGACCGCCGCCCGTCCCAGTGCCGCCGCTTGTAGCTCACCCGGCAGACCAGGGGCGTCGACTCCTCGACGATCACCGCCTCGTCGCCGTGGTCGCGGTAGATGAGCGCCAGCATCAACTCCGCCGAGCAGGCCGGCTTGTTGTTGACCACGACGATGTTCGACAGCGCGTGCAGCGGCGGCACCCGCAACTCGCGCCCCTTCAGCATGATCAGAACCGCCTGCTCGGGCGTGCGGATGGTCGACGGCAACAGCCCCGTCGGCACCATCACCTTCGCCATCTCGACGACGGTCCGCCACTCCTCCGGCGACGGCAGGGCCGCCGCCGGCGCGATCGCCAATGCGTGGGTCTCGGTCACGCCCACCTCCTGTTCAGCCACAGTCGAACAACTCGCCGATCTCCTCGAGCGCCAGCCGGTGGCGCTCCACCTCGGACACCGCCTCCAACGCGACCGCCGCCGCCACCTCGCCCTGGTGGTGGCAGCGGCCGCGGTAGGAGAAGCCGGCGCAGCGGCACACCACCGCGCCGGTCATGGCGTACTCCGCCCGGTAGCTCGCGCCCGGCCGCGACCGGCTGTGGACCGCGAACTGCCCGCTGGCGCCGCGTTCACCCGTCAGGCGCGTCGCGCTCACGTCGCGTCCCCGATCGGGTCGTAGCGGCGCACCAGCCCGACCAGCGTCGGCCGCCGCGCCGGCACCAGCAACGGTCCGCCGCAGCGCGGGCAGCACCACGGCGGCGGGGTGCCGTCGGGGCGCGTTCGCATCCAGCGGCAGGTCGGGTCCAGGCAGACGTCGGCGCGGGTCATCTCAAAACTCACTGAGGTGCCCGCAGGGGTTGCACCGGACGAAGGCGCGGTAGGAGTGCTCGTCGGGGTTGTGGACGGGCCACCAGAAGCAGTCCCGCGCGCCGCAGGACGCGCAGGTCGCGGCCTCGGCGATCTCGGCGTCGATCCACTCGTTGTCGCGGTTGCCCCACGGCGGCGGTCCGGCGACGTAGCCGTTGGGCCCCAAGTCCTCGAGGAACCACTCGTGCAGGGGCCGGCACGGCTCGCTCATCGCTCGGCCTCCAGCTTCGGTGCGGGCTCCGCCCGCACGACGGCGGCGAGGGCGGCCCGCTCCGCGCCCAGGTGGCTCGCGATCACGGCCCGCAGGGCGTCGCGGTCGAAGTGCTCCAAGAGCGCCGCGACCAGCACGCCGATGCCCTCGGCGGTCAGGTCGACCTCGATCCAGGCCGCCGCCTCCACGGCCCGCACGGCGAGGGTGTAGCGGCCCGTCCCCGCCGAGAGGACCGTGGCGCTGACGCCGTGGTGGGTGGTGTCCAGGGTGGCTTTCACGAGCCTGCCTCCCCGGTCGCCTTGGTGATGGCGGCACGGGCTTCGTCCGCGATTCGTGCCCAGTCAGCCCAGCCGCGCGCGTCCGACCGGGCCACCGCATCGACACGCCGCGCGAACGCCAGCAGGTCCGGTGCGGCGGCGACGAGGTCGGCGTTGGCGATGTCGGTGCCGGTGTTGGTCTCCATGTCTCCGAAGTAGAGGCGCGTGACCGAGGCGTGCAGCGCGTCGGGTAGATCGACCACCCACTCGCCCTCGTCGGTGTCGTGGCTGATCCACGGGGGCGGCGTGTGGGGCGTGCGCCACGGCCCCGGGGTGTTGTGCGGATGCTGGATCGTGATCACGTTTCTCCTTGTCGCCCGACTGCTCGAGGGTTAGACTCGGAGTCGGGTTTTTCCTTTCCGCGTGCCCGGTCGGTGTGCGGCGGGGGCCGCCCGCTCCATGGGCGCCCCGCCGGCCCGGCTGCCTAAGCCGTGCGCTCGAGCGGCGCCTCCTGTGGGGTTGACAGCGGCGTCGGATCGGCGGACAATGCCGCCACCGCGGCTCCATCGCGGAACTGCCCCGCCGTGGGGCGTGCGATGGAGTCGCCTTGGTGGAACAACTCGGCCTCGGGCACCCCGAGCTCGGCCGCGCAGGCGGCGCGCAGCGTCGGGTTCGCGGGTCGGTGCCCGTGGAAGACCCGCGACAGGTACTTCGCGTGGTAGCCGGTGCGCCCCGCCAGCCAGACGGCCGTGCGGCCATCGGCCTTCATGCGCGCCAGGATCGGGTGTCTCACCGCGCCCCCAGGATACGTGGAAATCATGGTCACTAGTAACCATGACCAAGATAACCGATTGGTAAACACGTGTCAAGCGGTTGCGGTTACCATCGACCGCGTGGACGCGCGCGACCGCGGGAGCCGGTTCCCGGACAAGCTGGCCCAGTACGTCGCGGCGGAGCTGGACCGCCGCTGCTGGTCGAACCGCGAGGCCGGCCGGGCGCTGAAGCTCAGCCACGTCACGATCGCCAACCTCATCTACGGCGAGACCCGCTACCCCGACGAGGCCACCCTGGCGAAGCTCGCGGGCTTGCGCCCCGGCGTCACGGTCGACGACCTCTTGCGCTGGCACCGCGAGCCGGCCGACCCCGCGCAGGACCCCCTGCCGCCGATCGCCGGGGCACCGCACGCCCCGGCCGCGCACGGCGCGACCGCGCAGGTCGACGACGAGCCGCCGCAATGGTTCCGCGAGTTCGTGCGCCGCTACGTCGAACGCGCACCCCCGCCGCCGTCCGCCACCACGCCCCGGAGCGCCCACGCCGGCCGGCCGGTCGGCCTGCCCGACCAGGGCGACGCGACCGACCTCGCCCGCGCCGTGATCGAGGCCGAGGGCTACGAGAACATCTTCAGCGTCCGGGTCCGCGGCGACAGCCTGAGCGACCGGACGCGCCCGGTCCTGGCCGGCGACACGATCTGGATCGACCCCACGCGCCCGTCGGCCCCCGGCCGCGCCGTCGCGGTCGTGGCCGGCGAGCGCCTGCTCCTGCGGACCGTCGGAGCGGACGAGGTGACGCTGCACTCGGCCGACCCACGAGACCCGCCGCTGCGCCTGGATGAGGTCGACCGCGTCGTCGGCGCGATGGCCCTCGTGCAGATCACCGAGCCGTGAGCGAGCGCTTCGTCTGCCCCTACTGCAACCGGGCGTCGAGCCACCCCGAGGACATCGCGAACCGCTACTGCTCGTGCTGCGGTTGCCCGCCCCTGCTCCCGAAGGACTGCCTGCACGTCCGCGCACGCGAGGCCGCGAGCCGGGCCGCCGGTGATCGCCTGTGGCGCATCCTGCTGCGCCCGCGGCCCGAACCCTAGCGCGCGTCCCCAGCAGGCCAGCGCGCAACTCCCCGCAAGGCCAGGCCGCCGCTGGCCCACGGGTCAGGTGCGGATTCCTTAACGTTCTGGTAACCTGAGGGCACGCGCCACCCCACCGAGCGCCCCGACCGACGGGGTGGCCGCCGCCAGGACCAGGCGGCTACCGCGCGCCCCGGATGGAAGGGATGGGGAGAGGCCGCGCCCGGCCGCCCGATGAATTCGGGAGGGATGAACTCGTGCCGCTCACGCTCACCGTCGATGGCGACTGCCTCGCGCCGGACGTCAAGCCCGGCGACCACCTCGTGCTCAGCGACCGGAGGCCGCTCGCGGTGGGGGCGCTGGTCGCGGCCGAGCTCGCGTGCGGCACGGTTCTGGTCGGGGAGGCGGCCCGCTGGTCGGGCTCCTGGTGGCTGACCAACCCCCGCCACGTCCCGGTGCGCCTGGACGACGCCGTGCGCGTGCTGGGCGTCGTCGAGGCGATCGGCCGCGCCCTCTACCCGCTTTAGGGCCTGGGGGGCCCGTTAGCCCACCCACGGCAGCCAGACCCGCACGCCGCCGGCACGCGGCGTGCGCGTCGGGTGGCGCGGCGTGCCCGTGGGCGTCGGTGACGTCGCCGGCGTCCCGGTAACCGCCGCCCCCGGTGTGGCCGTCGGCGCCAGGGTCGCCGTCGGCGACGCCGTCGTGCTCGCCGTCGCGGTCGCGGCCGTGGCCGTGCGCGCGTCGGCGGTCATCGTCGCCGCCGCGGCCGCGGTCGCCGTCATCTTGTCGTGGCCGGGGTTGGCGCCCGCGTCGTCCACCCGGCAGAGCGCCAGCACCAGGACGACGCCGGCCAGGAAGGCGAGCGTCGGGCGCATTCAGGAGCGCAGCCAGACCCCCGCCGCCAGCGCGGCCAGGATCAGCAGGATCACGACCAGGAGGAAGATCGCCTCGGGCGCGAGTCGCGGGCGTGGGCGCACTAGACCAGGCGGCTCGCCGCGACCAGGGCGATCAGCCCGAACACGATCTGCTCCCGCGCCGGCAAGACCCCGAACACGCCGAGCAGCGCCAGCACCAGCGCGACGATCGCGAGCACGAACCCGACCGTGATCGGCGGCACCTGCATCTACTGGTCCCCCTTGCTCTGGGCGACGGCACTCTTCAAATTCTGACCAAACCAGGGCCAGCCGTTCTGCTCGAGCGTCTCGGCGAGCTGCCACACCTCGTCCCGCACCGCGTCCACGTCGAACGCGCTCGCCTGCCGGCACGCCAGGACGAAGCGGCTCCAGTCGAACACGCCGGCCGGCGGCACGCCCGGATCTGTCTTTTGATCCGCTCGTCCACTTTCCGAGTCTTCATGACCGAGCAACCCGTAGGCGGTCTCGCTCAAGACCCGCTCGCGGGGGAAGTCGTATTTGTCCGCCCACAACCGGCACGCCTCCGCCGCCGCCTGGTACTGGAAGTCGCTGATGGGGCTCGACATCGTCGGCTGGGCGATTTCGATGCCGAGCCACTCGGCGTTGGCCGTGCGCGCGTGCCAGGCGATGTCCTGGTCGTGGACGCAGCGCGCGACCCGGTCCGGCCCGACGACCAAATGCGCCGACACCTGCGCCTGCGGGTTCGCGAACCAGTGCTTCGTGGCGGAGTAGTCGTCGGCCGCCGAGGCCGTGCCCCCGCGGGTCGTGTGGACGACCACGCCCCTGGTCCGCTCGCGCGGGCCACGGGTGTAGTTGGCCGGGCTGGCCGGCGCGTCCTCGGTCGGCACGCCCAGGACGATGTCCCCGTTGGCGCCCCCGCCGGCCGGCGGCGTCCACTCCGTCAGCGCGTCCACAACAGAGGTTCCTTTCGCGTCGACCGGCGTCGGCAGCGATGGGGCGCCGTGCCAGACCCAGGCGAAGTAGCACACGGCCTTGATGCGCGGCTGCGTGGCGCACCAGTCGAGGAAGGGCCAGAAGGAATCCGTCGTCCAGGCATCGACGTCAACCGAATTACCCGCCCCGAAGTTGCACTCGGTGATGTAGACGTCGCCCGAGCACTCGGTCAGCACCTCGGCGACGGTCTGCTTCATCTGCTCGAGCGTGCCGTAGGCGTGGCAGGCCTGCGGGCCGTCGCTCGAGAGCCAGTCCTGCCAGCCGGCCACGCCCGGACTCGGCGGCATCGCGAGCACCATCTCCGGGCGGTCGACCGCGGCCAGCACCGCCGCCTCGAACTGCCACCAGGCCTCGAGCCCACCCTCCCAGCCCTCGAGCGGGAGGTTCTGCTCGTTCCCAAGCTGTGTCAGGATGCCGGCCGCCGCGTTGCGGTTGCACTTACCGACCACCCAGTCGATCGGCGGGTTGTCCACAAAATACGGCCGGTCGATCGCGAGCCGGCCCGCCGCCGCGGCCGCAACGGCCAGGCTGTAGCCGCCGTCGTCCCAGCTCTCCTCCTTGGAGACGGAGCAGATCGCCGGTAACGCGGGCGCGTCCACGTCGTTTTGGCTCAACACCACCAGGCCCTGCTGGAGCATCAGCGCCTCCTCACGGCCCGATCGACAGGTTGTCGGCCCGCCCCGGCAGCGTGGGCGTTCCGTTCTTCGTCAGCCGCAACCCCACGCGGGTGTAGGTCGGTCCGGCGAATTTGGTGTCGCCACCCGCCAGGGTGTAGGTGAACCCGAGGGTTGAGCCCCACCAGCACTCGATGCTGGTGCCCGCGCAGACCGCGCGCAGTTGGTAGGTGGTGCCGTCGACCGGCGCCGCCACGACGACTCTGAGGTTCCCGGCCGCGCCGGCGTCGAGCTTCCACAAGCTGAGGTTCGGCTCGAGCGTGAGCCACAGGAAATTCTGTCCGTCCAGGCCCCGGAACAGGAGGCCCGGCGTGCGTTTGGTCGCGGAGGTGTACCCCCCGGTCACGTCGACCGAGAACGTGCCGTCGTTGCGCCCGCCGTCGCAACTGACCCGGTCCGTCGTCCCGTCCGACGCCGAGTACGCCTGGTTCGACGCGATGCCCCACGTCCCCGCGTGGGCCACGTAGGCCGAGCCGTTGGGGTGGCTCCCCAGCGACGTCGCCGAGTCGGCCCGGGTGAAGTCGTCCACGTAGGTGGGCGCCGGCGGCGTCAGCGCCAGGCCGCCCGATCCGACGAGCGGCACACCCATCTCCAGCGAGGTCGGCATCACCAGCCCCCGATCCCGTTGCCCGGCGCGAGGTGGGTCAGCGACCGGACCGCCACCGACGCCGGCGGCGCCGGGAACGTCCCCGCCACCTCGGCGACCACGTTCGCCACCGCGGCGTAGGCCGGACTGAACGCCACCTCGGCCGCGAGGAACGCGACCGCCTGCTGCGACCCCGTCACGGCCGCCTCACCCAGGACCGACGCGACAGACGGCGGCATCGGCTAGCCGACCGAAACGCCGAGCTGCAAGGCAGCAAGCTTGGCCGAGTCCCACGCCGCGCCCCCGCTGGGGTCGGTCTCGAGGAGCCTCGAGGTCCACCCCCAGGTCGTTTGCAGCGACACCGGCGTGCCGCTCGACTGCCCGGCTGGCGTCTTGGTGACGAGCGCGACCGTGCCGCCGCCGCTCGCGTTGGAGGCGAGCGCCAGCACGTTCACCGCCGAGACGGATGTGGGTGCCAGGTCGGTCGTGTGGTAGAGGTCCGTCAGGCCCGCCCCGGCGCCGGTCACGTACTCGGCCGTCGAGGCGGGCACCTCGTCGCACTGGTCCCAGTTCGCGCCCGTGTCGGTCCCGCCCCGCGTGAGCTGCGTCAGGTCGCCGGGGGCGTTGGGGACGATCAGGCGGATCGACTCGTCGCCGGGGCGGCCGTTGTTGACCGTGCCGGCGGTGGAGTTGATGCGGAGGTCGTCGTAGGCGTGGACGCAGGTGGAGGTGCCGATCGTCGCGAAGACGGTCAGTCCCAGCAGCACGACCGCGTAGTTGGCCGCGGTCTGCGCCGTCCGCACGGCGGTCGCGTTGATGACCTGGACGCCGTCGAGGTAGACCTGGCAGGTGCCCGTCGCCGTGGTCGCCGCGATCAGGCGCACCTCCACGAGGTGCCAGGCGCCGGCGCTGGCCGGGGCGGACGCCGAGCCGATGGCGGTGAAGTTGGCGCTGTTGGGGTTGGCGGCCCCGGCGGTCGCGGCGTAGGCCCGGATCGTCCCCGCGTCGCAGGCGAGCATGACGTTGACGTTGCCGTCGGCGCCGAGGGTGTGCAGCATCACCCAGCAGGACCCGCCCGGCTCCGAGGAGTGCGTCCAGTAGAAGCCGACGGCGTCCCAGACCTCGGCGAGCGTCGCGTGCGGCACGCTCGTGCGCGAGTAGGCGGCGTTGAGGGTGGTGTTGCTGCCCACTCTCGAGGAGGCCGTCGCGCACTTCAAGCAGTAGCCCCCCGAGCGCGGCGTGGGCGCCGACGCCGCCGCGGCCGGCGTCAGCACGTTGGTCCCCGTCGCCCCAACCGAGCCGGCCTGTTGAGCATCGCCACTTTCCCAACCTGCTTGCACGATGCGCGTCATCAGTAACCGGCTAGGATCGAAGTCGCTGTACTGGCGGTCCCGATCCGCACCAGGCGCATCGGGTGCCACACGCCGGCCGCGACGGCGGTCAGCGTGACGTCGGTCGTCGGCGCCTTCGCGAAGCGCACCACCAGCGTCCCCGTCCCGCCGACGTAGACCGCCCGGCACACGTCGGCCAAATCCGCCGCCGCCGGCGTCACCGCGACGACCCGCTCAACCGGTCCCGTGATCCCCCCGCCCGCGTCCTGCCACTGGTCCGGCATCGCGTCACCTCCCTGGGATGTAGCCCGTGCCCCACAAGCGGCGGGCGAACGTCGTGAAGTCCTTGGCCGGCGTCACGTCCTCGAGCCCCGCGTAGACCCGGCGCAACTGGTCGAGGTCGGCCATCGCCGAGCGCAGCGTCGCCACGTCGGTCTCGGTGTAGCCGAGCGCGACCAGGTCCGGGTCCTGCGCCACGTCGAGGAAGGCCTTGGCGTTCTCGACGTCGATGAAGGCGCGGTTGAGCGCCTGGCAGGCGTCCCCGATCGTGGCGTCGACCGACTGCTTGGTCAGGTTCGCGTTCAAGCCGGCGGGCACGGTATCCTCCTGCTCCTCACGGGTTCGATTCGAGGCGGATGCGCGCCGCCGCGGTCGAGTTGGCGCGCACCGTCCCGGCGTTGCCGGCGACCAGGCCCGCGGCGACCACGTACTGGACCCGCAGCGACCGCCGCGTGATCAGGCCGATGTTGAGCGCGGTGCAGACCAGCGCCGCCCCGCCGGCGTCGAAGACCTGCCAGTCGCCCGGCGCCGAGACCGTGACCGTCGGGGCGGCGTACATCTCGACCGGGTAGCGCAGGACCAGTTGGCCGGCGGTGGTCGACACGTTCTGCCCGGTCCCGAGGAACTCGTTGGTGTCCAGGCCCCCGATCTCCTGGTAGTAACGCTGGCAGCGGATGAGCTCCTCGGCCGGGTGCAGCGGCGCGTAGGCGAGCGCGGCCGACCCGGCCCAGAGCGTCGCGTTGTCCAGGTACACCGTCCCCGTCCCGTTGGTGAGGCCGACGTAGGCGCGCAGGGCCGTCGCGGTGGCCGGCACGGCGACCGTGAGCGCGAGGGTCTCGTAGGCGGTCGTGGCGTTGTAGCCCGAGTCGTAGGTCGTCGTCCCGTCGACGAGCCGCACCCAGGCCCGGTTGGCCGCCGGCGCCTGCACCCGGACCGCGAACGTCACCGTGCGCCCGCGCAACTGCGCGTAGCCCTCGAGCGCCTGCCCGAGGTAGGCCGCCCCGCCGGCCGCGTGGGTGTAGGCCAGGGCGGCGGCCTTGCCCGAGCCGGCGTCCACGTTGGTCGTGTCGGGGGTGACCGAGAGGATCGACCCACCCGAAAGCTCGATCCGCCAGGCGTCGGGGCCGTAGGCCAGGTGGGCCGTGAACGGGCCGTTGCCCCTGGCCCAGGTCTCCAGGCCGGGGTTCGTGAGTTCGTTCTCGGCCGCCGACGCCGCGTGCGCGTGGTTGCCCGCCGCGGCCTGCTGGGCGCCCGCCCCGAGCGTCCGCAGCGACGGCGTGGCGGCCGTGCCGTCCTTGTTCGCGGCCGCCACGTCCCCATCCACGATCACACCTGGGGCGAGTTGCGGGGAGGGGTAGGTCCCGGTGAGGTCGCCGCCGGCGGCACCGTTGGGCGGCAGGCTCGACGCCGGCGTCTGCCAGGAGGGGAAGCCCCCGACGAAGGTCAGGATCTGGTTGTTGGTCCCCCCGGCCAGGCGCATCGGCTGCCCGGCCGTCCCGCCCATGACCATGTCGCCGACGGCCGACATCGGGTTGACGATCCAGGTCGGCGTCGCCCAGATGATCTGGCCCTGGTACACGATCATGACCTGGCCCTCGGCCCCGCGGGCGAAGCGGGTCGGCGTCCCGCCCGCGCCGCCCTTGATCAAGTCCTCGGGCGCCGTCATCGGGTTCGTCATCCCGCCGCCGCCGCCACCGCCGGAGCCCATCGTGACCTGGATCAGGCAGGGCGCGTTGTTGTTGGGCGCACTCCCGCCCGAGGAGACGGGCGTGACCGGGATCTGGAACCACCCGCCCTGGTTGGTCGGGGTGGCCGTGACCTGGTAGCGCGCCCAGTTGGCGCTCGACGCCTGCGTCTGGACGTAGAGCAGGTCCCCGGCCAGGATGGAGGAGAGCACGCTCGTGACGTCGGTGCCGTTGTCGGTCACGACGTCCAGCGCCAGCGCCGTCGACGTCGTGAACAGGCCCGTGTTGATGCGGTACTGCCCCGCGCCCGGGTCGGCCATGGCCGTGTTGGCCGAGAAGCGGTAGTAGAACACGCTCGTGGAGGGGTGCGTGTGCGCGTCGATCAGGTCCAGGTCCACCCCGAGCACCCCGAGCAGCGTGCGCTGATCCTCCGGCTTGGTCAGGTGGAGCACCGGGGTCAGCCTGCCCTCCACCTAGCCCTCCACGACCGCGGCTTCGGGAGCGGGCTCCGCCCGCTCGCAGTGGAACCAGCCCTCGGCGTCGCGGTCGACGCGGCAGCCGGCGGGGTCGACGCCCACGCTCGCCAGGTGGACGCGCACCAGCATCCCCAGGTGCTGCCGCGCCAGGGCGAGCGCCCGCTCGTGGCCCGCGACCTCGGCCTGCGCCGCGTCCAGCAGCACGCCGACCGTCACCGGGATGCGGGTGACGACGGTCGTCGTCACCGCGCCTCCAGCACGGCGATCCGCGCGTGCGCGTCGTACAGGTGCATCTGCAACTGCTCGACGGTGGCCCAGAGTCCGCTCACGAGCGCCCCGAGGCTTTTCGGGCCGGTCGCGGTCCACTCGGCGCGGCCCGGCATCGTCGGGAGGTGGCGGTTCGCGCGCGTGAACGCCGCGGTCTCTTCGACGCCCAGCACCCGCGCGTCCGCCCAGCGGGGGTCGTCCGCGTCCTCGGGCCGGAGTGCCCCGTCGTAGTACAGATCCCACAGGGCGTCTGTAAGAAGTACATTGTCGTCGTAGACGGCGACGGCGTTGATCGTGCCCGCGCCCTTGTTGCCGCCGGTCGGGGTGCCGACGACCAGGCCCGCGCCGGTGCCGAGCACCTTGACGGCGGTGTCGACCATCACCAGCGCCCCGGCCCCGGACTGGATCGAGACCAGCGTCGAGACCGACGTGCCGCCGAGCGTGATCTGGCCCGACAGCGCCGAGAGGATCTGCATGTCGCCGACGCCCGAGACCCCGCGCCCCCACAGGTCGAAGCCGTTGGCGACCCGCATCGCCCCGACGGTCGCCAGCGTCCCGGATCCGAGCGCGAGCGGCCCGGTCGTGACCGCGGCGCCGGCCGCGCCCGTGACGCTCAAGCCCCCCGCGCTCGAGACCACCACGCCGCCACCCGAGAAGGTCGCGCCCCCGACCGAGACCGCGAGGCCGCCCGCGCCGGCGACCAGGAGCCCGTCGTCGGTCGCGAGCGTGTCGGCGGCGGTGCGGTAGAGGTTCACGTCGCCGGTCGACCCGAGGCTCAGCCCCGCCTGCGACGCCGGTCCGACCGGGCCGATCAGCACCTGGCCGGCGCCGGTCAGCCAGGCCGGCACGCCCGCCTGGATCGTCAGCACCTGGTTGGCCGACCCCGGCGCCACCCGCGTCGCCGCGCCCGACGCGCCACCCCGGATGATGTCCCCGCTCGCCGTCATGGGATTCGCGAAACCGACGTCCGGCGGCAAACTCTGCCAGGCGGCCGTCCCGCCGACCACGGTCAGCACCTGCCCGCCGGTTCCGACGCCGAGGCGGTTGGCCGCCCCCGAGGCGCCGCCGACGATCAGGTCGCCCGTGCCCGTCATCGGGTTGGTCATTCCGCCCGAGACCGGCGCCTGCCAGGTCGGCACGCCGCCGACGACCGTCAGCACCTGGGTCGCGGCCCCGATCGCCAGGCGCGTCGCCGTCCCGCCGGCGCCCCCGACGATGAGGTCGGCCGGCGTCGTCATCGGGTTGTTGAACCCCACGTCCGGCGGCGGCGTTTGAAAAACCGGCACGCCGCCGACCACGGTCAGGCGCTGGCCCTCGGTGCCGGCCGGCACCCGCGTCGGCGCACCGCCGGTGCCGCCCCGGATCAAATCGCCCACGCCGGTCATCGGGTTGATGACCGCGCCGACCAGCGTCCCGAAGCGGGCGTCGATGAGGTCCATGTCGGTGTTGATCTCGCGGATGTCGGCCCGCCCGTCGAAGGCCGGCTTGATCAGCCCGACGATCGGGGTGGTGGTGTCGACGTCGCTCACCGGAGTCCTCCTATCGGTGCTGGACCGCGCGCACGGCGAGATCGGCCTGGTAACCGTCCCGGCCGGCGTCCGGGGCGAGGGAATCCGTGATCTCGATCACCGCGAACCCACCCGCGACCTCGTCCGGCGTGCGGATCCGGACGTGGCCGGGTGCCAGCGTCGCGGAGCGCCAGCGGGCCCGCTCGGCGTCGGCGGTCGTGCGGGACAGGACCCCGTCGCGGCGCACGGCCCGGTTGCGGCAGGCGACCGTGAAGGTCCAGACCATCCGCAGGCGGGCCGGCTGGCCGGTGATGCCGCTGGCGTTGGGCCGCGCCGCCGCGTGGATCGCGACCCCGTCGAGCACGGGCGTCTTCGTCGCGTCCGTGGTCGCGAGCGTCAGCCAGAGGCGCAATTGGCGCCCGACGGCGGCGTCGCGGACAGCACCCGTCGTGAGGTCGGGGAACTCGAGGCGCTGGCCGGTCGCGGTGAAGGTGCCGAGCGTCGCGTCGCCGGTCGCGGGCCCGGTTGGATCGACCGCCCAGCGCGCCGTCGCGGTCTGGGTGGCGGTCAGGGTGGAGCCGACCGCGGTCAGGCCGTGGAAGGCTTTCGGGTCGGCGGCGAAGCCGGCGTCGTGCAGCGGCGCGTAGAGCTGCCCCCCGCCGAGGCCCTGGAAGCGGCAGGAGGGGTCCTGGGCCGGGTCGGGCGTGCGGGCCGGCAACACGACGGAGGACACCATCCCGTCGACGAACCCGATCCAGAGCGTCGGCCGCCCGGTGATGTAGGTCAGGTAGCTCACGTCCAGGCGCGAGACCTGCCGCCCCGAAAAGGAAGCGAGCGAGCCGTGCCAGGCGTCGGCGAATTGCCACCCCGACGCGGCGTCGCCCTCCTCCCAGGTGCCGTACTTCAGGAGGTGCGAGTCGCCGGTGACCGGGTTGAAGAGGCCCAGGTACAGGAACCAGTCGGCGTGGGGACTCGCACTGACCGGCGTCCCGCGCACGGGCGAGGTGTTGTCGACGATCCGCTCCGGGCCGATCGGCGTCAGGGACCCGTCCCGGCGCAGCGTGAACAGCGTGTCCCCGTAGGGCACCCAGAGCGCGTCCCGCCAGGCGACCGCGTTGGCGCCGTAGGTCGGCGACGCCCGCGAGCGCAATTCCGGCGTCAGGTCGTTGTCCGAGCCGTCGGCGTTCAGGGTGAACAGGCCATCCGTCTTGGAGATGAAGAGGACGTCGTCGACCGCCGTCAGGTACGTCACGTTCTCGCCGGCCTGCCCAACCCGGATCGGTCCGCCGAAGGAGGGCGGTGCGACGACCATCGGGTCGGCGGTCGCGACGCGCACGACGTTGCCGCGGGCGATGTAGCACTCGTCGCCGACGACCGCGATGTAGGAGGCCATCTCGCCGCCCGTGAAGGCGGCCGGGCCGGCGATGCCGCCGGCGCCGTCGTAGGACCAGAGCTCCCCCGCCTCGGTCGCGATCAGGAGGCGCCGCGGCCCGGTCGTCCCCTGGAACACCACCGCCTGCAGCGGGTAGTTGGCACCCGGTCCCCAGTCCTTGATCAGGACCCAGGCGGCGGCCTCCCGCCGGTACAGCGCCGAGCCGCGCAGGCAGTACAACTGGTCGCCGGTGGGCGAGGGCCCACTCAGGAACTGGCGCACGACGGTGCCGGTCGCGGGCGCGGTGATCGGGTGGTCGGTCACCTGCGGCCCCAGGCGCGGGCGCCCCCCGATCGAGCAGTCGACGCCGAGCGCGTAGTGGTAGCGGCGGTCGTGGGCGCTCGACTGCACGGGCAGGCCGTAGCCGCCGGTCAGCTTCCCGAAGAGGAACGTCGCCTCCCGGGTCGGCATCGCCGCCCCGTACTCGTAGGTCGTCGGCGTCACCTGGGCCAGGTACTCGGGCTGGTGGCCGACCAGCAGGCCGTCCTGCCCCGGCACCAGCATCGCCCCGTGCCAGCCCGTCCCGTCGCCCAGATCGATTTCCAAATCCCACGGATGCGGAGCGCGGCGCCGCCACGGCGAGGAGGTCATGCCGACCCGACCCAGACGATGGCGTCGAGTCGCACGTCCAGGTGGCCGGCGACGGGGACACCGACGCCCGACGGCGACAGCAGACGCACCCAGGACACGTCCCGGTCGGGGATCGAGCTCACGTCCAGTTCGGCTTCGGCGAAGCGGACGACGGTGCCGGCGCGCAACCCGAGCGCGTAGTCGCCCACGTCAAGGAGCGCCCGGAGCAGCGTCCGCGGGTAGACCAGACGGCAGACCTCGCAGAACGGCATCTCCTCCGATTCGTGCATGCCGTCCGGTTCGCACTGCCCGCACAGGCAGGCCTGGCACAGCAGGTGACGGCTGTCCGGGTCGATGGTCCGCCCGCGCTCGTCCTGATCCAGCAGGCGCTCGGTCACGCCGCGCGCTCCATCACGGCCCGCCAGATCCGGGGCTCGAGGGTGTGCCAGGTGTAGTCGCGGTCGACGGTGCGCCAGGTCGGCCAGGCCTCACGTCCCGCGTCGGGGTCGCCGAGGCGGATCCGGTCGGGGCGGTCCCAGTACCACCACTGCGCGCGCGCCTGGTGGGTGACCTCGCGCATCGCGGTCTCGCGCCCCTCGGCGTAGCCGGCCCGCGCGATCGGGCCGAGCGTGGCCGCGCAGCGGCGCCACGCCTCGGCGTGCCCGAGCGCGGCGGCGTAGCCGACCGGGCAGGCGAGCACGGCGGCGTCGGTCTGCGGCCCGTTCGGCGCGTCGGCCCCGTCGACCAGCGTCCCGTAGGGCCGCAGCGCCTCGACGACGTAGACGGCCGACGGGCTCCCGAGCCCCGACACCTCGGCCGTGACGCGCAGGCCCCCCGCCTCGGGCGCGGCGGTGGGGGCGGAGGAGGAGAGCAGTCTGTACCAGCGCAGGGGCAGACCGTGGCCGGTCCCGACACCGGCTTCGACGTCGCGGATCTGCCCCACGTCGGTGATCCACCAGAGGGCGGCCGAGAGGGCCTCGGCGACCTGGCCGGGCGTGGCCTCGACGGCCGCGCGCTCGACGAAGAAACACCGGCGCAGGCCGCGCAGGACGGCGGGGCGTAATTCCGTGTCGGGGTCGAGGATCATCAATTCGACCGCCTCGCCCACGACCGGCGGCGTGGCCCATGCGCGGTCGACGGTGAGGGTGCCGGTCGCGGGGTCGTAGGCGGCGACGCGGCGCGTCCGGTCGTCGGGCACGGTCGCCAGGCGCCGCAGGAGGTAGCGGTCGGTGTAGCCGCCGAGCGCGATGGTCGAGCGCAGCGCGTCGACCACGACGGTCGTCGCCGTCGCGGCGGCGGCGAGGCGCAGCTCGAAGGGCCCGCAGCGCGCCGCCACCTCGGCCTCCAGGCCGGCCAACTGGACCGTCACGGACCGCTCCCGTCCACGGCGCTACGTCCGTCGTCCTCTCAGGCGCTCGAGCGTCGCCGTCCCGACGCCCTTGATCTCGAGCAACTCCTCGTCGGTGGCGGCGTCGATCTGCTCGGGCGTGCGGTAGCCGGCGTACTTGAGCGCCAGGAGCGGGTAGTCGTCGAGGCCGTAGGCGGCGAGCGGGTCCTCGCCGCCCGGCACGCGGTACGGCTCGATCCCGATCGGCGCCTCGGGGTCGCGGTGGCGGACGACCGGCACGTAGCCGGCGGCCACGGCGGCCTCGGCCGCCTCGGCCTCGCGGGCACGGATCTCCTCGGCCCGGGCGACGGCGCGGGCGCGCAGGTGCTCGAGGCGGGCGATCTGGGCGTCGAAGTCGGTCGTGTCGGCGACCCGCTCGGCGTCGGTGACGACGTCGCCGTGCGTCCCGCCCGGGTACGGCTCGGCGATGCGGTTGCGGACCCAGCGCCGGGCGGTCGGCGCGTCGAGGTAGTGGTCGTCCACCAGCACGACGAGTCCTCGGGGAAACCTGATCCCGCCGTCGGGCGCGCGGTGCTCGGTCGAGACCGTGTCGGTCAGAAGTCGGATCGTGTCGCCGGCCCGCACCGCCAGGTGGCCGGGCGCGTCGGGGGCCGGCGCGCGGTAGGCGCCGGTCGGGATCCCGGGCGGCGCCGCACCCGGCGGGCGGTAGACCGCCGCGCGCACGGCGTCGTCGGCGGTCGCCGAGCGCGGGATGTCGTCGTCGGTCAGCGTCGGGTCGTAGAGCGTCACGGCGCGCGCCGCCGTTCAGGAGCACTCCGTGCTCCGGTCGCGCCGCCCGACTCCGCCGGCGCGTCCTCGGCGGGTTTCTCCGCCGCCGCCGTGCCGGCTGGCTCCGCGGCGCCGGCCGCGACCAGGCCCGCGGCCACGTCGGCGGGCAGGGTGACGGTGTCGCCGGCGGCGTGGGCGCCCCCGTAGCCGTCGGCCTCGCTGACCGAGACCTTCAGGACGACGTCGACGGTCTGCTCGTCGGCCATTACTTGCCCTTCTTCGGCACGCCGGCCTGCCGCATCGCGATGGCGACCGCTTGCCGTTGCGGCTTGCCGTGCGCCATCTCGGTCTTGATGTTCTGGCTGATCGTCTTCTGGCTCGAGCCCTTCTTGAGCGGGCTCACCCTTACGGCACCTTGACCACGGCGAACGGGGAACGCGACGCCGCCGTCGGCTGGAGCCGCGTGATCGGGTTGCTGGTGACGTAGGCCACGCGGGTCACCAACCGCATCGCGGTCGTGTCGCGTTGCGCGAGGTTCCACGTATCCGAGCCATCGACGAGCGTGGCCTGGTCGAGCATCTTGACGCGGACGTCGGTGCGGATGCCGATGAAGGCGCGGTCGAAGTCGCCGGTGATGTAGCGGGTGTTGCCGGTCGCGGTGCCGAAGGCGAGGCCCATCGCGCTCGTGTAGGCGGGCAGGTTCCAGATCTCCCCGTTTTGTCTGACGTCCCGCACGCGCGCACTGATCTCGTCGTCGTCGCCGGCGTTCTGCAGGCCGGTGTTGGCCGGCCCGCGCATCGCGTAAAGGAACTGGCGGTTCTGGTCGCGCAGGCCGCGCAGGGTTGCCTTCTCGCGCAGGTCGTAGAGCCACCCATTCGGGTAGAACCCGTCCGCCTCGACCGCGCCCATCGCGTTATTGAGATCAGCTGCGAGGTCCACGCCGGTGCCGGCGGTGACGACGTTGGGCGTCCCGGTGGTGGCGGAGGCGTGGGCGTTGATGGAGAGCGGCCAGGAGGCGGGGGCGTTGGTGCCGAAGAACACCGCCGCGTCGATGGCGGCGGCGATGGCCTCCTCGCACTCGGAGCGGATCTCGCCCCAGAGGTCGTAGGCTTGATCTTCGTAGAAGTGGTCCGGCACGATCACGATGACCGCGACCGGCTCGGCGGTCATCGTCAGGTCCGCCCAGGTCAGGCGCGAGACCGACTTTTGCCCGACGTCGGTCGAGTCGAAGGGCGCCGTCCCCGCGGTCACGAACGCCGCCGTCGGCTTGGCGGTCAGCACGCTCATGCGCTGGATCTGCCGCGTCATCCGCCGGCGCGAGAGCAGGCGCAGCGCGGCCGAGTTCTGCGTGACGTTCTTGATGATGCCTCTCGAGTAGTCTTCCGGGATTAACGAGGCGCCGACGCCGGCGGCGCGGGAGATGATCGCCATCGGTGCTCTTTCCTATTCGTCCGTGTCCGTGCCGGCGACCGGGAGGCCGCGCAGCAGGTCGTTCATGAAGTCGTTCTCGCGGCGCCGACTCGACGCGACGGCGGGGGCGATGTCGCCCTCCTCGCGCTCGCCGCGGAAGTAGGCGCGGAACTGCTTGTTGGCGGCCGGCACCTTCACGAGCGCCTCGCGGAAGGCGGTGGACTTGAGCAGCTGCGCGACGAAGTCCTCGTCGGCGAGCGCCTTCGTGACGGCGGCCTCGGCGGCGGTCTTCGCGGCTTCGCGCTGGATGACCTTGACGGCCTCGTCCATCGCCCGCTGGCGGCCGTCCATCCCCTGGATGCCGTCGGGGCCGACGATGCGCTGCTCCTCCGCGAGCGGGAGCGCGGCCAGGATCGGCCACACGACCGAGCGGTCGAAGTCGGCCGCGATGCCCGGCAGCGGGTCGGCGGCGGCTTTGGCCTGCTCGCGGAGTTCCCGCTCGTGGATCTCGCCGAGGGCCCAGGTCTCGCCCCGCTCGGCTAATTGCTGCTTGGCCCAGGCGTCGCCCCGCTCGGCCAGCGACCGGATGGGGGCGATGTCGCCCTGTTCGGCGCGGCCGAGGGCGTCGCGGCGGCGTTCTTGCACGAGCTCGCGGTCCTTGGCCGACTGGACGGCCCGGCGGAACTCGTCCTCCGTGAACGTGCGCGGCGCCTCGGCCGCTGGGGGTGTGACAGGTCGCTCGGGCGCTGGCTCCGCTCCTGGCTCGGACGGCGCGGGCTCCGCGGCCTCGTCGGCGGAAGGCTCCGCGTCGCGGCCCCAGCCCAGTCCCCGCAGGAACCGGTTCATCAGGCCGTTGGCGGGCTCCCGCGCGGGCGGCGAAGCGGCGGGCGTCTCCGAGGACTGAGGCTCCTCGGCCGGTTGGGCCGGGGCGTCGGTCTGCGGGTCCACGCGCTCCCCCCGGAGGCGACGAGGACCCCGCCGGCGGCAGTCAGCCGCCGCGCAGGGCCCCGGTGGGGGGTGCTGCTTGGAGGTCTCTCGACCTCGTCGCGGCCAGTGTAGCGACCGCGCGCGGCGGGCGCAACGGGGCTAGTACTGCGGCGGCGCCCCCGGGCCACCGCTCAGCTGATTCAGGCGCGCGAGCGGGTCGGCCACGGGTGGCAGCCCGGTCGGGACCGCCCCACCCGGACGCGCCCCGACCGGCGGGACCGGACCGAGGCCCATCGTCGACGCCGAGGACGACGTGATGGCGCCGGCGGTCGGGAGCGGCGGCACGGTGGTCTGGTGCAGGGCGACCGCGCGCCGGACGGCGGCGTCGGCGACGGCGTCGAGGTTGGGCAGGTTGACGTTGAACGCGCCCGGTTGGAACGCTCCGGGGATGATCCGGTTGTAGATGCCCGCCAGCGACGGCGAGAAGGAGGGGTCGACCTGCATCTTCGCCAGGCCGAGCGCCTGGGTCTGGGCGTTGGAGCGGACGGTCTGCTCGAGCTCCTGCTGGCGGATGTCGTTGGCGCGGTCGGTGGCGGTCTGGGCGCGGACGTCGGCGTCGTGCTGGCGCTGGGCCTGGGTGGCGGCGTAGTCGGTGACCTCCTGGTTGGCGCGGGCGAGGGCGGGCTTGACGTTCTGCTCGAAGTCCTGAACCAGGAGCTGCTGCGCCTGCGGCCAGAAGGACGGGTCGGCGGTGGCCTTCGCCTCGAGCTGGCTCCGCAGGAGCTCGTGGGCGGCGTAGACGGCGGTGAGGTCGGTGCGCTGGCCGGGGCGGGCGGCGGGTGCCTTGCCGATGTCGCCCAGCGCCCCGGGTTTGACGGCGGCCGGGAACTGGACGTCCCACTTGCTGGTCGCCGGGTTCCACGAGGCCAGCGAGCCGTCGGGCAGTCGCTCGAGGTTGGGGGCCTGGTTGAGGGTCGGCCCCTGCGGCTTGGTGGCGACGATGCGCCAGCCGTCGGGGGCCTGGGGGTCCTCGACGCGCAGACTCCCGTCGGGGAAGGTGCGGTAGCGGGGTTGGTCGGTCTGCCCCTCGAGCGGGGTCATCGTGTCGCCACTGACGCGGTACTTGCGCCCGTCGGGGCCGGTGATGATCCGCCCCTCGCCGCGCGCGGTCTCGCCCTTGTCCCACTCCTTCTTGACCTCGTCGTCGGTCGCGGTGCCGCGCGACACCGCGCCCTCGGCCTGCCCCGTGGTCGGGTCGGGCGGGTTCGGTCCCTCGTAGACGGTGTAGGTGCCGTCGTTGCGGGTGACCTGCCAGTGCCACCACTTCGGGACCGACCCGAGCCCGACCGCACCCAGCACGCCGGTCTGGGGCGTGCCGGGCGGTGCGTCGACCTGCTTGGGCTTGGTGACCTCGCGGATGCCCTTGGGGTCTTGCGCGCCCGGCATGTGCGTCCTCCTCCGCGACTCGTCTACGATTGCGCCGTGAGCAGGCAGCGTTGGCTCGACGAAGCCGCGATTCTGTGGCTGATCGGTGCCGTGGTCGCGGCGTACGTCGACCGCGCCTGGCTCTGGACGTACGCGGTCACGCTCGTGCCGTTCTTCGCCGTCGCCTGGCTCGTGTACGACTGGCGGTACGGTCCGCGGCGCCCGGTCACGGGATCCGCCGCCGCTCGCGCCGGTCGCCCGACGGGATCTCCTTCAGGATCTCCTGGGCCGCCCGCCGCCGCCCCGCCTCGATAGCGTCGGCGGCCAGTTTGCGCTTGCCGGCGTCGTCCGCGTTCTCGTAGCTCGCGCGGTTCTGCACGCGGTCGAGGTTGTCGGTCGCGTACTCCAGCGCGCGGCGTTGGTAGTCGACCCGCTCCGCCGGCTCGAGGACCACGTTCTCCACCGCGTCGGCGACCGGACCGAAGTTGAGGCCCAGGCGCCGGGTGTCCGGCAGGTCGTAGAAGGCGCGCTGCGTCTCGGTCACAGCCGCCTCGAAGTGCGCGCGGCCGAGTTGCTGCGGGCCGACGTTGAGCGCGCCGACCAGCCCCGAGACGCCCGGCGCGCGGGCCGCCTCCTGGGCGAGCGTGGTCGCCTGGCGCCGCGCCTCGCCGGGCACCTCGGGGTGGTAGCCGAGCGCGCCCAAGCCCAGGTCGAGCGCCCAGAGGCCCTGCGCGCCCGCGCCGCCGGTGTAGTTCCTGATCGCGTACTCGATCATGCGGGGTGAGACGCCGAATTGCCGGCCGAGCGCGACCGCGGTCTCGGAGGTCTCGGGCCCGAACTGCTCCTCGGCCGGCCGGCCGGCCTCGCCCTGCGGCACGATCGGGCGCTGGCGGAACGGGTCGTAGTTGGCCTGGATCGCGGAGGCGGTCGCGGCCAGCGGCGGGGTGAGCGCCGCCGCCAGGCCCGGCACGTTCGGCTCGACCGGCGAGAGGCCGCGCGTGGCGGCCGCGCCGGCGTGCAGGAACAGCTCCGCCGCCGAGCGGTCGTTGCGCGCGTCGGCCAGGCGCAGCATGGCCTCGATGGGGGCCGACACCAGCGCGCCGGCGTCGCCCTTGGGGATCTTCACGTAGAGGGGGATCTTCTGCGGCGGCGCGTCGGGCATCCGGGGATCGGGCGCCTCCTCGGCCTCGCCGAACTGGAAGACCCAGTTGCGGTCCCACTCGGAGTCGGGGATCGACGCCGAGGAGTCGTAGCGCTTGTTCCACAGGTACGCCGCCGTCGAGAGCACCGCCGCCGGCGCCGCCGCGCGGGCGGCGAACTGGGCCTTGTTGTCGCGGGCGAGGCGCAGCGTGTTGGCGGTCCCCTGGACGCGCGCGTTCAGGAACGGGACCATCTGGTTCATCATCTTGACGAAGTTGCCCGACTTGGAGAAATCCACCGTGACGTCGCGGGCCCGCACCGCCGCCTCGCGGGTCGTCGCCCCCTCGGCGCGCGCCTTCAGGAAGGTCGCCAAGCGCGGCGCCTGCTCGGCGATCTCGTTGGCGCGCATCACGGGCGCGGTCGCCTTGCCCAGCAGGCGCGGCAGCAGCAGCACGGCGTCGCGCGCGTCGCGGACCTCGATCCCGCCGCGCAGGGACCGGGCGCGGGCGAGGACGTCCTGCGTGCGGCGGGACTCGAGCAGGCCCCCGCCGAGGGCGCCGGATGCCGCGGCCTCGGAGAAGTCGGCGTTCTTCGCGATGGCGGCCTTCCACCCGGCCAGCATCTCGGGCGACCAGAGCTTGATCCCCTCCTTGACGTAGGCGGACTGGGCGTCGCGCAGGATGTTGCGCGGCAGGAAGGCCAGGTTGTAGGCGGTCGCGCCGGCCCGCAGCGGCATCGCCAGCGCGGACGCGATCCGCAGGAACAGGCTCGACGGCTCGGCCTCGGACCCCTTGGCGATGTCGGCGAAGACCTTCGGCACGTCGGCGAGTTGCTCGACGCCGGGCTGCGCGGGGTCGTAGAAGCGCACGACCCCGCGCTCGCGCGTCTCGGCGCCCCGGCCCGCGCGCTCGAGCGCCTCGCGCGTCCCGACCAGGACGTCGTGCCCGGCCCCCTGGCGGTCGGCGGCGACCAGTCCGTCGACCATCTCGCGGGACGCGCGGTTCTGGAAGACCCGCTTCTGGGTGTCGATGAGGTCGGCCATCCAGCGCGCGACCGGGTCGTCGAGCGGCCTAGTCGACCCGACCAGGCTGCGCTTGCCCAGGTCGACCGCGCTCGCCGAGGCGGGGCCGCGGGGCGGCAGCAGGTGGCCGACGCCCTCGCCGGCGTAGTCGTAGCGGTGGAACGGCAGGTAGTGCGGGTTGTTGACGCGGTAGTCGCGGTACTGCGCGGGCGAGATCAGGCCGGCGTCGAGGAGCGGCCTCAGGCGCAACTCGTCGTTGAGCGCGTTCAGCTCGCGCATCGCCGCGTCGGCGCGGGCGACGCGCTCGGGCCCGTAGCGGCTCACCAGCGCCTTGAGTTCTTGCTGGACCCCGGCGGCCCCGTTCACGCCACCGGGGAGGCGCACGCCGGGGGAGCGGGCGGCCAGGTCCTCGGCCGACTTGAGGAACCAGAGACGCTCGAGCACGGGCACGTCGGAGCCGAGCCGGTCGAGGACCGGGAGCACGCGCGTGCGGACGAGGTCCTCGCCGGCGGCGACGGCGCCGGGGACGATCTGGGCGGCGGCGTGGGCGCCGGTCAGGCGGTCGTTGCCGACCAGCGCGTCGACCTCGCGCAGCGCGTGGTTGCGGTCGTAGGCCTCGCGCACCAGGCGATCCGCGGCGTCCTCGAGTTGCTGGGCCCGCGTGGTCGTCGGCCGCGCCAGCGCCCGCTCGGTCGCGACGCCCGGCGGGGTCACCTCAATCGGCGCCCGCTGAGCCCCGACGTCGGTCACGACCCGCTGCGGCGTGGCGCGGCCGGCGGTCTCGACGGTCTGCGCCAGGCCCTCGCCGGGGCGCCCACCCTCGACCGCGCGCAGCGCCGGCGCGGCGCCGGCCTCGGGCGGCGGCTGGGCCCAGACCGGGATCCGGCTCCGCAGCGCGGCGACATCGGCCGCGGTCGCCGGCGCCTCCTCGGAGAACAGACCCGGCTCGGTCGCGCGGGCGCGCGCCGCTTCCTCGTCGGAGACGAGGAAGCCCTCCTCGAGCGCCCGCTGCCGCGCCGCTTCCTCCTGGGCGCGCATCCCCATCGGGGAACGCTGGGCGGGTTTGGTCGGCTTGCCGGCCGCCTCGTCCTTCTTGCGCTGCATCCAGGCGGCGAAGTCGCCGGGGCCCGGGACGTCCTCGCCCAGGCCGGCCGCGCTGACGGCCCCGCCGACCCGCCCGCCGCCCGTCCCACCGCGCGCCTCCTGGGCGGCGGTGGTCGCCTCGGCCTCGGCGGCCGCGCCGGGGCGCAGCATCTCGGCGAGCACGCCCGGCTCGGACTGGCCCTGCCGGGTCAGGAACTGGCCGAGCAGTCCCCCGTCGAGCGCGGCGCCGACGACCTTCACGATCGACTGGACGGCCGCGCCCGGGTTCGAGAAGTCGAGCGGCTCCTCCCCGGAGGTGATGCGCTGGAGGGTGCCGGCGCCCCGGCCGACGATGTCCTCGCCGGTGGCCGGCACCTCGCCCCGCTGCACCCGCTCCTGCTCGCGCCGGGACGGCGGCGCCACGTTGGGCGAGACGTTGGGCGGCAGGTACGGCACGCGCGCGCCGAAGGGCCCGCCCAGGTTCGCCAGGCCCTCGAGCCCGAACGGCGGCCGGTTGGGCGTCAGCGGTTCCTGCTCGGCCTGGTCCTCCTCGACGACCGCCTCGGGCACGCCCGTGAACGACTTGTCCCGGAACGGGGGCGCCGGCTGCTCGAACGCGGACGGCGGCCGGTCGCCCGCGGTGCTCACGCCGTTGTCGGCGGCCACGCTCGGGGTCGGCGAGCGCGGGTTGTCGACGTAGAGCACGCCGTTGATCCCGCCGTCGAGGTCGGCGATCTCCTGCGCGCTCATCCACGCGCTCCCGCCCCGCCGCGCCTCGCCGGTCTTGCCGACCCGCAGGCGGCCCGTGGCCGCGTCGTAGCCGTTGACGTAGTAGTAGTGCCGGGGCGTCGAGACGATCACGGGGTTCCCGGAGGCGGCGTCGTGGGCGACCTCGCCGAAGTCGGGGTTGGCGTCGAGTCGGGAGGCCACGCCCAGGTCGGAGAGGAGCGCCTGCTCGTTGGCGACGCCGTTCATCCCGCCCTCGGGCGTCCACCCGCGCGCCCGCGCCAGGCGGCGTGCTTCTCCAAGGTCGGGGTTGCGCCCGTTCGCTTGCGCGAAGGCGAGCGCCGCGACCGGCCCGCAGATGGCGGCGGCCTCCTCGTAGGGCAGGCCCTGCTCGAACTGGCCGACCGCCTCGGCGCGAACGGGCGTTCGTTGGCCTTGAAACTGCGTCGATTCTGCCCCAGGAGCGGGGGCAGAGCCCAAAACCGACTCCGTGGGCGTCCCCCCACCTGGCGAGGCTCCTAGCGCGTCCTGCGCTGCCTGGTAGTTGGCGCCGGCGCGCTCGGGGTCGACGCTGCGCTGCCCGACCCGCTGCGCGTAGCTGGCGAGGTCCGCGCCGGTCAGTCCCTGGGCCTGTCCCTGCTTGATCGCCTGGCCGAGGTAGCCCGCGAGCGCCCAGCGGTTGGCCGAGTGGGGATCGGCGGCCAATTCGGCGTCGGCCTGCTGCTCGCTGATGCCGCGCGACCGCGCGTACTCGTTGCCCATCCCGCCGCCGAAGAACAGCTGGAACGTGCCGCGACTGCCGCCCTTCGCCACGTCGCCCTGCGTGCCGCCCATCCCGCCCTCGGTCGCGGCGACGGCGACGGCGGCGCGGGCGCCCGCGTCGTCCAGGCCGGCCGCCCGCGCATCGGCGTAGACGCGCTGGAGCGGATCGGCACCGACCCCCGTCGCCCCGACGGCCTCGGGCTGCGAAGCGGCCGGCGCCACCGGGGCGCGGGCGCTCGCCACCGCGGCGGCGTGCTGGTCGGCGGTGTCGTAGAAGGCACGCCGGGCGTCCGCGGTCGCCTGCTGGTCGCGGATCGCGCCCCGTTGGGCGTCGGCGGTGCGGGCGAACTCCTGCTGGGCGGCCTGGTCCTGCTGCTGCCGGGCGGCGTCCACCTGCGCGGCGTGCGCGGCGGCGGTCTGCGCGAACTGATCCTGGTTGTGCTGGTCGAACTGGTCCTGCGGGATTGGAGGAAGGGCCGTCGGCATCTCAGGCTGCCTGGCTACTTGCTATAATGTGAGTGCTCCCGCGCTGGTGGAACAGCCGGGAGCGTGGCACCACAAACGACTGAGGTTTGCGATGCAGGATGAGTCTATCCCCGCGCGCCTGATCGAGCGGCTCTGGCCGCTGATCGACAAGACCGACACCCACTGGTGGTGGACCGGCGACCGGTTCTCCGGCGGCTACGGACGCATCACGGTCGGCCGTCGCGCCTGGTGCGTCCACCGCCTGGTGTGGACGCTCCTGCGCGGGCCAATCCCGCCGGGGCTGTTCGTCTGCCACGCCTGCGACGCCGAGTTCCCGCCCGGAGACACGACCTACCGCGCCTGCTGCAACCCCGACCACCTCTTCCTCGGCACCGTGCAGGACAACGTGGCCGACATGGTGCGGAAGGGCAGATCGACGGCGGGTGACCGCAATCCGTCGCGGACCCGCCCCGACCGACTGGCGCGTGGCGCCCAGAACCACAAGACGAAACTGACCGAGGATCAGGTCCGCGCCATCCGGGCACGCTACGCGGCCGGCGGCGTCACGCAAGTGGATCTCGCGCGGGAGTTCGGCGTCGACAAACCCGCGATTTGGAAGATCCTGCAACACCGGACCTGGAAGTACGTGACGCCCGAGGGACACGCGGCGAGTCACGAGCCACCACCACCCCCGGCACCCAGGCCGCGAGGCCGGCCGGGACGGAAGCCACAACCACGCATCCCGTGCGTGTGCGAGGTCTGCGGCAAGGCGTTCGAGATGACGCAGGCCGACGCGCGGCGGGGACGCGGTCGGCGGTGCAGTCGATCGTGCGGCCTGACCAAACTGCTCGCACCCAACTGCGTCTGCCCGCGGTGCGGCAGAGCCGTCTACCGCACCCCGTCGCAACTCGCGTCCCGGGCGAACGTCTACTGCAGCATCCTCTGCTCGAACCTCAGTCGCCCCACCGAGCCGCTCTGGTCGCGCATCTGGCGGCAGGTGGACTACGGCGGGGAGGGGTGCTGGGAGTGGACGGGGTGCGTGAACCCAGGAGGCTACGGCGTCCTGTCGATCACGGAGGATGGACGCACCCGGCCGTACGCCGTGACCCGACTGGTTTGGCGTCTGATCCACGGCGACTGGCCGATCTTCGCCTGCCACGCATGCGACAACCGCCGTTGTGTGCGCCCCTCGCACCTCTTCAACGGCACGGCGGCCGACAACGTGGCGGACATGTGGGCGAAGGGGAGAGGACCGGATCGCCGGAAGAGCCATTAGGCCGCCTGGTACGAGGCGTGGCGAGGTCCAACAGCCCGAGGCAAACTGTTCGCGTAGCGCCACTTCGCGGAGTTGATGTCCTCGCCCTGGTGCTCCAGGCCGGCGTAGTAGAGGGACATTGCATACGGGTCAGTCCGATTCACGTCGGTCGGCGACAGTTGCGACGGGGCGGTCATCCCGGCGGCGACGGCCGGGGACGTGCGCGGGCCGTAGGCGGCGGTGGCGTACTGGTTGGCGCCGGGTTGCGGGACGTTGGCCGATTCCCAGCCGTACGGATTGGGCCGCGTGCCCATCGGCGTGCCGGCGGCGGCCTGCGCCTGCGCCTGCGCCTGCATCTGCGCCGACTGCACCGGCGTCGTGCTGAGCGCCTGCCAGCCGGCGCCCGTGTACGTCTGCGCGGTGGCGCCCGTCTTGGGGATGCCGCTCGGGTTGTAGTTGGGCGCCGGCGCGCCGGGGTAGGTGTCGGCGTAGCCGCTGTAGCCGGGCGCGGGTCCGGTGCGCGGCCCGTAGCCGGCCGGGTACGCACCGACGGGCGCCCCAGCGCCCTGCCCGTACACGCCGACGTCCCCGAGCATCCCTCTCTGGGCCGGGTTCTGGGCGGTCAGCGGCAGGCGCCCCATCGCGGCCTGGATGTTGGCCCGCATGCTGGGCGGGATGTTCGCCAGCGTCTCGGCGTAGACGAAGGCGTTCTCCGGCCCACGCGCGCCCTGGAGGATGCGGAGCACGTCGGTGGTCGTCTGGTTCTGGAGGCGCTCGCGCTCGAGGGTCGGCGTGCCGGGCACCTGCCCGAGCACCTGCTCGACCAGTTCCTTCGAGGAGGGCTGGCCGGTCGAGGCCGTCATCGCGCGCAGGCGCTCGATGGCCGCGCGCGCCTGGGCGGGGTCCATCCCGAGCGTCTGGGCGAGCGTGTTGGCCTCCATCTGCCGGGCGGTCTCGCCGTCGTTGGCCTGGACGGCCTGCTGGTAGGCCGGGTTGGACCGCAGCGCGGCGATGGCGTCGAGCGCCTTCTGGCCGGTGCCGGCGTAGGAGGGGCCGGGCGTGTAGCCCGACAGGGTCGCCTGGTCGTAGGCGCGCTTCCAGACGTCGCGCGCCTCCTGCAAATCGAGGGACCGCACGTCGACCAGGTTGAGGCGCATCCAGGCGATCCAGTTCGCCACCGCCGCGTCGGCGGCCGAGGCCGCCCCGGTGTTGAGGCCCGGCGGGCCGCCCGCGCTCGAGGGGCCGGCGCTGGACTGCCCGGCGCGGTCGTAGGCGCCGACCACGGACGCCTCGTCCATCGGCCCCGAGTAGCCGGCGGCGGTGACGCCGGCGCGGACCTCGCCGAGGGTCTTCGGTCCGTCGCGGGTCTGGACGACCTTGGCGTCGTCCTCCATCAGGCGGCCTCCTGGGGTGTGGTGCGCGGGCCGAAGGTGGTCGGCGCCGCTCTCATCTCGGGCGGTCGGACCAGGCGCAGCAACCGGGCGTGGGCGTCGTGCTGGTCGCGCAATTCCTTCGCCAGCCCGCGGGCGATCTCGGCGTACTCGGCGCCGCCGACCTGCTGCACCACCTGGTCGCGCCCGGGCTGGTTGACGGCGCCGTCGGGGGTGAAGAAGTAGGGCTTCCAGTAGGCGAGCGACTGGGCGCGGGTTGGCGTGGCGACCTGGGGCGCGTAGAGGGAGCCGAGGATGGCGTCGGCGGCGGCGCTCGCGAGGCGCTCGAGGCGGTCGCTCACCTCGGCCGCGACCCGGTCGGCGGCCTGGCCCGGCCTAGGCACGGGCGCGCACCCGCGCGAAGAGGCGGCGCGCGGTCGGGCTCAGGCGCCAGGCGTCGTGGACGGCGCCGTCGGCGTCGGTGACGGGGGGCGCCGGCTCGAGCACGCCGTCCTCCACCGACTGGTCGAGGTCCGCCCGGTCGCGCTCGAGCAGGCCGCCGTGCAGGTCGATGCACGCGACGCCGTCCGCGCCCGCGCAGAGCAGGACCGGCCGCCCGTGCGCGGCCTCCGCGGCGGCGAGCGCCTCGGCGAGGTGCCAGTCGTAGAGGCGGTTGAACGCACGGGTGAACGCACGCTCCCTAGCCACGCGAGCGCTCCCTAGCCACGGCCGAGCGGTCCGATCCCCGGCTGGGCCGGATTCGGCTGCACGTTCATCCCCGGCGAGAACCCCGGCGCCCCGGCCGGCGTCCCCGGCAACCCACCCGGGAAGGTCGGCGCATTCGCCGGGATCGCCGGCACGCCCGGCCCCGGCGGCGCGAACGGCATCCCCTGGCCGGCGAAGGACACGTCGCCCATGCCACCAAGAGCGGATCCCGCTTGCGGCCCACCGGGCTGCCCCACCAGCGGCATCCCCGGGGCGCCGGGTGGAGGCCCGAGCGCCCCGGGGGGAACGGGCGCCCCCGGGCCGGGGCCAGGAGGTGCGCCACCCGCGGCGACCGCGAGCGCCTGATCGGCGGCGGCGACCTGGCTCTGCTGCAACTGGCCGATCTTCTGGAGCACGCGCTGCTTCAACTGCGCCTTGATGGCGGGGTCGGCCATGATCTCCTCGACCGTGCGGGCCAACTCCACCTCCTCCCAGTTCCCCCCTAACGCCTCGATGGCCTGCGAGCGCGCCTCGAAGCCGGCCTGGACCATTTCCGCATGTTTCCTGACTTCCACCAACTCGGACGCCTTGTCCTCGGGCTCGAGGTAGACCTTGTAGCGGTGGATGCCCTTCAGGTCCGCCGGCCCGATCGCGAGCACGGTCCCCTGCGGCGCACTCCTTTCGCCGGCGCGCTTGACCGGCACGCCGACCGCGTAGACGGTCTCGCCGATCTCGTGCTCGATGCACCACGACTCGAACGACGTCCGCCGCGCCATCGCGGTCCGCAGGTTCGCCACGATCGGGTCGAACGCAACTCTTCCTAAGCGCGCCGCGAGCGCCAGCTGGTAGCCCGAGTCGGTCGTGTCGACGACGCCCTGGAGCACCTTGGGCAGGATGAGGTTGACCCACTCCATCAGCTGGGTCATGTACTCGCCCAAGGCCTGCCCGGCCCGCGGCATCTCGATCGGGCCGACGTCGTCGGGGAGCACGTAGCCGGGCATGATCGTGAGCGGCTGGCGCGCCGACTGCCGCCCGTCGTCGCCGTAGTCCGAGTTCGCGACGCCCGTGCCCGGCGGGCGGTTGCGCTTGAAACTCGCCAGCCCCGTCATCACGGCGTTGATCTGCTG